>JAEEGH010006501.1_pt1 | contig 28627 bp, 24 predicted proteins | sample 9134181 | NCBI WGS metagenome assembly JAEEGH01 (sample SAMN16246544, study PRJNA631951) | gut metagenome | biome: gut microbiome; feature: rumen; material: DP-attached | host: Bos | place: Iran: Karaj | collected 2018-10 | reverse complement strand
GGACAAGGTTCCAGATCGAGTTCCTGCTGAGAGACAGCAAGCAGTATACTGGCCTCACTCACTGCCAGTCCAGGCAGAAAGAGGCACTTGCATTCCACTTCAACATGTCCCTGACAGCCATCAACGTATGCATCCAACCCCTTTTTAGCCATAAGCCTTAGCCCCAGCTTTTGCTGGGGTTCTGGGGGAATCAAAAGATAATTGGATTATTTTGTATTTAAATGTATTTAACCTAAAACCTCTTGGGCGATGACTTCATAATCACTCCTGCCCTCGGTAACCATCTTGAAGAAACCATTGAAGAAATCAAGTGCAGCCTTCTTCTGGAGTTTACATGTCTCTATGAATGTCAGCCATGCAGCAGCCACCTCACCACCCTTCTCACTGCTGAATCCGCCAAAGCTCTTCCGCAGGTTGGTAAATGGCCGGACTGCCCGTTCACAGCAGTTATTATCTATCAAAACACTTCCTACATCTATATAGGCTGTAAGCGCTTTCCAGTTATTATGCATGTAATTCAACGCATGTTCTAACTTACTGGAGACTTTCAATTCTTTGCTCTTTATCTTGGCAAGCAGTACCATAGCCCGTTGGTCAAGTTCGTTGAGCACTGGTATTGACTCAAGTTTCCGGGCTTTCAGCACCTCTTCCTCTGTGCGATGGAGGAGAATGCTCTCCAGTTCCACCTTATATAATATACCTATCAGGTCGATAAACTCCTGAGCCAGCTCGTCATTGTAGTCTTTCAACGCTGACCAATATATCCTGCGGACATGTGCCCAGCAGCATGCATGAGTACAGCCATCCAGCTTGCTAAAATAAGCGTATGCATTGTAGGCATCGGTCATCAGGGTTCCCTTGAATCCGTCGAGGAATTCCTCTATCACCTTGCGCTTCCTGCGTCCGAACAGATAATAGCAGACCTTTGTTGTCAGGTTAACGATGACCCACATATAACGCTTCACATACTTGTATACACCATTAACCCTGACCTTGGTCCAAACCCATGTCTCGTCGCAGTAGATGCTTGTACCCATCTTCAGAAGTTTCTTCTTGATATACTTCTTACCGCCTTCCAGTAACTCTGCGCCTCTGGCAAGCCAGTTCAGGATACTCTGCTTCGACATACACATCTTCTCATTGAACATGCGATACATTTCGCGTCCGCTTGACAATGCATATTGGAATCTGTTTACCCCCAGGTCGGAAATCATAGAGTAAGTACCACTGGTATGTGGTACCAGACATGGTATATCGTATTTCGACTCGTTCACGAATACACACTCACGCTTCTCGTCTTCCCTTGACTTGGGTATAAAGATGGGAAATTCATTACCGTTCTTGTCACGTACCCACACATAAAGATATCTGTCCTGACGAATGAGGCTGACACGGTCAAACTGGTCGACAGGTCTTGTATAGCGGATAAACTCAAGCCCCATTTCCTTCAGTTTCTCAAGATCGCAGTCATGGACGACGCAGATATCAGCATGCATGGTGTTGTTATGTTCTGGGCGGTTACTCATATCGCGTGGTTTCTTCTCCTGAGGTTCTCCAGAAGTAGCATCCTCTTCTTCTTCATCCTGCTCATCGTCAGTTGGAGGTACATCATTCTTACTGCCGTTCTCGATGTATTTGTCCTCGTCATCATCCTTGCTGCCGTCAGAAGCCGAATCGGATTCTGAGGTAACCTTAGGCTTCTCGCTCTTCTTTCCATGCTGGCCACGCTTGCGCATAGCCAGTTCGCCTTTCAGCCTGGCATTCTCCGCCTTCAGCTCCTCGTAGTCCTTGGCAATCTGCTCAAGTTTCTCTATCCTCTCTCCCATCTTCACATTTGCATTTAGGAGAGACTCTAGACCATCGAGCAAGTCATCTATACGCTTAATATAACCTTCACGTTCCATATCAGACATTTGCTCACCATGTACAGTTGATGCCTCTGCTTCCAGCTGCAACTCGTACCGGGTTCGCATTATCATACGTGCTATGTCTAACTTCAAATCTGCCATAATATGGAGCATTTGCTATGCAAAGGTACATACTTTTTATGGCAAATCCAAAAGAATAAATAGTATTTAACATATTGATAATCAGCAATTTAGGCGCATTACTGGACTTTTGAAGACTCTGTAATACTACCCTATTCTGCATGTCCAAAAAGAGCAACAGTGAGGCTTGTATGCGGCTCTTATAGCAGACAAATACACAATCTAAACACCTGATTATCAAATTGTTACACATGTTTCAAACCAACTAAAGCACTTGTTTCTTTACGTATTTTTAACATCAGAATAAGGCAGCTATGCTGCTTCTTCCTCATATGCACGATTAATAGGTCCTATCTTCTTGATTACCGGACATTCCAACATTGCTACCAGGTACTTATACTCTAGCACATATATTGGCTGCAGGCCATCGAACTCAAGCCTAATGAAACTCATGTTGCCATCAAACCGTTGTACAAACAACTGGCATTCATTATGCTCATGACGGATAATCTTGACAAGCTTCTGATCCTTAGATGTAAACACATAAGCTGTGCCTTCTTCCATCTTTCCTGTAAGGGTACGAACAACACCACATAGTTTGTCGTATCCTCCACGCATATCCTTATAATTAGGAATATACTTAAATTTTGTAGCACCGGTTAAGCTAAACATAATGACTGAATCTTATTAATGAAACATACCAATTCATCATAGCTCAACTTATGATGTTCTATCCTCATACCGTTGCTCAAGCCTATATTGACAAATGAGACGCATTTCTCCTTTTTCTTGGGCTCCTGTGGGCTCTCATGTTTATCGGTTTCTGCCTCTGGAGATCCCGAGACCATGCAGTTGACAACTGCAGGTTGAGCAAATTTCTTCTTGTACCATTTCTCAAATACGTGATAAGGTACGCCATTTGACTCAAAGTACTGTGTAACCGAGATCCCTCTCTTACTACCTTCCTCAGAGTACCGTTTCCACAGGATTTCAATGTCTTTACTACTTATTGCCATAACTTCTGTTTTTAGAATTAATGGCACAAAGGTAATAACTATATCTTAGACCACCTAAAAAGGGGTTGGATGCTTACCGGAAAGCACAGAAAGGGATACTTTATTTTCGCTTCACTCCCCCTTTACCCTCCTTACTGCCTTACTCATGAGTAAGCCTAGAGTAAGGCTAGGAGCAGCCTGGAAGCAGGCTAAAAGGAGGCTATAGGCTGCCTGCGGCCTTGTTGTCACACAGAAAACACGGAAATCACAGATATTTTAGACCTCACGCAGAGACACAGAGTGGCACGGAGTTGACCCCACCCGACCCTCCCAAGGGGAGGGAGATAATCCTCACACGGAGACACAGAGGGACGCAGAGAAAAAGAATTTAGGGCCACTTCGGGGGAAGGGACCTGATTGGTATTAACTGTATTATGTTATTGTTTTACAAACATCCTGTCATCAGGGTTTGTCTGACAGGAATAAATATCAATTATCAGAATTACCTTATCACGAATCTGGTATTCTATTCCGAATCTTTCAACAAACAACACTCTGACACCGGGGAAATCGGTTATCCGACCTATTTCCGGCATTGTAGCGAGAAGTCCTATCTGCTTATGAATCATTTTCAGCAGTTTCTTACTGAATTTATCACTGCCATTGCGCTCATCAAAGAAATTCAGTATTGCCTCTAAATGATCAAAGTACTGAGGACTATAGCTGATTTCTAAAGCCATTTTGCAAATCTTTCTTTAAAATCAGCCTCAGAAAGACATTTACCTTCCTCGTAGTCGTGCTCAGCTTTAGAAACAGACTCTCTCATCTCTTTGGTCAACATAATCCGACCAAATTCATCGGGCTTAAAAGGCGTTTCTGTATCCGTTTCTTGGCGAAGATACTTAATCAAAGCGACCTTGTCAGGCTGGCTTAGCTTCATAACCTGACTCAGCAAGCCACTTGAACGTACTTCCTCACTAAGTAAGGCAGCAGCAGGCTCGGAAACCATCAACAAATTGTCATTCTCCATATGATATTCTATATTACCGCTGCAAAAATAGCACTTTCTTACGATATTTCCAAATATTTATTCGAAAATCTTCTCTTCTTACCTCTTCCTATCCTCTAACTATTGTCTTCTACGCAGATATTTATAACCTCGCTCAGAGCCGCAGAGGGACGCGGAGTTGACCCCACCCCGACCCTCCCAAGGGGAGGGAGATTAATGTCTCGCGGAAAGCACAGATATTGCTATGTGGAGGTCATGAAGGTGCGGTAGGTGGACTCGGGGATTTCTTCGAGCCAGGAGGGGGGAACGAAGGTGATGGCCATGGCGGCGAGACCTTGGATCTCGACAACGACACACTGGCTCTTCTTGATGCGCTTGACGGTGCCGACAGTGCCTTGGAAATCGCCCTGGGTGATGCGGACGCGCTTGCCGGGCTTGGCAATGAAGTCGGTATACTGGAGGAGGGCGACGCGGGAGTCCTGGGCATCGTAGATGCGACGGAAATTGTCCATCTGGCGGTCGGGGATGACGAGGACTCGGTCGTTCTCACTCTGCGAGAAGCGGTTGGTATAGTAGTGCATGGGCTCGAAATCGCGGCGGGTCATCTTCAACTCGGTGAGGTGCTCCTGGGTGGAGCGGATGAAAATCAACCCATGGACGGCAGGGACGAGCTGCTGGCGGATGTCCCAATCATCAGTCTTCGAGAACTCGCGGCGCATGGGGAGGAAATACTCCAGATGCTCGTGTTCGAGCAGGTCGCGGAAGTGGAACATGCGCTCGACACGACCGTAGGTAATGCGCATGGGGAACCAGAGCGTTTGCTGTCGAACATGGGAGGGGGTCACTGCCATCGGGGATGACAGAGACGAACGAAGCCCTATAGTTTTGTTACTCATCGTCATAATGCACTGGCACTCAGCAACATCAGAGATTTGCAAACGCAACGGGAATCAGCGAAGGCTCAGATTAATCGGTGGTCAGGCGATGACCGAAGGATATAAAAAGAGCGTGAACGTCACCCTGCTCATCCGTAACTCTGGTCGTAGGAAACCTTAATAGTAAACAAACAGAATTAATGCTCACGCCGTGATATATAATCCCATAGCGTGAGCATGAAGCCAGAATCAGCCCATGTCTCGACTAGTGGAGAATTATACCACCCGTAGCATCTTCTCTGCAATGTTCTTGACTATTAGTTCGAATTTCCTACGTTCGAGTCACCAAAAACAAAGCGTTGTAAGACGCTGTTCCACAAAATGTTAACCCCGCCTTCACTGCCCACGAGGGGCAAGTACGGCGTGAATTCGGGGGCAAAGATACGAAAAAATTCTTATATTTCTTATTTATATATAAAAAAAATGCAGATTTTATGTTAAAAAGGTATTTTTTCGTTGGCCCACGAAAAAAAATAAAAGGGGGCTTTTTTGCCCCGGAATAATATTTTTTAATAATTTTTACATGTTCTTTTCTGTTCTTTTCGAAAAGAACCAAAAGTTTTTTTCCACTCTGTGGAATGGGGGATACCCCCAAGCCCCATCTTGTCCTTTCTTTCGGCGCGAAAGAAAGAACTAAAGAAAGCATCCACCCTAACCACGCCTTCCCCTATATGGGAAGGATGTAATTGATTGCGAGGGAAGACCCTCTCCATCAACTTTCTGGTAAGGTTCACAAAGCTTTCGCCCTACGGGTGAACCTTGTTTTTTTTATAAGCCGGGACGACGACTTGGATTATTTATACCTCACACAGAGGCGCAGATATTTTTCCTCACACGGAGACACAGAGGGACGCGGAGAAAAAGAATTTAGGGCCACTTCGGGGGAAGTGACCTGATTTCGTATAATGGAAATAGAAACTTATTTCATATTTTGGGCGTGACAGGCATCGACTATCGTGATGGTGTCACCATCGATGGTATAAGCATAATACCATTTGTCAGTATTGGCCATGTGGTAGCCAGCCTGTTGCCACTTTGACAAAGTAGGTTTGCGTCGCAGAAGTTCGTTCTCAATACGATAAAATGCATCCACAGCTTCATCGATATTTTGGAGCATCAACTCTTCAGAATAGGTATGCCGGTACTTCAGCGCCACATGGTAATAGAACGAATAAATAGCCTCATAGCTCTGAGGAAGGACTAAATATCGATACGTACTCATGGCATAGAATAGACCTCGTGAACCATTCGGTGAAGCCGCTCGCGCATAGTTTCCAAATCTATAGCATGACCAGCCGAGACTGACATATCAGCCTGCAGACGGTTCTTGACTCGTTTTTCTATAGCATCAAAGACCTCTTCAGTCGTCTGATTGCCAAAACCATTACGCATCTGCTGCATATGAAGGTCTATCAACTGCTGTGCCCAAAGGCGAATGGCAGCCGTGGTATCCAACTCGGGCATTACTTCCCGAAGAGTAGACTCGTCAATTTGTATATTTATAGTACACATTTTGTCACTTATTATAATATTTCGGGGCAAAATTACGAAAAGTTTTTGAAAGTTGCAAATTTCGAAAGGATTATTTAGACCTCACACAGAGCCCCAGATATTATAAACCTCACACGGAGACACAGAGGGACGCAGAGAAAAAGAATTTAGGGCCACTTCGGGGGAAGGGTAGGGTTTCTTATAAATACTATAATATTATTTCATGTTTTGGGCGTGACAGGCATCGACTATCGTGATGGTGTCACCATCGATGGTATAAGCATAATACCATTTGTCGGTATTGAGCGATGCTCGAGCCTGCTCACGCTCGACAATGCTCAAATGCGATTTGGCATTGTTCTCGCTTAATCGCAGCCTTGGCCATGTGGTAGCCAGCCCAACGGGGTATTGTGGGCTCCCGCCTTGGGAGCGTGCGCTCTATCTGAAACATCGCATAATAGGCATCTCGCACATTCTTCTCCATCAGGTCCAAAGAATATGTATGCTTATATTTTTTTGAAACGTTGCGGTAAAAGGTCGTTATATGATGGGTACAACGCTTTCTAATAACATACTTGAAAGTCATGGCCTAGCATACTCCTCCCTCACAGCTGCCAACGTCATCTCACATGCCTCCTCAATGCTCATCGTCTCGGTATCCTCGAGTTCCATCTGCTGAATTCGAAGATCTATCAGCTGCTGAACCCAAAGACGAATAGCTATAGTATTATCAAGTTCAGGCATTAAATCCTGAAGCAACTTTTCATTAATATCAACTGTTATTTTGCACATAACAACCTACTTTTAATATTTTCGGGACAAAATTACGAAAAGTTTTTGAAAGTTGCAAATTTCGAAAGGATTATTTAAACCTCACGCAGAGCCGCAGATATTTTTAACCTCGCGCAGAGCCGCAGAGGGACGCAGAGAAAAAGAATTTAGGGCCACTTCGGGCAAAAATCATACAAAATCTGAGCAAAATTTGTCAAAACGGGGCGGATTTATAAAAAAATGCTAATGAATCGATGAAGGATTCAAAGAAAATTCGTATTTTTGCAACGAGAAAAATGCAAGGTGATGGCAGAAAGACGATATCCTATTGGCATTCAGACATTCTCGGAGATCATTCGAGGAGGTTATTTATATATTGATAAAACCGACTTGGTTTGGCAGTTGGCTAATTATGCCAAGTTCATCTTTTTGAGCCGTCCGCGCAGGTTTGGAAAGTCTCTGCTGACATCTACGCTGGAGTCCTATTTCCGTGGCGAACGCGAACTCTTCGAAGGGCTGAAGATTATGCAGCTGGAGAGGGAATGGGAGCAGTATCCGACGATACGACTAGATTTAAGCGGAGCCAAACACATGCCACCTGCACAGGTTCGTCAGGAACTGGAAAACATCCTAGCTCCGTATGAGAAGGTTTATGGCGAAAATCCAAAGGAATCAATGCCCGGCATGCGACTTGGGGGGCTGATAGACAGGGCATATGAGCAGACGGGCAAACAGGTGGTGGTCATTATCGACGAGTATGATGCACCACTACTGGATGTGCTCCACGAGGACACGACGCTGAAGGAGGTCCGCGAGGTGATGCAAGAGTTCTACCAGCGCCTGAAGAAGCAGGAGGCGAAAATCAAGTTCTGCTTCATTACGGGTATTACCAAGTTCTCGCAACTCAGTATTTTCTCTACCATTAATAACTTGAAGAACGTTACACTCCTGCCGAAATTCTCTGCTATCTGCGGAATCACGGAGCAAGAGGTTAGAAATAATCTTGCAGAAGACATTCAGATGATGGCTGACCACTTGGGGTACTCGTTCGAAGAGATGTTCCAGAGAATAAAGCTGCGCTACGACGGATACCATTTCTCGGAGGTATCGGAAGATGTTTACAACCCATACAGTCTACTGAATGCCTTTGGTGATCAGAAACTTGATAACTATTGGTTTGCCTCTGGAACTCCAACATTCCTCATCCACCAACTGCAATACTTCAAAACCGATATTATGTCGCTCGACCGCCTGGAAGTTCCTTCAACGGCCTTCGACCAGCCCACTGAGAATATGAAGAGTGCTCTGCCTCTGCTCTATCAGAGTGGCTATCTCACCATCAAGGACTACGACCGCGACATAGAAGCTTACACGTTGTCAATTCCTAACCAGGAAGTGCGTATAGGCTATGTTAAGGGTTTGCTTCCCATCTATACGGGTTTGGATGATGCAGATGTACAGATGGGATTTGCTGCTCGGTTCTGGCGTGCCCTGAAGCAAGGAAATGTAGATAAGGCCATGCGCGAGATGCAGGCTTATATGGCAGGTATACCCTACGTGGAGGGATTCAAGCAGAAACTGGCTGAAGCTGCTACTGCTGAGGGGTTTTATGAATACACGCTGTATCTGATATTCTCGATGCTAAATGTCTATGTCCGCACCCAGGTGAAGTGTGCTGGGGGCAGAACGGATATGGTTGTCTGGATGCCCGATACTGTTTTTGTTTTCGAACTTAAGGTAAATGGCACCGCCCAGGAAGCCTTGGCTCAGATTGATGATTGTAGTTATGCCATCCCTTACCAAACGGAAGGCAAAAAGGTTGTCAAGGTCGGGGTGAAGTTCAATGCAGGCACCCGCATCCCTGAGGAATGGGTAATCGATCAGAAAGGTTAAGTGACAAAAAAATAGACCTCTGTGGTTCGCAACGCCACACTCTGCTTGACAGAGAACTCTGTGGCTCTGTGTGAGATTATAAAAAAATGCAAATTTTGTGATAAATATTCGGGAGAATGTTTGGTTATATGCAGGAATTTGTATAATTTTGCAGCCGATTTGAATAAATATACCGGCAATGAAAGTTAAAAACGACCGTTTGGAAGCGCTGCGAATGATTATCTCGAGCCAGGAGCTGGGTAGTCAGGACGAACTGCTGGAGGCCCTGAAGAAAGAAGGTTTCCAACTGACTCAAGCTACGCTGAGCCGCGATCTGAAGCAGCTGAAGGTGGCGAAGGCAGCCTCGATGAGGGGTAACTACGTATACGTGTTGCCCAACGACACAATGTACAAGCGAGTGACAACACCTCACACAGCTCGCGAGATGATGCAGGTGCCAGGGTTTCTGAGTATCAACTTCTCAGGAAACATGGGTGTCATCAAGACGCGCCCGGGCTATGCCAGTTCGATAGCATACAACATTGACAATAATCATATTAATGAAATACTGGGTACGATAGCTGGCGACGACACGATCTTTATCGTCATCAAACAAGGGGTGACGAAGGACGAGGTGATTGACGCGCTGAGCGAGGTGGTACCGAATATGAGATGAATTAAGGGTAAAGGGAACAGTGAATAGTGAATAATTTGCTGCCGCTCTTGAGGGTAAAGGGAACAGTGAATAGTGAAAAATTTGCTGCCGCTCTTGAGGGAAAAGGGAACAGTGAATAGTGAATAATTTGCTGTAGCCGGAGAGAATACATTTAAAAGAGATAAATAATATAAGTTAAACAACAAAAAAGAGGTGAAGAAATGGAGAGCGGAAGCAAATTATTCACTTTTCACTATTCACTATTACCTTCAATATGGAACAAAAGGATATAAAGGTATTTGTGGCGGGGCCGGAACATGAGGTGTACGTGGACACGATTCTGCAGACGATAGCTGATGCTGCGAAGGTGCGCGGAACGGGTATTGCCAAGCGTACACACGACTACCTGGCCACGAAAATGAAGGAGGCCAAAGCCGTTATTGCCCTGAGTGGTGACAGGTTCGCTGGGTTTAGCTATATTGAGACATGGGGCAACAAACGATATGTGACTACATCGGGACTGATTGTCCATCCGGACTTCCGCGGACTGGGCGTGGCGAAGAAAATCAAAGATATGACCTTCTCGCTGGCCCGTACACGCTGGCCACACGCGAAGATATTCTCGCTGACGAGTGGTGCAGCGGTGATGAAGATGAACACGGAACTGGGATACCAGCCCGTGACCTTTGCCGATCTGACAGACGACGAGGCGTTCTGGCGCGGATGCGAGGGATGCGTAAATGTGGATGTGCTGCACAGGACAGGACGGAAATACTGTATCTGTACGGCGATGTTGTACGACCCCGAGGAGCATCTGCCCGCGAAGATTCCGGAGGAGGTTATCTCCCGCATCAAGAAACTTGATGAGGGAGAGGGAAAAGGGAACAGTGAATAGTGAATAATTTGCTGCCGCTCTTGAGGGAAAAGGGAACAGTGAATAGTGAAAAATTTGCTGCCGCTCTTGAGGGAAAAGGGAACAGTGAATAGTGAAAAATTTGCTGTAGCCGGAGAGAATACATTTAAAAGAGATAAATAATATAAGTTAAACAACAAAAAAGAGGTGAAGAAATGGAGAGCGGAAGCAAATTATTCACTTTTCACTATTCACTATTACCTTAAATTATGAGCAAGAAAGTAGTAGTAGCATTTAGTGGTGGATTGGACACCAGTTATACAGTGATGAAACTGACCCAGGACGGATGGGATGTGTATGCCGCCTGTGCCAATACGGGAGGTTTCTCGGCTGAGCAGTTGAAAACGAACGAAGAGAACGCCTATAAGCTGGGCGCGAAGGCGTATGTGACACTCGATGTGACACAGGAGTATTACGAGAAGTCGCTGAAATACATGATTTTCGGTAACGTGCTGCGTAACAACTGTTACCCCATCAGCGTATCGTCAGAGCGTATTTTCCAGGCCATCGCCATTGCCCGCTACGCCAAGGAGATTGGTGCTGATGCCATTGCACACGGATCGACAGGAGCTGGTAACGACCAGATTCGTTTCGACATGACCTTCCTGGTAATGGCTCCTGGTGTGGAGATCATCACACTGACTCGCGACAAGAAGCTGACGCGTAAGGAAGAGGTGGACTACCTGAACGAACACGGATTCTTTGCAGATTTCACCAAACTGAAATACTCTTATAACGTGGGCATCTGGGGAACCAGCATCTGCGGTGGCGAACTGCTCGACCCCACACAGGGTCTGCCCGAGGAGGCTTATCTGAAGCACGTGACCGCCAAGGAGCAGGAGGCACTATTGAAGATTCAGTTCGAGAAGGGCGAGATTGTGGGTGTGAACGGTGAGAAGTTTAACGACCGTGTGAAGGCCATCCAGAAGATTGAGGAAATTGGCGCTTCGTACGCCATCGGTCGTGATGCCAACGTTGGTGACACCATTATCGGCATCAAGGGTCGTGTAGGTTTTGAGGCTGCAGCTCCGAAACTGATTATCGAGGCTCACCGCTTGCTGGAGAAATCGACTTTGAGCAAGTGGCAGCAGTATTGGAAAGACCAGGTAGCCAACTGGTATGGCATGTTCTTGCACGAGAGTCAGTATCTGGAGCCCGTAATGCCCGACATCGAGGCCATGCTGACTTCGAGCCAGCGTAACGTCACAGGTACAGCCATTCTGAAACTTCGCCCTTATGGTTTCGAGACAGTAGGTATTGACTCGGCCAACGACCTCACCAAGAGCAAGTTGGGTGAATACGGAGAGACTCAGACTGGTTGGACTGCGGATGAAGCGAAAGGCTTTATCAAGGTGAGTTCAACGCCGCTCCGCGTATATTACGGTATACATCCTAATGAAAGGTAAAAGTGAATAGTGAAAAGTGAATAATTTGCTACCGCCCGATGTCGTACTTACAGTATAACAGCACACCACTTACGAAGAAAAGTTACCTTTTCGGAGTAAGAGTTGTCAGAATGGTTAAGTTTATAAAATGCAGCCCAAAAGAATACGGAATGATTAATCAAGTATTCCGCTCAGGGACTGCTATTGGTGCACTTGTAAGTGAAGCGACATATGCGCAAAGCACAGCAGATTTTGTTAACAAATTATCTATTGCACTTAAAGAATGTAACGAAACCCTCTATTGGCTCAATATTCTAAAGGATACAGACTATCTAAATGAGCAAGAATTTGAGAGCATTAATACAGATTGTCAAGAATTGTTGGCACTCTTAATTTCATCAATAAAAACAGCAAAACAAAACAATGAAAAGAAGTGAATGTGAAGAGCGGTAGCAAATTATTCACTTTTCACTATTCACTTTTACTTTAAATTATGATAAAGGTAGGAATACTTGGTGCAGCGGGATACACGGGTGGTGAACTCATCCGTGTGCTGCTAAACCATCCTGAGGCAGAGATTGTTTTTGCCAACTCAGAGAGTAATGCAGGGAATTTGGTAAGTGATGTACACGAGGGACTGATTGGGGAAACCGAGCTGTGCTTTACGGACGAGATGCCTTTTGACAAGGTGGATGTCGTGTTCTTCTGCTTTGGACATGGCAAGAGTGAGCAGTTCCTGAAGGAGCATACAATTCCTGCCAACGTAAAAATTATAGATTTAGCACAGGATTTCCGCATTAAAAGGGAAAAGGTAACAGTGAATAGTGAACAATTTGCTGCCGCCAATGGGAGTCCGGAAGGAAATTCTTCACTTTTCACTCTTCCTTATAACTTTATTTATGGTCTGCCGGAGATTAATCGTGAGGAGATTGCGAAAGCGCAGCATGTGGCGAATCCAGGATGCTTTGCCACTTGTATTCAGGTGGCTTTGCTGCCTGCGGCGAATCTGAACCTGCTGAAAGAGGATGTCGCTGTGAATGCCATTACGGGTTCGACAGGTGCCGGTCAGAAGCCAGGAGCTACCACACATTTCTCGTGGCGTAACAACAACCTGAGCATCTACAAGCCTTTCCAGCATCAGCACATCGCAGAGATCCGTCAGTCGTTGACGCAGGTACAGGGATACCTGGATGCAGACATCGACTTCATCCCCTATCGTGGCGACTTTGCTCGTGGCATCTTCTGTACGGCAGTCATCAAGACATCAGCGCCTGTGGAAGAAGTCATCGAGGCCTACAAAGATTTCTACAAAGACGCTGCCTTTACCCACTATAGCGACAAGCCCATCGACCTGAAGCAGGTGGTGAACACCAACAAGGCGTTGGTGCATGTGGAGAAATACGGCAACAAGCTGTTGGTCACCTCGGCTATCGACAATCTGCTGAAAGGCGCCGTTGGTCAGGCCGTGCAGAACATGAATATCATGTTTGGCATTGATGAAACGGCAGGGCTGCGATTGAAAGCCTCTGCCTTTTAAGAAATGAAATAAAAATCGGGCTGACGTTTTGTCGGTCCGATTTTATTTTGTATCTTTGTCCCCCGAATGAAGCTGAGCAATGTCATATTGAAGGTTTTGATGCCGCTGGTGCTTGGTGCAGGCATCCTTTATTGGATGTATCGCGGTGAGGACTGGCAGACCATCATGCACGTCATGACCGATGAGATGGACTGGACGTGGATGTTGCTGTCGTTTCCCTTCGGCATACTGGCTCAGATGTTTCGCGGCTGGCGGTGGCGCCAGACGTTGGAACCGGTTGGCGAGCATCCGCGAATATCTACCAGCATTCACTCCATATTCCTGTCCTATGCTGCCTCGCTCGTGATACCGCGAGTGGGTGAATTCACGCGTTGTGGCGTACTGAAACGCTACGACAATGTGTCGTTCCCCAAGGCCTTGGGAACCGTTGTCACCGAACGTGCCATCGATTCGCTGCTGGTGATGGGCATCACTGCCATTGTGCTGTTGCTCGAGATGAGTACCTTCGGTATGTTTTTCCGGAAGACTGGCACAAACCTGCACAGCATCCTGCAGGGATTCTCCTGGGCAGGATATCTGGTTGTCGCCATCTGCATCGTAGCCATCCTGATTCTGTTGCACTTCTTGTTGCGCAAACTGTCCATTTATAATAAGGTACGCGCGACATTGACGGGCATCTGGCAGGGCGTCATCTCGCTTAAGGACGTACGCAACATCCCGTTGTTCATCTGTTTCACGCTCGCCATCTGGCTGAGCTATTTCCTGCACTATTATCTGACCTTCTTCTGCTTTGACTTTACGGCAGACTTAGGACTGGGCTGTGCACTGGTCACCTTCATCGTGGGTAGCATTGCTGTCATTGTACCTACGCCCAACGGAGCAGGTCCCTGGCACTTTGCCGTCAAGACCATGCTGATCCTTTATGGTGTACAAGACGAGAAAGCTCTATACTTCGTCCTCATCGTACACACCGTACAGACCATGCTGGTCATCCTGCTTGGCATCTACGCCTGGCTTGCCTTGTCGTTTACACGAGTAAAAACAATTTCTTAAACTATCATATTATGAACGAAATTCAAAACCTAAATCCGCAGTGCATCTGGAAGAATTTCTATGCACTCACACAAGTACCGCGACCCAGCGGACATCTCGAGAAAGTACAGCAATTCCTGCTTGACTTCGGTAAGCAGACTGGTGTAGAAGCCTTTAAGGACCCCGCAGGCAACATCGTGTTCCGCAAGCCTGCCACTCCGGGCATGGAAAACCGCAAGGGAATCATCCTGCAGGCCCACATGGATATGGTGCCGCAGAAGACGCCCGAGTCAACCCACAACTTCGAGACCGATCCCATCCAGCCCTGGATTGATGGCGAATGGGTGAAGGCCAAGGGTACGACACTCGGTGCCGATAATGGTTTGGGCGTTGCCTCCATCATGGCCATCATGGAGGCGAAAGACCTGAAGCATGGTCCTATCGATGCCCTCATCACCCGCGATGAAGAGACGGGTATGTTTGGTGCCAACGAACTTCCCGAAGGCGAGTTGCAGGGCGACATCCTGTTGAACCTCGACTCAGAGCATTGGGGCAAGTTTGTCATTGGATCTGCCGGTGGTATTGATGTTACCGCAACGCTGGACTATCAGGAGGTAGACACCGATCCCGAGGATGCTGCCGTGAAGGTGACTGTCAAGAACCTGCGTGGTGGACACAGCGGTCTGGAAATCAACGAAGGTCGCGCCAATGCCAACAAACTGCTGGTACAAGTGGTCCGTGAAGCCATTGCGGAGACCGAAGCCCGTCTGGCATCATGGAATGGTGGAAATATGCGTAACGCCATACCGTTCAAGGCCGAGGCCGTACTGACACTGCCCAAGGAGAATATCGCAGCTTTGAAGGAAATCGTTGCTGACTGGAAAGATACCTTCAACGACGAGTTCAAACTCATCGAACCACAGGGTGTTGAAGTCTTGTTGGAAGAGGTGGAGGCTCCTAAGAAGGAAGTCCCCGTTGAGATTCAGGACAACCTCATCGATGCCATCTTTGCTTGCCACGATGGTGTTATCCGTTTCATTCCCGCCTATCCCAACGTGGTGGAAACCAGTTCTAACCTCGCCATCATCAACATCGGTGAAGGCAAGGCAGGCATCAAGATTCTGGCCCGCTCGAGCCGTGAGGACATGAAGGACTATGTGGTTACCATGCTCGAGAGTTGTTTCTCGATGGCAGGCATGAAGGTAGAGACGGCAGGAAACTATGGTGGTTGGGATCCCAATCCCGACTCAGAGATTCTGCACCTGTTGCTGAAGGAGTATAAAGAGCTGTTCGGCAAGGATGGCATCATTCAGGTGGACCATGCCGGACTGGAGTGTTCAGTCATTCTGGGCAAGTATCCTTGGCTGGATGTCGTGTCGTTAGGTCCTACCATGAAGTCGCCGCATACCACTACCGAGCGTGCGCTCATCGAGACCGTAGCACCTTTCTGGGAACTCCTGAAGAAAACGCTGGAAGACGTTCCTGTGAAGTAAACAGGTAAGAGTGAAAAGTGAATAATTTGCTGCCGCCATTGTATGATTTCTAATTAAAAAATATAAAAATCGAAGGGCGGCAGCAAATTTTTCACTCTTAACTATTCACTTTTACCTTTTTTTTTTTATCTTTGCACACGAATAACCAAAATAAGAACAAAAAAATGGACGATTACCCGGCGAATCATTACAATTCGTAGGCGGGGGATAGCGAGCGAAGCTGCTAATCCCTTCGCCGCAAAATTATGCATTATGCATTGTGAATTATGCATTAAAAAAGGATTAGCAAAATGAAGACTTTTTGGAATACCCAAGGTGGGCTCAGCCAGCTTGAGACGTGGCAGCCCAACTGCTGGATACAAGTAACGTGTCCGACAGAAGAAGACCAGCAGATGCTGGAAGAGGAGTACAAGATCCCCGACTATTTCCTCTCCGACATCAGCGATACCGATGAGCGTGCCCGCTATGAATACGATGACGGCTGGATGCTCATCATTCTGCGTATACCCTATGTCAAGGAGATCCGTTCCAGGACACCGTATACTACCGTACCCCTCGGTATCATTCACAAGCGCGACGTCACCATTACCGTCTGCTACTACGAGACGAACATGATGATTGACTTCGTCTCGTTCCAGCAGAAGCGTGGCGAGGGCTTTACCGACTATGTCGACATGATATTCCGTCTGTTCCTTTCGAGTGCCGTCTGGTATCTGAAGCGTCTGAAGCAGATCTCGATGCTCATCGACAAGGCCAAGCGCAACCTGGACCGCGAGGTGAACAACGAATCGCTGATCGGACTGAGCCGTCTGCAGGACTCGCTAACGTACTTCAACACATCCATCCGCGGCAACGAAACGCTATTGTCGAAGCTAAAGTTCAAGTTGCAGATTGATGAATTGGACGCTGACCTCATTGAGGACGTCAACATCGAGATGACACAGGCCCGCGAGACCACCAACATATACTCGAACATCTTGGAGTCGACGATGGATACCTACCAGAGTATTATCAACAACAACATGAACACCATCATGCGTACATTGACATCGGTGACCATCATTCTGATGTTGCCCACGCTGGTGGCCTCATTTTTTGGCATGAACCTCATCAACGGTATGGAGAACAATCCTGTAGGTTTTGTTATTGCCATTGTCATTTCGGTGCTCATTTCAGTCATTTCGCTATTGGTTTTCAGACATAAAAGGCTGATTTAAGGGAAAAGGTAAGAGTGAAAAGTGAATAATTTGCTGCCGCCTTAAGAGGGAAGAAGGAATAGTGAATAGTGAAAAATTTGCTGCCGCCATTGAGGGAAAAGGGAAGAGTGAAAAGTGAAAAATTTGCTGCCGCCTTAAGAGGGAAAAGGGAAGAGTGAAAAGTGAAAAATTTGCTGCCGCCATTGAGGGAAAAGGTAAGAGTGAAAAGTGAAAAATTTGCTGCCGCCTTAAGAGGGAAGAAGGAATAGTGAATAGTGAAAAATTTGCTGCCGCATATTATTTTTATACTAAAAATTTGGTAGTTTCAGAAATATTGTTTAATTTTGCCAACTAACACGCGCGACATGCGCCATATTTGTATTACATGAACTAAAACATTTTTAATGATGGACTCTCAAGAAATGACCAAGAAAGAGGTGTTGGAACGCATTCGTGAGATTGCTCACGGCGATGAAGCGCCCCAGAAGGAAGAAGTGGACTCGCTGAAGGCCGCATTTTACAAGTTACATATTGCTGAGCGTGAAGCCCGCCTGAAAGAATATATCGATGGCGGAGGTGATCCTGAGCAGTATCAGATAACCCCTGACGAGATGGAAGAAGCCTTCAAGGCCGAGATGGGTGTTATCAAGGAAAAACGCCAGAAGCTGTTCAAGGAGCAAGAGCAGGAGAAACAGGACAACCTGGAAAAGAAGCTCGCCATCATTGAAAAGATCAAGGCTATGGTCACCTCTCCCGAGGAGGCCAACAAGTCGTATAAGGACTTCAAAGCCCTTCAGGACGAGTGGCGCGAGATTAAAAACGTCCCCGCTGAAAAGGCCAACGAGCTCTGGCGTAACTACCAGCTCTATGTGGAGCAGTTCTACGACCTGCTGAAGCTAAACAGCGAGGCCCGCGAGTACGACTTCAAGAAGAACCTCGAGTTGAAAACCAAGCTTTGTGAAGCTGCTGAGAAGCTGGCTGACGAGACCGATGTAATCAGTGCCTTCCACCAGTTGCAGAAGCTGCATCAGGAATACCGCGAGATCGGTCCTGTGTCGAAGGAACTGCGTGACGAGATATGGAATCGCTTCAAGGCTGCTTCCACCGTTATTAATAAGCGCCACCAGCAGCATTTCGAAGGTCTGCGTGCCAAGGAGGAAGACAATCTGGCCCGCAAGACAGCCCTCTGCGAGAAAGTCGAGGCCATTGCTGCTGAGGAGAATAAGAGCGGTGCCGACTGGGAGCGCCATACCAAGGAAATCATTGAAATTCAGAGCGAGTGGAAGACCATTGGTTTTGCCCCACAGAAGATGAATGTCAAGATCTTCGAGCGTTTCCGTGCTGCCTGCGATGACTTCTTCGGACGCAAGGCAGAGTATTTCCGTTCATTGAAAGACACTTTCAAGGAGAATGCCGAGAAGAAGCGCGCCCTCATCGAGAAGGCCAAGGCCCTGCAAGACTCTACCGAATGGAAGTCTACCGGCGACAAGCTCATCAGTCTGCAGAAGGAATGGAAGACCATCGGTATGGTTCCCAAGAAGTTGGGCGATCAGCTGTGGGAAGAGTTCCTGGGAGCCTGCAACAAGTTCTTTGAGGCCCGCAAGGCCGCTGGTGCCGGCAGTCGCAGTGATGAACGCGAGAATCTGGAGAAGAAGCGCGACGTCATTGCCCGTCTGAAGGCTGCAGCTCAATTAGACAAGGATAATGCCTCCGAGGGAACCAAGGAGGCTGGCGAAGGCTTGCAGGAGCGCGTTCAGCAGTTGGTAGAGGAGTATCAGGCCATTGGCCATGTGCCCTTCAAGGAGAAGGACAAGCTCTACGAGGAGTACCACGCCGTACTCGACAAGCTGTATAAGGAGCTGAACATCACCGTTGCCAAGCGTCGTCTGTCGAAGTTCAAGGACAACCTCAAGCAAGTTGCTGAGCGTGGCGAGAGTGCTCTCGACAACGAACGTGCCCGCTTGATGCGCCAATACGAGCAGTTGAAGCAGGAGGTACAGACCTATGAGAACAACCTTGGTTTCCTGAATGCCTCATCGAAGAAGGGCAATTCGCTCATCGACGAGATGAACCGCAAGGTGCAGAAACTGAAGGATGAAGTTCAGCTGGTACGCGACAAGATTAAGGCCATCGACGCTGAGAATGCTGACAAGTAAGCATAAGACATAAACATCAAGAAAAGGGGCTCTTCATCAGAGCCCCTTTCTTTATTGCAAGTACATTTACTTACTCTTTCTCCGACAGCATCGTCACCTCGATGCACCGCTTGGCATCCAGCAGTCGCTGGGCCATCTGTTGCACTTGGCTGGCCGTCATCTCGCTGACCATCTTCGGATAATCCACATCGAAATCCGTGTCATCGTCCAGCTCGTGCCAGATGATGTAGCTCCAATAGTCGTTGGTAATCACAGCCTGCTGGTACTGCTTCAACAGATACTCCTTGATTTTCTGCATCGACGTTTCGGAAGGTCCCTGCTGCGCCATGTATTCCAACTGCTGGTACACCACGGGGTTCAGTTCCTCGTAACGCTCCGGATCAGCATTATAGGAAATGGTCATTGTGGCATTCGGCGACTCTTCCTTATCAAAATTGAAGTTCACGCTGACACCATACGTACCACCCTTCTCCTCGCGCACGGAGTCCGTATAGGCTATCTTCAACGCACGCGTCAGGAAGTCCAGTTCCAGGTCGTGCTGGGCCGTAAAGGGCATATCCGCCGAATAGCAGATGGTGACATTGGCCAACGGCGTTGCCATTTTCTTGCGGAACACCGTCTTCTTACTGCCCTCAATCATCTTGGGCACGTTCTGCCAGTTGATCTGTTCCTTCTGATGCGTGGCAGGCAGCGTAGCCAGATACTGGCAACACAATTGTCGTAACTGCTGCTCATCGTAGTTGCCAATGATGACAGTCTTAAAGTTCGACGCATCGCTGAACCGCTCCTTCCACATCTGCAGGATGCGGTCGTAGCTGACGCCATCCAGCGTCTGCTGCGTCACAGGTTCCATACGCTTATGATGGTCGTAGACGATGGCGCGAATTGAGTCATTGTAATCGACTTTTGGCGATGCATTCCTGTTGGTCAGGAATGCCCTGGTGCGGTTCATCAGTCCCTGAAAGGCTACTGTATCGCGACGTGGCTGGGTAAAGTAGAGATGTGCCAGTTGGAAGAACGTCTCCATGTCCTTCACGGCCACGCCACCGCTGATGCTCTGGCTGCGTGTGCCCACACTCGTGGTCAGTCGCACCGACTTACCCGACAGCATTCTTCTCAACGTTGTAGCATCATATCCAGCCACACCGGCCTCCGTAACAGCACTGTTCACGAGTGAGAAATTAGGAATATCGCTATCCGGATATACTGACACGCCGCCATCGGCCTTCATCTTAATGGTGACAGCATCTGCAGCATGATCGGTTTTCTTGGCATACACCTTCATACCGTTCGACAGCGTCCACTCCGTAAAACCGTGTCTGAAGACCCGCTCACCGACTATCTTTCCTGCCTCGGGTTTCTGGTCCATGAGCTGGTCACCCAGGTGTTTCTCCTCGTAGGGAGCATAGCTCAACTGCTGTGCTGCCAGCACCACGTTCTCCAACTGTTTCTCCGTAGGCAGAATCAATTCCGGTTTATCGGGGGCATACATGATGACCACCTGATTCTTATCCGTGATGAGTTCACGAACAGCCTGATTCACCTCCTCAAGCGTTACCTCGCGGTCGAACTTACGAGTCAGTTCCAACTGATATTCCGGCGAGATGAGCGGTTCCCCGTTGACAAAGTTCTGGACACAAGCACCAACCAGTTTGGAGTTCCGACGGTCGTCACGCTCACGGAATTTACGCTCGTCGTGGTTCAGTTGCTGACGCTTGGCACGCTGCAGTTCCATAGCGGTAAAACCATGCTGGCGGGCACGTTCCGTCACGCCCACAGCAGCAATCAAACCACCAAGAATATTGTCTTCATTACAACTCACCGACAGCGAGAACGACTCCTTCGTACGACTCAGGAAGAATGTAGAAGCCCGTGCACTGGCATTCTGGAAAGGTGGTTGAGCCTGCTGGCGAACCTCCGACAGGCGGTCGTTCAGCATCGTTCCAATCAGTCCGTCCATATAGTCGCCACGAAGGTATTTCTCATCATTCTTCTCGGCATCAGGTGTTGCATCACGCTTCTGGTACAGATGGCACAGCACGATGGGTTGTTCGGCATCCTTTTCGATATCGACAATCATCGTATCGTTGTCGCTGACGGGATAGTATTCGCGCTTGGCAGCATTCTTAGGCATCGGAATGGGCGAGAAGATCCGCTTGATTTTCTTCTCCATCTTATCGACATCAATATCGCCCACCACAATGATGGCCTGCAGGTCAGGACGATACCACTTCTGATAATAGTCGCGCAAGTCCTGATACTGGAAGTTATCCACCACATCCATAGAGCCTATCGGCATACAGTCCTCGTATTTCGTGCCGCGATACACTTTCGGCATCGCCAGCTCCATCAGTCGCTGTACGGCACGTCCAGCACGACGTGTGCGCCACTCCTCGTGAATCACGCCACGCTCCTTGTCAATCTCCTTGTCCTCCAACAACAGGTAGTGGCTCCAGTCGTGCAGAATAAGCAGACACGAGTCAACGATACCCTCGCGTTTCAGGGGTACAGCAGAAATATTATACACCGTCTGCTCGACACTGGTATAGGCATTCAGATTAGCACCAAACTTCACACCGATGGTCTCACACCAAGGTACAATACCCAGTCGCTTGCCCTTACCAGGGAAATTCTTCGTCCCATTAAATGCCATGTGCTCCAGAAAATGAGCCAGTCCGCGCTGACGGGGCTCTTCCTGAATCGAGCCCACACGCTGGGCAATATAAAATTCAGCCAATCCGGGCTCCTTGGCATTATGACGGATGTAGTACGTCATACCATTCTTTAACATCCCCTTTCGGAAGGAGACGTCCTGCGTCAACGGCTGGGCTTGGGTGCCCATTACAGCCGCTAACAGCAGCAATATTGTCAAAAACTTCTTCATCATCTTATTATTTTGTCTGCAAAGGTACAAATTTTTCTTGAAATACGTAATCCCTAATACTAGGTATTTGCTATTTTGTTTTTTTTTCGTAACTTTGTGGCCAAATACTTAAGAACAATGATTCACCGCATATCAAGCATCATATTCATGCTAACCGTTCTGCTCTGTCAGGCCTCCGCACAGATTACCCTGAGCGGTAAGGTGGTCAGCGACGATACAGGAAAACCCATCGAATATGCCAGTGTCCTGGTGGCCGAAGGTGGTCTTTGGGCCATTACCGACGTCAAGGGACAGTTCGCCATCAAAGGCGTAGGCAGGGGGCGTCTGACGCTGTCCGTCCAGTGCTTAGGTTATCAGAAGCGCACACTGTCCATCACCGTCAACAGCGATGTGACGAACATGAATCTGAAGCTGAAGGAAGACAACCTGATGTTGGACGAGGTGACCATCACGGCCAAGCGCAAGCGTGACGAATCGACCACGTCGTACACCATCGACCGTGCGGCACTCGACAACCAGCAGCTCCTGAGTTTGGGCGACATCCAAACCCTGCTGCCTGGTGGCAAGAGCAACAACCCCACCCTGATGAACGACAATCGCATGGCCCTGCGCAGCAGCAATCAGGAGAAGGGTAACGCTTCGTTTGGAACCGCTGTCGAGATAGACGGTATGCGCCTCGACAACAATGCCAGCCTCGACGAGACGGCAGGAGCCTCAACACGCACTATCAGTTCTTCGAACATCGAGAGTGTTGAGGTCGTCACCGGTATCCCCTCGGTAGAATACGGTGACCTGTCGAATGGTGTCGTCAAGGTAAACACCCGCAAGGGTAAGTCACCCTTCATCGTTGAGGGCAAGCTGAACCAGCACACCCGTCAGATAGCCGTGAACAAAGGCTTCAGTCTGGGCAAGGGCCGTGGTGTGCTGAACGTCTCGCTGGAACACGCCCGTTCGTTCAGCGACGCCGCCTCGCCCCACACCGCCTACCAGCGCAACATCCTGAGTCTGCACTATATGAAGACCTTCATGCAGCAGACTACTCCCCTGACGCTGAACGTTGGTTTCACAGGCAATATCGGTGGTTATAATTCCGAGGCTGACCCCGACGAGGAGCTGGACGACTATTCCCGTCAGCGCGACAATGCGTTTCGCGGGCATGCCGAACTCAACTGGCTGTTGAACAAGCGCTGGTTGACTAATCTGTCACTACGCGGTTCCCTGTCGTATAGCGACAAGAAATTAGAGAGTCAGACCCACAACAGCAGCGCCTCTACCCAACCCTATCTCCACACCACCGAGGAGGGCTACTTCATCGCCCAGGACCCCACCCTAACCCTCCCAAAGGGAGGGGACACGACTCCATCCTCCACCCCCCTTCCCCCTCCCCTTGGGAGGGTCGGGGTGGGGTCCATTATCTTGGGTCCCACCGGCTATTGGAACGTGCTGCGCTACAACGACTCCAAGCCCATGAACTGGAATCTGCGACTGAAGGGCGAACTGAACCGCCACCTCGGCTCTGTCACCAGTCACACGATGGCAGGCATCGACTATACCGGCAGCCGCAACAACGGCCGCGGCACCTACTACGACGACATGCGCTACGCTCCCACCTGGCGCGAATACCGTTATGACGAACTGCCCACCCTCCACAACATGGCACTCTTCCTCGAGGAGAAAGTCATCATCCCCACCACCAAGCTGTCCACCTTCGAATTGACAGCAGGTCTGCGCGACGACATCACCATGATCAAGGGGTCCGACTACGGCACGGTGAGCAGTCTCTCGCCACGCATCAACGGACGCTATGTCTTCTGGAGAAACCGCTTCCGCCGCCTTGTGCGCGACCTCAGCATTCATGCTGGCTGGGGCAAGAGCGTCAAGCTACCCTCCTTCCAGGTGCTCTACCCCGCCCCCGCCTACAGCGACCACCTGGCCTTCGCCTCACCCAGCACCTCGGCCAACACGTCGTTCTATGCCTACCATACCTACCCCTCGAAAGCCCTCTACAATCCCGACCTGAAGTGGCAATACACCCTGCAGACCGATGTAGGCATCGAGATGAACATCAAAGGCTCGCACGTTTCCCTGTCGGCCTTCCACCACCGCACGCGTAATCCCTACATGGCCACCAGCCTCTACACGCCGTTCACCTATCAGTATACGCCCCCCTCGGCACTGGACGGTGTCACCATTCCTTTGGACGACCGTTCGTATAGCATCGACCGCCAGACGGGCATTGTCACCGTCAGCGGACCTGAGGGCTCACAGGTGCTCGCTACCAACGCCCGCAATACCTATCTGATGAATACCAAGTACGTCAATGCCTCTCCGCTCGACCGCTATGGTGTGGAGTGGATACTCGACCTGCAACAAATCAAGGCCCTGCGCACCTCCATCCGTTTCGATGGCAACTACTATTATTATAAAGGTATCGACGACGTGCTGTTTGCCGACATGCCTTCCAGTGGTCTCACCATGAGCGACGGTCAGCCCTACCAGTACGTGGGCTACTACCGGGGCAGTGCGGCGACCTCCACCAGCTACACTGCCAATGCCGCTGTGGCCAACGGCAGCCTGTCGAAGCAGCTGAACCTGAACACCACCATCACGACACACATTCCCAAGCTCCGCCTCATCGTGGCCTTGCGCATCGAGGCGTCGCTCTACAACTACCACCGCCAGCTCAGCGAGTTCGCCGACGCCACCCGCGGCATCGTCATCAGCGACCCCAGCCAGTATACCGGCACGCCCTACGACGGCCAGAGCGAGAATCAGTATGTCGCCATCTATCCGGAATACTATTCCACGTGGAGCAATCCCGACGAGCGCATTCCCTTTGCCGAGAAATTCCTCTGGGCCAAGGACAACGACCCCGTGCTCTATAACGACCTGACGAAACTCATCGTGCGCTCGAACTATCCCTACACGATGAACCCCAACCGCATCAGCAGCTACTATTCCGCCAACCTCAGCATCACCAAGGAAATTGGCAACCACATCAGCCTGTCGTTCTATGCCAACAACTTCTTCAACAACATGAAGACCGTTCATAGCAGTCAGACCGACCTCGAGACGTCACTCTTTGCCAGTGGCTACATCCCCAACTACTATTACGGACTATCACTCAGATTCAAGCTATGAAGAAGATATACCTGCTATTTTCCCTGATCTGCCTGCTCGTTGGATGTAAAAGCGACAGTCTGCCCCGCATCGATGACATCTCTACCGGCGAGGTTGTCATCACCCTCAACACTCCTTCCTCTTCCTCCCTCCCCTCGGGAGGGTCGGGGTGGGGTCACCACTTCACCGTTCAGCTGCGCAACATGCAGACCAACAGCATCTTCACGGCCCAGACCGATGCAGAGGGCGTTGCCGTGTTCCGCACGACTCCAGGACTCTACGAGGCCAGTGCTACAGGTGGCTATGCCAGCGAGGGCGTAGCCTACAACTTCAACGGCACCTCTGGTCAGATCACCGTTCGCACCAATCAGACACAGCGTGTGACCATCGCAATGAAGAGCATCCGCACCAGTCAGTTGGTCATCAAGGAACTCTATAGCGGCGGCTGTCTGGCCGACGATGGTACCACGAAGATGCAGTGCGACAAATACATCGTGCTTTACAACAACAGCGCTCAGCCCGCCACGCTCAGCAACCTGTGTTTCGGATTTCTGTCGCCCTACAACGCCCAGGCCACCAATAGCAACTACAATGCCCAGGGTCGGCTGACCTACGAGGCCGAGGGTTTTACCCCCGTGCTCGACGGCATCTGGTATTTCCCTGCCACACTCGACGTGGCCCCTTATTCGCAGGTCGTCGTTAACATCCACGGGGCCATCGACAACACGCAGGCCTACAGCCAGTCCGTCAACTTCGCCCACGAGGAGTATTACTGCATGTACGACCCCGAGAGCGGCTACAACAACACCCGTTACTACCCCACCCCGTCAGCTGTCATCCCCAGCAGTCACTATCTGCGGGCCTACCGCTGGAGCCAGAGCAATGCCTGGCCGCTCAGTGTCGCCTCGCCGGCCCTGCTGGTGTTCCAGACGCACGATATCAGTCCTGCCCTCTATGCGTCCAATATGGACAACGCATGGTACGACGGTGGCGAGGTGCGCCAGACCAAGCAGTGCATGAAGGTGCCCAACGGATGGATTGTCGACGCCATCGAGGTATTCGCCTCGGGCTACAAAGACAGCAGCAAGAAACGTCTCACCGCCGATGTCGATGCGGGCTATGTGTGGCTCACCAACTACCAGGGCCACTCGCTCTACCGTAACGTCGACCAGTCGTCCACCGAGGCCCTGCCCGAGAACGAAGGCAAGCTGGTGTATGGCTACAGCCTGGGCGTCGACGGCACCACCGACCCCAGCGGCATCGATGCCGAGGCTTCCATCCGTCAGGGTGCCCACATCGTCTATCAAGACACGAACAACAGTACCAACGACTTCCACGAACGACAGCTATGCTCACTCAGAAAATAACCCTCGCCCTACTGACATGCATCGCGGCGCTCAGCGCCAGTGCGCAGGACTCCCTGTTGCTGCGCGACTACCAGTTTGTCCGCCAGTCGGACCCCTGGCTGACACACCAGAATGCAGCAGCATTGACGCGCTTCGTTGCCGACAACATCGTCGAGGCCGAGGCATCGCTCACCAAGGGCAATGGCGGACTAGTGAATTTTGACGACTCACGCAACACCCTCGCGGGCAATGTCCGTGCCGAATCGTTCTATCGGCTCAGTCGACGCGTGGTGACCTTCGGTGCCATCTCTTACGACAACTGGACGGGTCGCGACATGACCGGATCGGCCTTCATGCTCCGCCGCACGCCGTTCGACCTCGTGGAAGACTCGCTGACCAACCCTGGCCGCAAGCATCGCGACACCTACCGTCTGGTGGGTGGTGTCGGTGCCGACGTCTGGCAGGGCATTTCCCTCGGCGCGCAGCTCGACTACACGTCCGCCAACTACGCCAAATACAAGGATCTGCGCCACAAAAACAAACTCATGGACCTGCAGCTCACTCTGGGCACCTACGTCCCCGTGGTCAGCTGGCTGAACATCGGAGCCAACTACACCTACCACCGCCAGACCGAGAGTGTCGACTTCGGCACCTACGGCAAGAGCGAGCGGGTCTATAAGACGCTCATCGACTATGGTGCCTTCATGGGCCGTGTCGAGCAGTTCGGCAACGAGGGCTTTACCGACAAGTCGCGCGAGATGCCCCTCTTCGAGGACTCCCACGGTGCCAGCCTCCAACTGGAACTGCGTCCTCACATCAGCCATCATCCATCGGACATCAAACATCTTGCGCTCCACGTTTCCGTGGACGCAAGTCACGCCACAGGCTACTACGGTCGCCGCTCGCCCTACACCATTACCTACACCAACCACGAGCGCGACATCCTGCGTCTCCAGGGCCGCCTTACCTATGCGACCCGCTCGTCAAGGTTCACACTTGACGTTAACTACTCCTCCGAGGACCTCACCAACCGTGCCGAGACCTTCCGCGAGATGACTAACGCCAGCGGTGCCAACTACTACGAATACTACGACCCTGTGGAGACGGGCACCAAGAAGTGGTACGACTTCTCCACCCTGCTGCGCGCCCAGTGGGGCATCCATGGCGAGTTGCCCACGTGGGACCTTGCGGCAGGCTATACCCGCAACGAGCGCCGCCAGTCAGCCTACCTCTATCCCTACTACCGCCACCAACAGCTCACGACGCACACCGTATCCCTTGCTGCCACCCGCAACCTGCTGATGCGCCAAGGGGTCTGGTCGTTCACGCTGAATGCCGCCTACCAAAAAGGCTCCGGCGACCCCTACCAGGACGGCACCTTCACCCCTCAGACATCTGACATCTTACCTCTTACATCTACTATGCCCGCTTTCCTCTACCGCGAGTATCAGTATCTCGTCGCCCCACAATATCTGCTGGGCGCTCGTGTGAAATATGCCTTCCTGTTCCCTGGCACCCGTCTGAAAACCCATGCCCGCCTCGGCCTGGACTACCGCAAGGCCACCGAGACCTACGACTACTCCCTCGGCAGCCAGCACACCGAACTCTCGCTGGCCCTCGGCTGCACGTTCTGAAACAGTATTATCAGTTAAACTAACCTACATAAAAAATATGAAGAAAATTATCAGTATCGCATGTCTAGCGGCTGTGGCGATGACGGCACAGGCGCAGCTCGTGACATCGGCAGGTGTGCAGTACCTGCAGTGTATGCCCAAAGACCAATCGGGCGATTTCAACGACTTGAGTAACACGTATTTTCTGGCCGACTCGCTGGCATCGTTCGACGTGG
>JAEEGH010006499.1_pt1 | contig 28630 bp, 15 predicted proteins | sample 9134181 | NCBI WGS metagenome assembly JAEEGH01 (sample SAMN16246544, study PRJNA631951) | gut metagenome | biome: gut microbiome; feature: rumen; material: DP-attached | host: Bos | place: Iran: Karaj | collected 2018-10 | reverse complement strand
ACTTCCATCGGTTCAATTGTTTTCAAATGCGAAGGCAAAGATACGAACTTATTCTCGAACATCCAAATTTTCAACGCAGAAAAATGATCAGTAGAACCGACCCCGTGATCCGAGGTAGCACGGGACTTGGCGGACGGCACCGTTGCCGATGGCCACCTCGCGGCGCATCAGCCGAAATTTCGACCCATGTACTTTCTGATTATCCGTATGTCCGATACATGCGGATAATCATTTATATTATTTGTGTACGATTTGTGTGGATTTTTGTTCTTAAAGCCACTGGGGCTGAGTCGGCACACCGTCGCGGGGGTTTAATACCTTTTAAGACTGTCGGCCAGCATCTGCCGCATTTTCTCGCGCAGCTCCACGGGCTCCAGCACCTCGATGCCGTCACCGTGCGAGAGCAGCTGGCCCAGGAAGTCGGCCGTCGGACGTATGTCGTAGCCGAAGTCGGCGTAGCCCGGCCCCGAGGCCAGCTCGCGCTGCGAGTGGTGCAGCGGCAGCGTGCGCAGGTAGTCGGGCGTCCAGCGGTGGGCACGCACAACGACGTGAGCCAGGGGCGTACCGTCCGTCAGCACGCCGTAGTACTCGGCGAAGTAGGCCTGCGGCTGGAAGTCGGGCGGCATCGTGAACGGCTCGTCCGTCAGCACCGCCGCCGTCATGCGGTCGAGGGCGTAGATGCGCATCTGGCCGTCGTCGATGCGCGCCAGCAGGTACCACCGCTGGTGGAACAGCTTCAGCGCGTAGGGGCTGACGGTGCGCTCGTAGCCCTCGGCATGGAACTTGCGGTAGCCTATGTGCAGGCGGCGGCTGGTGCGTATGGCGCGGATGATGGTGTCGAGGTACTGCTCGCCCGCAGGCACGTTCTCCAGTATGACGCGCTCCTTGATCGAGGCGCTGTCGGTGAGCACGCCGTGGACGGTGAGCGTCGAGAAAAGCCACCGCTCTATGCTGTCGTCGCACAGGGCGTGGGGGTTGCTGATGTAGTAGCGGTAGGTCTTCGGGTGGCAGTCGATGATGATGCCGAACATGTCGAGAATGGCGTCGCGGTGGCGGTTGAACGACGAGCGGGCCAGCGCGTTGCCGTCGGCCACGCCGTCCTGCTGCCACCGTTGGCTCAGCTCATCGAGCGTCAGCCCTCGGCTCGAACGCAGCGCGTTGATAATCCAGATGTACTGGCGAAAAATCATTGCAGGTTTCATCGGCTAACGGAATTTTTTTTGCTGCAAAGGTACGAATAAATAGGCAAACCGCCAAAAAAAATGTCAATCGGTACAGATGGCAGATGGCAGTTGCTTACTAAGCAGGTGCAGCGACTGGGGAAGAAAAGTGTATAATACATTTTATTATATATATAATATATATATTATATATATAATAAGCATGCCACATCCTACCTCCGCCGTGCAGCCGAGCCAACTGCCATCTGCCATCTGTACCACACTGCCCGAGCGGCGTGTCTTTTCGCGTGTCTTTTTCGGCGAGATTTTTGCTGGCGTCGCGGAATTGTCGTATCTTTGCACCCGTAAGCGAACCGGGCGATTAACGTAATGAACGCGCGCGTTTACCCCGGTGAGACACGACAACAGTATTAACCACTTAAAACCATGAAGAACTATGGCAGTAAATGAAATCGCATTCCAGGTGAACCTGAAGAAGGACACCAACTCGGCCAGCCGTACCTACGGTATGTACTTTGGCGAGCCTGAGACCAAGAAGCCGCTGTCGCTGAAGGGCTTTGCGAAGCACCTGACCGAGCACGGCAAGTTGACCACCTACGAGATGATGGTGCTGGTGCTCCAGAACATCGTGTCGTGCATGAAGGAGCTGATATGCCAGGGACAGCCCGTGAAGCTGGAGGGACTGGGCACGTTCTACCCCACCATCGAGAACAAGAAGGGCGGCGTGGAGTCCCCGTTGGGCTACGACCCGAACGTGCAGATTGAGGGCGTACACCTGCGCTTCTTGCCCGAGGGCGAGAAGGAGGGCAACCTGACGAGCCGTGAGCTGAAGAAGGCCTGCGTGTTCGAGATGAAGGACCTCATCACCGTCCACGTCGTCACCGAGGGTGGCAAGAAGAAGCGTTACCAGACGCGCGTCCCCATCAGCGACCTCCCCCTGGCCAATCAGGATGTTGACCCGATTGAGCCTTAGCAGCAAGACCCTCCCTAAAGTTAGGGAGGGTTTTTTGCTGATGTGGTGGCAGGCATCAGAACCCTAAATCTTCACAAATCTCACATAAATGAAATAACGGGACAACCGCTTTAGCTGTTCCCTTCTATGAAAAAAGTAAAAAGGGCAGCGGACTGACACGGACTGGTGCGGACTAAAAAATAATGATTATCTGCATGTATCCGACAGACGGCCTGAAAGGCCAGCACGCAAATAGCCCAGGGCAACGCCCTGGGTATAGAGGGTGTGCCGCCATCGCCCCTGCAAGGGGCAAAAGCTTTGCATCCTACTATGGCTTTTGCCCTTTCAGGGCGGGGGTAAACGTCCTGTCCCCCAGGGCGTTGCCCTGGGCTGATGGCTCATTGCCCCTTCGGGGCGTTATCGGATACATACGTATAATCACAAAAATAAGTCCGTGTAAGTCCGATGCATAAAAGGGCAACGGACTGACACGGACTGGTGCGGACTTATTATCTTTGTCCGTGAAAGTCCGTGTTAGTCCGTTGCGTGCGTGGTTACTTGACAACTACTTTCTTGCCTTCTACGACGTAGACGCCCTTTGAGGGGGTGTTTACGATTTGGCCTTGCAGGTTGTAGATGTCAGTATGACGGGTGCTGGCCTTGGGGGCGGCGATAGCTGTCGGCTCGCTGTCGAAGACGATGCTCATTTCGCGGGCTCCGTTGACGGTGCTTGCCGGCAGGTAGGCTTTCCCGGCGGGTAGGTTGCCGGCCTCGTTACTGTAGAACGCTCCGTTGTAGAGTATGTAGGCTTCTCCCGCTGCCAATGTGGTGCTTTCGGTGGCTGAACCTCTCAGCAGGTTCCCGGCGGCGGGCAGTTCGGCAGGCGATGTGGTGGTGAAGATGGTGTAGGTGGCTCCCGGAGTGCCCTTCAGGATGACTGGCGTCTTAACGGGTACTGACGCTACCTCGGTCAGCGTCACTTTGCTCTCTTCCTTGTTAACGCTCGTGGCTACGTAGCCCTGCAGTCCCTCCACGTTTGTGAAGTCAAGGGCCTTGATACTTACTAAGGTGCTGTATCCGCTGGCGGCAATGGTTGCTATTTCTGGCAGGTCGATGGTGAGTGTGCGGTCGTCGGTCTGGTTCTCCTTGGTTGTGTTGCCGTAGTTGCATTTGTTATCAAGGATACTGTATACTGAGGCATCGGTAATGCCTCCATAGGCAAAGGCGGTTCGATAGATAGCGTCTTTTTTGAAATCTTCGTATGTTTCTTGCAAACCATTTCTGCCAGAGGCAACCTGCTCATTTCCCTCGGCATGCAAAATGAACAAGTTTGCTGCAAAGGTTGCAATTTCGTTAATGTATGAAGATAAATATGCAGCAGCTATTCCAGCTTTTGCATTCATCTTGTTTTTAGCAACCGTCTCAAGTCTTCCTTTCAGCCAATCTTTACTTCCAGCTACCTCGATACTTTCTGTCTCGACTTTGAGCGTCCTCATGCCATCTTCAAGCGTGAGTATGCGGTAGTCGCAAGGGTAGGAGATAAGTGAGCCGGTGTTGATGTCGTAGATGGCCTTGCTCTCGTCGTCTTTCCAGTCCTTGGCAATGTCGGAGGTGTGGAAGTGGCCTGTGAGTATGACGTTTACGCCGGCATTGATGAGCGCGTTGCGTACCGTCGCGTAGTCGTCAACGGTATAGGTGCTGATAAACAGGTCGGCTCCCGTGATGTGCGGGAACAGCGGATGGTGCATCATGGCGATGACCTGCTTGCCCGCTGCGTGTGCCTCAGTTGCCCTGTCGCAGAGCCAAGTGAGCGTTGCTGTAGGAATGGATGCTGAGTGTGAGTCGATGGCTAACAGCACCAGCCCCTCCACGGGTTCCGCTACGTAGCTGAGTGAGTTCACGTCGTATTTGCTTGCATCATCGCCGTAGCCGTAGCCTTTGTAAAAGCCTGCGAAATTGTTAGAGGCCAGTACAGGGGCAGGTTCCGTGGTGCCATCAGCCTTGTACTGCTTGGGACTACCCTCTGTGCCAAAGTCATGGTTGCCGGGAATGACGAACACCTTTATGCCTTCATTCTTCAGAATTTCCAATTTAGCTCTCACGTATTTGTGGCTTTCCTCCTCACCGTCCTTCGTCAGGTCGCCCGTGATGAGCACTATGTCGGGTTTCTTGGTAATCATTTCGCTTACGAACTGGTCGAACAGCCCGGCACTCTGCTCCAGCATCTTGCGCTGATTTGCATAATAGGTAGTCCACGCCTCCTGAGTCTTGGCTTCTGGTGCAAGCAGTGAAGGGTCCATCACGTGAATATCAGAGACTACGGCAATGGTGGTTTTCGCGTCTGCCGCCTCACTCGCGTTTGCACTCGTCCACGCTACTGCCATGAGCAGCGTGAGCCATATCTTCCGAAGTTTTCTTTCCATAGTTGTATAAATTTTGTTTCTGTTTATGTTGCAAATTTAGCGTTTAGTTACCAAACCTTTCGTAAGGTTGCCGGTTTTTTGTGATTATTTAAGATTTCCACGATAGGCGGAAGAGTTCTTTTTCGTATCTTTGCACCACCTATTTATATATAATAATATGAAGAGAATTACTACTATTACCTTCTGCCTTGCCGCCATGCTGACGGCGGGGGCACAAGAGCGGCCGCTGTGGATGCGCTTCCCGGCCATTTCGCCCGACGGGCGGAGCATCGCGTTCTCGTACAAGGGCGACCTGTTCACCGTTCCGACGGCGGGCGGCGCAGCCCGGCAGTTGACCACCAACGGCGCCTACGACGCTTACCCCGTGTGGAGTCCCGACGGCGGGCGCATAGCCTTTGCGTCGACACGTGAGGGCAGCCTCGACGTCTATGTCATCAGTCGTGAGGGCGGCACACCGACACGCTTGACGACCCATAGTGCCGACGAGACACCGGCGGCATGGAGCGACAACGACCACGTGCTGTTCACGTGCGTACTGATGCCCACGGCAAAGTCGGGCATCTTCGCCCAGAGCGACTTCCCGCAGGTGTACGAGGTGAGCGCGCAGGGTGGCAGCCGTCCGCGCCTGTGGTCGACGCTGACGATGGAGGACATCAGCATCTGGGCACCGACGGGCGACGTGCTCTACCACGACAAGAAGGGCTACGAAGACCCGTTCCGCAAGCACCATCAAAGTTCGATATGCCGCGACGTGTGGCTGCGCTCGGCGGGCGGCAGTTTCAAGAAGCTGACCACCTTCCGTGGCGAGGACCGCACGCCCCGCTGGGCACCCGACGGACGCTCGTTCTACTATCTGAGCGAGCAGGACGGCACGTTCAACGTGTGGAAGCAGGCCACCGACGGCACCGGCCGCCAGCAGGTGACCCACCACACGCAGAACCCCGTGCGCCACCTGACGGTAGCCACCGACGGCACGCTGTGCTACAGCTACGACGGCGAGATATACACCTGGAAGGACGGACGCGAGCAGCGGGTGGCCGTCAGCGTGACCACCGACCGCCACGACAGCGACCTGGAGCGGCAGCTGCGCACGTCGGGAGCCACCGAGATACGGCTGTCGCCGAAGCAGAAGGAGGTGGCCTTCGTGATGCACGGCGACGTCTACGTCACCTCCATCGACTACAAGACCACCAAGCAGGTGACCAACACGCCCGAGCAGGAGCGCAGCATCAGCTTCAGCCCCGACGGCCGCAGCCTGGTGTACGGCTCGGAGCGCGGCGGCCACTGGCAGGTGTACCGCACGAGCATCGTGAAGTCGGACGAGAAGCAGTTCACCTACGCCACCGACCTGAAGGAGGAGCGGCTGACGCAGACCGACATCACGACGATGCAGCCCAAGTACAGCCCCGACGGCAAGATGGTGGCTTTCTTCGAGAACCGTGGCGCGCTGTGCGTCATGGACCTTGCCACCAAGCAGGTGCGCACGGTGCTGGACGCCAAGTATAACTACTCGTACAGCGACGGTGACCTGGACTTCGAGTGGAGTCCCGACAGCCGCTGGCTCTTAGCATCGTACATTGGCACGGGCGGCTGGAACAACCGCGACATTGCGCTGGTCGACGCGCAGGGCAAGCTGGAGCCACGCAACCTGACCAACAGCGGCTACAGCGACGCAGGAGCCAAATGGGCACTGGGCGGCAAGGCCATGCTCTTCGAGAGCGACCGTGCCGGATTCCGCAGTCACGGCAGCTGGGGAGCCGAGAGCGACGTCTACCTGATGTTCTTCGACCTGGATGCCTACAATCGCTTCCGCATGACGAAGGAGGAGAAGGCGCTGCTCGATGAAAGTAAGAAGGACGAGGAGAAACGTAAGAGCGAGGAGGCGAAAGACAAAAAGACGAAAGGCAAGAAGGACGAGGGGAAAGGCAAGAAGGACGAGAAGCCGCAGTTTGAACTCAAAACCGAGATGCTCGACGACTGCCGCGACCGCATTGTGAGGCTGACCGTCAACTCCAGTCACCTGGGCGACTACGTGCTGTCGCCACGAGGCGACACGCTGTACTACCAGACGAGCTTCGAGGGCGAGGCCGACCTGTGGAAGCACGACTTCCTGGAGGAGAAGACCGAGCTGGTGATGAAGGGCGTGGGCCGGGGCATCATGGAGGCCGACAAGGACTTCAAGAACCTCTACCTCTGTGCCGGAGGCATCAAGAAAGTGGACTTGGGCAAGGGCAAGAGCGAGAACGTGAGCTTCGAGGCAACGTTCAACTACCGTCCCTACGAGGAGCGGCAGTACCTGTTCGACCACATCTGGCAGCAGGTGAAGGACAAGTTCTACGACCCCCAGCTGCACGGCGTGGACTGGCAGGCCTACCGCGAGGTGTACAGCAAGTTCCTGCCCCACATCAACAACAAATACGACTTCCGCGACATGCTGAGCGAGATGCTGGGCGAGCTGAACGCCTCGCACACTGGGGCACGCTACTACCCTGACGGCGCGCCGCAGAAGACCGCCCAGATAGGCGTGTTCCTCGACCCGGACTACGACGGCGACGGCCTGCGCATTGAGGAGGTCGTCAAGCGCAGCCCCCTGGCCGTGAAAGGCATTGCCTCGGGCAGCATCATCGAGAAGATTGACGGCGTGCCCATCCGCAAAGGCATGGACTACAACCACCTGTTAGACGGCAAGACAGGCAAGCCCGTGCGCCTGACCATCGGCGGCAAGGATGTCAGCATACGTCCGCTGAGCCAGGCACAGTTGGAGGAGCTGCTCTACAAGCGCTGGGTAGACCGCAACCGCCACATCGTCGACAGCCTCTCGGGCGGCCGCTTGGCCTACGTCCACGTGAAGGCCATGAACAGCGCCTCGTTCCGTCAGGTCTACAGCGACCTGCTGAGCGACAAGAACCGCAACCGTGACGCCGTCATCGTTGACGAACGCTACAACGGCGGCGGCTGGCTGCACGACGACCTCTGCACGCTGCTCTCAGGCCGACAGTACCAGAGCTTCGTGCCCCACGGCCAGTACGTAGGCTACGACCCCTACAACAAGTGGGTGAAACCGTCGTGCGTGCTGGTGTGCGAGGACGACTACAGCAACGGCCACGGATTCCCCTGGGTATATCGCGAACTGGGCATCGGCAAGCTCATAGGCACCCCCGTGGCGGGCACCATGACCGCCGTGTGGTGGGAGACGCTGATGGACCGCTCGCTGGTGTTCGGCATCCCGCAGGTGGGCTGTCAGGACATGCGCGGCAAGTTTTGCGAGAACAACGAACTGATGCCCGACATAGAGGTGTACAACACCCCCGAGGACTACATCAACGGCCGCGACCGCCAGTTGGAGGCCGCCGTTGAGGAAATGATGAGGCAAATAAAGAAATAGGTGGAGAAAAGAAAGGTAGAACTGCTGCTATTTCAGCAGTTCTGCCATTTTGTTGAGTAAGTCTTCGCCGCGAAGGTCCTTGGCGATGATGTTGCCCTGCTGGTCAATGAGCACGTTGGCAGGAATGCTGCGCACGTTGTAGTCCAGGGCACCCTTGCACTCCCAGCCCTTCAGGTCGCTCATCTGCGGCCAGGGCATCTTCAGCTGGTCGATAGCCTTCACCCAGGCATCCTTGTTGTTGTCGAGCGACACGCCAACCACCTCGAAGCCTTTCTTGTGATAGTCGGTGTAAGCCTTGACGACGGTAGGCATCTCGGCACGGCAGGGACCACACCACGAAGCCCAGAAGTCGACGAGCGTGAACTTGTTCTTTGCGACGAAGTCGCTCACCCGAAGCATGGTGCCGTCGGGGGCGGGCAGCTCGATGTCGGTGTACTGGGCACCGACGGCGGTTGACTCGCTTGCCTTACGCTCGGCCATTATCTTCTTGTAGTTGGGGTAGTCGGGCTGCTTCTCGCCGAAGAGTTTCAGGATTTCCGCCTGCTCAGCCTCGGTGAACTCCTGCATGTTGAAAGCAAAGAGCATGTCGCTGATAGCCGACGGCACGTGGTCGATGATGAACTTGCGGCTGTACTCTTTTGCCAGCTGCTGCAGCGAGTCGATGGTCTGCTGTGCTGCCTTCTTGGCCGTTTCGTCAGCAGTGCTGTCGCCGAGTGTCGTGTACGGCTCTTCCATCTGCTCGGTCAGCTTGTCGCTACCGGCCATGTATTCCTTGAAGAGCTCGCCGTTAGGACCGCACTCGAAGTTGCTGGGAGCATCGCCTACACCCAAATGGGCTGTGATGGCGGCATTCTCCAAGATGAAATACTGGGTGCAGGTGGGTGCTCCGTCGTGGACGGGAACGAGCAGCCGCATGGCGGCACCCTCTATTTCGCCCTTGAACTCGAACTTGCCGTCCTTGATGATGGCAGTGTCAACGGGCATAATAGCAAAGAGTCCCTGCATATCGCAAAGGAAAACGGTGTCACCGTCGACGGTGCCGTCGGCAGTGCCGTTGATGGTGTAGCCCTTGGGGGCTTGTTGGCTGCAGGCGGTGAAGGCTGCGGCTACACCGCAGCAAAGCCAGCATACGAAGAGTAGGTGTTTTGCTTTCATTGTTTTGTTATTGTTTGGGGGATGATGATGATTCTAAGAATTCCTGTATCTCGGCGGGGCCGTCGGGCGACATCAGTACCTTGCCGTCGGGCGACACCAGCAGGTAGTAGGGCACGCCGTTGCCCACCTGGTATTTGGTGAAGAGGTCCTGATAGCCCTGCTGCGTAGTGCAATACTGCGGCCACGGCTCGGGGTGCTTCTCCATAGCCGCACGCCAGGCTTCCGGCTTGGTGTCGATGGAGATGCCTATCACGCAGAAACGCTCCTGATACCGGGTGGCCAGTGCCGCAATGTCGGGCATGGAGTGAATGCAGATGCCACACCACGAAGCCCAGAAATCGAGCAGTACGTATTTCCCGTTATTGGGTATGATGTCTGTCAAGCGGCAGGTGTTGCCGCTCACGTCGGTCAGTTCCAAATCGGTGACGGGGGCACCCTTGACGGTTTTCTTGGCTGCCCCGATCTTCCGTAGAAACTGGTGGAAGTGGGCGGTGTCGGCAGGGCAGTCTGTAATGGTCTGCTCCAGCGTCTGCACCTGTTCAGCTGTCAGGTTGTAGGCACGGTCGGTAAGCTGGTTGGCCAACCAGACGGAAATGACCGACTGGGGGTGCTGCTTGATGAACGGCCACGGGTCGGCAGCCTGCTTCATGGCGAGCCAGTCGTTGTAGTCGGTCTGAACCTGAGTGCCTGTGAGCTGGCCCTTGGGCTCTGGTACGGTAGTGTCCGTCAGCGTAAACGTCAACTCCCCGTTTGTAAGAAACACGTCGCTGTAGGTCCAGCGGATGCTGTCGGCAGGCCACTGGTTCTGCTCTACCAGTTGCAGGTTGTTGGTCATGAGGGTACCCTGATAGGGCTTGTCCACCTGACCAGTCATTACGAACTGTCCGTTGCTGATTGCCACCTCCTCACATATACTGACGCTGAAGGCTGTATCGGTATGGACACAGAGTCCGGCGGTATAGCCATCGGGCAGACTGACGCGGCCGTTGATGGTGAAGCTGTCCGGCTGCTGCTGTGCTGCGGGAGCGCAGGCGGTGAGGGCTGCGATGACGGCGCAGCACAGCAGACAGGCGGAAATTAGGTTGTTCCTCATTTGTTACTTCTTGCGATAGATTACTTTCTTGCCGTCGAAGATGTAGAGGCCCTCGCGGTTGATGGCGTCGATGCGGCGGCCCTGCAAATCGTAAGTCTTCTGCTTGGCAGCGTTGTTGGCAGCGGGTACGCGGATGCCGGTCACACCATTGATGTAAGCATTCTCGTCCACATAGATGACGGCAGGAGCAGGCTGGCCTTCAGCCATCAGGCTGTCGGGCATCACCATGTAAAGGCTGTTGGCGGCAATAGAACCGTCGGTAATGAGGTCGAACTTCAGGTTGGCCTGGTCGTAGGCATAATACTTGTCCATGCTCTGGTTAAGACCGCCTACTGCAAGTCCCGACTCGTCGGTCCATCTGAACACCTGGGTGTTCCAAGGCTCCTCGGCTGCCACGGTGTCGTTGGGCACCAGCGTCACGTTGCCGTAGCCGTAGAGCAGCTGGGCTCTCATGCCTCCAGTCTGGTAGTTGCTGCCAATCATGTTGAGATAGCTGGCGCGCTGGCCTTCTTCAATGACCATGTCTACGAGGCAGTTGTTCTCCATGTCGTCATAAATGACGGGTGCGTAAGCATAGACTTCTGTACCAAACAGGCCGTAGCTGTACTCAGAGAAGAACGGAATGTAGCCGCCCTCCTCGGGGAAGTTGAGGGTGATGTTGCGCGAGTCGGTGAAGTTGGCCACATACTCCTCAATGCCGCCGACGGTCACTTCCATGGTGGGGCTGGTCGACACTACCTCGCCGTCCTTCGTCCAGTTGACGAAAGTGGTGAAGTCGCTGAGCGGGGTGGCGGTGAACGTTACCTTGTCGCCGATGTTGTTGGCCAGTTTGTCGACACTTACATTTGCCAGATACTCATAGCCAGGAGCCACGGTGGCGTAGGCATGGGTGAAGATGGCACGGAAGTAGTTGTTAGGCTCTAACGGCATCAGGCCGGCCACCGTCAGAGAGTCATCGCTGACCTCCGACTGCGACTCGTCATCCCAGTGCTTGCTCGACACGCCGTCAAGCGACAGCATGGCATAGCCCATCTCGCCAATCTTGTAAGTAATCTCGTCAACGTGGTGTACATTGCCCTCAGTATCGAGGGTGTCCTTGGCAAATCCGAGCAGATACCAGCCGTCGTTAGCCTGCGCAAAAGCGTTAAGCATGGATGTTTTCGATGTGTACTGCACGTTGATGCTCTCTTTGAACACGGCATCCTCGGCAGGAGCGAAGGCCTCCATTTCATTCTCGTCGGCATACACTACGCCAGCTCCCGTCGGGTAGGCATCAATCTGTACGTTGAAAGCGTACCAGTCGTCGCCTCCGGCCATAGCCGTGAAGGCGGTTGACAGCGCCAGGGCTGCGGTGAGCACGAGGCGCTTGTTTGAAGTAAATAATCTTTTCATAAACTTTGTGTTGATAAAAATGAATACTATAATGATAATGATTGCAATTACCAGTGCTCTGGTGGGAGTGAGCCAAACGGGACCCGTTCTCAGCGTCTGGGGAGCCAACTGCCGTGAGGCAGTGATGACGGGACGGCTCCCGCCTGTCGGGGAGGTCAGCAGGGCGTGTTGCCAGGCTTCGGCCAGCAGCGTGGGTGCCATCTTGTCGGCAAGCGCGCCCGTGTCGTTCCGTCGCGAGAAGTAGCGCACATGGAAGTAGAGGTTCAGCCACGGTGCATCCTCGCCGACGTAGTCCATCACGTCGCTGTAAGTGCCTTGCAGCACCGTCGGCAGCTGCTGATACTCAATGTGTTCGTCTAATAGCGACTGCTGGATAATCCATACGCACATCGACCCGCAGTTGACGGTGATAAAGTCGTAGCTCCAGCGAGCTTCCTGTGCAATCTCACGGTCGAGATTGCGCCACAGCGTCTGCTCCTGCTTGGGTGTCAGGTTCAGGTCGTACTCGTTAATGCTGCGTCCCTGTCGCTTGTACTGCTCCATGAACACCCCTGTCGGTGCTGCCATGAAACCTGCCTTGGCCTGTACCGTCAGGAACTTCGTATGCTCGCCCTCTGCCAGCTTCATCTCGAAGGTGAAGCAATAGTCCAGCTGGTGGGTGGGGCACTGCATCCGGATGGCAGCATGGCCGAAGCACGTCACCACGTTGTCGCCTGGTCCGATGACAAGCAGGCTGGCACGGACGAAGTCCTCGTCCTGGGCGGCACGGTCGATGCTGTCGGCGGGCACTTGGGCAGTGGCGACGCCGCAGCACAGCAGGCAGGTGCAGAGGATATGCAAGAATTTACTGAGCATCGCGGACGTAGCGTACACTGAGTTTATAGCTGGTAGGCTCCATGCTCATGCGGCAAACCTCGCTGTGGGCGTAGCTCAGCTTGCGGACATAATAATATTCGCCTTCCTTGGAAGAGTCGGGCGTTGACGTCCAATAGTAGCCGTAGGTGCCCATGTAGCGCCAGCTGACATAGTAACCGACGTGCAGGAAAAAGTAGCCGCCCAGCAGCAGGTTCAGGTCGCTGTGGTCGTCGTACACTGAGAGCATCGAACTGGCAATGTTGCCGCGCCATCCATCGGTGGCGGCATCGCCTGCCGACATGCCCAGTGCCGTTTCTAACCGCTGCCAGTCCTCATCGGAAGGCAGTCGCCAGCCGTCAGGACAAGCCGCCTTGGCACCAGCCAGGGTGTAGAGCCGTCCGTAGCGCTGCAGGTTGCGGACACTGCTGTAGTTGGCTTCGGATGTAACCCCGCTTTCATCGGCATCTAAGTAAACGGTACTGTTTACGTCGTCGTTGATGTCGTAGCGGTAATTCTCGGTCATCCAGTCCAGTCCGGCGTAGGTGACGTAGCCATACTGCAGACCGTCACGCGGGTCGGTGAAGATGCCTTTCTGCTCGGCAGGTATCTTGGCGGGGGTGTCGTCGTCGGAGGAGCAGGCGGTGAGGGTTGCGGCAACACCGCAACACAGTAGACAGACGAGTAGGAGTTTTGCTATTCTGACCATTTCGATTATCAATTATTAAAAGACGTAGCCTAATTCTTTCAGGACGCGACGGACGACGGCGGCTTTCTCCAGAATGATGGGGTAGCTGCCGTATTGGGTGGCCAGCTGCTCGTCAGTATATTGAATGACCAGCAGGGCATACACACTCAGGTCGGTGGTCATGGAGGGGAACGTGGAGATAGCCGTCGAACTGAGGAATCCCAGGCGGTAGAGGTCGGTCTGTGAGGGGCGGCTGTCAAAGCCCAGCCGCGAGTAGTCCACGCTGTAGTAACTGGCGCTGTACTTGTAGAAATCGCCGAATGCACTGCTGTTGTTGGTGGCTAATTGGCCCACCACGCCATTCAGGATGCGCTGGGCGTACTGCTCCTTCTGTGTATCCGTACGTTCACGCTGTATCAGGAAGTTGCCTGCCACAGCAATGCAACGCTGGTTGCTGACGGAGTAAGGCTTCGACGGCGCAGAATTGTTGTTGGCATAGCTGGTGATGACGTTGCAGAGAAACCAGCTGTAGGGACGTAGTCTGCCAGTCAGGTGGGGCAGCACATACTGGCGCATGAAGTCGGTCGCCTGTTGTTTCTGCTCCTGTGTCTGCAACAGTGTGAAACTGTAACTGGAAGTCATGGTACCCGACTGCCCTACACTGTAAGTCAGGTCGATGGTTTCGATGAAGTAGCGTTGCTGTCCGTTGATGTCGGTACCCAGTAGCTGGCGCTGTATGGTGTCGTTGAACAGCAGGTATGAGCCTGTCTCTGTGAAGAACTGCCTGCGCAGCTGTGCTTCCGCACTCTGGTCATCGGCAGCAGGCATGAAGTTGGCCGACGGGTTCTTGAAGTCGGGAGCCAGTGAGTCCTCTGAGCTGCAGGCGGTGAGGGCTGCTGCGACGCCGCAGCATAGCAGACAGGCGGGGAGGAGGTGTTTCGTGTTGATGTTCATAGTGCTAATCTTCTGTAGGTGTGATGGTGTATTCGCGCCAGGTGTTGCCATTGCCTTCCATACCAGTATTGAAGTCGAGCACCTCCTGCGGAATGGGTTGCGTCCACGACGGGTCATCCTCAGTGAGCAGGAACCGGCGGGTCTCTAATGGCTTGCTGCTGCCGCGTTCCTCGTAATAAGTGTAATTGTGGGCGATACTGATTTTCTCTGGGAGTACCGTGCTGACGCGGTAACGGCGCAGGTCGAACCAGCGGTGGCCTTGCAGTATCAGTTCGCGGCGACGCTCCTGCCTGATGTCGTTGACGAGTTGGTTGCCTGTGGAGGTCAGTTGCCACAGAGTGGTATTGTTACCGAAGCGGTTACGCCGCAGGGTGTTCACCGCCGTGCGTGCAGCTTCGTCGTTGCCCATGCAGGCCTGTGCCTCGGCCAAGTTCAGGTAAGCCTCGGCAGAACGCATCCAGAAGAGTGACGAGATGGGCGACGTGTCGTGTATCAAGAAACCGGTATATCCGTAATAGTAGTATTTAGCCGACGTCGTGTCGAGTGGGGTAGTGAAGTGGTCGGAGGCATCCTGTCTGAGGGTCAGCCCTTGGAACACACCGTTTTTCCATAGCCACTGCTGGCGACGCAGGTCGGTACTGGCGTAAGTGTTGTATTGTGACTTGCTGACCCGCAGCCCCTGTGCCTGATAGCCTATCATGGCGGGCAGGTCGTCGCCGCCCATCGAGAAGATGTTTTCCACATTCCCCTTCAGCATCATCGGCGTGCGAGTGGTGCGCAGGTCTTGCAGTTGGGGATGGCGGTCGATGACCAGCTGTGCGTATTCGGCTGCTTTCTGCCACTGCTGCATATAAAGGTAGACGCGGCTCAGCAGCAGGCGGACGGCCGTCTGGTCGGCACGGAAAATGCTTCTCTTCTCCTTTGTTACGTTGTTGAAGGCCTTGTCGGCGGCGAGGAGATCGCTTTCAATCAGCCGGAAAGTCTCGTCTACGGTGTTCCGCTGCCACTTCACGTCCTCTACCTCTGGCGAGGTTTTCAGGGGAACCCCTGACTTCGAAGTCGCAGTTGCCGGGTCGTACGGCTGACCGTAAAGGCTCACCAGCGTAAGATAATAGTAGGCACGCAGGAAGCGGGCTTCACCTTCCACCTTTGCTGTTCCCTCTATCTCGTCGTCGGTGCTGCGAGGCACCTTTTCGAGACTGCTCAAGATGTTGTTGGCAATGTTGATTTTCTTGTAGAGTTGTGTCCAGAACGCGTTTTCCGGATAAAAGCCCGAATAGGTCTCGTTCTGTCCTGAGCGTTGCTGCCACGTCAGATAGCCGAATAGTCGCTGATGGTCGTCGTACATGGCGAAGCCTTCCGGGTAGTTGGTGTTCTGCTCTTCCAGTTCGTCGGCCAGCAGATGGATGAACATGCCGAGGTTCGACTGCGTGTTGAACTGCTCGGTGGCATTGACCGGCCAATAACAGTCGCCGATGAGCAATTCGTCGAGGTCTTTCCAAGAGCGAACGTAGTCGGTGTCCTGGGAGTACTCTTCGAGAAAGTCGGAGCAGGCGGTGAGGACTGCGGCACTGCCGCAGCACAAGAGACAGATGGGGATGAGTTTTATTATTCTGGTCATTTCGTTCATTGTTTCAACAGTCAAAAGTCAATGGTTACGCCGAGGGTGTAGCTCGGTGTGTCGGAGAGTTGGACCTGCGAGAAGCCGCCCTGTGTGGGTGTCTGTCCCCGCAGGGCACTGTTGCACCATGTCTTCAGGTTATAGCCACTGGCAGTGACGGCCAGTCGCTCCAATCCTAACTTTTCCAGCTGCTTACGGTTAAACTCGTAAGTAAGCGTGAGTGTAGAGAGCTTCAGATAGTCGGCACTGACCACGCGGACGTCAGAATAGTCGTACATCTGCCAGGCATTGTCGGCGATGTGGGCTCCCTTCCACGTTATCTGCGAGTCACCGCCCTGTGCCCAGTGCTGGTTGTAATAGTAGTAGGCGGGATTGCCTGAGCCGATGATGGCCGGGATGTTCGTGTGCCGCTCGTCGCCAGGCTTCATCCAGCGGTCCATCAGGTCGCGGCTGACGTTCTGCTCAGACGAGTAGCCATTGCCGTTCACACCGTCGAAGAGTCGGAACAGGCGGGTTTTGGCTCCTATATTATATAATAAGGTGAAGCCCAGTCGCCACTGCTTGTAGGTGAAAGTGTTGTTGATGCTGCCCGTGATGTCAGGTTCGCGCTTGCCGCTCGGAGTCAGCACACGGGTGTAGGTCGAGTAGTTGTCGGAATTGGAAATCTCGGTGTAACGGTCTTCCCAGTCTTCGAACACAGGCCCGCCGTCCACAGGGCTGAGTCCCACGAAGCGGTAACTGTAGAAGGTGCCGATGGGCTGACCCTCGACTACAGCCGAACCTGCGAGGAAGTCGCTCAGCTCGTATGTCTCGGCCCCTGGAGCAGTTTCTATCTTGTTATATATCTTCGACAGGTTGCCCGAGAATATCCAGTAGAAGTTCTTCAGCTTCACAGGCGTTGCGGTGACGGTGAAGTTGAAACCGCTGTTGGTAATTGTTCCGCTATTGACGACATACGACTCGAAGCCGTTGATGTCGGCAATCTTCTTTGACAGGAAGGCGTCGGTGGTCTTCTTGTGGAAATACTCCGCCTCCAACTGCAGACGGTTGTTGAGGAACGACATTTCCAGTCCGACGTTCGTGGAGTGTGTCTTCTCCCACTTCAGGTCAGGATTGGCAAAGTAGGCGGCTGTCGAGGTCATCTCGTTGTAGAAGGCGTTCATGTTACCCTTGCGGATGACCAGCTCAGGCGTCTGGTTGTCGAGCATGTTACCCTGCTCGCCGTAGCTGGCCTTCATGGTCAGCGTGTTCAGCCATTTGTAGTCAAGGTTCAGGATGTCGATGAGATTGGCATTGCCTGAGACTGACCAGATGGGCAGCAATTTCTCGTTCGAGCGGCTGCCGAACTTGTTCGAGCCGTCGTAGCGTCCGTTGGCGTTCACCGTGAACAGCGTCTTGAAACTGTACGAAAGGGTAGCGTAGGCCGACAGCATGTTCGACTTTGTGTCGGTGATGGTGGGAACGTTGGAGCGCACCCAGCTCCAGTACGAAGTGAAGCTGGCAGGAATCTCCGATGCGAATGTGCGGCCACGGTCCTTATAATAGCCTCGTTGGGTGTAGTCATCGCCCTTATAGCTGGTCGAACTGGCCTCCAGACCAGCTGCCACGTTGATGTTGTGCTTGTAGTCGCCGAAGTATTTGTTGTAGTTGGCCTGCAGACGGGCAGTCCAGCCTACCGTCTTCGACTGCTGCTTGCCCAGCTCTCCGCCGTAGGGCATCTCCGACTGGCTGTCGCGCTCCGCGTCCATTTCGCCTCGGCGCAGGCTCGAGGCGTAGAACGTGTCCTCGCCCCACCAGTTCTCGATGTCGGCGTGCTGTACGTTTGCCGAGAAGACACCGTTGAAGAACAGGTTCTCGGTTGCCTGGTAGCGTAGGTTCATGGTGGCCGTCACAGCATCCGTTTGCTGCGTCACCGATGAGTTGTCCAGCTCGTTCAGTATGTTATAGTAGTAATAGCCCATGTTGCCGCTCTTCAGGTATTTGTAGTACGACCCGTCGGCATTGTAGGCCGCAATGGCGCGGCTGGTGTTGTATGCGTAGTCGATGGGGTTGTTGCTGTCCTGTGCATACTGTCGCTTGTTAAGGTAGCCGTTGATGTTGACTTGCAGCTTGAACTTCTCCGAAAGGTCCATGTCAATCTTCGACATCGCCGTGTAACGTCGGTTGGTCGTTGACTTGATGACGTCGTCCTGGTCGGTATAGCCAATGGATGTGTAGTAGCGCACGCGCTCCGAACCACCTGTGATGCTGACGGAGTGGTCGTGCGAGAACGAGTTATGACACAGAATGTCGAACCAGTCGGTGTTCATTGTCTGCATGCGTGCTACCTCATCCTCGAATTGCTGCTGCGTGTAGGTGCCGGCATAAAGGTTAGCCAACGCCTCCTCGTAGCCAACTTTCGGCATGCCCGACGGATAGCGGTAGTGCTGGTCGACGAGATACTGTGAGAACTGTATACGCTCGGCCGAGTTCATCAGGTTTATTTTCGAGTCGGTGTAGTAAGGCCGTTTGCGGAAGGTGAACTGGCCTGTGTACGATATGATGGGCTTTCCCTCGCGGCCGCTCTTGGTGGTGACGACAATGACGCCGTTTGCGGCCCGGGTGCCATAAAGTGCGGTCGCGGCGGCGTCCTTGAGCACGTCGATGCGCTTGATGTCCTGCGGGTTGATGCCGGCAATGGCGTTGCCGATGCGGTTCACGTAGTCAGGGTCGTTCAGCACGTCCGTCGACAGGTCCACGGGGTCTGTCAGGATGATCCCGTCGACTACCCATAGCGGCTCACGGTTGCCGATAAGGGTTGAGGTACCGCGGATGCGTATCTTGCTGGTGGCATTGATTTCGCCCGAGGCTGACATTGATATCAGGTCGGGAATCTTTCCCTCCAGCATCTTCGACAAGTCAGCCACACCAGCAATCTGTAGGTCTTCCATGTTTTTTGAGGTGACCGACGATGTCAGGTTGCGGCGGTCCAACTGCTGGTAGCCCGTAACGACCACATCCTGCAGCGTCTGTGTATCGTCTTCCATCGACACCAGTACGTAGTCATCCCACTTGCCTTGCCATGTGGCAGGCTTCATGCCGACATAGCTGATGTCGAGCACGATGCGCTCGTGCTCAGCCTTGATGGTGAACTGTCCCTCGGCGTTGGTAACGGCATTGGCTTTGTTGCCGCGGTCGCGAATTACAGCACCAATGACGGGTTCGCCCTTGGAATCGACAACAACGCCTGACAGAATTTTGACAGACTCTTGTGCTGAAAGCGTAGCCCCTATCGCCAACAATACTGACAATAGTACGTAGCGGATTCTGTTGTGTATCATATAGGGTTATCTTGTGAATATTATCCTTTTTGCGTGCAAAGGTACAAATTATTATGGGAAATGAAACAAATTATATAGTTTTTTTCACCCTTTTTTACCTTGTTAGCCAAATAATTCCCTCAAAATTTGCAGGTAAGAGGAAAAATAGCTACTTTTGCAGCCACAAAGCAAACTCACTTTAATAAATATTGTATAACTAAAACAAACTCTTATGAAACAACAACTCAAGAGAGCCTCTATGGCTTTGCTTCTGTCGGTGGTGTGCTTCATGGCTTATGCCCAGAAGACAGTCACCGGCACGGTGAAGGACGCAACGGGCGAACCTATGATTGGCGTAAGTGTGGTTGTCGACGGCACGTCCATTGGCGGCGTGACCGACCTCGACGGTAACTTCACCATCCAGAAGGTGCCCAACAGCGGTGTCCTGAAATTCTCTTATGTGGGCTACAAGGAACAGAAAGTCTCGGTAGCCGGCAAGAACAGTGTGAACATTGTACTCCAGGAAGACGCAATGGGTCTGGACGAAGTGGTGGTCGTGGGTTACGGCACCATGAAGAAGAAGGACCTGACGGGTGCCGTGGCCAGCGTGAAGACCGACGACATTGCCCAGGTGGCCGCCCCCGATGCCCTGCAGGCCATGCAGGCCAAGGTGCCGGGCGTAGACCTTATCTCGGGCGACGGTCAGGCCGGATCGGCTGTGAGCATCACCCTGCGCGGTAACCGCTCCATCACGGCTTCCAACTCGCCGCTGATTATCGTCGACGGTGTGGAGTACACCGGAAGTCTGGATATTCCCGCCTCCGACATCGAGTCGATGGACATTCTGAAGGATGCCTCCTCAACCGCCATCTACGGTACGAAGGGCGCCAACGGTGTCATCATCATCACCACCAAGCGTGGTCAGGCAGGCAAGACCCGCGTCAACTTCTCGGCCTATCTGGCCATGAAGTCGCCCACCTCAGCCGTCAAGAGCATGTACGGCCAGACCGAGGTGCAGCGCTGGGTTGACCGTGCCAACTACCAGGCCGACCTGGCATCGGGCAACTGGGGCACTTCGAACGTCTCGCTCGATGACGTGTTTGGTGCCACCACCATTGCCGGCAACGACAAGTACAAGGTGGTAGACCTCATCAATAACGGCGACTTCACCGACTGGTACGACACCATTCTGCAGAACTCGACCTCGCAGAACTACGAGGCCAGCGTCAGTGGCGGCAACGACAAGACCAACTTCAGCCTGTCGCTGGCTGCTATGTACGACAAGGGACTGCTGAAGCACGACGAGATGGACCGCTACAACGGCCGCCTGAACCTCGACCACATCATCAACCAGTACTTCAAGGTGGGCGGCTCGCTGGCTTTCACCTATCGCAGCCATAACGCCCGCAACGCCTCGGTGTTCAACGCCGCGCGCAAGATGACCAGCCTCACACAGGCTTACAAGGAGGACGGCAGCATCAACGAGACACCCAACGTGTGGTACTCTTCGCATGTGAACCCCCTGATGGACGAGGGCGACAACTACAAGATGCACATTGAGAGCACCCGCTTCATGGGCAGCACCTATCTGCAGATTACCCCAATCAAGGGCCTCGCCCTGAAGACACAGCTGGCCGTCGACCGCCGCAACCGTCGCGTAGGCCAGTACAACGACTACCAGTCGGCAGGACGCTACCAGGCTCCATCGACCACCTATATGTCGAACTCGTGGGACGCCTTTACCATCCTCACCTGGCAGAACACCGCCAACTATAACATCACGCTCGACGAGAAGCACGACCTGGGCTTCCTGCTCGGTCACGAACTGCGCCAGGACGTCCGTGAGGGACTGGGCTACAACGGTACCGCCGGCAAGGAGCACTACTACAACCAGGAATTCTACGACGTGACAAAGATCTCGGCTGACCAGACGCCTTCTTCGAACTACACCAAGCAGGCCATGCTGTCGTTCTTCGGCCGTGTGAACTACACCTATATGGACCGCTACCTCTTCTCGGCTTCGCTGCGTGCCGACGGTTCGTCGGTGCTGGCCGAAGGCAAGAAGTGGGGCTACTTCCCCTCAGTAAGTGCCGGTTGGCGCATCACGGAGGAGAGCTTCATGGAGGGCACCAAGTCGTGGCTTGACAACCTGAAGCTGCGCGTGGCCTGGGGTATCTCGGGTAACGCCGCTGTCAACCCTTATCAGACGCTGGCCACCGTCAGTGCCACCACACCAGGCTCCAGCGACTCGTTCATCCCCATGTCGATGAGTAACGAGGACCTGTCGTGGGAGACCACGTCGAGCATCAATATCGGTATCGACTTCGGTATCATCGGCGGTCGCGTCAACGGAACCATCGACTACTACTACACCAAGACCAAGGACCTGCTCTACTACAAGAGCGCACCCGCATCGTCGGTGTTCACCAGCGTGCTGTCGAACATCGGTGAGTCGAAGGGTCAGGGCCTGGAAATCGGCGTCAATGCCCTCGCTGTCAAGACCAAGGACTTTACGTGGGACATCAACGCCAGCTACACCACCCAGAAGGACGAAATCGTGAAACTGGCCGACAACCTCGAGCGTAACATCGACGGCACCACCGCACTCATCGTCGGCGAGGCTCTCTCGGCCTATTATGACTACGAGACCAACGGCATCTGGAACGTGGGTGAGTACGAGCAGTACGTGGCCGACTACCAGGCCAAGGGCATCGAGTTCACCGCTCCGCTGACCAAGTACGGCACACCAGGTACGCTGAAGATCGTCGACCAGAACGGCGACGGCAAGATCAACGAGGACGACAAGATTGTGTACAAGCGTACCCCCAGCCACATCCTCGGTCTGACCAATACCTTCCGCTACAAGAACTTCGCCCTCTCCTTACAGTGCATGGCACGTCTGGGCGGCTACTTCGCCTTCGACAAGAACAATGCCCTCGGACTGAACGACGGTGACGCCAACTGGGCAGAAGTGGACTACTGGACCCCCAACAATACGGGTGCCAAGTTCCCCTCGCCGGGTACCAACGACAACGAGCTGTCGAAGCTATACACCCAGTACGCCTCAACGCTGCTCTACGAGAAAATCAACTTCTTCAAGATCAAGGACATCACCCTGAGCTACAACCTCGAGAAGAAGTGGCTCAAGCCTATCCACATGGAGAGTGCCAAGATTTACTGCTCAATGAAGAACTACTTCACCTTCGCCAGCGTCGACGACTATGACCCCGAGCGTGGCGGCAGCATCAACTGGCCTCTGGCCAAGCAGGTGGTCGTCGGTGTGAACGTGTCTTTCTAAGTTAAGAATTAAAATAAAAGAAACATTAGAATATATGAAAAAGATATTTGCATTTATCATAGCTGCCGCCAGTCTGACAACGGGATTCACGTCGTGCTCCGACTTCCTGGACGAAGACAACAAGACGGGTATGACGGCCGACCTGACCTATGGCACCGTCAGCGGCATCGAGGGCTTGGTGAAATCATGCTACGCCTACACCCGCGGATGGTGGGGCAAGGAGGCCGGACTGGGACTCACCGAGTGTGGCAGCGACCTGTTCCTCGCCGGATTCGACAACAAGCAGAAGTCGCTCACGTCCTATAACCTGACGGCACGCTCGCTCGACGGCAACACCGCCGACGACGCCGTGCTCGACCACTACTGGGAAATGTTCTACGATGCCATCGACGTCTGTAACAACGCGCTGAAGTATATTCCGCTGAACACCAACATCACCGACACCAAGAAGGAGCAGTACCTCGGCGAGGTGAAGTTCCTGCGTGCCCTCTACTACCTGCAGATGGTGGCTACCTGGGGTCCCATTCCCTACAACGATGCCCCCGTCACCGCTCAGACCACCACACCCACCCGTATGCCCGAGGCTGAGGTCTACAAGAACATCCTGAAGGACATCGACGAGTCGATGGTTCACTTCAAGGCTGCCAACTTCATGGCCAAGAAGAAGGACGGCGGCGAGCAGGGACGTGCTACCTATTACGCTGCCGAGGCCCTGAAGGCACGTGCCGCACTCTATGCCGCCTCCTGGCTGGGCAACAGCGCCGTCGAGGGCTACTCGAACCTCTACCAGATAGCACAGGCTGCCGCCGAGGACGTCATCGCCAACAGCGGAGCGTCGTTCTACAGCCGCTACAGCGACACCTGGAACATGAACAACGAGGCCGTGCAGGACAACAACGAGGCCATCTGGGGTGTTGCCTACAACAACAATCTGACCACCGAGAACTGTATCCCTTACCGCTACAAGACCGATGCCAACGGTAACCACATGTCGTTCAACTCGCTCATCACCCGTACCGGCTACAGCCGAGGCGGCTCGGCCATGCTGCTCATGTTCGTTCCCATGTGGAACAACGGTAACTCGGGCGACGTAGGCGGCAACGGCACAGGCGACGACCGTCTGTTCGTCCGCGTGCTCGGCACCTCGACCGCCAGCATCAAGAGCAAGCTCACCGGCCAGCAGGTCGACGTGGCCAAGTACTACTCGCCCTACGGACGCGGATTCACCCGCTACACCACCACACCCTGGCTCTGGAAGAGCTTCGAGGCCGTGCGTGCCACCGACCAGCGTTGCGATGCTACCATGATGACCCACTACAACATCCCCGACGGACTGCAGGGCAACCGCCCCAACCACTATCCCAATATGGGTCAGTTCATGACCGATCCCGCTGTGGCATTCGCAGCCGACGGCAACTACTTCAACCAGGGCGACACCGCTATCTACTATTGTCCGTTGGACGGCGACTCGCCCGAGGGTAAGGCCAAGCAGGCTTGGGCCAAGGGCCGCTATCGCATTCAGTTCCTGTCGGGCGGCGACATCCCCGTCTTCGACTCCAACGCCCTGACGGCCGTTCCCACGCAGACCGCCAAGAAAGTGTCCGACGTCTATGGCGACGAACGTTACAACAACGTCAACATCGGCGGCTGGAAGTCATATCCCGGTCTGAAGAAGTTCCTCGACGACCAGTACAACGCCACCTATCCCACGCACGACATCTCCTACCGCGACGCCATCGTGTTCCGTCTGGCCGAGATGTATCTTATCAAGGCTGAGTGCCAGCTCAAGAACGGCGGCGATGCCCTTGCCACCATCAACCAGCTGCGCCAGGCACGTGCCATCAAGGGACAGGACAACACCATCAGCGGCACCGTCGACATCAACACCATCCTCGACGAGCGTGCCCTCGAGCTCTGCGGCGAGCAGCAGCGCTGGTTCGACCTGAAGCGCACACACACCCTGTTAGAGCGCGTGAAGAAGTACAACGGACAGGCTGCTGGCAACATCGACGTCAAGCACTACTACCGCCCCATCCCCGAGGCTCAGATGATTGCCGTCACCAACGAGGTAAGCGCACCTGCACAGCAGGATGCCAACGGCGTCCTCCAGTACGCCACCGCCTCCGACGGCTTCTGGCAGAATCCCGGATACTAATGGAAATAAGGGGTGACCAAAGCGGTCACCCCTTATTAGCAAATCAGAAAATGAAACGACTAACCTTGACTACGATTGCCGCCCTGCTCTTGACGCTATTCGCTGGTGGCGTGCAGGCTGTGGAGCGACAGCGGCTGAACTTCAATGGCGACTGGCGGCTGTGCATCGGCGATGTGCCGGAGGCTTCGAAGCCTGAGTTTGACGATAGCCAGTGGCAACGGGTGACGCTGCCCTACGCCTTCAATGGCGACGAGGCGTTCCGTAAGGATATTGTGGATTTGACGGACACCATTTGTTGGTACAGGAAAACCTTCAAGGCCCCCCTCTTATCCCCCCGGCTGGGGGGAAGCCCCAATGCACAGCAACACCTCCCCCAGTTGGGGGAGGCTGGGAGGGGGCTTAAGGTATTCATCGAGTTCGAAGGCGTCCGACAGGGGGCTGACTTCTACCTGAACGGTCACCACTTAGGCTTCAGCGAGAACGGGGTGATGGCCTGCGGTTTCGACCTGACATCGTACATCAAGGAGGGTGAAAATGTGCTGGCCGTGCGTTGCGACAACAGCTGGACGTACCGCTCACGGCGTCACGACAGCCGCTACCAGTGGAACGACAAGAACTTCAATGCCAACTACGGCGGCATTCCGAAGAACGTGTGGCTGCACGTGACGGGCCGTCTCTACCAGACGCTGCCGCTCTACTCCAACCTCGGCACCACGGGCACCTATATCTATGCGACCGACTTCGACATTCCTAACCACAAGGCTGTGATTCATGCTGAGTCAGAAGTAAAGAACGAGGACGCTACATCGCATACATTTATATATGATGTCCAAGTGCTTGATGCTGAGGGTAGGGAAGTAGCGAATTTCCACAGTGAGCCTATTACTATGCAACCTGGCGAGACGCGCATGGTGAAAGCCCAACAACAGGTAGAAGGTCTGCATTTCTGGTCATGGGGCTACGGTTATCTCTATACTGTCAAGACTTGTTTATTGGACGATTTGACTATTTCACAATTGGACAATTTAGGTGTTACAGTACAATCGTCCAATCGTGAAATCGTCCAATCGTCAAATGATAAGGTTATCACCCGCACGGGTTTCCGCAAGACCCGCTTCGGCGAGGGCAAGATATGGCTCAACGACCGTGTGCTGATGGTACACGGCTATGCCCAGCGTACCTCGAACGAGTGGCCAGGCGTTGGAATCTCCGTCCCTGCCTGGCTCAGCGACTACTCCAACGGTCTGATGGTGGAGTCGGGAGCCAACCTGGTACGCTGGATGCACGTCACGCCTTGGAAGCAGGATGTCGAGTCGTGCGACCGCGTGGGACTCATCCAGGCCATGCCTGCCGGTGATGCCGAGAAGGACGTGGAGGGGCCACGCTGGACGCAGCGCACAGAGCTGATGCGCGATGCCATCATCTACAACCGCAACAACCCCTCCATACTGTTCTACGAGTGCGGCAACGAAAGTATCTCTCGCGAACACATGGTCGAGATGAAGGCCATCCGCGATGCCTACGACCCCTACGGTGGACGTGCCATCGGCAGTCGTGAGATGCTCGACATCGACGAGGCCGAATATGGCGGCGAGATGCTGTATATCAACAAGTCGAAGAAGCACCCCATGTGGGCGATGGAGTACTGTCGCGACGAGGGACTGCGCAAGTACTGGGACGAGTGGAGCTACCCCTACCACAAGGAGGGCGACGGCCCGCTCTATCGCGGTCAGCCCGCACCCGACTACAACCACAACATGGACCAGCTGACCGTCGAGATGGTGCGTCGCTGGTACGACTACTGGCGTGAGCGTCCGGGCACTGGCACCCGCGTGTCGTCGGGTGGCGTAAAGATCGTTTTCTCTGACACCAACACCCACCATCGCGGCGAGCTGCACTACCGCACCAGCGGCGTCGTCGACGCCATGCGCATCCCCAAGGATGCCTTCTATGCGCATCAGGTGATGTGGTCGGGATGGGTGGAGCCTGAGGAGGCGAAGACGTATATTGTGGGGCATTGGAACAGAGCCCCCCTCTCATCCCCCCTTGGGGGGAAGCCCGATGGCTTGACAAACTATTCCTCCCCCAGGGGGGAGGTCAGGAGGGGGCTTGTCTACGTCATCTCTACGGGTGACACCGTGGAGCTGTTCCTGAACGGTCGCTCACTCGGCAAGGGCCGTCAGAGTTACCGCTACCTCTTCACTTTCGATGATGTCCCCTTTGAGCCGGGCACACTGGAGGCCGTTGCTTCCGATGGCAGCTGCTACAAGTTGGAGACCGTCGGCGAGCCTTATCAGCTGAAGCTCACCGCCATCGGGAATCCGGAAGGCACAAAAGCCGACGGTGCCGATATGGTGCTGTTCCAGGTTGAGGTGGTTGACCGGCAGGGACGCCGCTGTCCGCTCGACGACCGCATGGTTCACTTCGAACTCTCGGGCGAGGCCAAGTGGATTGGCGGCATTGCCAGTGGCATGAATCTCCCTGTAGAGTGTGGCGTCAATCGTGTCCTGGTACGTACCACCCCGAATGCAGGTGAGATACATCTCTCTGCATACGCCGAAGGAGTGAAGCCAGCCTATATAGAAGTGAGAAGTGAAAAGGTAGAAGCGAAAGATAGGCTGCCGCAGCTGACGCTCAAGGGTCGTTTGGATCGTGGCGAAACACCGCTTACTCCCTCATATACGGAGCAGGCCCGTGGTGTGAACATCGTCTCGGCAAAGACGGGCTACGACTCAGAACATGCCTCCCGTAGTTTCGACGACAACGAACTGTCGGAGTGGAAGAACGACGGTCGCCTCTCTACTGCCTGGATTACTTACCGTCTGGCCGAGAAGACCGTTGTCGACGACATCTGTCTGAAGCTCACCGGCTGGCGTCTGCGCAGCTATCCCCTCGAAGTCTATGCGGGTAATACCCTCATCTGGAGCGGCGAGACCGAGCGCAGTCTCGGCTACATCCACCTGACGCCAGCCAAGCGTGTAAAGACCGACGAGATCACCATCCGCCTGAAAGGTGCCGGCAAGGACAAGGATGCCTTTGGTGGTATCACGGAGGTGGCCCAGCCCGCCGCTGGCGAATTAGATCTATACAAAGCCAAGAACGGTGGCAATACCAACAGTGAGCTCCGCATTGTCGAGATTGAAATGCTGACTTTCAGTAGGTGAAACTCCGGGTTTCAGTAGGGGAAGCGGAAGATGCCGCCGCCCTGGCTGTAGATGTAACTGCCGGAAGTGGGATGATTGGTGCTCACTGTCGTCTTCCAGAATGTGTCGTTGGTGATTACGGGTGCATTGCCGTCGTTGGCGTGAACACATGAAAGGTTTATTGCTAACGTTTCAGATTTATTCTGTACAACGACTTGTACAGAATGGACAAAACGTGTCTTAAATTGGGCTTTGTTACATTTGTGCAAGCGTTTGGGCGAATATTACATATTATTATATAATAGTAGTTGTAATTTTGCACCCGATTTTAAAAACTACTACATATAACTTGTGCAATAAACAAAACCAAAAAGAATAGAAATGAAAACAAAAATCTTTTATCTATCGATGCTCCTTGCCGTGATGGTGGGGGGAGTTAGTGATGCCTGGGGTGTAAATTATCCGCATAAGTGGGATTTTACAATGATTATCAATGGGAAGATTTTGTAGATCATTCTTCTGGCTGGACAGGGAGTAATTCTGAATATCGTCCATCAGAAGTTAAAACTTCTTGGAACACCCCGATATTATTAAAAGGTTTGACTTTTACTAATGTAGATGCTTATAGTCCTTGTCTTGACAGAAGACTTAAGCATATGTGGGTTAAAGCGGGGACAACGATTTCTTTAAGTGATGTTCCTGCAAATTATCGTATTAAGGTTGTTTGTAGTGGTGGTGCTGTTTCTGGAGTGACTAATACTACACAAAGCGGTGGCTATTATGTAAGTAATGGAGGAAGTAGTCCATGCACAATTTCATTTGAGGATAAGGCATGGATTAGAATCATAGATGTTATTGCTCCAGCATCAGAAAATACGGTTGAGTATCCCCACGAATGGAATTTATCAATAACAACAACATTAGGGGCAACACGGTGGAAATTTAATAATACCTAAATTCCGCAGCACTTTAGTTTAACTTTCTTTATAAGTACCTGAGCAACTTTTTGTTGCTCAGGATTTGGCCATGTCAGATTTTT
>JAEEGH010006497.1_pt1 | contig 28646 bp, 27 predicted proteins | sample 9134181 | NCBI WGS metagenome assembly JAEEGH01 (sample SAMN16246544, study PRJNA631951) | gut metagenome | biome: gut microbiome; feature: rumen; material: DP-attached | host: Bos | place: Iran: Karaj | collected 2018-10 | reverse complement strand
GGCACCTACCTTAACGGCTCTAACGGCACTTGGTACACCGACCCCACGACACAGGAGACGAGCGACCCGGACTATTCTTCGGCCAACGCGGCAGACAAGATTCCCCTCTGGCTCCATACCACGAGAAAGGATATTACAGAAGCCATCAACGGTGACACCTGGCGCAGCTTATGGTCTGCATTCTACGCAGCCCGTACCGCCTTATTGACTGCTCTCTCGGAGGATGCCAAGGATAAGGCCGACGCAGCGAAGAATGCCGCCGACAATGCACAGAATACGGCCAACACGAAGAAACGTGTATTCTCAACATCGGCCAATGTACTGCCCCCGGCCCCATACGATGTTGGCGACCTGTGGGTAAATGCCGTCTGGTACACCGATACAACGGTGAACGGTGAGACAAGCCGCACCTACAAATGGACTGGCGATGTCCTCTATTGTAAGACTGCCAGAACCACCAATGCCGCAAGGAGCATCAATGACTGGAGCGATGCCGCAAGCGGCACGACGGCAAAGATCCAGAACCTCGGCGACCAGATCCAGGCTGAGGTGAATAACAGGAAACAGCATACAAAGAGCGGACTGCACCTTGATTCATCAACCGGCAGCCTCTATATCGAGTCGTACGACAGCCAGAACGACAGCTGGACTACCTTAGCCACCATATCACTTGCCTTGGTGAAGAAGAACGGCTCTTTTACCGGCAAGATAAACCTGACGGCTGATAATGCAACAATCAGTGCAGACAGCATCACGTTCGCAGCAAAAACGGTTGACCTCACTGCGGCTGTTGTCAGCCTCAACGCCAATCAGATAACGTTTGGTGGCAAAACCATCACGATTGCCGCCAACAAGACACTGACATTCACCAGCGGAGCCGTAGAAGATGGCCAGACAAAGGGAACCATCAGTTTCACTGGTGCCAGGATCCTGATGAATGCAGAGCAGATAAACTTCAAGTCGGGAAGTTTCGTAATCAATAACGGAACAAAAGATACATTCAAAATCACATCGTCTGGTAATGTGACGGTAAGCGGAACCATAAATGCTGATTCGGGTTACTTCAAGGGCGAATTACAGGGTGCAACTGGTACATTCTCAGGCTCCTTAACCTCAAACGACAATAAAGTGTTGCTTACTTCTACTGGTGTCGAAGGATGGGGATTATCATATACGTGGAGAGGCTTTGCCGTTTCCAACAACGGCTTCACGTCTGGCGACCTTGCGACCATCGGCGCGAGAATCAATGCGGGAGGCAACGACTACGGACGTATTGCGCTGGTAAAACGTCCTTCGGGAACATCTTCATCAGCCACGGCAGACGTGAACATCATTCTGGATGCCTCTGACGGCTCTATAGAATGCACCACCCTAAGAACAAGCGGTATCCAGCTCAATAGGGGAGTAATGCTTAACAAGCCGCTTGGCAATTCCCTGAATGAGTTCGCACCGTCATCAGGCAATAATGTGCTGTCCATCTATAATGGAAACAGAGTCCTCGTAAGCGGCACTTACGGAACGCTTTATCTTCCCTATTTGGCAGACTGCAGGAGCACTCTCGGTATAGGTGACAGTACACACTTTGCACTTGACCTGATAATCATTGGTGCAGTAGGATCCTCATTCACCGTATTTGGCTATAGGAATTCGACCACCGGGGCGAATTGTCCGCATATTCGTAACAATGACGAGTACCAGGATGTTGTGAATGGAATAAACATGGCACAGGGTGATATTCTTCATCTTGTATTGACGTGGGACGGCACAGAGTATATTGCATTCATTATATCACATAGAGATTAACACATGAAGATAATTATGTGCAAGAGATTCCCGCCAAAGGGATATGACGCGATGATGCTTGTCTGGTGGCTTCTCGTCAAGGAGGGCTACCAGATAACGCCCCGGCTGTTGATCCACGAAGAGATACACAGCCGTCAGCAGAGGGAATTGCTGGTCGTGTTCTTCTTCCTCTGGTATGGGCTTGAGTTCCTTTTCAGGCTGGCCCAATACAGGAACTGGGATAAGGCATACCGCAATATATCATTCGAACGCGAGGCATACGCCAATCAGGGAAATACCGGCTATCTGTCTGAGCGCAGGGGATTCGCATGGATTCATTATTTAATAACCAATAAAGATTAGTTGTTATGAAGATTGATTTTACAAAAGTCCAGATTAAGGACATCGAGGGCAAGGCCGTAACGGCAGACGTCTCGAAGGATTTGGGAAACATGATGTACTTTGGTGACAAAGACATCGCGGTCGCCGACCTCGGTCACGAAATCTACCACAAGGGAGAGGTGGATCTGAACAGGGAACAGGCCCAAATCGTGAAGGCTTATGTCGAGGAAGGCTTTGTGGCCGTTGTGAGACGTGATCTGATCCCATTACTTGACAGCGTGAAATAATGGCACTGAAGCACATCACCCTCCACGTGACGCGGCAGGAAGCCGACGCCAGCGGTCGCAGGAAGACGGTTCGCATAAAGGTGGCCGATACCGACGTGCCGGAACTGGCCGACGGCAAGGGCATGAGGAACGTCCCCCTGCTGCTGACCCATGCGCTGAGCGTCGGCGGTGAGCGTGTGGCAGAGCGCATCGGCTTCGACTACCTTTTCAGTGAGGCCGTGGCGGGTGACGCTAATGGCGGTGGCTTCGTGCTTGGTGAAGAGAAAGGGCTACCCTACGTGTTCGGCGTGGCGACCGATGATCCCGACGTGTGGGGTTTCGTACTTGAATGACATTAAAACGACATACCAATGGCAGTACAGAAGATTGAATATGCGAACAAGGTGCGCGGCGACCTTTTCACAACCTCCAACGCCAACGAGGTGAAGGCTGTGATGAACCACAACGCCGACGAACTGGCCACACTCTCCCAAAGCGTTAGCGGTATCAGCCAGAGTGTGACGAGCCTCAGCCAGGGATTGTCCGGCCTGAGGGAGGAAACGAAACAGCTGATGGTTCAGATGACAAACACGACGGCTGCCGTTGATCCGGGCAAACTATATGTGTGGGGCAGCGTGGCCGGTCTTAACCTGACGCTATCCCCCGGCACGGCAGGACTGGAGAACGAATATAAACTACAGTTCACGGCTGGCAGCAACTTCACGCTGACGCTGAGTAGTACGGTGCGCTGGGTGAATGAGCCGGAGTGGACGGAAGGCTGGACGTATCAGGTGAGCATTGAGAACGGTCTGGCCGTGAGTGCGGGATGGGAGGCCCAGAGCCAATGAGCACGTTTCGGAGAAGACTGATGATGGCGGCAATGGCCGTCCTTGAATATATAGGCTGCTGGCGGCACGGCGAGGCGTGGCGGCACGGCGAGGCATGGTAACTAATATATAACGATTATGGCAAGGAAACCGAGAATCATAGACGAAGCCATTCCCAGCCTACAGACCCCGTGGGCAGGGACTGACAACAACGGCGAGTGGGGCTACGACAAACGACGCGTGGAGGAGCGCATCAAGACCAGTTTCAGCGAACAGGCGGCAGAGACAGGACGCAAGCTTAGCGGTGTCCGTGTGAACGGCACGGACGCACAGAAGGACAACGGCGGCGTGGCTGAGATCAGCGTCCCCCTGGTTGACTCCACTCTCTCAGAAAACAGCAACAACGCCATTGGGAACCGTGCGGTGGCCAGGGCTATAAGCCAGTTGCAGGAGGATATCAGCAATGCCGGAGAGGTGAAAGGCATCACCATCAACGGCGTGGCACAGACACCAAATGCCGAGGGCGTGGTGAATATCCCCATTGACACCATTGACGTAGACGAAAGTCTCGACCCGACGAGCACCAACGCCATAAGCAACGCTGCGGCCACACAGGCCATCAATGAACTGCAAAGCGGTTTTGGCAGCGGTCTCGACGCGGACGTTGACCAGGATGCCGGGACGGTGACGCTGAAGCTTACCGACAAGAGCGGCCATTCGCTGAGCGAGGTCGAGATCCCGATGGGCAGCGGCAGCGGCGGCGGTGACGGCACCGTGTCGAAGATTGTGGTGACGGCAGCCGTTGACCAGTCTCAGGTGAAGGAGGGAGGCCGTGCGGTTCTTACGTGGCACTATGACCATGTGGACGGCGAGGGCGTGAGCGACGGCGTGAAGGCGACGGTGGAGATTACCGTGCGCCGGGGCACGACGCAGACCTACTACGCCTCCATGCAGAACGTGGCTCCCGGCACGACTGACACCCTCGACCTGACGGACTACCTGCAGGCGGGAACGGTGGACATCTACGTGCGTGCAAACTGCGTGAACGCCAGCGGTACTCCCCAGGCGAAACAGGCATATACGACGGTACAGGTGGTGACGCTGAACCTGACCTCCACCTTCGACATATCGGCGGCCCTGGCACGCGGCGGCTACAGGAACGAGACGGTGGAGGTTCCCTTTGCCATCACCGGCAGCGGCAGCAAGACGGTAACGCTTTATGTGGATGGCGTGCAAAGGTCGAGCAAGAGTGTGACGAGGAGCGGCACTACGAATGACGCCTTCACGATAGACACCACCGGGATGACAGCCGGACGGCACAACATTCAGATGGTGGCCGAGCGTGACGGCCTGCTGAGCGACAGCCTGTGGATGGACTTCATGGTAGCCGGTAGCGAGGATCCTTTCATCGGCCTTCGAATCACGTTCAAGGACGGTCGCATCTACCGGGGGAACTACATGCCGGTGGTTGATGCGGAGCAATACGGCCAGTTCACCCAGGACTTCGCGGCATGGAACCCCGACAGCACGACGAGCGCGGTAGCTGTGACACTTGACGGCCAGCCTGTCAGCAGCATGACCGTGAACCGCCAGGTGCAGCAGTGGACTATGCGCCTGATGAGCGGCGGCAGGAAAACGGTGCTGCTGACGTGCGGATTGACCACGTACCAGTTCTTCCTGGACGTGACGGCGAGCAGCCTTGACGTGGGCGAGGCGACGCAGAGCCTCCAGACAAAGCTGACGGCCAGCGGACGGAGCAACAGCGAGACGAACCCGGCAGACTGGGGAGGTGTCACGACGATGCACGGTGTGGACTTCAGGTCGAGCGGCTGGTTCAACAATGCCTTCCTGTGCCGGAACGGCGCGGGAGCGACCATCAACGTGAAGCCCTTTGAGCAGGATGCGACGGGCAACGGCCTGACAGTGGAGTTCGAGTACCGCCTGACGAACGTAATGGACAGGGCAGCCGACGTGATACACTGCATGGAGGCCCAGGCCGGGAGCGACTACGGCAAGGGCTTCAGCATCAAGGCCGGACAGGTTCAGCTTTACACGGGCGATACGAAGATGGTGGACACGCCTGACGAGGATGAGTTCGGAAACATTATACAGCGTGAACGCCCCATCGGCGTGGCTATGGAGGTGGCAAGCGACGAGTGGCTGAAGGTTGCCTTCGTGATCCATACGCGCTCGACGGAGAACACCACGTCGGGCAACAGTCTGATGTGCCTTTACATCAACGGCGTGCTGTCGAAGGTTGACCAGTACACGGGCGACTTCATGCAGGAGACGGCCCTTCCCATCACCATCGACTCGACGTGGGCCGACGTGGAGGTGCGGACGATGCGTATATACGGACGTGCGCTGAGCAGCGACGAGGAGCTGGGCAACTATATTGTAGACCGCGAGACAGCCCAGGCAATGGAGGCGAAATACGAGCAGAACGCCGTGCTGGGCGTGGACGGCAAGGTGAGTGCCGACATACTGACACGCAGGAGCAAGGGTGTGATGGTGATTGTGCCTGAGAGCGCAGTGCTGAACGCCGTTGCCGCCAATGACAAGAAGGCCGACTTCACGGCCTCGAAGGTTTACTGGTATTCCCCCTACGGCGACACATACGACTTTGTGGCCGAGAACTGCTATTTCAGGCTTCAGGGAACGTCGAGCACGAAATACCCGCGTAAGAACTGGCGCATCTATCTGGCGAAAGGCCCCGAGGACGGCGCGAACACACGGCTCTACGTGGGCGGTGAGTTGAACAGCGGCAGGAAATACAAGCTGCGTCCTGACAGCATCGCCATGAACCTTTTCTGCATGAAGGCCGACTATTCCGACTCGTCAATGACGATGAACACCGGCGGCGCGAAACTGTTCAACCAGGTGATGCTTGACCTCGACCTGCTGACACCCCCGCAGCGGTGGCAGAAAGAGCACGGCGGCACGATAACCGTGAGACAGTCCATCGACGGCATACCGTGCGACCTCTTTGTGGCCGACCGCGACGGCGGGGAACTGACCTACTACGGACAGTATAACCTGAACAATGAGAAGTCGAAGAGCGGCAAGCTGTTCGGCATGGAGGGTGTGGACGGCTTCGAGCCGACATGTCCTTTGTGCTTCGAGGCACTGAACAACGGCAGCGAGATCTGCCTGTTCCAGGGTGCGGGCAGTGCAAACAGTGCGGAACTGGAGGCACAGCTACAGGCGAAGTTTGATGACGGCTTTGAGTTCAACTACCCCGAAGACGTATATTACAACGAGACGGTGGCGAGGAAGAAGATGGGTACGAAGTATGATGCGGCGAAGCACCTTGCCACGTCGGCCCAGCGTACGGCGGTGAAGCGTCTGCTTGGCTGGCTGTACGACGTGACCCCTGCAGCGATGCAGACGAATCCCGACTACGGTACGGCCAGCGGCTGGGATGCGTCGAAGTGGGTGAGTCAGCGTTTCAAGGATGAGATCAGCCAGTATTTTGATGTGAGCCACCTCCTGACCTACTATCTGTTTACGGACTACTGGGCCTCGGTTGACCAGCGTGCGAAGAATATTATCTGGCGCACGTGGGACGGCCTGAAATGGTGGGCGACGTACTACGACGGCGACACGGCCCAGGCCATGCGTAACGACTCCTTCCTGGCATACCTGTATAACATCACCCGTGACACATGGGATGCCGAGGCGAGCAAGTGGGCCTTCGAGGGCCACGACTCGCGCCTGTGGTGTCTGGTTCTGGCGAACCTCGAGGATGAACTGAGGGAGGCTGCAAGCAGGCTGCGTGCTCAGATGACCGACCTGCGGCAGTTGGAGATGTTCAACGGCGAGCAGATGGGAAACTGGTGCGAACGTCTCTACAACGAGAGCGGCTGGTTCAAGTATGTGCAGCCGTTGCTGGAGGGTGTGGTTGAGAACGGTCAGGTGAAGAAATACAACTACCTGTATGGCCTGACGGGCAACCGCGAGAGCCACCGCACGGCGTTCCTGACGCAGCGTGGCGCACTGCTGGATGCAAGGTACGGCACGACCACATACCAAAGCGACCGCATCACGTTCTATGCATCACGCAGGGCCGGTGACGCAGCCGACACGGTGAATATCAAGAGCGGCGACCTGTACTATTATGGCTACAGGACAAACAACGGCGACTTCCTGGACGGCCCCGTGCGTGCCGACAAAGGAGAGACGGCGAGCCTGACGTTTGAGGGGACGCTTGCGCTGAATGACCCGCTGAACCTGTGCGGCGCGAGCCGTATCACAGAACTGGACTGGCGGGACGGCCCGTCGTGCGGCGGCAACTTCGAGCTTCAGGCGTGCCGTATGCTCCGTGTGCTGAATATGAGCAACGAGCACGGCACTCAGATGCAGACGAGCCTGGTATTGGCGGGATTGAGCACCTGCATCCAGATCGAGCAGCTGATACTGACCGGGCAGCAGGGCGTGAGCAGTGGCGGTGGCGGCCTCGACCTGAGCGCACAGACTAAGCTGAAGGTGCTGCGTGCCGGAGGCACCGGCCTGAGCACGGTGACACTGGCCGAAGGTGCGCCGGTGACAACGCTGGTTCTGCCCTCGACGCTGACCCGCCTGCGCCTCCGCTACCTTCCCCTGCTGACCGACGGCGGTCTGACAATCCAGGGCTACGGCAGCATCACGCGCTTTGAATTTGCGGAATGTCCCGGCCTGGACTGGCCGACTCTGCTGGGCAGGCTGACCAACGTGCGCTATATCCGCGTGGAAGGCATCAGCGGGACGGTGGACGTGGCGACGCTGGAGCGTTTCAGGAACCTTGGCGCGGTGAAGGCCGACGGCACTGTGACGAATGACTACTGCGGTCTGGTGGGTAATGTGGAAGCCTCGCAGTACATAGACGATGACCTCTACGCTGAATACCAGCAGATCTTTCAGGAACTGACCATCAGGCAGCCGGAGTACACGATGATAGAGTTTGATGACTCAGTGAGTGACGATGCCAACGTGAGCAACCTTGACAACAGGACGGGCTATAAGTTCGGCAACGACTACGTGCCAAACGGGCATATCCTGGCACTCCTGAAACAGCGTCACCGCGTGCTGGCCAAGCTTACAAGGCTGCCAAGCCAGCGGAGGATAATCCATGCGGGACAGGAGGTTACTGTCAATAACGGTGACGGTGAGATGACCATATACCCCCTGCATGACAGCAACTCCAACTACTATGCCGACGCACAGGACGTGGCGCAGTGCTCGGAGGCCATGCTTGACGGCAGTGAGGGCGACTGGATGATGCTGGAGCCTCACCGCTGGACAAAAGGCGTGAATGACTACCTGAACAACAAGCACTACAGCTGCTACAGCAGTCAGAGGTCACGTCCATCCACTCCTGAGGCGACGGTCTTGACGCTTGCGGACATCCAGGCATCGGGCGGGTACCGCAACAGTTACAAGGTAATGACGGGAAAAGAGACCCTTCCTGAGTCGTACACGGCAGACAGCAGCTACGCCGTATGCCGTGTGGACGTGTCCGGCTACCGGCGTGTCCGTTTTCCAAGCGTACCTGGAACGAGCCTGATGGGCGCGGTGTTCTCGGATTCTGAGGGGACAATATTGCAAAGCATTGTAGTGCCAACGCTCAATTCCCGCTTCGAGGCTGGCATGTACCTGATAGCCGATATTCCTTCAGGAGCCGTGAATATCAGTTTCACCATTCTCAAGTCAGCATCGTTTGATAAGGTCGTGCTGAGCAATTCTACAAAGATAGAAGATATGGAGCCGGAGTGGGTAGAGACAGAGGAATATCTTTGCGGCGTGGTAGGCAGCACGGCGGTGGGTGACAAGCTGCGTGCCTGCATCGGCGGCGGCTCCACCGCTGCAAGCCTCTCCTGGTCTGACTTCCATTATTACAGTGTGCAGCGCGGTATGCAGCAGATTGACGGCATGATGCATAATGACATCGGCAACCTGTTCTTTGCGAAGTACGGCAGGAGGGACAGCCAGATGCAGTGCGGCGCGGGCCAGCACACGAACAACCGCACGACTGGCCTGACGGCGAAGCTGGGCATGCAGGACACTGTGAACACGGACGGTACGACCGTCGGTGGCGTGGCCGATGACGGCCTTGCCTTCTATAAGACGGAGGATGAGTTCGGTGCCAGGTTCACGCGCATCAACAGCACGAACTGCCTGGGCTATGAGAATATCTACGGCCACAAATACGACATGATGGACTTCGTGGACATGCCCAACAGCAGCGGCAATACCTACAAATTGCACTTCATGATGCCGGACGGCACGGAACGCTGGGTCAAGGGCTCGCCAACAAGCGGCTTGTGGATTTGCGGCGTGGCACACGGCCTTTATATGGATTTGGTGCCTGTCGGCACGATGACCGGCAGCAGTTCGACACATTATTGCGATATCTACTATGTGTCCAGTTCCGCAGGCCGTGTGGTCTATCGCGGCTACAGCAGCGCGAGCGCGAATGGCGGCGTGTCGTGCGCGAATGCGAATATCGGTTCGTCGATCTCGAGCTCGATTGTCGGGTCGCGCCTGGCCTTCAGAGGGCAGATCGTGAAAGCGTCGAGCGTGGAAGCGTTCAAGGCGATTGTAGCGGCAGCGTAAGCGCAAAGCGGGAGCGAAGCGACAAAGCGTTATGTCCGAGGTACGAGGACATCAAGATACGGGCGTAAGCCCGTCGGATTTTGAAAATTTTGAGTGGAATATGGTCAAAAATCAGTACCTTTGCACCCCGAAAGCGGCAGAACCTCTCATAGGCCGTGTGGTCTATCGCGGCAACAACAACGCGAACGCGAATGGCGGCGTGTCGTACGCGAATGCGAATAACGATTCGTCGAACTCGAACACGAATGTCGGGTCGCGCCTGAACTACAACCGAAATAAAAACAAATCGGCGTACAACAATGGGAACGTGTTCCCTCCGTGGTGCCGAGGGAGGGGAGCCACAGCAACAGCAGTCAATGACTGGAAAGCTGAAAGATCACGTGAACGGGTAGAGTTTGGTAGGGCGGCAACGTCTCGAAGAAGTCAGACCCGAAGGCTGAAGGCCGCAAGGCCACTGTAACAAACAAAATTGCAACTATGCGCAGAGAAGGACATGTCATCGAGGAGATCGTGGAGTACGGCAACATGTCGGACTCCTTCGACCAGGTGCTGCGCGGCACGAAGCGGAAGAAAAGCCGCCAGGGCCGCTGGCTGCTTGCGCATAGGGACGAGGTGATTGCAGAACTGTCCCGACGGATTGAGGCCGGTGAGTTCCATATCAGGAACTACCGTGAACGGAAAATCATGGAGGGCGGCAAGCTGCGCAAGATCCAGGTGCTGACAATGTACGACCGCATAGGCGTTCACGCCATTATGGCCGTCGTGGACAAGCACATCAGGAAGCGTTTCATACGCACCACCTCGGCCAGCATCAAGGAGCGCGGGATGCACGACCTTCTGGAGTACATACGGCGCGACTTGAAGGATGACCCGGAAGGGACGCAGTTCTGCTACAAGTTTGACATCAGGAAGTTCTACGAGAGCGTAGACCAGGATGTGTTGAAGCAGTGTGTCCGCAGGGTGTTCAAGGACGGGAGGCTCATTCAGATGCTCGACGGCTTCATTACGATGATGCCGGAGGGAATCAGCATCGGCCTCAGAAGCTCGCAGGGGTTGGGAAATCTCCTGCTGTCTGTTTACTTAGACCACTGTTTGAAGGATGAGTGCGGAATCCGGCATTTCTACAGATATTGTGATGACGGTGTCGTACTTGGTAAATCGAAAGCGGAATTATGGATGATTCGTGACGCGGTGCATGAGTACGTGGGGAAAATCGGGCTGGAGGTGAAGGCCAACGAGCGCGTGTTCCCCACAAGCGAGGGCATCGACTTCCTGGGCTATGTCATATACAACGATGAGCATGTGGAACTCCGCAAGCGCATCAAGCAGAGGATGGCCCGGAAGATGCACGAGGTGAAAAGCAGAAAAAGACGGGCAGTGCTGACGGCCAGCTTCTACGGCATGGCCAAGCACGCCGACTGTAACAAGTTGTTTAATAAATTAACAGGCAAGACAATGAAATCATTCAAGGATCTGAAAGTCGCTTACAAGCCGGAGGACGGCAAGAAGCGCTTCCCCGGTGCCGTAGTGAGCATCAGGGAACTGGTAAACCTGCCCATCGTGGTCAAGGACTTCGAGACGGGCATCAAGACAGAACAGGGTGAAGACCGCTGCATCGTGGCCATCGAGCAGAACGGCGAGGCGAAGAAGTTCTTCACCAACAGCGAGGAAATGAAGAATATCCTCGCGCAGATTAGGGAAATGCCCGACGGTTTCCCCTTCGAGACTACCATCAAGACGGAAACCTTCGGCAAGGGTAGAACCAAATATGTATTCAGCTGATGAGAAGGATAGAAGGAACAAGCGACGTGCGGCTCATTGAGTGCGTGAATCCCATTAGGGACAAATGGCGCATACGGTGGGACGTGCAGGAAAATGAGGACGGGACGGCCACCTACATGGAGGCTGAGTTCCTGCACAGACCAACCGCTGACGAGATACGGCAGACCATCATAGGCTACTACAACCAGCAGACCGACGAGGCCATCCTGTCCGGCTTCGAGTACGAGGGCAATATGGTATGGCTGTCAAGCGAGAACCAGTTCAACTATAAGGCAGCGCACGATCTGGCCGTTCAGACCGGCGGCGCAACGCTGCCGGTGACGTTCAAGCTGGGAACCGACGAGCATCCAGTCTATAGGAAGTTCAACAACCTGGGGGAACTCACTGAGTTCTACAGACAGGCCATGCAGTATATTCAGGGCGTGCTGGCCGTTGGATGGGAAAAGAAGGATGCTCTGGACTTGTCTCTCTACGAGACATAGACTCTGAAGCCTTCGGGGGAGGCTAAAAAACCCCCGGCCTGTTGATAAGACGTCTCACTTTCTTATAACACGTAATGCGTATCACCGCACGACCGGGGGCATATTCCTCCGTCGCGGTGATACGCGTTTTTTTACGTGATAAATAAAGTGAGACGGTGCAAAGGTAAGCATTTATTTTTAAAATGACACTATTTGAGATATTAAACTTTAATAAAGAGCTATTAAATAGGCTTGTTTCGTTGGGATTCAAGACGGATGACTGCCGATATATAGAACTTTATGCAGATTACAGACGTATGCTGGGTATGGGTGACAAAGTGACCTATATCGTTTCGTCATTGTCTGAAAGGTATGGCGTGAGTGAAAGAAAAATATACAATGTAATCAAGCACTTTGAAACCGACTGCACGAAGTGTGCAGTGTAATAAAGGAGAAACATTCTTCGCTCTCGCTTTCCCTGACTACCTTTGCACCAGGTTTTTTAATTCATCAAGTCATGGGAAAGTACACTTACAAACCACAATTCGGCGTTATTGTCATTTGCGCCGACGAGAGAGAACAAAAGGCTGTCTATGACCGCCTACAGAGCGAAGGTCTAACCCTTAAAATCGTAAACGTATGAGGATAGAGGTTAGTCATCATTGCAGCGACTTCAACAGTTATCGCGCTGCACGTGTGAAGAGCCTTTTCAACGCTGAGAAAGGCTGTGATTGGGAAAAGACCGTAGAACTGCCCATCGAGGGCAAGGAGTGGCAAATCGGCCTCATCGTCGGCCCGTCTGGAAGCGGGAAAACGAGCATCGGGAGCAAGATCTTTGAGGGTGAGCCTATCTATGACCTCTATTCGGGATGGGACAACAGCAAACCCATCGTGGATTGCATCGATCCTGAGGGCGACTTCAACACCGTCACGGGCATGCTGTCTGCCGTCGGGCTTGGCGACGTTCCTGCCTGGTTGCGTCCGTTCAACGTGCTCAGCAACGGCGAGAAGTTCCGGGCAGGGCTGGCACGTCTGGCCTGTGAGCGTCCTGAGCACGCCGTCGTGGATGAGTTCACGTCGGTCATCGACCGCCAGATTGCCAAGGTGGGAGCCGCTGCCTTTGCCAAGACGTGGCGGCGCGGGAAGGGCCAGATTGTGCTGCTGTCCTGCCACTACGACATTATTGAATGGCTCCAGCCCGATTGGGTCTATGATACTGCGGAGGCACGCTTCTATGAGCGTGACTGTCTTCGGCAGCGTCCGAAGCTCGAACTTCAAATTTATAAAGTCCGGGGAACTGTGTTCCCAAGACTGTTTAAGCAGCATTACTATTTAGACCTGGCGATGCCGGTGGCCGTTGAGTGCTTTGTGGGCTTTATCAACGGTGAGCCTGTGTGCCATTTGGCCGTTGCGCCTCTGTTCACGGCCAAAGCCTACAGAGCCACACGGCTTGTGGTTATGCCTGAGTGGCAGGGCATCGGTGTCGGCACACGGTTCCTGAATGCTGTCTGTGAGTATCACTTGCAAGGACGGGGACGCTGTGGCCACAAGTTTCCTGTGTTCTTTCATACGTCACACCCGCAACTATGCGGCGCACTCAGGCACTCAAAGAAATGGATCCAGACAGGCGCACACCTCTATGGTGATAATAAGGCCCGTAGTATGGCCTCATTAAAACGATCCGCAGACCGAAGGGGAAAGAAGCACGCAGCCACCAACGGCTACGGCGGCCACTTCCGGGCAGTCCAGGCATTCAAATATATCGGAGAAAATGGTTATCAAGATATTGGGAAATAAGGACACGGCTGCATATCAGGCAGCACGGTCGGTCATTCTGTCACATGGCCATCAACTATGCGGTGAGAATAATTACTGCTATCATTTGGCCGTTGCTCCTTTGCTCACGGAGAAGATTCCAGAGGATGAACTAAAGGTGCCTCTTTTCGGCACGCTCATCTTTCACCCTTCACCTTTGCCATACGGTCGTGGAGCATCGTCCATCAAATGGGCATACAAACGACACGAACCAATCACAGCAGCGACATGGTTCTGGGCAGATAACGGATATGACACAGGTGATATATGTGAGCAGGAAATAGTGAAGATTGACTATGATTTGCGACCTCGAGACTTCTACGAACAGCATATCATTCCGGCAATGTTAAGGACATTAGAACGCTGTTTGAATGGCATTGCAAACGGTTTCCAACGTCGAGTTCCTCAAGTTGAAATGTATGCAACGTTTGACAAGAGAGCATGATAAATCACCCTGAAATTTTAGGGTAAAGTAAGCCAATCTAACTGTTTGCAAAGGTACGAATTTTTTTTGAATTGAGCAAATTTTTAGAGCAAAAAAAAACTCGGAAAATGTAATTTTTTCGAGGCTTTTTAATGCTTGATTTTGGCTTGTGTGTTTGACGTTTCCAATACCGATTCGTTTTTCTTTTTGGCTCGGAAATTTGCTCGTTTCGTTTTTGGATGGCCAGAAAAATCGTTTTGCGGATTATACCTTACAGTCGCCCAGACGTGCCAGATACACGTCCAACTTGCGGTAGAACTCATCGCTGTACTTGCCCTGACGGGGTATGACCCCTTCGCGGCTCGTGCGTGGCTTAAAGGAGAACACCATGCGCCCGAAGGTGCCGTTGAACAGCTCGTTCTTGTAAAAGTCGCGTGCCGAGTAGGGATTGGCAGAGAATGTCATGCTGGCTCTCAGTATCGGGTTACCCGTGACGCCGTCTTTGGTTGCCCTGAGAGCGCCGGAACGAGCCATGTCATAGATGTTCCTGATCATGTGAGAAAACTTCTTGTGACCGCCGCAGAGACCGTCGGCCATCTCTACCTCAGGCAGATTGAAGTATTGCGTGCGGCGTTCAGGCTCCAGCGCCATGCTGTTCAGGAGAAAACCTGCAGCCGTTGTATCCACTGGTGGGAAAAAGAGTCCAACGTCTGGCCGGGCGGCACTGTCCTTGCCTCCATTGACATTCGACTGTCTCTGCCAGTCCACAAGCTGATCCGTTACAGCCTTGTCGTGCTGACGGAAATCACGGCAAATAGCTTCCACAAGTGGTGACAACTGGCCCTTGTTACCTCCCGAATCGCCAACCAAGTTGGCCATCAAGCCGCATAACTCCTTCCAACTGTTGTCAGGATACATAAATTCCGCGCCGCTCACATGTGCGCCAAGAGGGGGGAAGAACATCGGAACCAGGGGTTCTTGGATGTCTTCTGATGCCTGTGAGATCAAGAGTTTGATGCATTCTGTGCCCCTTCCGAGGTTCGGCATCTTTGGTGCTGTTGTTTTTGTAATGTCGTACTTCATTGATTTTCAGCTTTTTAGATGATTTATTACTGACCTTCCATTACAATTACAGTTATTACAGTATGCTTTCTTTTTCCCGCAAAAAATATAAATATATATATAATTATCTGTATATCAGTAAGTTATATAACTTATACGAGATTTCTTGGTTCAGAGAAACCTAATTGTAAAAACTGTAATTGTAATAGACTCGGCCTTTTTACCTTTTTACTTTTTTACCTTTTTACCTTTCCCCTATCAGGCCTTCAAGTGCCCAGAGAAGTTCGTTGGCCACACCGGCGGCATAGCGTCCGACGTTGAAACCGGCACCCACTTTCACAGGTCTGAAGTTCGGGCTGTACGTGCCGTCGTCCTTGCGGGTGACGGTGATGTGCTTGCCGCGGTAGACCTGCGGGTTGCGCTTTTCAACGCACGCCTGAACGGTTTCAGTGAAGGTGTAGTGGTCGTCGGTATCACGAGTGAGCACACCCGGATAACTCTTACCAACCATTGTTACTCGATCGCTGCGGAGGATGGTCTTCACATCCATGCAGAGATCCGTGTTGCGATTCCAAACCTGCTCGTCAAAGCTTTCTTTTACGATTACCTTTTTCATTTTTCTTCTAAGTTGAAATTAATGCGAGAGAAGTCTTTAAGAATGGGCCCAGCATCGGCGATGGTATCCAACCAATCAAAGTGATGCACAATTGATTCTCTCGACTTCAACTCAGGTGAATGATTACTTATTCAGTTTCACGATGTCGGTTATCAAAATGTCTTGAAACACCTGTAGACCATGATCTTGACTCTGAAATTCGTGGGTAGAGAAACGGAGCGTGGCCAAGACCAAATCGCCCTCGTAGAACCTGCACGCCGCCAGATTGCCCAGCATGGCGCACACAAACTCGTTTTCGAACTTCGAGCCGCCCAGCTCGCGCAACACGATGTTGCACTTCTGAATGCTGCCCGTCTCGTTGTTCTTACTTTGTACGCTGTAGGCCTCGCCCTGGCGTACTACTCTAAATGGTTTTGCTTCCATATTCTTCTTAATTTAAATATTTCTGGGTGCAAAATTACTACGGATTTCAGGCTGGTAAAACGATTCATTTTACCAGATAATTAAAGTTTGCAAACATCTTCACAATCCGTCTTATTTCTAGTAACTGATGATGTTCCAAGCCCTGTCCCAGATATCGACGGTAGGGGCTATCCTTACCACATCCTTCCAACAAAGCATCAAACTGAGGGTCGCTACGCCGTTCATAGACGCCCTTTTCACGCAATACGCCTATAATACGCATCACGCCGTACTTATCAAATTCCTTGAACTTCCTAGCCTTATGCTTTGGCATCATCACGCCCATCAGTACATCCGATTGGAAAATCTCTTCCCACAGATCGTCAATCAACGAACTGAAACAACGAGTCACTAATGGACGGATACGTGTCACATACGCACGTACCTCTTTAATTACTTCCTCCTTGCTGACTTCTCTTTTTTCCTCGTCAACATATAATCTCCCTTCTCGCGCAGCCGCTTTTAGCAGCTCTACGTCAAAGTCCTCAGGACGGACTTGCTTCAAACTTTTCTTCATAATCTCCGAGTTATTGTTTATTCAACTTGTGAGTGAGAAAGCTTTGAAACGGCGCGCCCGTTGAACTCATGAGACTTCTCAGCTCACTTCACTCGGATGATTTTATGTTTGAGGTTTACCAAACCTATTCGTTCGTCAACGATAATTGGTAATTTTCTATTCGTCTGCAAATTTAGACATAATACCGGTTTCGTCTTTCGCAGGATTTTCTTCCCCCCAAGCCATTAATTTTTATTAGTCAAAAAGTTGTAAAGGGAAGAAAACAAAATATAAAAGGAGCAGCTCAGATATGAACTGCTCCTCATAATAAAGTTAATAGTCTATTTCTTTTACTTCATATTTACTTTTATAGCCTTATCGCCAATCTTAACGATGCCGATTTCGCCACTATGGAGATTGGTTTTGATGGTTGTAGTCTCAGCAGAGACCATAGCATGTCCAACAACCCGCCCCATAATATCATAGACATTGATGGTTGCACCTTCGCCAACACCAATTATTGTTAGTTGATTACCATCACTCTTAATCAACATATTCTTCGTTCTAACAATTGCCATATTGTCAGTATTGGGGTATCCTTCTCCTAAAAAGAAGAATTCCTTCCATTGATCAGCAGCCTGATAAATCGACGTACAGCCATCTGGCACATAGAGTTTGCACTCCCATTTATTGATATCATCAAGTGCCTGTGAACCACATACGGGTGGCAGCTTAGCTTTGCTAATGACCTCAACAATGGCCGTACAGTCAGAGAAGGCTTCTTGGCCAATAGTTGCCACCTGAGTGCCAAAGGCAAAGTATTTCAAGCTTGAACAGCCAGAGAACGCCCAGTTGCCAATGATGGTCAAGCCGTCGCCAATAACAACCCTCTGAAGATTGGTACAGCCGTAAAACTCGTTATCAGAAATCTCTGTCTCAAGGTCTGTGATTTTCACCGCGCGTAACGAAGTGTTGCTATAAAATGGCGAAAAACCATATCGCTTAGTAGTATTGTAATCTATATTACGTCCAATGTAGACAGAATCAAGAGGACAATCTGAGAACAAAGGCGTTCCATTAACATATTTATCCCCTGAATAATTGGCACCTAGTTTCAGTTCTTTATCACTATCCATGAATATGATATTTTTGATAGCGCGACATCCTTCAAAGGCATAATTATCAATAGTGTTTACGCTTTTAGGAATACATAAAACATTCGACAACGTTGTCTTTTCTGACGTTGTCAAAGTTGTAAGTGAAGAACAGCCACTGAACGTACCTTTACCTATCCTGTTAATATTTTCCCCATGCGTGACGGTCTCCAGATTTGAACAGCCAGAAAATGCATAATCAGCCAATTCACCATCATTATCTACAGTCAGTGTCTTAATAAACTTGTTGTTATAAGCCAGATACGGCTTAATGTTCTTCACAGTCATTGTCACCCCTTTATATTCCACAGTAGAAGCTATTTTTGTGTTGGCTGCACTTTCATCATTTATGCAATCAATGACATCGCAAGTTCTTTCAGAAGGACTAATGGGCACATATCTGATACCATTAATGTCGAAATAAGAACTCAAGGACTGATATTGATATGTCAATTTGTTATTAAACGAGAATTGATCGTTTGAAACATAATTTACTGCACCAGCTGCCTCGCTGTAACCTGAGGGCGGCGTATTTGTCAGCCAGATGGTTTTCTTTAAGTCAGAGAAAGCAAATGAACCTATCGACAATACACCACTACCTATAATGACAGAGGTCAGTGCTGGACAACCATAGAAAGCCTTATAGCCTATGGAAGTCACGCTGTTGGGGATGGTAACGGAGAGCAGATTGCAGTCTTCGAAAGCACTTTCGCCGATGGATGTCACGCTGTTGGGGATGGTGACAGAGGTCAGGCTGTTGCAAAACTGAAAAACATAATCGTCGATGGATGTCACGCGGCTGGGGATGGTAACAGAGGTTAGGGCTCTACAACAACTGAAGGCACCATTGCCGATGGATGTCACACTGTTTGGGATAGTAACAGAGGTTAGGCAGTTGCAATCAAAGAAAGCATAGTCGCCGATAGTTGTAACGCTGTTGGGGATTGTGACAGAGATCAGCCTGCTACACCCCCAGAAAGCAGATCTGCCGATAGTTGTCACGCTGTTGGAGATGGTGGCAGAGGTCAGCCCGCTACAATTTTGAAAAGCAGAATTGCCAATGATTGTCACACTGTTAGGGATAGTGACGGAGGTCAGACTGCAGTTCTGGAAAGCACCTTCGCCGATGGAGGTCACAGGATATGTGTTTCCATTATAGTCAACAGATTCCGGGATAACCACATTGTCTGTGTAACTATTATTATAGTAAGAAGCAAATGAGTCACGATAGCTGACAGATAGCTCTGTAAAGTTATTACTCCATTTGTAATAGATGGTTACGCCATCTTCATTCGCTACTTCAATGTCGTAGGCGAAAGCCTTTGCTCCTGTTATGCTCATGAGCACGGTGAGTAGGATTGTAATAAAAGATTGTTTGTTCATAATCGTTTTATTTTTAGTTATTATTGTTATGCTTGAATATACAGAAATAAAAAACGTGGACATTGCTACTTCGTCTACGTCTTCTGAGGTATTGGGGAAAACCTATCCGTATTAAACGAGTAAATGCCCACGCCGAGCGGCGTGAACAATCTACTTTAGTTCTTTACGGATTCATCTAATTCCCCAATTATCAGAAGGCAAGAATCAAAAGTGGACGTTCCAGTCTTTTGTCTTTATTTTATCTTTGCTATGTCACCATAAACGATTTGATTTTAGGATTATACATTAATATATTTCTCAACGAAAGCCGATGGAGTCAGGATTTCCATCCGAGACTGGTCGGCATTCCTATAGTCGTCGATGTTTAGTGTGATTAACGTACCACAACGATTTTGTGCAGCCGTCTGAAATTGGAAACTGTCCTCCAAATCATTGAAATCATAATTGAATATGGCGTTTAGCATATCAGTACGGGATATGCCTATTGGCTCTACCAATTGAAGTATTGCGGCCATCATTTGGCGAAGACGCTCTGTCAGTTCCGGGCGATGGATACCATTGGCTTTCAACGTACGTTCAATGAGATAGGCCAGTGTGTAGACGCAGCCTTGTGAGACCAGCCCTTCGTGCTCGCCTTTGAGAATCCGCTCCAATATCATTCGCACAGAGTCGTATTGTTGGCGGTGCTCTATATATTCCACGATAATGTTTGTATCAATGAATAGTCTCATAGATTGTGCTTTTCTGCCAAATGTTCACCAACAAGCTGTTCAGAAGTCCTACCCGTAGCTTTCACCAGATCACCCAGCTGATCAAGCATGGCCAGCGGATTGGCCACTTTCATGCGTTCTGTGGAAGTCAGTTCTTCTAAGTGTTTCTGCAAGTAGCGGATAATCCATACGGTATCTTCTTTCCCAAAGTTTTTCAACTCAGGGAGGATACCGCTGTCACGCAACTCTTGCGATGTGCCGTAATATATCGCAGCTGGCTCTGAAACCAATGTCGCATCATCTTTCCTTCTTTCTTCCATCATTAATTTGTAATTACGGGGCAAAGATAAGCATTATTTTTGAGATTTGCAAGTTTTATCTCGAAATAATTGGAGATATCGGCAGAATTACCTACCTTTGCAGCCCGTTAAATAAAAAGTTGATAAAACTTAGCTTTGATAAAAATGTTAATAAAGTTTATGATTGAAAACCTTGCTGGCATGTGAATGTAGACAAGGTAACTGCAGTAAAATCCGTCGGCATGTGAATGTCGGCGGATTTTTGTGAGAAAAAAATTTGAAAATATGTTTGGTAATCTCGATTATTTTTTGTAACTTTGCAATCAGAAAGAGATGTGGTTCAGACCACGAAAATAACCCTAATTATTCACCATTTAAAACATTACAATTATGAGCAAGACGATTAAGAAGATCCTTCAAGTGATCAGTTACATCATCACCCTGCTTCTGGGTGGGGCTGCTGGAAGCGCAATGTAAAAGTAAAAAGGTAAAAAAGTAAGACGAACGAATGCCATGGAACACAAAGGCTTCAAAATCTCTCAGTACGCCTGTGCGGTATTGCTCATCGTGAGCAGTATCGCGCTGGTGGCGTATCAGGTGATCGAGATCGACGACGTGGCAGGCGGGCTGCTGTATTATGTGGCGCAGTCGTTCCTGCTCGCGGGCTCAATCTTCGGACTGGATCAGTACATCAGAATCATTAATAAGCATTATCACGAAAAGCAGTCTTAACACGAAAATATTCTTAACACGAATGACCATGAATGAACCACGAATGAACATGAATTATAGCGATGTGCGCTTATCGCCTCACTTTAAGCTGAGCGAGTTTCTCAACCTGGGAAAATATCCTAATAACATCCCGACGATGCAGGATGTAGTCAATCTGACCTACGGCTGCCATCAGCTGCTGGAACCGGCAAGGCAGATTGTCGGGCCCATCATCATCAACTCCGGCTATCGGAATGCCGAAGTGAATCGCAAGGTGGGAGGCGTCAAGAACTCCCAGCACCTTCTCGGCCAGGCCGCCGACATCCGCCCATGCGACCCTGCCCAGTTCCAACACCTGGTGGATTTCTTCAAGTCATGGGAATATACCGACCAACTCCTGACCGGCAATGGCTGGCTCCATATCTCTTGGAACCCCTTCACCCCACCCCGCCACTACATCAGAGTAGGTTATTACAAAGGTAATGAATAGCCGGGCTAAAGAACGTTTGGTCAATGTCGGGCAGAGGACTCACGGATAATGACCTTCTGGGGAACAATCTCCCGGTAGATCTTACGATCGCCGCCAATGTTCTTCAGCAACAGGCGGCAGGCAGTCTGTCCCATCAGCCGTGACTGGTCTTCGATGGCAGAGAGCTTGGGGGTGACGTACTGGGCATGGACATCATCGGTGAAGCCTATCAGCGCGACATCGTCGGGAATGCGCAAGCCTAACTGCTTGATGGCCGTAAAGGCAGCGAAGGTGATGATGTCATTGAAGGCGAGGATGGCGTCCGGACGGTTTTCAATCTGCAACAGACGGAGCGTAGCATCGAGCGCCCAGTCGTAGTCGATGCGCTCGCAGACGACGAGCTCACGGTCAATAGGGATGCGATTCTCACGTAAGGCCTCCAGATAGCCGTGCTTGCGGCGACGCACCATATCCAGATGATTCGGTCCTCCGATAAAGGCGATGCGACGGCTGCCCGTATCGATAAGGTGCTGAGTAGCCTCCTGGGCAGCGACATCGCCATTGGCAGTAACGCTGGAGAATTTCTCCGGCAAGCAAGTACGTCCCAGAAACACCAGGGGGATATCCATCTGTGAAATCTCCTCAAAGTGGCTGTAGTCTGTAGTGTTCTGCGACAGACAGGCGACGATGCCCTCGACATGGAGGCCGATAAAGTTGTCGATAACGCGTACTTCGGCTTCACTCTGCTCGTGAGTATTGGCACTGATGATGGAATAGCCGCTCTTGGCCGCCTCATCCTCAATACCATCAAGAACAGAGGAATAGTAGTGGCTCACGAGGTTTGGCACAACGACACCAATCACCCTCGGCGCTTCTTTGCGCAGACTCTGGGCAAAGGGATTGGGACGGTAGTTCAGCTTACGCGCCAGCGCCTTTACGCGCTCCTGCATCTCCTGACCGATCTCAGGTGAACTGCGCAGGGCCCTGCTCACTGTGGCGATACTCACGCCCAACTCCAGGGCGAGATCCTTCAAAGATATACGACGTTTTCCGTTAGCCATGATTTATGAATGTATAGTTGATAATCGGTTGCAAAGGTACATAATTTATCTGAATATCGCAAACGTTTACGTGGTTTTTTGCATTTTTTCTTGCCTCTCACCCCCTACCTGTCACCTCTTTTTTGTACCTTTGCAGCAGAATTCAGAATGAGTAATGAATAGTTGATAATAAGTTAGTTAGAAAATGCGCCAAGACTGTCGTGATGACACTCTTGGCTTTTTTTATAGTTTTGCCCTTAAATATAGTACTCTGCAGAATCAACAAGTCCGGCCCTGAGGGCGTACTTCGTGGCCTCATGGACGGTGTTCACACCCAACTTCCTGAAAATGTTCTTCCTGTGCGTATTGACGGTATGGAAACTGGAGAAACGCCGCTCGGCAATCTCCCTGGTGGTCATGCCCTGGGCGATGTCTTTCAGGATCTCTGTCTCGGTACGGGTGAGACGGATATCCTCAGCCATACGGTCCTGAGCCGGTGCCAGCAGGATCTCTGCCATACGCTGACAGATATACCGCTGACCACGTGCTGCATAGCGGAGACAGTCGCGGATCTCAGAGAGGGGTGAGTCCTTGAGCAGCACACTAAACAAGGAAGACATGGCGATGGCGCGACGGACAAAGTCTGACGACAGGTCGAAACTGAAAAGGATCCACTTCGCCAGCGGGAAACGCTCGTGCAGGATTTCCAACTCCTCGATATCATTGATGTCGAAGAGTGTGTAGTCGAGCACTACGATGGCATCGCCGTGCGGCCTCAATTGCTCTATCAGTTCTGTCTTGTCGGCAGCACGGCACACCTCAGCAATCGGCTCCTGATGCTCACAGATGTACATCATGCCGACACGGGTAATATCCTGATTATCAGCTAAAATGATGTTCAATGCTCAACATTCAATTTCAATCAATCTCTTCGTCGGCCTCGTAGCCTCCCATCTCACGGATGGCGTTCTTCAGCATGGTATACTGCTGGTAGAGGTTGTTCACGGCCTCCTCGCCCTGCGTATAGTCGTACATCGGCGACTTGAGGAAGAAACTGAGGAAGCGCTGGATGCCGTAGCGCCCGGCACGGGCTGCCAGATCAGAGAGCAGACATAAGTCGAGACAGAGGGGGGCAGCGAGGATGGAATCGCGACAGAGGAAATTGATCTTCACCTGCATCGGATAACCCATCCACCCGAAGATATCGATATTGTCCCAGCCTTCCTTGTTGTCGTTGCGAGGCGGATAGTAGTTGATACGCACCTTGTGGTAGTACTGTGTGTCATCGTCATTACCGTGACCGTAGAGGTCGGGCTGCACGTCAGGCTTGAGGATGGTCTCCAGGGTGGAGAGCTTCGACACTTCCTTGGTACGGAAGTTCTCCGGCTCATCAAGCACGAGGCCGTCGCGATTGCCGAGGATATTGGTGGAGAACCAGCCCGAGAGTCCGAGACAGCGGGTACCTATGATGGGCGCAAAGCCCGACTTGACGAGTGTCTGACCAGTCTTGAAGTCCTTGCCGGCAATGGGCTGGTGCATCTTCTCTGCCAGTTCCCACATAGCGGGAATGTCTACCGTCGTATTGGGGGCTCCCATGATGAAAGGCGCACCCTCGGAGAGTGCCGCATAGGCATAGCACATCGACGGAGCCACATGCAGACGGTCATCGGCCTTCATGGCTGCCTCAAGATCCGCCAGATGATAATGTACGCTCTTGTCGACAGGCACATAGATCTCCGTGGAGGCAGCCCAGAGCACGACCAGACGGCTACAGCCCTTCTCCGTGCGGAAACGGCGGATGTCGTCGCGCAACTGCTCGACCATCTCCCAACGGGTGGGGATCTGACGTTGACCATTGTCCATAGAACATTTCATGTTGTCACCATTGAGCCGTTTGGCATAGTTATGATCGAAGGCGGCCTTCATCGGTACAATCTGTTCCAACTCGTCTCGCACAGGTTCGATGTCCTTTTCCTTCAACACCTCTGCATAGACGGCAGCCTGATAGGCATTCTGCGGATAGACATCCCAACAGCCGAACACGATATCGTCGAGGCTGGCCAACGGAACAATATCGCTATATTTCAGATACTGTTTCGACGCTCCACGCCCCACACGGATCTTGTCATACTGTGTCATAGAGCCCACAGGCTTCGTCAGTCCCTTGCGGGTCATCAGCACGCCTGTCATGAATGTCGTGGCAACGGCACCGTTGCCAACTACCAGAATCCCCAGCTTTCCTTCTGCCGGTTTTACGTTTGTTTGATTCATGTCGTTTATTTCTTTTTAATCATTTCCAATAATTCATCGAGCGAGTCGATTATCTCACAATGGGGACTGTCCCCGTTGTGAGAAACGGGTGTCCAGCCCTCGCCCCGGAGCCATACGGCCTGACAACCTGCCTCAAGGGCAGGAGCGATATCCTTATCCAGGCTGTCGCCTACTACAGTCACCTGTTCGGGTTTCAGTCCAAGGGCCTCCACACCTAAGAGGAAGATGCGCGGATCAGGCTTGCGGATGCCCACCACGGCCGACTCGATGACCTTGAGGAAGAGTCCGTCGAAACCGAACTCCCGCAACACCACAGGCATATTGCCGTAGAAGTTGCTCACCAGCACCATCGGCACATCTTGGTCCTTCAAGGCCTGCAGGACCCTGCGGCTCTTCGACGTCTGTTCGACCGTCCTTTCATAGAGGTCATCTGCAATTTGTGGAATCTCATTCCACATTCCACATTCCACATTCCTCTCCAAATACGCCAGTTGCAACTGGATTTTCGTTTCCAAGGTCTGACGGAAGGTGAAGTCCGGGCGTATAACAGGATTCCGCCCCAGCGTACGCTCCACATGGACATACGCCTCACGGAACTGAGTCTCGGTGACAGGCACCTGATGACGCTCATAGGCATGCCACAGCGCCTGTCCCCAGTGCTGTCCTCCCGTATCGAGGGTTCCTCCGTAGGCAAAGATAGATCCTCTCGTCATGCCTTCAGATATTGACGGTACAAGTCATCACACAGCCGTTCATGGGTGCGGTGCATATACGCGTACATTATATTTAATATAACAACCTCCACCAAGAGATAAACCCACGGACAATCGAGCAAACACGTCACATAGATAGTGATGGCGCGGACATTGAACGTAAGCATGTTGGTGTATTTCATCAGCGGGAGACTACCTGCCCGGAACGCATCCCGCAATTCCTGCGGCATATCTGCTGCATCAGGCCAGCGAGACTTCACCTCACGGAAAAATGCCTGAAACCGAGGCGTACGATGCTCCTGGCTTTGGCAGTAGCTGGCATAATTATATCGGAACAGACGCTCAAACCACTTCTCTTTCGGAAGATTCGAGAGAATCTGCCGCTGCTGGGCGCTGCTATCAAGTTCGCTGCCTTCCCTACCCAAGAGGAAATACAAATGTATCTGACGGTAGTAGTCGGCCAATGAACTCTGCGGAGCATGACAAAGGAATCCGGCAACGGCTGCCAGCATGAATCCCCATACGCCCCACTGCGTGGAAGTGCCAGGAATCGGCTGGGACCACAGACGTACCACGATAGCCACATAGATACAGAAGAACCATACATCGCCAGAGAAGCCGTCGAGCACACGCCCCAAGAGTGTCTTCTTCCCTGAGAGACGGGCCATCTGGCCATCGGTAGAGTCACAGAAGTTAGCGAACAACAGCAGAACGACACCATAGAGGTTATGCAGAAGGTCGGTATAATGGAACATCCACCCTGCGGCCGCTCCAAAGAAGAAGGACACGATGGTAATGACATTCGGATGGATGCCGAGCTTGTTCCATAACAAGGCGAAGACCAAGCCAATGGGACGCGTGAACCACACGTCGAGCCATTCCTCTGTGTCCGCAGACTTAAATGAAACCATCAATAACTCCTTAAATGACATTATTATATACGATTTACATATTTACTATTAATTACCAATGAGGCGATGGCATCGGCAGCCTCTTCCCGGCAGCGCGAGAAACTCGGCCAGTCGTTGAAGTCGATCAGACAGAAGGATCCGTCGGCCCTGACAATGGCATCACCGCCATAGACACTGATGCCGACCGCTGCAGCCAACCGCAGCACTTCCTGTTGTAACGCTTCCACCTGAAACCGATAGTGACAGGCCACGCCATTACGGCATTCATCACCGAACTTCGTCTGACCGTCATCCGTGGGATAGTACCAGCGGAAGAAATCGCCCTGCCCCACCCCGTAGAACTTCACCAGATCGCCCTGCACATGGGCACTCACCGTATAGTCGGTGACACCCCGCTGGCGCATGGTCTGTATGGCTGCAGCAAGTTGTTCACGGTCGGGGACATAGACCACATCCTCAGCCGTCTGTGCGGCACTATCGCCACGTTTCAGCCAATAACCGTCAGCGCCCTCTTTCGGAGGAACGGGTATGCCGATGTGCTGCATGATATCCTGCAGACGACTTCTGGAACAACGCCCGATACCCTCCGGTGAATTGATGCAGGCGACACCCAAGGACTTCAGCCAAGTGAGCGTCTCTGGCCGACGTGCCATCGTGAGGATGAGATCCGGAGATCCCGGATAGTCCAGAGATTCCGGAGCACTCAGACGGTCTTCACTGACGAGGCAGACCTCATCGCCTTGTCGCTGCAGCCTGTCGACGACTGACTGGAAGATCGCCCTGTCCCGTTCCACGGAGTTGGGCGAAAACCGCTCTGCCCTGCTGACTGCCAGTATCCTCATTTTTCTCTCTTCATTTTCACTCCGCACTCTTCACGCAAGAAGGCCTCCGCTTTTTGAATATCACTGACATGGTCTACGTCGAGGACCTTCGAGAAGGGCCACGCTTTCAGTCTGAAACCGTCCCGCAAGAGTGCCCTCTGGAAGTTCCGCATGCGCTGTTCCCCACGCGCCACACAGTCATGGAGCGTATTCAGCGAACGGGGTGTCAGGGCGTAGATACCCGCACTGACATAACGCGGATGGTCACAATGGTCCAGAAATGCGGTGATCCACAGATCGTCATCTGTACTGACAAAGAGGGGCTTCTCGTCATCGATATAGTCCGTGACGCCCATCAGACCGTCAGCCTCACCTGTTTCGAGGAGACTGATGAATGTCTGCACGAAGGCACTAAACTCTTCCTCCCGGAAGATCGTGTCGACGGTAGTCAACACAAAAGGGCCGTCGTCAAGCCACCTGCCCAGTTCCCACATGCTGTGCATGGAACTGGGTGTGGACTTCACGACCAGCCTCAGCGGCAGTCCATAAGTCTGCTGTACGGCAAGGAGGTGTTCCTTCACCTCAGTCATCTGCTCGTTACAGATGACAGCCACTTCAGAAGCTGCTTGAGCCTCGAAGATTCTCAGCAGTCTGTCGACCAGCTTTTCACCGTTCACCTCGATCAGAGGCTTAGGTATCGTATTGCCTTCTTTTGTCAGCCGCGAGCCTTCGCCCGCGGCTATCACTGCATATTTCATCCGGTTTCCCTAAGGGTTTGCCTCAATAATTCGGCAAAAGTAATCATTTATTATGAGAAACCGAAACATTTTAATATATTTTATCGATTATTATTTCACAGTCAGCCGGTCGATGTCAATATCGCCCGAGCCAATTTTGCGCTGATTGAACTTCTTAACCCCACCTTTCAGGGAGATGTCACCCGAACCGCGCAACTCACAATCGACGGCGACACAGCCTTCTCTGAAGTCGGCCTGAATATCTCCGGAACCCTTCAATGACAGATGCGTGTCCTTCACCCGCAACAGTCCTAACTTGATGTCACCAGACCCGACAAGCGCGGCAGAGGCATCCAAGGCTTCCAGATTTCCCAAAGAGATATCGCCAGAGCCAATCAGCTCCACATCACAACGGTCACAGATGATATCCTTCATGTCGATGTCACCCGAACCACGGAGGACGATATCCATCCGGTCCGTGTCCACCTGGCCATTGGCCTC
>JAEEGH010006496.1_pt1 | contig 28646 bp, 28 predicted proteins | sample 9134181 | NCBI WGS metagenome assembly JAEEGH01 (sample SAMN16246544, study PRJNA631951) | gut metagenome | biome: gut microbiome; feature: rumen; material: DP-attached | host: Bos | place: Iran: Karaj | collected 2018-10 | reverse complement strand
CCTGCATCATCACTCTGCGAGTGACTGTCAACCTCGGACATAAACCTAAAAAAACAGTAGATCACTTCATCGTTAATCATTAACCAATGACCGCCGTTTACCGTTCATCATTCGCCTTTGACCATTACAATGGATTCTTCGGTTAATTTAGGTTTATTGCTGCTTGTGGTTGCGCCTCGCAGAGGTGAGGATTAGATCGATAAGGGGCACGTCAAATGTATTTGAAAGTGCCGCTTAGCGAGCTAATACTCACGTGCGTAGCACGGCAACCACAAGCTGTGTTTATATAGGTTTATTTTCCAAATTAACACCTACAAGTTAACACACGTTTAGCCGAGTTCCGCGTCGCAAACCATCCACAGGTAAGACCTCATCGTCTTCTTGCCGTTCGCGTTGTCCTTTTGGGCGTTGAACGCTGCCAGGTCACCTGCGATCTTCGTCAGGTCTTGCTTACGTGCCTGCACCATACGTGCCACCGTCGCGAAACGCGTGCGCTGTGCCTGCTCGTCCGCAGTAACAGGGGTGGAACGTTTCACTTTCTTGCGCAAATACAAGCGGTTGCAATTAGGGTTCGTGGTTGCTGCCGTGCGGTGCGTGCCAAGCAGCATCTTCGCGCAGCTGTGTTGGGGATTCGTTCCCGGTTTACTTAATGCGCCGGATACATTGTCGATACCGGCACTCCATTCTACTTTTGCCATTGTAATTAGTTAAGATTTAGATTGTTAAACTGTTAAATTGTTAGGTGATGACTTTGGGAAAATAACCAGTAGAATCCTTGCAATGAATCAATGCTTTTGACCAACGGGTTTATCTGGATTTATCGCTGCTTGATTGTTTACACCTCTAAAGAGGTGTGGGTTAGTACGGTAAGGTGGGCTGCAAATGTATTTGTGAGCACACCTGGGCGGACTAATCCAAAATGCCCGCAGGGATGTAAGCAATCAAGCAGTGTTTATTTAGGTTTATTTTCCTAAAGTCCGCTCGCGGTTAGCCACCAATAGGATCACCGCTGGCATCGTACTGGTCATTCAGCTTGTGCATAGCATAGCCGAACAGCGAACCGATCCTCGTCTGCTTCCGGTACTCAGCTACCAAAGCGGTCTTTTGCTCGCTTGATCCTGCCAGAATCGCACGCACAGCCGCCGACACCTTTGCAAAACGCGCTTTCGCTGCCGTCTGCGCCGCACTCGGCTCCTTCGTACTCGGGTTACACAACTTGCCGGTATAGACCTTACCGGTCTTCTTGTTCGTGCGGAAGTACACATCGCTGTGCATGCACACTTTCTTCTTCATGCTCTCAATGAGCGCCATAGGCTTAATCTGTGCCATAATAGTTAATAGTTTAGGTTTTTGATCGCCCAAGACAGGTGCCACCCCATGCGAGCGAAGCTCTATGGGGACCCCGGGGTCGATACTGGGATCCGCCAAACTTAGCGGATACAGAGACCATGCGGGCGGTTTTAATACAAACGCTACAAATTATCGATACTTTCTTTAGGGACGGGTACCATTTACGTCCTTCGGTTTGCGCTTACCGTATTGGGCTATGAATTTCTCTCGGGCGGCTTTACGGGCAGGTGTGTCAGTCCAAGTACGGGGAGTTCGTTGGATGATTTGCTTGCCACGATAGGTTCTGAAATAATAGCCTTCGTTGTCAAGTTTGCCTTTGAGCGAATCGATAGGGATTATAAGTTCTGCTTTCATTGTATTGGGTCAAATTAGCTATTTATCGGTGATGTCAAGGATGCGAACGAGATGTAAACGAGAATGACAGGTAAATGACTCGTGATACATTGGTTGTTATCCGAAAGACACTGCAAAGATACGATGAACAAATTGTATTTTGCAAATTTTTTCGCAAAAAAATGCAAAAAAAATGCATTTTTCATATTTCTTAGTGTCTTATCCTGAAAAAAGTAGACACCATATAAATCATTAATAAGTCTACTTTTATGGTAAAGAATCAAAGTCAGTTTACGCGTGAGCAGCGCATGGCAATTGTAACGGAATTTGATAATGGAACGATGAGTGGAGCGGAAATAGCTCAAAAATATGGGTTAAAATATCCATCTCTCATTGCGAATTGGCGCAAAAGGCTCCAAAAACCTCCCGTTTATTTGCAAAAGTCAAAAAAAAGTTGTACCTTTGCATGCGGAATCCAGCCTCAAGTGGCTGATGAGGAGCCTATGAAGAAGCGAACGCCCGAAGAACTTGAAGCCGAAGTCAAGCGTTTGACAAAGGAATTAGAGTGGGCAAAACTACAAAACAAGGCGTTGAACACGCTGATTGACATTGCTGAAGAGCAAGGCATCCGGATACGAAAAAAATCTGGGGCCAAGCAGTAGAAACACTTTGCAAGCAGGATAGCCTGTCGGTAAGTACTGCTTGCAAGCTGTTTGGCCATTGCAGACAGGCATGGTATCAGCAGAAAGAGACCTTTGAAATGCGTTGTAAACGTGAAGCTCCGGTAGTGGAGTTTGCCCGTCAGATGCGTAGCCAAGATCCGGGATTGGGCGCACGCAAAATCTGGATAATGGCAAGCGGTACTTATGGCGATTACATGATTGGCCGCGATGCTTTCTATGCGCTATTAGAGCGGGAGGGAATGCGTTTGGCGCGTCCTCGTCCAAGGCATACGACCAACTCAAACCATCGGTTCCACAAGTACAAGAACCTGATCAAAGATTTTGTGCCATACGGTCCTAATCTGCTATGGGTGAGCGACATAACGTATATCAAGTTAGCGGATGGTGGATGCAGTTATCTCCATTTGGTTACAGATGCTTACTCACGCAAGGTTGTAGGTTGGTGCTTGAGTCCCACGCTGGAAGCGCAATATACTATTGCAGCGCTGCGCGCTGCTATCTCCCAGGCGCATGGCTACGACTTGTCAAAACTCATACACCACTCGGATAGAGGTATACAATATTGTTGTAATGACTACATTCACGAGCTCAACAACTACAATATAAGTATCAGTATGACGGAAGATTACAAGCCTACTGATAACGGAATAGCCGAACGAGTAAATGGTATTATCAAAACAGAGAAGTTGTATCGTCAGCCGTTATACAAGAGCATTGATGATGCACGGGAAGATATAGGTAGGTTTATCACGTTCTACAACGAACAACGTCCGCACATGAGTATCGGATACAAAACACCATCTCAAGCGCATACTGAATCAGGACCTCAGAAGCGTTGTTGGAAAGGTTACGAACCTCCCACAGAGCACAAAGTGCAATAAAGACCAGTGCCTATGAATTTAGGATGATTGTCTACTAATTTTAGGATAATGTCTATTTTCTTAGGACGAATGTCTATAAATTTAGGAAAATTAACCAAAAACTGTCTACTAATTTTAGGAAAAGTCATAGCCACAAGGGCACGATTAATTCACTTTTCCACATTTCCACGCATCGCTGTACCTTGATTTTTGGCTCATAATAATTATATAATATGTAATATTATTATATTATTATGGGGATTTTATCAACCCACACGGATGTGTGGAAATGTGAAATTGTGAAAATACCACTCACACCCCGTCCGTTTTCCCTCTTCCTGTTAAAAATTGCATTTTTCCTCCATATTTCTCCCAAAATCTACTCTCACGATTTGCATATTTGAGATTTTTTTTGTAACTTTGCAGTCGCAAAGTTTTTGAGTGTCACAACGAAATTCACACTACAATGGACAATATCAAACAACTAATAGGCTTGCCGGAAAATGCGGTGATTGAGTACAAGTCTGCCAAGGGTGGACTACCTGCCAGTTTGTGGGAAACCTATTCTTCGTTCGCCAACAGCAATGGCGGTATCATCGTGCTCGGCATCAAGGAGAAGAATGGTCATCTTACACCCGACAACCTGACTGACGAGCAGTTGGCATCGTACACGAAAGCGTTTTGGGATATTGTCCATAACCGAATGAAAGTCAGTACAACATTAGTCAGCGAGAGCGATGTGACAGTAGAGAAATGGCAAGGTTCGTCCATCCTTGTGATTAATGTGCCACGTGCGCGTTTTGATCAGCGTCCGGTGTACCTGAATCATAATCCGCTTGGCAATACATATATTCGCAGGAATGAGGGGGATTACCTCTGTTCGGATGAGGATGTACGGATTATGTTTGCTGATGCGCAAGCTCTACAACACTCGCACGATGCAGATATTCTGCCCAACTTCACAATGGAGGATATTGACATTCAATCCGTACGCGCGTATCGCCAACGCTTCTCACTTCGTCGTCCCGGACATCCATGGAACGAAATTGACGACATGGCTTTCTTAACAAAGATAAACGCGTATATCAGCGACAGAAAAACCAAGGAAGAAGGCTTTACACGAGCAGGAATTTTGATGTTCGGCAAATATGCAAGTATAACCGACCGTTATTGTGCACCGTGGTATTTCCCCGATTATCAAGAGTGGTTCGGAGATGATACATCACAAAGATGGACTAATCGCATCTACCCTGATAGCACGTGGGAGCCCAACTTATATCAATTCTTCCATCGTGTATATACGCAGGCAGCGCAATCGCTTCCAACAAAATTCGCGCTAAAAGGTATAGAACGTATTGATGACACATCTGCACATGTGGCTCTGCGTGAAGCCTTGGTTAATACTCTGGTGCATTGTAATTATGCTATTCAAGGCAATATACTTATTAAGCGAATCAGTAACGGCTTCATTATGAGAAACCCGGGGCGCATGCTTATATCAGTAGAAGATTTCTACGCCGGAAGTCATAGTACATGCCGAAATCCGTTAATACAGAATATGTTTGCGTTATTAGGTTACGGAGAACATGCCGGTAGTGGTGCCGATATTATTGTAAAGGGTTGGATGTCCTATGGTTGGGAACGTCCAAAAATCGTAGAATCCGTCCATCCGGAAGAAACAACTCTATCTATGATGATGGGGCAATTCCACGTGAGAATTCAGAAAAAAGAGCAAGATGTCCCAGGTAATGTCCCCAGTAATGTCCCCAGTAATGTCTCCAGTAATGTCCCCAGTAATGTCCCCAGTAATGTCCCCAGTAGCGTATCCGAAATGTCTCGATTGGCGGCACATCTATCTTACGCTATTCCTGCAATGACGCAAACGAACCAAAGCAGAGCTTTGAGCGTATTGCAAATATTAAGAGAGAGAGAGTTATCAACACATGATATCATGGAACTAATTGGAGATAGTAACCGCAGTAGAGTTCGTAAAAATATCATTACTCCACTTATTAGTTCAGGTCTGATTAATTATACGTTGGCTGAAAATCCAAATAACCCTAATCAATCATACCAACTAACAGAATTGAGCCAATCGTTACTGAAAACACCAGACTACATTACCGATCCACAATCATTGAACGCAAAATAGATACCAACGCTATGGGCAAAGTGATTGACTTGGCATGTTCCCTTATGCGGCAAAAAGGGAACATGCCAAGAGAAGGCTGGGGGAGAGAAATGAGGGGAAAATCCACATTTTCACATTTTCACACATCCATGTGGGTTCATGGATTTTTTCAAATTCGCCGGCATTTCCTTGCTCGTTTTCTTTCTTCTCATTAAATTTTTCACTTTTCATCCTAATTTCTCCCAAAATCTATTCTCACGATTTGCATATTTGAGATTTTTTTTGTAACTTTGCAGTCGCAAAGTTTTTGAGTGCGATAACGAAAACTACGGCGAGCGAAAAAGTTGAATATTTTGCATAGTTAAGAAACAAAAATGCACAAATATCCATGAAAATAACTTTTTTTTGCCAAAATATTTTGTTATTCAAAAAAAAAGCATTATCTTTGTAGCGTTTTAGTAAAATGAAGTATAACGAACTACATAAACGACTAAAGAAAGCCGGTTGTTATCCAACCGGCAAGTCGATAGCCGGACATCCGGAATGGTATAGTCCCATTACGTGCAAGTTCTTTCCGACGAGCAATCACTTGAGTAAAGAAGTGGCTCCAGGCACATTGAGAAACATAATCCGCGATTCAGGAATCGCATAAAATCAGATGAATATGAAAGAGTACGAAGCACATGTAGAAAGCAATGGCGCAGGTTGGTACAGCGTATATTGCAATGAACAGTTTCCGTTTGGCTTTTTCGGAGAAGGAGCAAGTATAGAAGAGGCTGAGCGCGATTTCTTGGCGGTATTTGATGCTATGCGTGCCGCCCATAAGGAGCGCACGGGTGAGGATGTGGAAGCCGCTTTTACATTCGTCAAGGATATGTCAGCCGTATTGCAAGAATGTAAGGAATATATATCTTTTGCCTATCTGGCACAAATAACAGGAATAAGCAAGGCGATGCTTTCGCAATATGCGTGTGGCACGCGTCATCCCAAACCAGCTCAACGAGCTAAGATAGTAGGTGGTATTCACCAAATTGGTCAAACCTGCATGCAAGTCGGTGCGTGCTAACAACCAGACAATATGCCCCAAAATATCCAACAACGAGAGGAACTGCATAAGACCATCTGGGCCATCGCCAACAGTCTGCGAGGTGCCATCGACGGATGGGAGTTCAAGAGTTACGTCCTCTGCTCTATCTTCTATCGCTTTATCAGCGAGAACATGCAGCACTATATCGACCACCTGCAGGAGCTCGCCGGTGTCAAGGGATTCGACTATTCCCAACTCGACGACAAGATTGCCGAGACCGTCCGCACGCAGATGGTCCAAGAGAAAGGCTATTTCATCCTGCCTTCGCAACTCTTCTGCAACGTCTGCAAGACTGCTCGCAAGGACGAGAACCTCAACCTCTCGCTCCAGAACACGTTCCGCGCCATCGAAGCCAGCGCACAGGGCACGCCCAGCGAGGATGACGTCCGTGGACTCTTCTCCGATTTTGCGGTCAATAACTCTCAGCTCGGTCAATCCGTCCAGATCCGCAATCAGAAACTCGCTGACGTGCTCATCGCCGTTCGCGACATGGACCTCAAGACCGACAATTTCGAGGATAACGAGATAGACACATTCGGCGATACGTACGAGTTTCTGATGAAGATGTACGCGAGCAACGCAGGCAAGTCCGGCGGTGAGTTCTACACACCGCAGGAGGTCAGCGAACTGCTCGCCGAACTGGCTTCTATCAACAACGACCATATCGACTCCGTCTATGATCCTGCATGCGGCTCCGGCTCGCTTCTCATGAAGTTCAGCAAGACCGTCGGCAAGACCAATCCCGAACTCAAATACTACGGACAGGAGATCAATCCGACCACTTACAACCTCTGCCGCATCAACATGTTCCTGCATAATATCAACTTCTCGAATTTTGATATTAAGCTTGGCGACACGCTCCTCAAGCCCATGCACAAAGGTCTCAAGTTCGATGCCATCGTCTCTAATCCGCCGTACTCTCTGCCGTGGATTGGCAAAGAGAATCCGCTCCTCATCAACGACGAACGCTATGCACCAGCCAGCGTCCTCGCTCCTAAGCAATACTCCGACCTCGCCTTTACCATGCACATGTTATCCCACCTCAAGGAAACCGGTACATGTGCTATCGTCGAGTTCCCGGGAGTACTCTATCGAGGACGTGACGAGCAAAAGATTCGTCAATATTTAGTTTCCAACAACTACGTAGATACAGTTATTCAACTGCCTGAAAACTTATTCTTTGGAGTACCTATTGCAACATGCATTATTGTCCTCAAAAAGAGCGCAAAGCGTGATAGCAGTATCCTCTTTATTGATGCAAGCAAATTATTCGATAAGGTCGGCAATAAGAACGTACTCTCAAAGAAATATCGCGAACAAATTGCGAAATTATATATAGATCGAAAAGATGTAGATTATCTAAGTAAGTTAGTGCCGAATGATAGTGTATTGGCTAATAAAAGCACACTTACCGTTTCTGCTTATGTTGAAAAAGAAGACAAACGCGAGAAAATAGATATTGTAGCCATTTGTAAACGATTAAAACAAGAAGTGGTGCCACAAGGAGCAGAACTCCGTAAACAAGTGGATGAAATAATGGCAACCTTGCAATGACAAGACAAAGCCACATAGAGCAACTGATACGCGACTTATGTCCTACTGGTGTCGAATATAAGATGCTGGGCGATATATGTACTTCGTATATGGGTGAATTTGTGCACAAAGATAAACAGAATCCGAGCGCTCCTTACCCCGTATATAATGGCGGTACTACTTATACTGGTTTCTATGATCAATATAACACAATCGGTCCGAAAGTAATTATTAGTGCACGAGGAGCTGCTGGCTTCGTTAATAAAGTAGAAGGTAAATTTTGGGCTGGAAATAGTTGTCACGTTATTGAAGTGAAAGATGAAAACGTCCTTAGTTGGGAATATCTTTACTATGCGTTAAAATCAAATGAAAATAATTTGATTGGACATCAACAGAAAGGTGGCGGTGTACCTGCGGTATCGAAAGTAATGATTAGCGAAATATCCATTCCACTTCCTCCAATACAGATTCAAAAAGAAATCGTACGACATTTGGATGTTTTTGCGAATTTGTTAAATAATATTAACGATGAAATTGAGGCACGGCAAAAACAATTACAAATAGCACTTAATAGATATTTTGAGGCTGACATAAATAAAGTATCAATTGCTGAATTAGGCAAGATTACAAGAGGAAGGCGTTTTGTTCGTACTGATATAGTTGAGCAAGGCACACCATGTATCCACTACGGCGATATATACACGCGTTATCCGGTTTGTGTTGATACCGCATTAACATACCTCACTGGAGAAATTACGAAGAAGATGCGCTATGCTAAGAGTGGTGACGTGGTTTATGTTGGTGCTGGCGAGAATGATGAGGATATAGGCATGGCGATTGCATGGCTTGGCAAAGAGCCTGCTGCTGTGCATGATGCATGTTATATTTTGTCGGAACATGAGCAAGATGCTAAATATTTAGCATACATGTCGCGTGCTAACGATTTCCACAAGCAGTTGAAGATGTCGGTTGCTTCTGGTAAGATTTGTGCCATCCCGCCTGATGGATTAGGACGTGTGAAGATTCCCGTTCCACCCATTGCCGAGCAACGTGCCATCGCCGAGAAGCTCGACACCATCGAGGCCTTCATCAACAACCTCAAAACAGAACGTGACTTACGTCAACAGCAATACGAATATTACCGCGAATACTTAATCAATCTACTCAAATGACCGATAGATACAACATAGTGCTGGAGCAGGAGCAATCGACCGTCGTCGCTAAATACGAGGCGACCGTCCTTTCGCCCGACGCCTATCAGTCCGAGGCCAAGCTGGAGGCTTCGTTCATTCGGCAATTGACCGAACAAGGCTATGAGTACCTGCCTAAACTGACCGGCGAAGCGGACTTGATTGCCAATCTCCGCCAACAACTCGAACTGCTCAACGACTATCGTTTTACCGATCATGAATGGGAAACGTTCTTCTCGTCTGAAATAGCACGGGAGAACATGACGATTGACGAGAAGACCCAAATCATCCAGCGCGATTATGTCCTGCTCCTTACTTGCGACAACGGCGAGAACCGTAACATCCGTCTTCTCGATAAGCGTAATATCCATAACAACCGACTCCAAGTCATCAATCAGTACGTACCCGAAGGTGGCACAGCCAAGAACCGTTACGACGTCACTATCCTCGTCAACGGTCTGCCGCTCGTACATGTCGAACTCAAAGCTCGTGGCGTGGATATCAAACAGGCATTCAACCAGATAGCACGCTACCAACGCGAATCCTTCTGGGCAGGCAAAGCTCTCTTTGACTACGTCCAGATCTTCGTCATCTCCAACGGTACGCACACCAAATACTATTCCAACACCACGCGTTTTGCCAAAGAGGAAGAGAACCAACAGCAGAAACAGATTCGCCGCAAGATAGAGAGTAATAGTTTTGAGTTCACTTCGTGGTGGTCGGACGAGCAGAACAACCAACTGCCCGACCTGCGTGCCTTCACGGAAACCTTCTTTGCGAAACACACCATCCTCAATATCCTCACGAAATACTGCGTCTTCACCGCCGACAAGAACCTCCTTGTCATGCGACCCTACCAAATAGCCGCCACGGAGAAGATTCTGCGCCGTGTCGAGACTGCCATCAACAACAAGTGGCAAGGCTCCACCAAGGCAGGAGGATATATCTGGCACACGACCGGTTCTGGTAAAACCCTCACGTCTTTCAAAACCGCACAACTCTGCACCCAACTCAAAGATGTGGAGAAAGTGCTGTTCGTTGTCGATCGTCTCGACCTCGACTACCAAACGATGAAGGAGTACGACAACTTCGAAAAAGACTGTGCCAACTCCAATTCCGACTATAAGATTCTGCTGCGCCAACTCAACGACCCGCGCTGTCATATCATCATCACGACCATTCAGAAACTCGCAGCACTCCTGCGTCGCAGACCCGAAGACATCAAGGTCCTGCACTCCAATGTCGTCATGATCTTCGATGAGTGCCACCGCTCGCAGTTCGGCAAGATGGGAGGTCTCATCCGGCAGAAATTCAAGAAATACATGATCTTCGGCTTCACCGGCACACCTATCTTCGCCGAGAATGCCGTTCACTCTAAAGACTCCGACTATACCACCACCGAACAAGCCTTCGGCGAGCAACTGCATCCTTATTCCATCATCGATGCCATCAAGGACCGCAACGTCCTCCGCTTCCGCGTGGACTACGTCAGCACGATGAAAGCCAAGGCGCAGATAGCCGACACCGAAGTGTGGGGTATCGAAGAAGACTCTGCCCTGCACGCTCCCGAGCGTTACCGCAAGGTAGTCGAGTACATCCTTGACCGCTACGCCCAGAAGACCAAAGCGAACGAAGCCGAGTACCGCCATAAGGTGCTACTCAATGTCAGCGAAGTGGCGCGTCGTCGCGATGCCGAGGAGAAGACCAACAAATCGCTCCTGCATGGTTTCAACTCCATCTTTGCTGTGGATTCCATCCCAAGCGCTATCGCTTACTACAACGAGTTCCAACGTCAACTCAAAGAGCGTGGCAACGAGGACATGAAGATAGCCACTATCTTCACCTACGCAGCCAACGAAGAAGAAGACGAAAACGGCTATATCCCCGAAGAAAACCCGGACGATATGAGCAAGATGCCTACCGTCGCCAAGGATTTCCTCGCACAAGCCATCCAAACCTACAACGAGACATTCGGTACCAGCTACGACGTCAGCGGTGACCAGTTCGGCAACTACTACAAAGATGTATCGCTCCGCATGAAGAACCGCGACATTGACCTGCTCATCGTCGTCGGTATGTTCCTCACCGGATTCGACGCTAAGACCCTCAACACCCTTTGGGTGGACAAGAACCTCAAGATGCACGGTCTGCTCCAAGCATACAGCCGAACCAACCGTATCCTCAACACCGTCAAAGACTGCGGAAACATTGTCTGCTTCCGAAACCTCGTCAAGCAGACCAACGACTCCTTCGCTATCTTCGGTGACCGTGACGCAGGAGGTATCGTCATCATGCGTCCGTTCAACGACTACTATTTCGGCTATACCGACGCCGAAGGAGTGGAACACAAGGGCTACAAACAACTCGTCGAACAACTGCTTGAACGCTTCCCCGTAGAGCAACTCAAAGATATCGAATCCGAAGCCGAGCAGAAAGAGTTCATCCGTCAGTTCGGTGCTATCCTGCGTGCCCAGAACCTTCTCTCCGCCTTCGACCAATTCAACCCCGAGACCGAGGAAGAACGGCGTGCCATCCAGATCCTCGAAGAAGGACGCAAACAGGACTACCTCAGTTGGTACAACCATCTGCACGAAATCATGTCCCACGATGGCAAAGGCAAGGAGAAAATCGTCGATGATGTCGTCTTTGAGATGGAACTCGTCAAGCAGATCCAAATCAATATCGACTACATCCTCAATCTCGTTCGCGAGTACCACGATACGCTCTGCAAGGACAAGGAAATCGTCCTCAAGATACAACGTTCCATCGATGCCAGTCCTGACTTGCGCAACAAGAAAGACCTCATCCTGGCGTTCATCGACCGAATGACTCCTGCCGACGGCGACGATATCTACGGCGATTGGGGCAAGTTCATCGAGCAACAGAAAGAGCAAGAACTGCAAACCATCATCGTTGAAGAAAACCTCAACGAGAAAGAGACACGCCGTTTCGTCGATCGTGCTTTCCATGATGGCTACGTTAACGAGATGGGAACAGCAGTCACCAAGATACTGCCGCCTATGCCGCTCTTCGAAGCAGGCGACAAACGACAACGTACCAAAGAACGCGTATTAGACCGCCTCAAAGCCTTCTCCCTACGCTTCTTCAATATCGGCTAAATAGCCAAGACATACCGCAATCCCGTTCACGTCAGCGGACACTCACGAACGGATTGCTTTAGAACGCAGATACCGATTCTTCCGTAAAACGAAACTTGCAACTTTGATTAACCCACGGAGAACTATCGCGACTCTCGTACCACGCTTTTACTGTGTGGGCAAGGGCCGTGTAGTTTCGTGGGTAGGCTTGCAAGTGCCTGTTTTACAGCTGCACGGCCTGCGTCCTTTTATATATACCACCGCCCTATGGCCGAACCATCCGCATATCTCGCCCGACTGGAGCACCTTAAAGCCAGTCTTAAATGGGAAGACAGTTCGCTCAGCGAAATGAGCGAACGATTGCGCCTGCTCGGCATACTAATCTCCATCCAAGACACTATCCAGTTCTTTCAATCCGAGATAACCAAAGCGGATAAAGCTATTCAACTGCACATCGATGAGGATGTCGATTACGTAAAATGGACCAATTACGATTGGATCGTTGACTACAACTGGATGAGCAACCCAAGCGACATCGTGCGCGAACAATTAAGCAACGCCTGGACTGCTAACATTGATTCGTTACTCAATCCCAATCAAGCCAAAAACCTTGCTGCTTACCTGCCTTATAGCGTCGTCACAAAATTCAACGAAAACGCAGGTAAGGAAACCCTCGGCGATTTTCTGTTCCTATTGGCAGGACCCTATTACAATACATCGAACCTCAGAATGGCTATCTACAATGCCGTCAAGAGTTTAACCGATACGCTCAAAGTACTCCAAAAGACAATGACTTCTGACCGCTCGCCTGAAGAATATGCCGACTTGGTTGAAAGCCAATGGACTGCCTACAACATGGTGCGCGATGGAGAAGCGGTAATGATCTTAAGAAAATACGAAGCCGACAAAGCAGAAACATCTGAACAGATTTCTTATGAGTGGCTGGATAATCGCAGAAACAAAGCGATTAATAGTTTTAAGGAGTCTAAGTTTGTAGCAGAAAAGGTGAATGATTGTGGTTTTGATGCTGATAAATCACTGCTGAGACTATTTTCCATCAAAGATAAGTTAATCCTATTTGACAAAGACCATGCAGTTGGTAAGTTTATATGTAAACGTCGTGTATCGCAGGAATGTATGAATGAGTTCTTTGCTTTTAGAAAGAAGATAGAACTAATTCAAGAAGACATGAAGCAGTTTGTTGCACCGCCTAAACCTCGCAAACAAAAGGAAAGCGTTCAAATCGATCAGAAGCATATTACTTTCTCGAAGAAAGGGATATTGGATCAACATTTGGTATTAGTATATCGGCATCTTGTTCAGAACGGATGGATTGATTCCTCTACGCAACCAGACGACTTTGTTAAGTTGTTCAGTGGGAAGTCTAATTACACGAAAATAAAATGGACTGGTAAGGTTGGATTAGGTACGTTTATATATCTTTTTGAACAGATGGAAGAACAACATTATATAACGGTGCCTGAGGGACACTCTGTCAAAACGATTTTAAAGGCGCATGTCATAGATAAAGACGGAAAGTATATCACCGGTCTCAATAAAACCACAAGAACCCCGAAGCACTTCCATGTGATTAAAGAGTGTCTTGACTTCCTACAACTCGATCCTGATATAGACTAAAATTTCGGCAGCTTTTTCGGCAGTCGAAATTTTTTTTTGCATTTTTTTGAATTTTCTTCGGAATCTATTGTTTTTTAATGGATTCCGATTCTTATTTTTATACCATTAGGGTGTTGTCTAAACCTTTTTCGACGCTCCAATGCCGAAATTTATGCCGAAATTTACAGCCTTTTCTTCGTAGGGTGTAGGCGTGCCCCGATGAACCACGTTGGTCACGGATAACCCACACCTGCGATATAGTAATGAAAGCTTCAATAGCTAAAAAGTCCACGAAAAAGGTGGCAAGTAAATCTTCAAAGAAGGCGACTGTAAAATCGCAAGTAGAAAAAGCAGCCCAGGCTGAAGTAAAGAACACGTTCATCATGCGTAACATCAAGTTCGTAGGGAACGAGTCAGTAATTAATGTCGGTGAGTCACGCGATGTCAAACTCACATTCGTGGACGAGGATAATTTCCTCGCTATCGAAAGGGCGAAACGTCCTGCTGATGGACCGAGCCAGAAACGCACCACGCTGGATCGTACCGCACACGGCAAAATCAGTGTTGATGACTACGGCGCACACGTGTATTTCTATTTCCCGTTCACGGAGTTCGACAAGAACACATGGCTCGCGGATGCACTCGAATCCGAAGCCGAACTCATGGGCGACCGTATCGTAGAAATGGAGGCAATATGCTGATATTAGCAATCCGTAAGGGCGGCGCGAAGTGTAGTAGCGCCTGCCCGTTCTACGAGGAGAGCGGAGTAGTACGTGGCTTCAACGGACCACTCAAGACACATTGCTCCATGACGATGAACCCATGGATGCTCGACTGCGATGTCTATGACCCGCTATGTATCGACAAACTCGAAGTCTCCGAGGAGCAGTGGAAACAGATGCAGCACGCCGTACACAAACGTGCCATCCGGCAACGCAAGCAGTATCCGGAGGAACATGACGAGATTCACGCCGTTGGTTGCGACTGGACACGAGCCAAGACAGTCCATGAGGCTATCGAGGAATCGTCGAAAGGCAAATACAACGCCCGCAAATCCGCCAACGTCCCCGATCGCCACCTCTTCCCCTGTCGCCTCAAACCCTCAGGCATTCCCCACTAACCAAATATGCGTCCATTGCGGATGGCTCTATTGCATCCGCCATGATTGGCGGATAGCCATCCAGCAATGTTCGCATATCATCAAATTGTTTAACATTTTACTTATATATCATTATGTTTCAATATCAAGAAAAAGTAAATGCCGGTGTACCGCAATTGTGTACACCCGAGAAATGGGACGAACTGATTGATTCGCCCGTAGTAAAGAACATCTGCGACCAGATAGCCGCACTCGACCCGTCAGCAGCCGACTATGCCGATCGCAAGCAAGCCTTGAAGAAGCGTCTGCCCATCATCATACCGCATGCCGCATCCTTCCGTAACGGCAAGCGCATCTCTGCCGATGCCATCCCCTCCGGTCTCGCCATGCTCGATGTCGATCACGTCTCCAATCCCCGCGACTGGTTCAACGCCCTCGACAAGCAGCTCCTCTCCGACAACCGCATCTATCTGGTTGCCATCACCGCCTCCGGTCAAGGTCTCCGTATCATCGGCGAGCGTTTGCCCCTATCTTCGTCAGTTAGTCCCGAATCTGATTCGAGTGCGCTCGAAAGTATAGAAGCAGCGCAATTAAGGATCGCTACCGCTCTCGGAATCAAGGAGTACGATGCGGTCACCAAAGATCTCGCCCGTGCTTCCTATGTCGTTCCGCGCGATTATATCCTTTGGATCTATGCCGCCGACCTCTTCGCCGATCGTGAAGTGTCATGTGCTCGCGATTTCATGAGCGAGAAAGATTCTTCCGTTGCGTCGACTAATAGTCGACAACTCGCTTTGCCTCCGCACCAAGAAGTTTCGTCCATTGCGTCGGAATGGGATTCCGACACCGGCGCAGCCGGTCTCTCATATCGCAGCATCCCCTACCGCGACATCATCCAACAGCTCATGCTCTCCATCGGAGCAGCCGACGGCGCGGAAGTAGGCGAACGTAACACCGTCTATTTCTCCCTCGCGTGCTACATGCGGTACATCTGCGACTTCGATGCCGCACTCATCCTGCGCATCCTTCCCAACTTCGGTCTGCCCGAGCAGGAACGCCGCCAAGCTATCTCCTCCGCAATCGGTCGTCCACGTAAGTCCGAGATGCCCATCGTCCTCCAGTCCGCCATCGCCATCTGTGAGCGCGAAATGACAAATGACAAATCACAAATGACAAATAGCAAAGCCACCGATCTCCCGCTTCCCGAACTCCCGCGGCTGCTCAAACTGGTCTGCCGTCGTCTTCCTGAAGACTTTCGTCCTGCCATGGTCATTGCTTCATTGCCCATCCTCGGTACGCTGGCGACGAAGATACGATTTGAGTATCTGGACAAGCAGGAGCAGAGTCTGAGTTTCTTTGCATGTATAACCGCTCCGGCTGCGAGTGGAAAGAGTTTTATCAGGAAGCCGCTGGATCTGCTTCTGACGCCGATCAACGAGCAGGATGCGATTGAGCGGGAGAAAGAGCAGGCGTACAAGGAGAAGTTGCGGGCAAGTAAAAACAGCAAGAACCAACCGGAAGATCCGCATGCGTGCCCGAGGAACAATGGTGTAGCAATCAGTATAGCGAAGTTGTTGCAGTTGCTGACGTACGCGGAGGGAAAGCACCTCATCGGTATAGGCGAGGAGATGGACACGCTGGTGAAGAGTGAGCGAGCCGGTGTGTGGAGTCAGAAGAGCGATATCTATCGATTGGCGTTTGACAATGCGGAGTACGGGCAGGCGTATATGAGTGACGCGAGTTTTAATGCTCACATCAAGGTGTATTACAATATGCTGCTGACAGGAACACCGAACTCGATGCGACGGTTCTTTAAGGATCTGGAGAACGGCCTCGCTACCCGTGTGTGCTTTGCGCAGCTGCCTGATACTTCGTTCACCGAGATTCCGGTTTTTGCGCCTTACAGCGAGAGTGAGAAAGCAGAGATTGTACGTTGGGCACGCCAACTCGATGCCGAACAAGGAACGATCGTTTGTCCGCAGGTCGGAACGGTGATTGCGGAGTGGCTGGAGAAGAAGCGCCAACAGGCTATTGATGCGGACAGTCATGCGATGGATACGTTGCGCCGTCGTGCGGGTGTGATGGGGTTTCGTGCGGGGATGTTGTGCTACCTGCTGGAAGGGAAGAAGTACACAAAGGTGGTCGGTCAGTTCGCCGAGTGGGTAGCGGAGTACATCTTCCGCAACCAGATGGAACTCTGGGGCGAACAGATGGAACAGGAACTAACCGGCGCACTTGATGCCATCAGCGACAGAGGTGCAGCCTCGTCACTTCTCTCCTTGCTGCCCAACGAGTTCACCACTGGCGACCTGATCAAGCTCCGTGCGCGCAAGAACCAATCCGTGAAAACCGCCGCCATCAGTATGGTGCTGAACCGCTGGAAGAACAACCGCCGCATCGAACCCTGCGGCAACAAGACGTGGCGGAAGTTGTAGTCAACAGAAAGTGCTCGGGAAAACCGGGCACTTTCACAATTTCACATTTCTTAGCCACAAGGGCACGATTAGTGAAAATTCACATTTTCACTTTTCCACACATCCGTGTGGGTTCATTGCAATTTTTCTAAAACTCCCTCAAATCTCATGCCATTGCTCCCCTCTTTTGCTTGGGGAAGTGGTGGTTTGTCCGGTTCTATGGTGTCACGTTTTTTCCATAGTTCCGCGTACACATCCTGCACGCAGTCACGCGCCTCGTCACGGTTACGGAGCAGGTTGTATGCCAGTGCATACATCTTTCCGCTGAACGGTAAATATATTTGCGTAAACTGCTCGTGCGTCATGTTCAATACTTATTTTGTACCACTCAAGATACCATTTTCTTTATCTTCGTTGTCGATACGTTTCCAGCCCTCGTTGTGCTTGGTACCGAAGTCCAGATTGACGTTGAAATTGAGCATCAGCACTTGACGATAGTTCTGCATAACGGCGGTATTGGCAGTCGGGGCAAGGGCAGACAAGTCCTTTGTGACGGTTCTGGAACCATGCGGCGAGAACGGATTAACCATCATAATACCAAAACCAAAATGCTCCGAATTATAGTTGATGCCTATGTCGTGCGTCAACTCGCCGATGGTCAGCGTTTCGCCCCATAAGTTATGCTGCGCCGTGACTACATCGGCATAGAACCGCCAACCTTTCAGCAAGTAGAAGATGCCGCCACGCACACCGTAATTGACATGCTCATGGTGGTAGTGAATGCCTTGGCTGACCATATATTTGACAAACGGCGAGACATTGAACATCAATCTATTATCAAGCAGTTTAACCTGCAAACTTGGTGAGATATTCACTTTATGATAGCCGCGCTGGTTGTCATACATGCGGATTGCATAAGGCGACCCATCTATGATTTCCTCAAAGGTCTCTTCCATAATAGGCTTGTGGTCGTAGCTATAGTTTGCCCAAAGGTTGAGATTGACATGTTTGGACTGCCAAGAGAGTTCCATCTCATTTGACACATACATGACAGATTTCAGGTTTGGGTTGCCTCGCCGCATTTGGTACTTGTCAATCTGTTGCGTAATATCTGACAACTGAGACAAAGACGGTTGATAGCCGGACACGTAGCCTTTGTATTTCCAGAACCAACCTTTGCCGAAATCGTAACTCATGGTCAGTTGTGGTCGGGCTATCCATGTGCTTTGCTTTTGCCCGCCTTGCTCAATAAGGGTGTGCATGGCTCCGATACCTACCACATACGAGAACTTATCCACTCTGTGCCGCATTTCTGCAAACGCGTATGTCTCTCCGGTGGTCATATTGACGGTCGCGTCTGTATTGCCCGAATAGGTGTTCTTCACCCATTGCTGGTTATGCCGTGCGCCTACGGTGAGCATGATATTTTCCCATTCCTTTTCATAGATAGCTTCGCCGATAAGCGACCACTTGTCTCCTCTCACACGCGATATTACATCGGTCGTATCTGTCGAAGCTGAGCCCCGAAGCGGTGTTTGTAGGAATCGGCGGTCGCTGTGGGTATTGATATACGTGCCGACCACATCAAAATACAAGTGCTGCTTGTGCGGCAGGTTATGCTGATAGTAAATGTCAAGTGACGGTGATTGACTGCTGCTTTTGTCGTGATCGTGTATCTCAAATGAATCCGTTGGCTGATACAGACGGCTGTCGCGGTCAGATGGTCCGTAAGGTGTGTATGCCATATTATCACGCAAGCGGATATTCAGCATGTTCTTGTCGCCGTTTGTCCAGTTGTAATTCAATGAGACATTTACAGGGTAGGTCTTATAACGTGTAGGTTCTCCTACTTCGTTGTTCTCAACCTTGCCCGTACTGAAATTATAGGTCTCATTGTTGGTACGCGTCCAATAAATATCAAATGGCGCATAAGTGGCGACTGCTTGTATAGACGATTTGCCAAAATGTACCTTACCTGCCAGGTAGTAATTACCAATACCCGGCAGGGTCAAGCCGTTTGTTCCTGCAAGCATGAGCGAACCGCCGGTGTTGCGGTGTTTGACGATGTAATCAACAACAGCAGCCGCACCGTTGTAGCGCACACCCGGTTGGTCGTGGTACTCCACGCGGATAATATCTTTCGGGTTGATGGCTTTTACATCTGCCGTGCTTGCCTCTACACCGTTGATGCGTAACTGCACACTCTCGTCAGAAAGCGTTTTGACGGAATTGTCAATAGGACTGATTACGATACGCGGAATTTGCAAGTTCTGTAACAGAGAAACGCCATCTGAGGAAGCCTGCATCTGCTCTTTGGATGGTAGAAGGATTTGCCGATCTACTTTCTGGATAATGGCTTGGCTTTCAACGACTACCTCACCCAGTTCCATTGCTCCTTCTTGCATGAGGATGTCGCCGATGTGGGTGTTTTCGTTTACGGTTAAAGCCATGCGGATGGTTTCATAACCGATATAGGAAAGTTCCAAGATGTAATCACCATTTCCGGCATCAATGGTGAATTTGCCGCTGTTGTCTGTCGTGGTTCCGGCTATCTGCACCGTGTCCTGCATCAGCAAGACGGTTGCGCCGATGATGGCTGACTTGTCGTTTGCGTCTTTGATACGACCGGATATTTTGGCATTGTTCGCCGTTGCAGTCATTGCTACACAGAGCATCGCCGCGAAAAGAAATAGTTTTGTTTTCATACGATTATTTATTTTGTACTAGTTGTTTTGACAGATTTCTACTCATTCTTTCTGAAAAAGTAAAATATATTTGCATATATCAGAAAAAAGCAGTAACTTTGCAGTGTAAAGTATATGAAAGAGCATAACAAATAGGAATATCATTGTAAAAGTTCTGCAAAATATGAGAATACTAATTATTGGAGCCAGTTCTGGTATAGGTAGAGAACTTGCTATGCAGTATGCAACTAAAGGAAATGAAGTCATTGCAGTTGCACGTCGCGAGCCGTTACTTCGCGAACTTTCCCAATATTCTTCAAACATACGAATAGCACAATGTGACATATCAAACATTGAAGAGACAGGTCGCCTTCTTTCTGATATTTTTAGGGGAACCATTCATTTGGCTATTATATGTTCCGGAATAGGAGATTTTAATTCGGAACTTGATTTTGCGATAGAGAAACAAACCATTGATGTTAATATTGTAGGTTGGACATTTTGTGTTGATACAATATACAAGAAGTATGAAGAGCAGTCCGGTGGGCATTTGGTAATACTCAGTTCGTGTGGCGGTCTCCGTGGTGAGCCTTTGGCTCCTTCTTATTCTGCTTCTAAAGCATATCAAATAAATTATATAGAGGCATTATACAAAAAAGCATATAAAAGTAAATTACCTATTCTTATAACTGACATTAGACCCGGACTTGTTAATACAAGGATGGCTAAAGGTAGTGGCTTGTTTTGGGTGATGCCGACGGAAAAAGTAGCAAAACAAATCATAAATGCTGTAGCCAAGAAGAAAAATGTCGCTATCGTAACAAAACGATGGAGAATTATACATTGGATCATGCAACATCTTCCTCGTTCTTTATATATCCAGATATAAATTATTGATTATGATTGTTTAATGAGGCATAGAGCAACCGTTCTACATACTATGGTATGAAGAAATTTGGTAAAAAACTTTGATAGCCGTAGAACGGTCGCTACAAAGCCTTCTTTATGGAAAAGAGCAGATTATTTGTCTTTGAGCAAGACCACCACCGAGCAATCTTCCTCACGGATGTTGCAGATAATGAACTCGTTGGGATCGGCGTTCTCGTTGTGCAAGAATGTTGCATCGTTGCCGTCAGCCGAATGGGACTGCATCAGTAGTTCGTAGTCCTTATCTTTTGCCAACTTCTGAATGTCGTTGTAAAGTACCTGCTTCTTGTCGCCTTTGGCAGTAATGATGATCATTCGGTTATAATTGGCGAACTTGCTGAGGTCAGTGCCTTGCGTGTTCGCTTCATCGACAACCACTTGACCGCCTGTCGCGATAGACAAACCGGCACTGAACATGGTTTGGTTGATGCAAACATATTCCACGCCTTCCATTTTGGCATACTTCTCAAATATCTTATTTTGTGCTTGTGCAGCAATACCGCATAGGGCTATGACTGCAACTAAAAGAATTCGTTTCATATCAGTATAATTTATTGGTTTATATACGGTTGGATTTTGCCTAATGTCTCATTGATGTCGTTCACTTGCTCGGTTGCAATCATCGTTGAGCGCAAGAACGGAGCCGTTGAACGATTGATGATGTCATTGGCATACAAAATGGCATCAGCAGCTTCTTCCGGTGTGCTACACGTGTCGCGGAATGGGTCTGTCGCTAATGTCCGCTGCTGATGCACGAACATACCGCCACCTATCGCGAGAAGAATGGCCACCGTTGCCGCTACGCGATACCACATTTTCGGAGGTGTTTTCAAACGGAAAATCACACCTTTGTGCTGTTTGTCTTCCGGGATAAGTGGTTGTATCTTCGTTTGTCCGAGGTTGTTCACAAAAGCGGTGATTTCCTCGGCTATGTCTTGCGGCATCTCTTGGTCGGATGTCTGTGCAAGCAATAGGAAGAGTTGCTTGTCTTCCTGCAAATCTTCCGGCACATCCTCACGACGGAAGAAATCAGCCAGCAGCCTTTCTTCTTCCGGTGTCGTTTGCCCCTCGTAGAAACGAGCGAGTAACGATTTGATTTGTTCTATGTTCATATCGTATGTCATAGTTTTGCAGTCAGTTCTTTTAATGTTTTTCTTGCTCTCGATAGCAAGGTGTAAATGTTTTCGCGACTGAAATGGGTCAGTTCTTGTATCTGTTCGATCTCCAGTCCGTCAATGGTGCGTAACCGAATTATGATTTGTTGGTCGCTTGGCAGTTTGTCAATCAGTTGGATCACTGCGTTGAGGTCACTTGCAGCTTCAATCTGATTTTCGGTGTTGTGGTCTAAAAGCGTCTCAAGAGTTTCGTCATCTGCTTGCGTACTTCGGGACTTGAGACGGTCAAGGCAGTTGTTCCGCACCATCGTTAAAACAAACGGAAGTGGTGGTTTGTCGGGTTCTATCGTGTCCCGTTTGATCCATAACTCGGAGTACACATCTTGCACGCAGTCTCGCGCCTCGTCACGGTTACGGAGCAAGTTGTATGCAAGCGCATACATCTTTCCGCTGAACGGCAAATATATTTGCGTGAACTGCTCGTGCGTCATTATTACTTTAATTCTCCAATTTCACCCCCTCAAATCATGTGCCATTTGTCACCATTTGTAGAGCCTCTCTATATGTAATACGATTTTCTTGCCCAAATCTTACAAAGGAAGTGCATTTTTCCCAAAAATCAGCACAAAGATACAATAATTTTTCGAGATATGCAAATAATTTTGTGATTTATATGCGCATGCGTGTGTTTGATATATGGTGTGCCTGATATATCATGTGTAGTCTTGTCTTATAAATCGGAATATTTTTGCCTATGTCAAAAAAATATCGAAACTTGATGCTCGTTTTTGGTTGAATGTTAATCTGGAATATTGACATGAATTAGGAATGGTTAAATGGCGCGATTTGTTCTATTCTATCAAAAACTAAAAATTAATCACTGATTTATTGAGAGTAATTTGCTCATATCAGAATTTTATTGTACCTTTGCAACCAAATTAGAAAAACATATTATTAACCTTAAAAGTTGTACCCGACACAAAGAGGGTGAGAGTTATGATCTTGGATTTTAAAGAAATACCACAGGCAAATGTGGCTAATGGAGAGCAAGATGAGTTTGAACTTTTCGCAAGAGAATTTCTTTCATATATGAATTATTCTATTGTAGAAGATCCTAGTCGTGGTGCTGATGGTGGAAAAGATTTAGTAGTTGAAGAATATTTAAAATTAAAAGGTGAAGCCGAACACACAATTAGGTGGCTTGTAAGTTGCAAACACTTTGCTCATAGAGGGGTCTCTGTTACTGAAAATGATGAACCAAATATCTTAGAACGAGTTACTCAGCATAAATGCGATGGCTTTATGGGATTTTATTCTACTTTGCCTTCTTCTGCATTGAACACTCGACTTCATAGTATCGTGAAAACCAACATATTCGATAAGGAAAAGATAGAACGTTATATAGTTAACACTGAAAATAATCCAGAAGCTTTATCCTTATTTGTTAGGTTTTTCCCTAAATCTTGGGAAAAATATCTCTCATTGACGCAGCAACCAAAAGTAGCACCACTCTTTCATCCTGATATAACATGCAATATATGCGGAAAAGATTTATTTGAAGATCCCCAAAACTCTATTTATGTATTGGTTAGAGATTCTAACGATAAAATTATTGATGTTAAATATCTAACAAAAGGTTATTGTGATAATATTTCCTCCAAACAATTAAGGGATGCCGGATATAGAGATTATTGGGGTGAGTTTTGGGATTTGTTAAATCCGCATACATGGTTATACGAAGCAAGAAGATTTGCAGAGGAGGTGCAACAAGGAAAGTTCTCGCAGAAGGGATTTGAAAAAATGTTACATTTATTAGTACAAACATATTCTCAAGTCGCTCGTCAACCTTCCGCTCAAGAAAATGAACGATATAATACATTAAAAGAATTTGATTTACTATAACTCTACATAATCAATAATTAGGCTTTTATAAAATTTAAAATATGATGATATGAAATTAAGTCCGTTAATAAAAGATCAAGATGTATTTATTGATGCTCATGGTCATGAAAATGAAAATATTCAGTTTGCAGATGAGAGATATGATATACATCTACACAAAAAAACCAACTATCGAGTAGATGGTAAAATTCAAGAAGTTAATATCCGTATACCATTAAATTCTAATCGCCCAATAACAATATCGAATGCGCGCAACAAACGAATGGAGGTTCCTCGTAGATTGCAGAAAGAGATAAATGGCGTTTTCGAGGAAAATAAAGAAATAAGAATAAGATTTGTAGAAGAAGTGAGAAAGATATTAGAAGAATATTATCATGTGTTTTGGGATAAAGAATTCGCTAAACAAGTGTTGCGAAAAATTAGTTATTTTTTCAATTTGAATTGGGATGAGGAGGATGTAATCTTTACTGCATCAAAAGGAGATAGAACTCCATACTCTATGTATCAAGCTGATTTTGTGTCAAGAGAATATCCTATTCGATTAGAAATGGATTGGCAAGGAATCTTGATAAAAAATATAAGAGGAAGAAAGGAAGTTACTGTAATACGTCATGGCGTCGATCGGTAATAATTTTCTATATTAAATGGTGTGCAAAGAAGTATGTGATATATTATTTAGTTATTAGATATGAATCTATTTACATAATATCAGTATTTTCTTTGATATTCTTTTGATAATAGAATGTAGTATATAATTAAGCGACAACGCTCTGCTATTGAACGTTGTCGCTTGATTTTTTATTAGAGTAAATTTTGAGACCTGCCAATATGGGAACTATTTCCAACCCATTTCTTTATTGATTGACTCGCATACATTATCAAATGAATCAATCGTTGCAAGCCAAGCCGGCATATCCGCATTCATCCGACAAAATCAAGAAAATCGCCATATATAATTGCGAAAAATTGTGAAATGCGAGTAAAAAATCATTTTTTTTGACGATTTTGCCGTAATTTTTTTGCGGAATAAAATATTTTTTGTACCTTTGCAGCAGATTTTTAATAAAAAACAGCCATGTTAAAGAAATTTGCCGTAACAAACTTCCGAGGGTTTGCTAACAGAATAGAATGGGATTTGTCAAATCCGAGTAATTATGAGTTTAGCCAATATGCCATCAAAGATGGTATAATTAAGAATGCTATTATCTATGGTCCCAATGGCTCGGGCAAATCTAATTTTAGCTTTGCCATGTTTGATATTGTTAATCATTTGACTCAAAAACATAAAGAACCTGATTTTTATGTAAATTTTCCATACGCAAGTCAATTGGATATGCCTGTAAAGTTTGAATATACTTTTCAATTTGAAGGAGATGTGATTGAATATGTATATACAAAAGACAGGAATGGCAATTTGTTAACGGAAGATATTGATGTGAATGGAGTAAATATGATTCATCGGCAGGAGAAAAAAATTAAATTTGATTCTTCGTTGATGATTAATAAAAAGGCGACTGAGGCACTTTTAAAAGAGAATGATAATAAAGTATCCGTAATTAGTTTTTTATTAGCATCTATCCCATTATCATCTACCCACTACTTGATAAAAATGCGTGATTTTGTCAATTCTATGCTATGGTTCAGAAATTTGGACGAACGTGGCTTCATTGGATTACAAACAGGTGGAACAAAGTTAGAAGAGTATATTATTAAAAATGGTTATATAGAAGAATTTGCTAAATTCCTTGAAGACATAAGTGGCCAGCATTTTGATTTTTCTCTTACAGATGCAGATGATAAATATTTGAAGTGTAAGATTGATAATGTATCTATACCATTCGGTATGTTGGCATCAACCGGAACACGTAGTTTAAAGTTGCTGTTTTACTGGATAACCAATTTAAAGAATGCTTCTTTAGTGTTTATAGATGAATTTGACGCATTTTATCATTTCAAACTGGCATTTGCAGTGTGCAAACATTTATTCTCTTTTGATAATTGTCAAGTCTTTATGACCTCGCATAATACGTACTTGATGACCAATGATTTGTTACGCCCAGATTGCAACTTCATATTGGATAACAACAAAATCAAACCTCTCAACCAATGTACCGACAAGGAGTTACGTTTTGGACATAATATGGAGAAATTATTTAGAGGTAACACGTTCAAAGTATGATATTATTTATCTTTGAAGGCAAACGCGAGGAAACTGTATATCAGTCCATGGAAGCGTTATTCTTTGGCTCACTACCTGAAGGTGAGTCAATAGTGCGTGTCTATGATGGTAATATCTATGATTTATATAGTACATACGTACAGTATGGCGGTGATATGGATATTGTCTCATTGCTAAAAGACAGGTTCTCGAAGCGTGGGGAAGAAATATTTCCAAAAGAGACGAAAGTATCAGACTTTGCCGAAATATATCTTTTCTTCGATTTTGACTTTCACCATAGTAAAAGACCGATTAGCGAATTGTGTGAACAGGTATCTCAAATGTTGTCTGTGTTTGATAATGAAACAGAAACGGGTAAATTATATATTAGCTACCCGATGATAGAAGCATTGAGATATACGAAACAATTACCAGATGCGAACTTCTATACATACACAGCAACAAGAGATCAGAGTAAAAACTTCAAAAGTTTAGCGAATACTTTTTCGTTTTATAAGAACCATAGCTTTATTACCTATAATCCTGAATATCCTAAAGAAAGATTATCTGAGGTCAAACATAATTGGGTAATGCTGATTGAACAAAATATTGAAAAGGCTAATTGGCTATGTACGGGTAGTAAAAGCCTTCCTGCAAATATAGAAGATGTGGCTCCCATAAATTTATTTGCTGTCCAGCAGAGAGATTATATTTTGCCTAAAGAAATTGTTTCTGTCTTGAGTGCGTTTGCGATGTTCTTATATGATTATTTCGGAAGAAGCATAATTAATGAATAGCCTTTCTTTATTATGACTAAAAAACAAGAAGTAGATAGTTGGTGGCAAAAAGCCAAGAATATTTTGGAATGGATTGGATTAATAATTACAATCCTAGGCTTGGGATTTGGTATTGGAGTTTGGGCTGCTAATATACAGCATAAGACTGAGATATTAGAGTTAAAGCAACAATATAATCAAGAAATAGTAAATATCAAATTAGAATATAATCAGCGTCTATTAGAGACTATTAATTCGGCTCAAAACGAAATAATAGAACTAAAATTAGAGAGGAATCTTAATTCTGGTAATAATCCTATTAATCAAAATAGAAAATGAATAGAACATCCAAAATATTAAGTATCGCGTTTCTTGTTACGATATTAATTTTACTTATTGTAGTACCTGTGGCATTATGGTATATCTCCAAACTCGAAGAGCAAATTATTGAAAGAGATAATTTAATACAAGAATTGACTATCAGCGAAGATCTGGTTAAGGAGTATTTTAATGTCGAATATGACTCAATAAGTAATACTAAAAGTTATATACTCAAAGATAGTAAGAAAACAAGAGTAATTGAGATTGAGAAGGAGAATCACTATATCAAAGAATATAGAGAACCCCAATTTAAGAAAGGTGATAAAACATTGTCTTCGGCAGATCTTGTCAAGGAGTATAATAAAAAGGATAGTTTATATAATCAGTTGCTGTCTCAATACTATAATGAGTGTAATGATAAAAATAGTATAAAGAAAAAGATGTCTATATATGTTAAAATACTTGATATGATAGAACATAATTATGGTATATCATATAACATCAAAACTGAAAATAGAGATTCTATAATTATTTATACATATAACTTAGTTCATACTGAACGTGTGGATTCTGCCTTAATGCTGTTGCCATATTATAATAATAAATTAAAAAGGGAGAATGATAGTGTTTGGACAATAAAAACACCTATCCAGTGGAATGTTAAAAATAAAAAGAAGAAGTAATATCATCTTTTGTGGAGTGCCTCGTAGAAGGCACTTTTTTATTCATCTATTTGCATATCATATATTTCCCTTCTTTCTTTTTGCAAGGAGTTCGTTGCACTCACATCTGGTTTAACGATTTTTTTCTTTCCCCCCTTAATAAGGTGTTCGCTCCGCTCACGGCTGTGTTGATTATATTTGTCGGTTGAGCTGTTCATTTTCGTTACGCGGTATGGCAAAAACGATGTCTGCCAATTCTTGGCATACCTCTATTATCCGAGAGAGACTTTTCGAATTACTCTTGCTTCATTGCATTACCCACTTTTCCGTATGCCTCCGGGGTGCCCTGTGCCCGAAGATGTCTGCGGCGACGCCGCCTTTGCTGAAGTCTGTAGTCCTTGCGCGCGGGGCTGCCTCCACCGTGACCCTGCTATCCGTACGGACGCCCGATTTTCTTTTGTGCTCCTTCTATGCCTTTGCGCGGTCTGAGTCTCTTTTTGCCCTGCCCCCACGCATACCCCCGTCCATATCCATCGTCCCGCCTGTTTTGTGCTGCCTCTGCTCGAAGTCTGTACCTTTCCCATATACCTCTAAGCCTTTTTATTAAAGCCGACAAACAAGTTGTCGGCATGACGGCTTAGAGACCCTGCTACGCTCGGCATAGGATATATACAAGTGCATATCCTCTGCCCTCGCTTACACGCAG
>JAEEGH010006493.1_pt1 | contig 28650 bp, 30 predicted proteins | sample 9134181 | NCBI WGS metagenome assembly JAEEGH01 (sample SAMN16246544, study PRJNA631951) | gut metagenome | biome: gut microbiome; feature: rumen; material: DP-attached | host: Bos | place: Iran: Karaj | collected 2018-10 | reverse complement strand
AGCGGTACTAATAACCCGAAGGCTTTCCGTTGGGTTCGTTGCTCCCGTGTGTCTTCTGCCGAAAGTGCCGAAAGTTACTTTTGGTGGCTATGGAGACGGTGTCCACCTCTTCCCATTCCGAACAGAGAAGTTAAGCCCGTCATCGCCGATGATACTGCGCATGTTCGTGGAAAAGTAGGTCGCCGCCAATCTTCTACAGAGGGAGTCCCGAAAGAGGCTCCCTCTTTTTGTTTTTATAGATTCGATGGATACTATAGATTTGATAGTCCTGCTAATCGTTGTGTCAGTTACACTATTTTTCTTGCATTTTTATTTTTTTTTGTATCTTTGCATTTTGAGTAATTTTGAAATAATATCGCTATGGAAAAGAAACAGACCAAGTTGTCAAAGGACAAAAGTAATTATAAGTGGCAGTACTGCTCACTTGGTGGCACTAAGCGTGTTTGTATCACCCGGGGTGAAGATATTGCACATTTGGGAGAGTTGGATCAGAAATTATGGACAGTGCTGAGTTGCCCGGTCAAAGGACTTGAGTTGGACGAGCGCACCCTTGATTTAATTGACTACGACCGTGACGGTAAAATCCGTGCCGATGAGGTCATTACTGCTGCAGATTGGCTTTGTTCAGTGGTGAAAGACAAAAATAAGATTCTTGAAGGACACGACTATATAGACCTGTCCGATTTCAACACTGAGAACGAGGAAGGTGTCCAGATGCGCGACAGCGCTGCTGAGGTACTCAAGATTATGGGTTTGGAGAAGACGACGATTACCCTTCCCGAGCTCAATGAGTTTTTGGAGAATTATGATGAGAATGCCGCCAAGGCTCTTGAGGATACGTTAGAGAACCTTTCTGTCAGCGTTGCACCTTATGGTGCCAACAGCGACGATGCCGTGGCGGCGGTTGATGCTATTCGCGAAAAGGTGACTGACTATTTCCTTCGCTGCAAGTTCATCCAGTTCCATGATGACTGCGCTACAGCCTTGGATGTGTCGGCTGAGAAAGTTGCAGAAATTAGTGAGAAGAATTTCGCCACGAATATCGAGGAGATTTCCAAGTATCCTCTCAGCAAACCCCGTGCCGATGCATTGCTGCCTATCAAAGAAGGCATTAATCCAGCTTGGCAGAGCCAGTTTGACAAGGTGAAGGCGTTGGTTCTTGATGTGGACTATCCCGGCAAGGACACTTTGACGGAAGAGGAGTGGAATGCTGTGGTGTCCAAGATTGATGAATATGTCGCCGCCAAGGACGAAGAGACCAAAAATATCCATGATGGCCATGAAGAAAGGCTTACCAACGAGCACGATGTCATCAAACCGCTGGAACGTCTGCTGCATCTGTATCGCGACTTCTATACCCTGTTGCGTAACTATGTTGCAATGGTAGACTTCTACAATAAGGACATTCCTGCTGTTTTCCAGGCTGGTCAGCTTTATATCGATTCACGTCGCCTTGATCTTTGTTTGAAGGTTGGTTCTGAAGTGGCAAAACACATGGATAATTCCGAACTCAGCGATATGTTCCTTATCTACTGTAAATGCACTTCGCGGGTAAAGAACGAGACCATGAACATTGTGGCTGTCCTCACTTCGGGTGACATCAACAATATCCGTGTGGGCAAGAATGCTGTCTTTTATGATAACAGCGGCCAGGACTGGGATGCTGTTGTCACCCATGTCAAGGAGAACCCCATCAGTGTACGCGAGGCCTTCTGGTCACCCTACCGTAAGTTTGGACGCTGGTGCAAAGAGAAGTTCACCAAGTCGGCTGAGGAGAAGGAGGCAGCGGCTTTCGAGAACCTTACTGCCAAGGCTGACGCCACCACCACTGCTGTGGCAGCTCCTGGTGCAGCACCGGCAGCCGTCAAGAAACCTTTCGATATTGCCAAGTTCGCAGGTATCTTTGCTGCCATTGGTATGGCTATAGGCTTTATCCTCAATGCGCTCACCGGTATTATGGGCGTCATTTTCCATTCATGGCTTTCAGCTTTCATATTCATTGTTATCATCATGCTCTGTATATCGGGGCCTTCAGCTATTCTGGCTTGGATAAAGTTGCGTGGACGTAATTTGGGACCCGTTCTGAATGCCAATGGTTGGGCTATCAACTCCAAGATTATTGTCAATTCACGTTTTGGCCGCACCCTTACGCAGCGTGCCAAATATCCCGCTGTGGTTATGTCCAAAGACCCCTATGCACCCATGCCCAAATGGCTTATCTGGCTTATCTTCATTCTTATCGTGCTGGTTATCGTCTTCTTGGTGCTTTATTTCAACAATTACTTTGACCGCTTTGGCATTGAGGCATTGCACTACGACAAGGACAACTCGTGGATTGGCAAGATTTTCGGTGCAGTTGCTGACGAAATGGCCGAGGTGGCTGAGCAGGCCAACGAAGTTGTCGAAGATGCCGCTCAAACTCCTGCAACACCCGCTGCTCAATAATATCCATCAATTCTAAAATAACTATCAAATCTATTATCAATGTATAGAACTAACACATGTGGTGAACTCACCATCAATAATGTAGGCCAAGAGGTTACGCTCTGCGGGTGGCTACAGCGCAGCCGCGACCTTGGCGGTATGACCTTTATTGACTTGCGCGACCGTTATGGTATTACACAGTTGGCTTTCAACATGGAGACCAATGCGGAGCTGTGCGAGAAGGCCCGCAAATTGGGTCGGGAATTTGTCATTCAGGCCAAAGGTGTCGTGATTGAACGTGCCAGCAAGAATACCAAGATTCCTACCGGCGAGGTTGAAATAGAGGTGAAGGAGTTGAACGTACTTAATGAGGCCAAAACTCCGCCCTTCACCATCGAGGACAACAGCGATGGTGGCGATGACTTGCGGATGAAGTACCGCTATTTAGATATCCGCCGCAATCCTGTCAGAAATAACTTGGTGTTGCGCCATAACATGGCGATGTTGGTGAGGAACTACCTCAGCAGTAAGGATTTTCTTGAGATTGAGACCCCTATGCTGATTAAGTCCACTCCCGAAGGGGCAAGAGACTTTGTGGTTCCGTCGCGTATGAATCCCGGCGAGTTTTACGCTTTGCCGCAGAGCCCTCAGCAGTATAAACAGTTGCTTATGGTGGCAGGCATGGATCGCTATTTCCAAATTGTGCGCTGCTTCCGTGATGAGGACTTGCGCGCTGACCGTCAGCCCGAATTCACACAGATTGACTGCGAGATGTCGTTTGTGGAGCAGGAGGATGTCCTCAATATGTTCGAGGGGTTGGCCAAGCACCTGTTCAAAGAGGTAAAGGGTCTGGAGTTTGGCGATTTCCCCCGTATCACGTGGCAGGACGCCATGCGTCTGTATGGTAGCGACAAGCCAGACATCCGTTTCGGTATGCAGTTTGTTGAACTGAATGATGTGGTTAAAGGACATGGATTCGGTCTGTTCGACAATGCAGAGTTGGTTGTGGGTATCAATGCTGAGGGTTGTGCCGATTACACCCGTAAGCAGTTGGACGCTTTGACCGATTTTGTGAAACGTCCTCAAGTAGGTGCTGGCGGAATGGTATACGTCAAGTACAATACCGATGGCAGTTTTAAGTCGAGTGTAGACAAGTTCTATGGTCAGGATGACTTGAAGGCTGTGGCTGATAAGTTCGGTGCCAAGCCCGGTGATTTGATGCTGATTCTTTGCGGGCAGGCTATGAAGACGCGTGTGCAGTTGTGTGCACTCCGTTTGGAGGTAGCAGGCCAGTTGGGGTTGCGTAATCCAGACCAGTATGCTCCGCTTTGGGTGGTTGACTTCCCATTATTGGAGTGGGATGAGGAAACGCAGCGCTACTATGCCATGCATCATCCTTTCACTGCACCAAAACCTGAGGACGAACCATTGTTGGATGACGAGAGCCGTTGGGGCGATATCCGGGCCAATGCCTACGATATTGTCATCAATGGTGTTGAGGTTGGAGGCGGTTCCATCCGTATCCATGACCGTACTCTGCAAAACAAGATGTTCCACACACTCGGTTTCACTGATGAGAAAGCTGCCGAACAATTCGGTTTCTTGATGGATGCTTTCACTTACGGAGCACCTCCTCATGCCGGATTGGCTTTTGGCTTCGACCGACTATGTTCTCTCTTTGGTGGAGCAGACAGTATCCGTGATTTCATCGCTTTCCCCAAAAACAATAGTGGCCGCGATGTGATGAGCGGAAGCCCTTCCCCCATTGCACAAGAACAACTTGACGAATTACAAATCGCGTTGAAAAGGTAGTGATAACTGCAAATTTAAAGTGAAGGTTATTTTTTTTCATATTGTGAGTTTTTTTTCTTGTATGTTCGAAAAAAGTTGTATCTTTGCATTGTATCTGATAGAGAAGCTAAGCACAAATGGATTATGTAATCGATTGAGTGTTTGACTTTTGTGGATAGATATGAACAAACGGATGTTGAACTAAAAAACAAAACATGGGAGAAAATAACCGGTAAAATCAAAAACTATTAGCAAAAATAATGCGTCCAAATTGACGCCAAGCAAGAAAGTAAATTAAAAACAAACAATATTAAAAATTAATAAATGAAAAAACAAATGAAAAACAAAATCGTGTACTTGGCACCCGCTATCCAAGTGAAATTAGTTGCCGTTGAGAACGGCTTTGAACTCAGTAATGCAGATATTGCAATTGTCGAAGCTGTTGAAAACTGGGATGACATTACATTCTAACATTTTAAAAATCGTAAAAGAAAAAGAAAATGAAAAAGTATTTCGCAATTTTAGCTGTTTCGTCTCTGATTGTTTTTGCTGGCTGCAAAAAAGAAAATACCAATCAGGCTTATTCCATAGAGGGAAATAAAATCGTTATGAACATTGCTGGCGAGCTCCCCACTGACGATGCTACCAAGCAGTCTTGGAATGGTGAGCGTCTCCGTATCTTCTTCAACAGCGGTGATCAGATTAACATCAATGGTGTTGATTATTCTCTCTCTTGCTATCCTTCCAATATCCCTGGTACCAGCACTGCTGCTAGTAACTATGCAAGAGTTACCTGCGACCTTGCTGATGCCTACTACATGTTCTATCCTGCCAACATTTACACTGTTACTCCTGACAATAGCACCACTCCCGCTACTTATGCTGCAACGGTTGCTATGCCTGCTGAGGTTTCTCTGATTAACAACAACGCTATGGTTAACTTCGCTACCATGAACGACGTTCCTGTGTGGCCTCTCTACACTTATCTCGATGATGCAGCTCTGCATCCCACCACCACTGGTGCTACTACCGATGATGGTGCTCGCTTCGAGTTGAAGAATGCTGTTGCTATCGCAGCTCCTCAAATCCGCTATGGTCAAGAGTGGGCTGAAATCGTGTTCGGTGACACCTATGCTACTCCTGAGGATTGCCCCACCCTTTATGTTACTGACGTTGTAATTACCGCTGATCAGGTTCTGAATGGTGCTGCCACTCTGAATACTGCTAATCCCGCTGCTCCTTACATTGTGATGGATGCTACTGCTACTGATAATACCAACAATAAGATTGTTTGCCACCTTGACAATGCTATGGAAATCACTGCTCAGGCTGGTGTCAACCAGATGCTTGGTAATGTCGCAGTTCCTCTGTTGCCTCAAGGAACCACTTTCCAGGTTAACATCTATTTCCACACTGTGATCAATGGTACCACCACTTACTACAAATATGAGAGTAGAGAGAGCCAGAACAACAATAAACCTTTCGCACGTTCGGGTCGTACTTTCTTTAATTTCAACTTCCAGACCATCGGCGGTACTGGTAATGGTGTAGTTATCACTTCTCAGGCTACTCCTTTCACCGTTGAATAATCAACATCCGTTAAATAACAAAAAAAGGTTGGCTTAATGCCAACCTTTTTTTGTATTCGTTGCCATGATGTAGACAATGACTTCGTCAGCTGGCCCCTCTTCAGAGGGGTTGTATGGAGTATCAGGGTATGAGAAAAAAGAGGTAGAATAGAATCATCCCCCCAGTTCCGTTACCCCTTAGAAGTGGGGATTTGTGATTGCTCAGTGATGCATACCGCAATAAGACATTTTCTGTTGTCATGATGTAGATGATGACTGTGTCAGCTGTCTCCTCTTTAGAAGGATAGCACGGAGTGTCAGGATATGTATAAACCCAAGTCGGTCGTTAGAATTCCATTCCTGATTTTAACATTTTGTTGATAAGGCAGTACCAGACAAATAGTCGTTTTTTTCTATTGACGGTCATTAGAGAGGGACGAGATAACATGTTTTTTCGATTAAAAAAGGATTGCTATTCTCCTGATGAACGATTTGGGTTAATGGGATGGTGTGTGTGTGGACAGAAAAGGATTATATGGGATTCTATGGGATAAATGAGGAAACTTGTATGTATTACGGATATGAAGATGTTTTATTAGAAGCAACATTGTTTATCTTTGCAGGAGGAACAATGGTCAGGAGTAGGGCGTTGGGAACTTCTGTTTCAGAGAGTTGTTTGACATATTGGGTTTTGGATAAAATATGTAGTGGATTCTCCTGCGAAGCTATCGTTTACGGGCTGTTGGAATCGTTATTCCAATCAATACTTGTTTTCTAACGACTGATTCGGGATAATAAGTGGCATGAAGTGCCATGTCATGTAACCAGTTATTGCTCCCTAATAAAATCCCCTTGACAGACCTTATGGCTGTCAAGGGGATTAAAGAGTCGTCTGTCCAGTCAATCGCTATGCCTTATTTCAGTACCCAAATCTTGCGTGTGAATAGATCGTTTATCTGAACGATATATATGCCCGTTTGAGGGACAGAAAAGGTAGTCTGGGCTTGATTCATTGAATGGAAGAGCAGTCGTCCCATAATGTCATAGATACGGGCGTGGAATGCCTTTTCGTCACGAATGGTGATGGCTCCCTTTTGGGCAATGATAATGGGCTCTGAGCCGGTAGCAATGTCATGGATTCCAATAGGCTCTTCTGGGTTGGCTTCGAAATAGGCTGTATAAATTACATCTTCACTGATGGCGACAGTTCGTTCGCTATTTGTGTCGCCGTCATTCCAATGCAGAAAACGGTATCCTCTGTTGGGCGTGGCGCTGAAGGTGGCGAAAAGACTTTCGCAGGTAGGATATTCGGTGAGGTCAACACTACCCATCTCCTCATCAATACTTCTTACAATGATAGACAGGTTGAATGTTTCGATGACGTTGGAAAACTCATTCCATGGACTGCAGGATCTGTAATTCTCAGTGCTACCGCATGGCACATAGAGTCGCATGTCTGAGGTAACAGTGTCGAATATGTCGCCGTCAAGTGTAGGAGGATTAGTGGCATAGCAAGTGATTCGTATGAGGTGTGGACAACCGCAAAAAGCGGATTGTCCGATATGGGTAATGTTTCGTGGGAGTGTCAGTCGGGTGAGGTTTGAACAGTCGATAAAAGCCAATTGTCCAATATCCGACACAGTGTTGGGGATATCCAATTGCACGATGGAATTGCAGCCGCCAAACACGCAGTATCCGATAGTGGTGAGAGAACTCCCGAAATGGATACCAGAGATTTGTCGGCAGCTATAGAATGCCATCTCATCAATGCTGGCAACGGAGTCAGGAATGATGAGGGTTCCGGAAAGAGAGCCACATTGTTCGAATGCACCTGTTCTGATGCGGGTGAGCGATTGCGGTAAGGTGACACCACTCAGCCTGCTGCATCTATAAAATGCCTCCACACCGATAGTCTTCACATTAGCGGGAATGACGATTGGACCGATTAGTGAAGTGCATTCATTAAAGGTGAAGTCCTCGATGGATAACAAGGAATTAGGCAGGTGGACGAAAGTAATCCCAGAGCATTTACGGAATGCGGCGCTACCGATATATGTCACATTGTCGGGTATGACTAATGTGTCGGACAATGCAGTGCATTTGCGAAAAGCATAGTTTCCGATATGTGTTAAGGATAAAGGCAGGTTTAGTGACGAGAGCCGCTGGCATTCGTCGAAGGAGTGGTCGAGAATGGAGTCAATGGTGTTAGGGAAGACGACATGCTCCAATTGGGAGCAACCGTAAAATGCAAAAGCATCTATCGTTGTGACTGTATAAGAGTTTTCGTTGTGAGTGACAGTGGACGGGATTTCCAGAGTCCCGGTCAGTTGTGTATAGCCTGTTGTGGGACGGGTGAGAGTAACTTTTCGGGGAGGAGTGTCGGATGTAATCTTGTAGTACAAGGTCTGCCCAGTACTGCACACGGCATCGAAATCTTGAGCTGCGACGGTCATATTAATAATGACTAACAACCCTAATAAGACTATTTTTTTCATGACATAAAAAGGTTAATGTTTTTTTCTATAAAATGATTTGAGGATAGATTGTCTTCTCTCGGCTCGTGAGGCAGGGAGGTATCGGTAAAGCCACCGGCGTTGTCTGCGTCGTTTCATGCGGGCAACGATTCGGGGTAAGAAGGGAAGGTCTTTGGGCACAGATGCAAGATATTCTCTGGTCAATATCAATTTGTTCATGCGGGTGATGTCGTCCGGACGGACATGCCCGATGACAAACATGGAAAGGTCGGTGCCAATATAGTCACCGGCAAGCAGTGTAAGAATATTGAATGAATCGACCATTCCGATGGATTTCATCACTGCGTGGCACTCGTCAGGATTCAATGTTTGACGGTTGGCACGGAGGAACATGCCCCAATCAAGAATATTGCGCAAAGGCAGTTTGAACCGTGCTGTGAGATGGCTGACAGTGTGCATCAGGAGATACACCATATTAGCCGTAGGTGGGAGGAGATGGTCGTCCGGCACTTGCTCAAGAGCTTTCCAAATATAGGCTTCTGCTTGACGCTGGCTGTCGAAATTCAAATCGAGCAATTGACGGTGATTTTCGACCGTGACGCCATCGATTTTCATTTCGGCATGCTTGCCTACAGCGTTGGCTTCGGGATGGCCCAGAAGGGTGTTTCCGCGCTCAAAATTGTGGGGGAAACAAATGTCTATATCCCCGCAAGGGCGCGAATCGGGACGAGGGTAGTAGCGTGACAGGCTCATGCCTTTAAGCAGGACGTAGGGTAGACCCTCTGCCTTTGCTTTTTGGTCAATAAACTCAAGAACCTGTTTCTGGTGCGCATAGTGATAGCGTGTTCGGTCAGCCGAAAGAGTCCAGCTTAGAGCAATGTCGCCGATAGGCTGTTTGTCGGCAGGGAGCATCTCGATGGCGTCATATATCATTGTCACTACCCCATGTTTGCGCCCCAGTACAAACAACCGACCCCATTCGTCGGTGTCGAGTGTAGGAATGTCCGGGATCCGTTGGTTCAGCGAGCCCCGTAACAAGTCAAGCATATGGGAGGTTGTAGGTGTAATCGGCATGGTGCGGAGAAAGATTAATAGTCAAGATGCACACTCCATTTGCGGCCGTCTTTGACACAAGGGACTTTGATTTGGTCGAAGATGCTGTCGGGATGGAAAGCATTGGAGGTGACAAGGCGGAGGTCAACCAATGCGGTGGTGTCGCCCTCATCGATGGTTGTACCAAGGATTTCATACTCATGTATCACCATGCCCATGCTTTCAAGATATTCAATGACCTGTGGCTGTGCTTCCTCGGGCAGGTCGGTATAGCTCAGGGCTTTTTCATAATCGTTTGATTGGTTAGCCAGATAGAAATCGTTGACAATCTCTTCGGGTTTGTTGCTGCATGAGGCCAAAAAGAGTGCACAGGCCGCAGCCAAAGCGATAGTGTATTTTTTCATCGTAGTGATTTATTGTTGTTTTTATAGATACTCAGAATTTGCAAAAATACGAAAAATAATCTTAATAGGATGCTTTTTTTTTAATATGTCAAATTTTATTGGTATTTTTGCACACTTTTAATACTATGGTAGAACTATTTCTTGGCATATTGTGCGGCATAGCCTTGTCGCTGTTTTTCAGTTTCGGACCTGCTTTTTTTTCGCAGCTCCGTACCAGTATCCAGTATGGCTACAGAAAGTCATATCCTTTCGCTTTCGGTGTCAGTGTGGGCGACGTACTAATTGTATTTTTAATGCTGACAGTGTTAAAAAATGTTGATTTGTACGAACTGCTTCATAATGTATGGGTCGCTTCGATAGGTGGTGCGGTTTTGGTGGTGATGGGTATTTATTTCTTCCGCAAAGAGGTCACCAGCCTTGAAAAAGAAGGGTCGCGAATCAAGTTCAAAAGCAAAGATGGTGATCCGAGGCGCAGGACGATTTTCATGCAGGGGTTTGTAATCAACATTGTAAATCCGTTGATATGGATTTACTGGGTCTCAGTTATCGCACTGATGACTGGGGAGCTGAACTTGACAATTATTGAACGTTACATCTTCTTCATTGGCGTCCTCGGTACCACATTGGGCCTTGATATTTTGAAATGCAAACTGGCTTCGCTTCTTCAGCAAATCATCACGGTAAAACTGTTGAATATTACCAATAAGGTATGTGCTGTGATGATGTTTCTTTTTGCAGGCTATATGATTGTTTCGATGGCTCTCTATCAGTTCAATCCCAAGGTCAGGGCGCACGAACAGCAGAATCAACCCCAGTCCACCCAAATGATTAAAAAAATCCACAATTTGCAAAAGTCCGACAGTAGTTCCTCTATATTGCATATGCCCAAATTCCAGCAAGGCATCTTCGGGAACTCATCCCACCAGACGAAGACAAAAGACAAATCCGAATGATATGAACCAGACAATCCACGATTTATTGACGCGCCGAAGTGTAAGAGCTTATACCGACCGAATGCCCTCCAAAGCCGATATTGAAACCATCTGCCAAGCGGGGCTCTACGCTGCCACAGGCATGGGAACCCAAAGCCCCATCATCCTTGCCGTCACCAACAAAACCCTCCGCGACAGGATGAGCCGCCTCAATGCTCAGGTGATGGGTACTGATACCGATCCTTTCTACGGTGCCCCGGTGGTACTTACAGTGCTTGTCGATGCCGACACGGCTCTCACCCCCGTCGAAGACGGCAGTCTGATGATGGGCAACATGCTCAATGCCGCTCATGCGCTGGGGCTTGCCTCCTGCTGGATCAACAGAGCTCGCGAAGTCTTTGCCGGACCTGAAGGCAAAGCCATCCTCAAGGAACTGGGCATAGAAGGCAACTATGTAGGCATTGGCAACTGCATTGTGGGCTATGCCCTCAATCCCGAACCCCAGCCCAAGCCCCGTAAGGAAAACCGTGTTCGTTGGATCGAATAAATCTTGTTCCATCATGATTAGAGAGGAAACAGTCTTCGGACCCATATTCAGTCGCCGTTTGGGGACATCTTTGGGCATCAACCTGCTGCCCGAGAAAGGGAAAATCTGCAACTTCGACTGCATCTATTGCGAATGTGGATGGAACAAAGACGGACGGACCGACACCGTGCTTCCCACCGCTGCCAAAGTGCATGCCGACCTCAAAAACATGCTTGAAAACCTCCAACGGCAAGGCACTAAAGTGGACTCCATCACTTTCTCGGGCGATGGGGAGCCCACCCTCAACCCCGAATTCCCTGCCATCATCGACGACACCCTGTCGTTACGCAATCTTTTGGCACCCACGGCCAAGGTCTCAGTGCTCTCCAACGCCACCCGGGTTCATCTTCCCGAAGTCTTCAACGCCCTCGCCAAAGTGGATAACCCGATTATGAAAATCGATGCTCCCACCAATGAACTCGTGGCTCGCATCAACAACCCCGCACCTGGCTATGACATCCGGCGCGTTGTCGAAGCATTGAAACAATTCAAGGGCAATTTCATTCTCCAGACCTGCATGCTGCGCAGCAAAGAGTACGATTTCGACTCGTCGCGCCCCGAAGTGCTGGACGGCTGGATGGCTATAGTTCGTGAACTCAACCCCCGTCAAATCATGGTCTACACCATCGACCGCCCCACACCCGCACAGGGACTGGAACTTTTCACTCCCCAAGAGATGACCTCGCTGGTGCAACCGCTCATAGACGAAGGCTTCAACATCCAAGTCAAAGGTGCACTCAATTCGTAGCCGTCAATCCAACGTTTGGGCACAGCTTCTCTAAAGATCAAGCCAAGGACAGAATCTTCAAGCATGCCTTGCGACAGATTATTAAATCAAAATTGTAAGAAAAACCATCCATATCAAAAAAAATGTGTATTTTTGCATCTTCGAAAAGGAGACAAAAATACCTTTTTGAAACGTATAATTATTTGTCAATCATAAGATTGAATATTAATAACAAACATAGGAGAACCAAGTTATAGCAGTACCGATTACCCCTGGCGCCCCCAATAATTCAAACAAAGGGCGTGGCAAAGGACCTCAGAAAAAAGAGGCAGAACATTTGATCAACGAACGCATCACCGACCCGATGGTCCGTGTAGTGGGAGAGGACATTGAGCCTACCATCATGAGCACCAAAGAAGCGTTGATCATGGCATACAATGAAGGTCTTGACTTGGTGATGATTTCCCCCACGGCCAATCCTCCTGTGTGCAGAATCATAGAGTACCAGAAATACCTCTATGAGCAAAAGAAAAAAGACAAAGAGCGCAAGGCAAACTCTACAAAAGTCGTCATCAAAGAAATCCGTCTCAGTCCTCAGACCGACGACCACGATTTTGAGTTCAAACTTAACCATGCCAAGCGGTTCCTTAAAGAAGGCAACAAGGTGAAAGTCGACGTCTTTTTCCGCGGACGTTCTATCGTCTACAAAGAACAAGGCGAAGCCCAGTTGCTCAAATTCGCCGAGGCATTGATGGACTATGGCAAACCCGAGGCCATGCCACGGCTTGAAGGCAAGCGCATGCTCATCATCATCGCCCCCAAAAAATAATGAACCAAGCATTATCGTAACAATATAGTCTAACTTATTAAAAAAACAGTAAAGTAATGCCCAAAATGAAAACAAAAGCCGCTGCCAGAAAGCGTTTCGCATTCACCGGCACCGGCAAAATCAAGAGAAAGCATGCTTATCATAGTCACATCCTGACTAAGAAAGAGACCACGCAAAAACGTAATCTCGACCACACCGCATTGGTGAGCCGCGACGACGAGAAACGAGTCAAAAGAATGCTTTTAGCTTAAACGGTTGATACGTCTGGTTGTGGCGGACAGGCATGGCCGGCTCCACCTAAAAGCCAGGCACAACAAACCGAAACAGGAGTTATTAACCATTATTTCGAGCACAAAAGAGCAGCCACGGATGCTGCCGCTGAAATGAAAAACAATTAAACAAAAATGCCAAGATCAGTAAACGCTGTAGCTTCAAGAGCACGCAGAAAAAAAATCCTCAACCGTACCAAGGGTTACTGGGGTAGAGGTAAAAACGTATGGACCGTTGCCAAGAATAAATGGGAAAAAGGTCAGACCTACGCATATCGCGACAGAAAGAACAAGAAAAGAGAGTTCCGCGCACTGTGGATTAACCGTATCAACGCCGGTTGCCGCATCAACGGCATCTCTTATTCCGTGTTTATGGGCGAATTGCGCAAGAACAGCATCGAACTGAACCGCAAAGTTCTCGCCGACCTGGCCATGAACAACCCCGAGGCTTTCACCGCTGTTGTTAAGATGGTAAAGAAATAAGCCGAACAAACTGAGTGATTAACCTTTAAAACTTTATGTCATGGGAAAAACTGAACTTATGCAATATGTAGAGGATTTGGTCGAGCGTAAAGAGTTCCCCGAATTCAAGGCTGGCGATACCATCACTGTCCATTACAAAATCAAAGAAGGTAACAAAGAACGTATCCAGAACTTCCAAGGCGTTGTTCTGCAACGCAGAGGAAGCGGTTCCACTGAAACCTTTACTGTCCGTAAGATTACCAACGGCGTTGGTGTGGAGCGTGTGTTCCCCATCTGCAGCCCGTTCATCGAGCAAATCGATGTCAACAAACGTGGTGCCGTCCGCAGAGCCAGAATTTTCTATCTCCGCAATCTTACCGGTAAGAAAGCCCGTATTAAAGAGAAGAGATACTAATCTTTTCCCTCACCGATATGCTTGGAATAAAGAGAGCGTCCCATCCCGGACGCTCTCTTTTTGTGTTGTCAGTATGTTCGCGGTTCGGTTTGCTGGAGCCCCTGATTGAGTGAATCCCCATGGCTCCACGCCACTGGAATGCTTCAACACCTTATGACCATGGTGTCTATATGGGCGGTTTCCCACCCACGGGGTAACTCTTGCCGCACTCGCCTCCCGCACAACCTTCGCTCACTGTCCCTTATTTGTTCCTCAGTTATTCCTTCTACCGTAGGAAAAGGAAGGAATAACTGAGGGGTAAGTGACGAAAAAGGAGTGGGAGAAGGACTCGGCAGTAATTTGCGAAAGGTATCCTTGCCAGTAGAGAGGGGAGTCCGGTCGAGGGCAAGAACTCAGCGACTGTCCAGTGCGGCTCACATGGTAACAATTGTTAATCAATGGAAATAAATTTTGCCATGTCAATATTAATTCGTACTTTTGCAAATTACAATAATTTTGAAGATAAACACTTAACTTTTTATATATAAAGGAGAAACAAACAATGAAAGTAATCGTAAAAAACTTTGGTGAGGTGTCGCCGCAGGAGCCTTGCTCCATTATCGACATCATCAAGATGGTAAATCCGGAGGGTCTCAACAATTATTGTGCTGCCCGAATCAACAACAATTCAGACCTTGTTGATCTCCGAACTACCATCACTTCCGATTGCGACATTGAACTCTTAGATACCACAAACAAGGAGTGCCTCTCTGTGTTGCGTCACACAACAGCACACATCATGGCTGAGGCCGTGCAGAACCTTTTCCCCGAAGCCAAGATAACCATCGGTCCTGCCACGGACAATGGCTTTTTCTACGATTTCGACTTCCGCCCATTTAGCCGTGAGGACTTGGACGCTGTGGAGAAGGAGATGAAGTCCATCATCAAACGTGCCACCCGTTTGGAGCGCAAGGAGGTTACCCGCAACGAGGCTTTGGAAATCATGACCCAGCGCAACGAGCCCTATAAGGTTGAATTGCTCGAGGCCATCCCCGAAGGAGAGACTATCACCATCTATCAACAGAACAACTTCGTCGACCTCTGCCGTGGTCCGCACCTGTTGAACACCCGTCCCATCAAGGGCTTTAAACTGATTTCATCCTCCAGCACCTATTGGCGTGGTGACAAGAAGAATAAGTCCCTCAGCCGTATCCATGGCACTGCATTCTTCACCAAGGAAGAGCTGGATAACTACTTGCAGTACCTCGAGGACATCAAGAATCACGACCATAACAAGATTGGCCGCGAACTTGAAATCTTCACAACCGTTGACGTCATCGGCCAAGGTCTTCCGCTGCTCATGCCCAAAGGCACAAAGATTGTGCAAACGATGCAGCGTTGGATTGAGGACGAGGAGACCCGTCGCGGCTACATGCGCACCAAGACCCCGTTGATGTCCAAGAGCGACCTCTACAAGCTGTCCGGACACTGGGACCACTATCGTGACAAGATGTTCATCATGGGTGACCCAGACGACGAGAAGGAAGTCCTGGCCATGCGTCCCATGACCTGCCCCTTCCAGTACTTCGTCTACAAGAACAGCCAGAAGTCTTATCGCGACCTGCCTTGCCGTTACGGCGAGACCTCGACCCTCTTCCGCAAAGAGGACAGCGGCGAGATGCACGGCCTGACCCGTGTGCGCCAGTTCACCATCAGCGAAGGCCACCTGATTGTGCGTCCCGACCAGATGGTGGAGGAGTTCAAGGGCTGCATTGACCTTGCCCGCTATTGCCTCACCACACTGGGTCTGCAGGACGATGTGACCTACCACCTCTCGAAATGGGATCCTGAAGACACTGAGAAGTACATCGGCGATGCCGAGACTTGGGAGTCCACCCAGCAACATATCCGCGACGTCCTCAATGACCTCAACATCCCCTTTGTCGAGGATGTCGGAGAGGCAGCCTTCTACGGACCCAAAGTGGATATCAATGCCAAGAACGTCTATGGCAAGGAAGACACCATGATTACCATTCAGTGGGATGCCCTCATTGCCGAGCGTTTCGACATGTACTATATTGACTCTGACGGCAGCCGTCAGCGCCCCTACATTATCCACCGTACCAGCATGGGCTGCTACGAGCGCACCCTGGCTTGGCTGATTGAGAAGTATGAGGGTGCCTTCCCCACCTGGCTTGCTCCTGAGCAGGTGCGTGTGCTTCCCATCTCCGAGAAGTTCCTCGACTATGCCGAGCAGGTGACTGCAGAGCTGCAGCGCAACGGCATCGAGGCCACCCTCGACCGCCGCAGCGAGAAGATTGGCTACAAGCTCCGCGAAACCCGCATGCAGAAGATTCCCTATGCCCTCCTTATCGGACAGAAGGAGCAGGACGAGGGTCTCGTGGCCGTGTGGAACCGTAAGGACGGCGACCTTGGTCAGTCGAAGCTCGAAGTGTTCATCGATGCCCTGTGCAAGGAAATCCGCACCAAAAGTGTGGAACTGACCATCCGCAAGGCTGAGTAAGAAAACCTAGTTTCAATGTAAAGCAGCGGGCCGCGCCAATGGTGCGGCCCGCATATTTTTGTGAGTGTTCTGTAAATTCAGAATATACTCCAGGGTGCCACGCCCATGATTGCGCTCATGCGGTCCACGCACCCCTTCATAAAGAACATGGCCCCCATTTCGTGGGCAGGCAGCAAAGGTGAACTGCCGTAGTCGGCTGTGTCAATCTCCGTACCGCTCACACCCATGCTTGTCAGGTAACGGTACAGGTTGGTTGTGTTCTCTACAGGCACAGTGATGTCCTGCGTGTTGTGGAAAAGATATATCTTCTCGTCCCTTCTTGGAGTCCAGTTCTTGCAAAGGTTGTCGTTGTCCAGCGCAGAAATGACCTTCTGTGACACACTTGTGTTGGTGTCGAGCAGTGTGGGCGCGATATATCCGGTTAGGGTCTGTGTGCCAATCAGCGAGTCGATCTCTTCCCGTTTATAGCGTTTGGACAGTATCCATTCGTCAATGTGGCTCAGCACGGGTTCCACAAACATCTCCTCGCGGGGTATCCCGAGCTGTGCGTATTCGTTGTAAGCCAGCAGCACGCTGATTACCGTGCTGGGCATTCCTGCCAGGGAGTAGCTGATGAACTGCCTGTAGGTCTCCGGTATGTCGTAGGAACCTGCACCGGCATATGTCTGAGTGATATGGATGTCAGGGTACTTCGTATCCACCAGCCTTACCACACCCATGGAGGTGTGTGCCCCTTGCGAATAGCCCAGGTTGAATAGTCTGTCATCCCATTTGTAGCCCATGCCGGTGAGCAGCTTTTTGGCGGCAAGCAGTGCGTCCACGCTGCTCTGTGCATTTGCGCTCGAGATGCAGTAGGCTTGATGGTATTTCTCGCTGATGCCGAATCCGTAGTAGTCGGGCGATATGGTAATCAGGCGGCTGCGTGCCAGCAGTCTTTGGATGTCAAGTTTCCCCTTTGTGGGGCATTCGTCGGCGCGGTATATGGTGAAGTGGTTGTAGAGCGCAAGCCCTAGGGCAGACAGGTTGTTCTTGACGCTGTCGCCCATGGTGATGGTTGCAGACAGGACGACGGGATTGCCATAGGGGTCTTTGGACGGGTATACAAAGTTGTAGGCCGTCATTTTATCCCCCGCATAGCGAACCGAGTCGGTGATGTAAATGTCAGATGACGGGGTGTCGGGTGAATTGATGTCGTTCTCCCGTGTACATGAAACCGTTGCAATTAAAACGGTGAAAAGGAATAGGAATATGTTATAGTGTTTCATTGGGAATATGATGTGATTACTTGTTACAATGTCTATGCCAAGGGCTGCTGTCGTGTGTACAGCGCGATACCTACCCGGTTGATATGTTCCAGCAAGGCTGTGTTTTTGATGTCCTTTTTCAGGCTCAAGTCTAATTCGTAGGGCATTAATAGGTCGTCGATGGCACTACAGAGCTGCATCAAATCCTTATGGGTTAATTTGTCGCCCTCTAAAGTGATGTCTATGTCAGAAAAGGGCTTGTAGTTACCCTTTGCACGTGAGCCAAAGAGAATAGCCTTTTCCACATGTATGTTAGAAGAAAAGATGTTGCGTAAGCCTTCGATTTCTTTCTCTTTCAGTCCGTATGCCATGACATGGGGAGTTCGGGTTCAGCAATGGAAAGCATTTTTTTTTCAAAGTCTTTGAACAACGGGTAGTATGTTGACTTGATGGAGTCGAATACAGTATTTAATATTTCCTCGTCGTAATCGTGCGAAGTTGTGTTTCTGGCTTCAATTGACTGCATCCATCGTTCGTCTGTAATCAGCCCCATGGAGAATGCCTTTCTAAGAGCATCGCGTGAGCCTCGTATATCATGGAATCCTTGATACTCGGCATAGTCTTTCATCACTTTCCAGGATAGCTCCCATGTGAGTTCAAAGTTCTTGATTGCACCAGTCATCAGCAATTCTCTTTCATTCTCGTCACGTTCTACACCACAGTTTAGAATATCTATGGCATAGGACAGGCGCCCCAAAGCGTTACGGTAGTTCTCAAACCGCTGCAACCAGCGAATGTCCTTTGCTTCCATGGCTGTATGGCTATGTAGTTATTCCGTCTTACGGCCGAAGATGGTGTAGCCCACGCCAACCATGAATGTGTTGCCGCGACCTACCGAGTAGGTGGCTGTGATGTACCACGGGTTGGTCATCTTGTAGGCCGCACGCATCAGAAACCCGTTGCTCTCAAAGTGGTCGGTGCCCCTGTAGCCGATGCCCAGCATAATGGCGCTGTTGTTCGGGAAGGAGAAGGCCACGGTGGGGGTGAAGGCAAATCCTACGCCGCGTGTGGTGTTGAGCTCTACATATCCGCCTACGGAAATGAGGTCGGTCACTGGGAATGTCATGTCCAGACCAATTCCCAACATGGCGCAACTCCGTCCTTCTATGTTGGGGTACCACAGTTTGCCAATGCTGCCGTTGACACCCATGAAGAACTTGCGGGCCACATCGCCGCATTCTATTGTCCAGCGCACACGTCCGTCGTATCCGCGGGGGATGTAGCAGTAGATGCTCTGCCACTTGTTGATAAGATTGGTGCCAATCTCCTCGAAGGCAGCTTGCAGCTTGTCAAAGTTCTGGAGGGAGTAGAATTTGTCGCCCGAGGCATTGTGGGATAGGCTGCTCAGCACCCGCTCGAACTCGGTGTTGTTGCGGTCTACGTCGTTGCCACGGATGGCCAGCACGTAGCTCTCGATAGGCGCTCCGCCAATCTTCTCCTTCAGGATGCGCTGGTTTACATGCTGGAAGTAGCGGTGTTCGGTTCCCTCAGCGGCTTTGCCGATTTTGGGGTCAAACGAGTCGTTGTCGTAGCCGTCGGTGAAGGCAATCACATAGTTGCCGTCGTATTTCTTGTCCTTGCTTATCTTCAGCTTGGCCACATAGCTCTTGATGTTGTCCAAGCCCTTGTTGATGGCATAGTAGAAAGCCGTGCGGTTGTTAAGCTGCAGGGTGTCGATAAACTGGAACATCTCTTTGCGGCTATCCTTTGTCAGCGGACGCAGGTCAAAGGTGCGGGTGTTGCGCATCGAGTTGAACCCCACGATGCCGATATGCACATTGCCGTCGCTTGACTTGTCGATGATGACATCAATGAACTGCTTGGCAGCGTTTTTCAGTTTTACAAAGTCCGATGAACCAATAGAGGAGCTGCAGTCTAACACCAACATGATGCTCATGACTTTCTGCTGAGAGAATGCGGCTTGCGCGTCCTCCACCTCGCTGTCCACCTGCCAGCGGCCGCTGTTGTTCTGCCAGCGGTAGAATTTCATGCCGCAGCCGAAGCCCTGCGGGTGGGTTGTAGCGGCGTGGTCGAACACCAGCTGCACGCCCTTGTCGGTGTCGTGGCCGTAGATGGTGTCATTGTCCGTAAAGCTGATGCCCTGGCTGCGGATGTTATACAGTTTCCAGGGCTGGCCGGTTTTTGTGGGTGTGGCCAGCTGGCCTTCGATATAATACTTAGCTTTGTCGGCCTGTGCAAAGGCCGAGAGTGAAAGCAGCAGCGCGGCTGCGAGTAGTGTGAGATGTTTCTTCATGTGTGCTTACTTGTTATTAAATATGCCTTACTAAAACGTGTTTTCTTTTTATTTATTGTTGCAGATGTAAAATAAATCCGCTGCAAAGCACCGAAATGTTGAATCTGTGGTGATGCAGATATGCCCGCCAAGGCAATAAATAACAGGAGTGCTCGTTATTATTTTCCATAAGACTACCCAGCATGAGCACTGACAGCATACAGAATGAAGAACTGGTCTCCCCCGAAATGATGGAGGCCATGGGCATCAGCCAGCCTGCCTATGAAGAGGTGATGGGCATCATTGGTCGTATGCCTACTGTGCAGGAACTGAGTACCCTGCTGGCCATGTGGGAGGCTAACGGAAAGCAGCAGAGCCTCTATGGCTGGCTCAAAGGGCAGCATCATGTGGTGGAAAAGCATGAGTATCTCTATACCGGCACCGACACCACCCACAAGGATATCCGCGAACCCCGCGTGAAGGATTGTATCGCCTTGGCTCACGAACTCATGCAAAACACCGATTCCCGGCAAGGCGATGAGCCTGGTGCAGCCCATTTCTCGCGCAGCGAACTGCTCTATATGGTGGGCAATGTCAGTACCCAGTTCCTCGACTCGGAGTACGCCCGTCGCTGTCTCCACATCGTGGCCGACCCCGTCAAGATGACCACAGTGGAAGAGGACATGGAGTACCTGCGTCTCATTCTCGGCAGTCTGCTGGACGGCGAGGTTATCACCTCCCTCCGTCCCGTGGGGCAGGGAGGCCTCTTCGCCACTCTGGTGCGGGGCAGTGGCGGGAAGGTGGGGTTCGACATCCTCACATGCCGTGAAATCCGTCTTGACGCCTTCCTCTTCGGCGAGGAAGAAGGGCGCTTTATTGTCTCGCTGCCCGAGCGGCACGACGATTTCTTTCTGCTCAAGATGGACGAGGCCCGTATCAACTGCTGTTTCTTGGGACATGTGACCAAAGGCCGCGTGCTGGTGGATGATATGGACTATGGGGATGTGAAGGGATATATGTAAGAATGTTGGAGTATTGAATTTTTTTCGTATCTTTGCAAATAAAATCACGAACAGCTATGCTTGACAGACCGACTATGATTAAGATGCTCGATGAGCGTATGGAGCAGTTGTACCAGAATGGTAATGCCGATGTGCAAAAGCTTAAAAAAGAGATAGAACGCATGCCTGACGATGCGGAACTCTGGTTCGAGTTAGGCCTTGCGCACAACCAGGCGGGACTGCAGTATATTGACATGGCTTTTGAGAAGGCCGCGTTGGAATACTATGAGGCGAACCCCGAAGCTGAGGGTGAGCCTGAGCATTTGACTGTGGAAGTGCCGAAGGCTATGGAAATGTTCACCAGTGCCCTGCAGGTTTTCGACAAGGTGCTCGAACTGATGCCTGACTTTTATGGTGTGCAGTGCCAGCGGGGCATCGCCTTGGGGAATATGCATCGCTATGAAGAGGCAGAGCAGTGCTATCTGAAAGCCTTGGAAGAAGACGAGGAAGACTTCACGGCAGCAAGCTATCTCAGCATGGTCTATAGAGATATGGGCAAGGACGACTTGGCCGACAAATACCAGAGACTGTCGGAAGAGTTGAACGACAGCGCTGATAGGAATTAGTAACAGAAAAATATAATGATATGGAACAGAGTGGAACACTTTCTATTTTCGATAGCCGCAAGGAGGAACGCCTCAATGCGGCGACGGGCGACCAAATCAGTGCCCGCAAATACAATGCAGTGATGCTCCTCACACTGATGTGGGGATTCTTGGTCAATGCCGCCATGGTCGAGTACTTGGCTGTGCCGGTAATGCGCCTCTTCTCCGGCGTGGGCCCGGTATGGCTGTTTATCGGCTATTTTGTGCTGGCGCTTGCCGGTGTGTTTCTCAGCGCCAAGTCGCAGAACCCTTGGATTAGTTTCTTGGGCTACAATCTGCTTGTGCTGCCCATCGGGGTGATGCTGTGCTTTATCCTGCCCGGTTTTCCCGTGAGTGTCGTCACCAAGGCACTGCTGCTGACGGGTGTTGTCACGGCCACGATGACTCTTTTGGGACTGGTGCGCCCGCAGCTGTTTCTTGGGTTGGGCCGCACATTGCTTATCGCTTTGCTGGTGGGCATAGTGGCAGAGTTGGTGGCCACTTTCCTGCTGCACTACACCGGCACGCTGTTCGACTGGCTGTTTGTCATCCTTTTCTCGGCCTATATAGGCTATGACGTGGCCAAGTCGCAGATGTACCCCAAGACCGTCGACAATGCCGTGGATTGCGCGCTCGACATCTATCTCGACATTATCAACATCTTCATCCGCCTGCTCGCCCTGCTGAGCCGGAGGGATTGAGGCGTCTTTTTGGTTTTAAATGGCAATGTTTTTCTTGCCATGTCAAAAAAAATGCTTATATTTGCATTTGCTGTTAATGTATAATTGATAATATAATATATTGATAATGAGACCCGATTTTTCAAAAGTAGACTTCCGTGCACAAAGTGAAAACAAGGAATCCTTTGTACAATGGGAGAAAGAGAACAATATTCAGAAGAGTTGGAAGACTCCCGAGCAGATTGATGTGAAACCCGTTTACGGCAAGGAAGACCTCGCTGGAATGGAGCATCTGAACTATGCTGCCGGTATTGCTCCCTACCTTCGTGGCCCCTACAGCACCATGTATGTGATGCGTCCGTGGACCATCCGTCAGTATGCCGGTTTCTCCACTGCCGAGGAGTCGAATGCTTTCTACCGCCGTAATATTGCGGCCGGTCAGAAGGGTTTGAGCTGTGCCTTTGACTTGGCAACCCACCGTGGCTACGACAGCGACCATGAGCGTGTAGTCGGCGACGTGGGTAAGGCCGGTGTGGCCGTGGACAGCATCCTCGACATGAAGATTCTGTTCGACCAGATTGACCTGGGCAAGATGTCGGTGTCGATGACCATGAACGGTGCCGTTCTGCCCATTCTGGCTTTCTACATCATCGCTGCCGAGGAGCAGGGTGTGCCGCAGGAGCAACTGCAGGGCACCATCCAGAATGACATCCTGAAGGAGTTTATGGTGCGCAACACCTATATCTATCCCCCGCTGCCCTCGATGAAGATTATTGCCGACATCTTCGAGTACACCTCGCAGCATATGCCCAAGTTCAACAGCATCTCCATCTCCGGCTACCATATGCAGGAGGCTGGCGCCACTGCCGATATTGAGTTGGCCTATACCTTGGCCGACGGTCTGGAGTATCTGCGTGCTGGTATCAATGCCGGCATGAGTGTGGACGATTTTGCTCCCCGTCTGAGCTTCTTCTGGGGCGTGGGCATGAACCACTTCATGGAGATTGCCAAGATGCGTGCTGCCCGTATGTTGTGGGCAAAGATCGTCAACCAGTTCAACCCCAAGAATCCCAAATCCCTTGCCCTGCGTACCCACTGCCAGACCTCTGGCTGGAGCCTCACCGAGCAAGACCCCTTCAACAACGTGGCTCGTACCTGCATCGAGGCTATGGGTGCCGCCCTTGGCCATACACAGAGCCTGCATACCAACGCCCTTGACGAAGCCATCGCCCTGCCTACGGACTTCAGCGCCCGTATCGCCCGTAATACGCAGATCTATATTCAGGAAGAGACCAATATCTGCCGTGTGGTCGACCCATGGGCTGGCAGCTATTATGTGGAGAGCCTGACTCACGAGCTGGCTCACCGCGCCTGGGCACACATCCAGGAAGTGGAGAAGCTGGGCGGCATGGCCAAGGCCATCGAAAGCGGTGTGCCCAAGATGCGTATCGAGGAGGCCAGCGCCCGCAAGCAGAGCCGTATCGACAGCAATGTGGACACCATCGTCGGTATCAACAAATACCGTCTGGACCACGAAGACCCCATTGAGACCCTTGAGATTGACAACACCGCCGTGCGTAAGGCTCAGATTGAGCGCCTGCAGAAGCTGCGTGCCGAGCGCGACAGCGCCGCCGTCGAGGCTGCCCTGGATGCCCTCACGCACTGCGCCGAGACCGGCGAGGGCAACCTGCTTGAGCTCTCCATCGACGCAGCCCGCAAGCGTGCCTCTTTGGGCGAAATCAGCTATGCCTTAGAGAAAGTCTACGGACGTTATAAAGCAAAGATTAATCTTATCAGCAACGTGTACAGCAGTCAGACCAAAGAGAGCGACAGCTTCAAGAAAGCTCAGGCTCTCACCGACGAATTTGCCAAACTGGAGGGCCGCCGTCCCCGTATCATGGTGGCCAAGATGGGACAGGACGGTCACGACCGCGGAGCCAAGGTGGTAGCTACGGGCTATGCCGACATGGGCTTCGACGTGGACATGGGTCCGCTGTTCCAGACCCCTGCCGAGGCCGCCAAGCAGGCTGTGGAGAACGATGTCCACATCCTTGGTGCCAGTTCTTTGGCCGCAGGCCACAAGACACTCCTGCCGCAGGTAATCGAGGAACTCAAGAAACTGGGCCGTGACGATATCATGGTGGTGGCCGGTGGTGTTATCCCGCCGCAGGACTACCAGTATCTCTTCGATGCCGGTGTGGCCGCCGTCTTCGGGCCCGGCACCCCTGTCAGTGTAAGTGCCATCAAGATGATGGAGCTGCTCCTCGCCGCCAGAAAATAACACTCGTTGATTAAAGGCAAATAGATGAAGGGCTGCCATCGCAGCCCTTTTTTTATACAGTTTAACCCAAATCGGTCGTTAGGGTTTATGCCAGATTAGTATTTGTTTCGAGCAGATTGGCCACATCGCTGGCGAAGACGTAGCGGGCTACGGCGAGACAGGGATGTGGACAAGATGCCGAAAGAAATGCTGATATGGCATAAACAGACCTGAAAAAACGAGAAAGGATATAAAAGTCGGCCTAATGACCGATTTGGGTTTAGGATGGTGAATGGTCGCTGTCACGGTGTGTGTGGGAGGGGGAGGAAATGCATGTTTTTCTTCAAAATAAAGAAATAATTATGCCATGTCAAAAAAAAGTAGTATCTTTGCAAACTCAATTGGAACGTGAAAATGAAGCCGAAAGTTGATACTATTATCCAGTTTAGTGGCTTGAAACCAGGTAGGTACGAGTATGATTATACGCTGGATAATGCTTTCTTCGAGGAGTTCGAAAATGAAGAATTACGCGAAGGAAACATCAATTTTGAGGTAATTTTAGAGCGGAAAGAGCGTATGTTGATGTTCACTTTTTCATTTGAAGGAGTTGTGAAATCAATATGCGACCGTTGTCTGGGCGAGCTGGACATACCGGTAGAAGGAAAGGAAACCCTGTGTGTGAAATTCAGCGATACCGAGACCAGCGACAGCGAGGACGTGGTGATTCTTCCCGAGAAAGCGTACCAGATTGATTTGGCCCAATGGATGTATGAATATGTGGCGGTGAGCATGCCAATGCATAAAGTCCATCCCGAGGGTGAGTGCGATGCAGAGATGCTTAAATACATCACGGAGGAGAGCGACGAGGAGCCGGAGTCCGAAGAAAACGGCAGTGAGATAGACCCCCGCTGGTCGGCACTCAAAGAACTGTTAGAAAAATAAACAAATAAAAAATAATAAATTATGCCACATCCAAAACACAGATTCTCGCAGACTCGCACAGCGAAGCGCAGAACACACGACAGTTTGGAGAAAGCCCAGCTCACCACGTGCAGCAATTGCGGCGCTCCAGTAATGTATCACCATGTATGCCCTGAGTGCGGGTACTACAGAGGCAGATTAGCCATCGAAAAGAACGTCGAGTCGTAAGACAAAGCGCCCTTAAAGGCTAACACCAAAAGTGCGTCCCTCCGCAAGGATGGGCGCACTTCTTTTTTATACGGCTGTGCTGTATTTCTGGCATTAATATTCAAAAAAAATGAAAATGTTAAGAAAAAGTTGTATATTTGCATTGTCAACCATCCGAGCCCTTGATGGGTAAGCGGGTGGGGGACAGGACATAATAAAAAAGGCGTTGAGCGAAACGTTTTATCTGCGGCATACAGAACTTCGCAAATTCTAATCTTCCGCACGGTAAAAGCAGTTGCCATCGTCCAGTGGTGCGTTATACATAATTCTTGTGTATATACGTCAGCGTGGGCTTCGGCATTGCTTATCCTCGGAAGATGGGCATGCGAAGGCCTTGTATGCGGGATGAGCGATGAACTTAGATACCCGCGCTTCTTTTTTTATGCATCCTTGAACAGTTTTATTTGGTATGGTGCAGGTATCCGCCAGTGATTAAAAAAAACTAACACATGCACAAAACGCAAAAACGGGAGTACATGGCTCCCACTATCAGAACGCTGCTGACCAGCGTCGAGAACGGCTATGCCCTCAGCCGCGAGGGCGGCGTAGTACCTCCGCAGCCACAAGGGCTGACAGGCGCTAACGAGAGTTTCACCGGTGGCGGCAGCTTCGACGGTACTTCATTCAATTAATCATCAATCCTTAAAGCAGTAGAAACATGAAAAGAACATTTATGACCTTGACAGCCGCAATTGCATTGACGGCTTCTATGACGTTCACCTCCTGCAATAAGGAGGAACAGGGCAATGCAGAGTTCACCGCTACAATGGAGACTTGCACCGACATTCAGGGCAAGACTGTCCTCAATGGTACTGACCTCAACTGGGTATCGGGCGACCAAATTGCAATCTATGGCGTTGGTGGAAACGGAGTGTATCAAGCCACGCCGCAGACTCCCGCCACCACTGCAGCCTTCACCCGTGTGAGCGGTAGCAATGTTTCGGCTCCCTGCCGCGCCTACTACCCCGCCACGCTGACAACTGACGGCATTAACATCACCCTGCCCGCTACGCAGACATACGTAAATGGCTCCATGAATGAGTTCCCCATGTATGCCGAGAGCAACACCAACGTACTTTCTTTCCGCAACCTCTGTGGTGCACTGAAACTGCACCTCACCAAGGCCAACACCAACATCAGCTCGATAGCCGTCACCGCTTCCAGCCCGATTAACGGCCTCTTCACTGTTGACTATAACAACGGCGACCCGGTATTGACACCGGTTAGCGGCAGCGCTACAACACATACTTCCGCCAACACTACCGTCCTCACTTGTGCCACGGCACAGGCCATAGACAATGGTGCCGACTTCTTCATCTACTTGCCTGCTGGCAACTACACTGGACTCGAGATTGTCTTAACCGATGACAATAATGTCACCTGCACCAAAACGGCTAACGTCACCATTCCCGTTACCCGCAGCCAGTACACCACCATCACCTTCGGTGAGAATGATATAGACTTTACAATAGAGTCTCCTGCAATTGAGGGCGAACTTCCGGGACTCTTTTCCGTGAGCGCCACGCAGCAGGTTCGTTTCTCGCAAGGTAACCTGCAATACCAACCCAGCACCCAGACCTGGCGTTTTGCCCAGCACCAATACGACCGTGTGAGTGGCACTTACTCGACTCAACCCGGCGATGGTTGCAATTCATACACCACTACATACACAGGCTGGATAGAACTCTTTGGTTGGGGTACAGGTAATAATCCACTTCTTGTTTCGACAGACCGTAACGACTACACCACATTTGTGGACTGGGGTGTCAATGCCATTAGTAATGGCGGCAATCAAGCCAATGTGTGGCGTACTCTCACGTGGGATGAGTCGAGATACCTGTTTAGTAGCCGTTTGGATGCAGCCAACAAGTATGCTAAAGGTACTGTCAATGGTGTTGTTGGATTAATTCTTTTGCCGGATAATTGGACGATGCCTTCAGGCTGCTCATTTACTCCGGGTATGAGTGCCTCCAATAGCTATTCACTTGAACAATGGAATGACATGGAACTTGCCGGTGCAGTGTTTTTGCCATGTGCTGGTAATGTTTTTCTAGATACCTACTACGGCTGGTGTTATGATGGCGGCGAATCAGCTTGCTACTGGACTTCTACTGTTTATCCTTATGATGACTCATATGCAATGGCACTTGAAATGTATTTTAGTTCCAGCTATGTACGCTACTATCTATATATAAACCACGCTTTTCCAGCAAATTATCAATACTCTGTGCGTCTTGTTCATGACAACTAAGAGTCTGACACATTGAGTGAATAGGTCTGTATTCACTCAATTAAACTCAAGAAGTCCCTGTCGTGAAGGCAGGGACTTCTCTTTTTACGTCTTGTGTCGCTGTATCTTCTTCGTTTATTCTACTGTTCTCCATTTTGTTTTCCTTTCTTTTTATGGTCTGTTTATTTATCTTTAGGTATCTACTGTAAACCGCTGCAAAATTACATGTTTTGTTTTTGACAGGTTCGTTTATTTACCTTAACCCTGTCACAACTTTCGTAAAATTACCAATAAGTGATGTTAAACCGACTTTACAGGTTGTTTGTTCTCAGGTTTTCCCATGATTATGGACTAATGAATTCTCAATTCTCAATTTTCAGCTTCCAATTTTCAACTCTGACGTTAAGTCGTTGTTGTGCCGTTGTTTATGCGCTTTGTATTATATCCGTTTCCCATCGTTTTCCCTTCTGGAAAGGGAAAACGATGGGAAAACGATCGAATAACGATCGAATAAATGACGACGCTACGACGGTGCTACCATTATGTCTGATTAGACCAGCTCGGCCATGAGGTCGTGTTCGAGGGCTTGGGTGATGCGGACGCGGTGGAAGGTGCCGGTGGCCAAGCGGTGCGTGGCGGGGATGAGGACTTCGTCGTCGATGTCGGGACTGTC
>JAEEGH010006492.1_pt1 | contig 28651 bp, 24 predicted proteins | sample 9134181 | NCBI WGS metagenome assembly JAEEGH01 (sample SAMN16246544, study PRJNA631951) | gut metagenome | biome: gut microbiome; feature: rumen; material: DP-attached | host: Bos | place: Iran: Karaj | collected 2018-10 | reverse complement strand
AGCACTTTGCCGAGCGCCGGGGCTGGAAACTGGAGGTCACCGACCAGGCTCCCGGCACGGCCGGCGGTTTCAAGCAGATCGTGTTCAAACTCTCTTCCAGCCAGGACGGCGTGTACGGCGTGATGAAGTATGAATCCGGCGTGCACCGCGTCCAGCGTGTCCCGCAGACGGAAACCCAGGGCCGCATCCAGACATCGGCCGCTTCCGTGGCCGTGTTCCCGGAAGCCGGCGAGTTCGACGTGGAACTGAATCCGGCCGATATCCGCAAGGATCTCTTCTGTGCCTCCGGACCGGGCGGCCAGGGCGTGAACACCACCTATTCCGCCGTGCGTCTGACCCACATCCCTTCCGGCCTCGTGGTCCAGTGCCAGGAGGAGCGCTCCCAACTCAAGAACCTGGACCGCGCGATGGAGGAACTCCGCACCCGTCTGTACAATCTCGAGCATCAGAAATACCTGGACGGCATCGCCGCGAAGCGCAAGACCATGGTATCCACCGGCGACCGTTCCGCGAAGATCCGTACCTATAACTATCCCCAGGGCCGCGTGACGGACCACCGCATCGGCTGGAGCATGTACAACCTGCCCGTCTTCATGGACGGTGACATCCAGGAGTGCATCGACCAACTCCAGATCGCGGAGAACGCAGAACGCCTGAAGGAAGCCGGTGAGGAGGAATGATATGGACCGGAAAGACGAAGGACTGAAAGCGCTGGGCGGCAAGACCGTTTACAGCCAGCATTACGACCCCTCCGTTCTCGAAACCTTCGAGAACCAGCATCCCGACAACGACTACTGGGTGCGTTTCAACTGCCCGGAGTTCACCACCCTGTGCCCCATCACCGGCCAGCCGGACTTCGCGGAGATCCGCATCTCCTATGTCCCGGACCGCCGGATGGTGGAGTCCAAGTCCCTGAAACTGTATCTGTTCAGTTTCCGCAGCCACGGCGGTTTCCACGAGGACTGCGTGAACACCATCCTGAAGGACCTCGTCAAACTGATGGACCCGAAGTACATCGAGGTCACCGGTTTCTTCACCCCGCGCGGCGGCATCTCCATCTACCCCTACGCGAACTACGGCCGCCCCGGCACCAAGTGGGAGCGACTCGCGGAGCAGCGTTTCGCCACGCACGAGTAAAAAAGTCATTCTGAGGGGGTCGGAGACCGACGGAAGAATCTCAATCCTTTTCCTTGAACCGTTCCAGTACGTTCTCGATGTAGGTCTTCGTGACCGGAATCGGGGCGATGGCCTCGTTGTCCAGGGTGAGTTCGTAGGTCGCGCCCACCTTCTGCAGGACCTTGACCTTGCCCATGTTCACGATGAACTTCCGGTGGCAGCGGATGAGGTCCGAGCCTGAGAAACTCTCTTCCACCGTCTTCAGGCGGCAGCGGAGCATGTAGGTCTGGAGTTCTCCCTTGTTGTCGTCGTACCAGACCTTTATATAGTTGTCGTCGGATTCCACGTAGTAGAGGTTCGCGCTGGAGACGGAGAGTTTGAGGACGCCGTTGTTGTCGAACAGGGTGAATTTCTGGTCGGAGGGGGCCTCGTCGGTGGATTCTTCGGTGACGACGTCCCGCATGTTCATCAGCCGGATGGTGCGGTTCTGGTCGATGATGGTGAAGAACATTCCCGCGACGAGGTAGGGGATGCCCAGGCACACGAAGGCGTACACGAGGGCGTGGAGGAAGATGACCACGCCGCTCTGGTCCTCCGGCTGGGCGATGGTGACCGTGAACACCGTGTACAGGACGGTGATGAGGACGATTTCGGCGATGCACCAGGCGGCGTAGGCCCAGTAAGTCATGGGGAAGAGATGCCGAGTCTTGTACATGACGACCTTGCTAACGATGAGGATGAACAGCGAAAGCAGGGCGAACAGGGCGGTGAAGCCGAAGAAGGTGCTGTTGCCGAGACGGAACCAGGCGTTGTTGGAGAAGGGGATGGACACCAGGAGGAATACCACCGAGAACAGCGCGGCAAATGTGACCGTGCCCAGGAGTTGGTAACGCTCCCGGAGATACCCGGGAATGTATTTGGAGTAACCTTCTTCCATCGTTTAAATCAAACAAAGTTACTCAATTTTCTCGGAGATTTCACCCCTTTTAGGGCGATTTTGCCCCAAAATGCCCTTCGGGGGCGGTTTTTCACCACTTTTTTTTCGGCGTTCCGGGACCGGATCCTACATTTGTTACACAAATCTGAACCGTACTAGAAACCTAAATCGACAAGGACGAATGAAACTCATCGGTACCGGAAGTGCGCTTCCCCGCAAGGTGGTCACCAATGACGACCTTTCCCAGTTCCTCGATACTTCCGACGACTGGATCTATCCCAGGACCGGCATCAAGACCCGGCACATCATCTCCGACGAACGGCTGGAAGACCTGGCCGCCGATGCGGTGATGAAGGCGCTCGAGGATGCGGCCCTCTCTCCCGCGGACATCGACCTCCTGATCTGTTCCAACGTCGTCAACGAATACCTGACGCCCGGCCTGGGATGCATCATCTCGGCGAAAACGGGCATCAACTGTCCCTCGATGGACATCAACTGCGCCTGCCCCGGCTTCATCTACGCGATGGACATCGCGCAGAACTATTTCCTGGCCGGCCGGGTGAAGAATGTGGTGATCGTCTGCGCAGAGGAGCCCACCCGGATGGCCTCCTGGGCGGACCGGTCCACCTGCGTCCTGTTCGGTGACGGGGCAGGGGCGGCGGTGTTCACCCGGGGAGACGACTTCAAGGGGGCGATTCTCCGCGCCCAGCCCGACCCGACGAAGATCTGGCAGTACCGTCCGCTGGCCCGGACGCCCTTCGACACGCGCGAGGTAAGCGAGGTTCCGTTGCAGATGATGGGACGGGAGGTGTTCCGTTTCGCGGTCACGGCAGCCGTGCAGGACATCAATGCGATGCTCCGGAAGAACGGGATGGAGATGAAGGACGTCGATTATTTCATGATCCACCAGGCGAACCTCCGCATCGTGGAGGGCATCCGCGAACGGATCGGAGCCCCGTCCTACAAGTTCCCTTCGAACATCCGCGACCACGGCAATTCTTCGTCCGCTTCCTGTCCCATCCTCCTGGACGAGTGCAACCGGGCGGGGCTGTTCAAGCCCGGTGACCGGCTGATATTCAGCGCTTTCGGCGCCGGTCTCCAGTCCGCGGTCGCCCTGCTCGAATGGTAGGATTACGTCAATCCCCAAATATTTCGTATATTTGCATCTTGTTATTGACGTAGTTATGGAACCTAAAAGAGTAGTAGTAACCGGAATGGGCATCATTTCCTCCGTGGGAAATGACATCGAGACATATTGGAAGAACCTCGTGGACGGAGTCTGCGGCATCGATTTCGTCGAAGACTTCAAGGACATGCCCGTCACGATCGCCGGCAAGGTCAAGGATTTCGACCCGGAGCAGTACGGCATGGACAAGGCTTTCGTCCGCAAGCAGGATAAGTTCACCCAGTTCGCCATGGCCGCCGCCTACCAGGCGATGCAGTCTTCCGGCCTGCATACGGAAGGGGATGACCAGAACATCGACCCGTTCCGCCTGGGCGTCTATGTGGGCTCCGGCATCGGCGGTTTCGAAATCCAGTACCGCGAGACGGCCAAGATGGTCGAGGATCCCACCGGCCGGTGGGTCTCCCCGCTGTTCATCCCGACGATGATCTCCAATATCGCGGCGGGCCACATCGCCATCAGCCATCAGGCGAAGGGACCGTGCCTGGACATCGTCACGGCCTGCGCCACGTCGTCGCACTGCCTCGGCGAGGCTTTCCGCGCCGTCCGCCACGGTTATGCCGACGCCATCATCGCCGGCGGTTCAGAGCATGCTTCCATTCCCATCGGCGTGGCCGGCTTCGCCAATGCGAAGGCCCTCACCCGTGCGACGGATCCCAAGTATGCCTCCCTTCCGTTCAACAAGAACCGGGAAGGTTTCGTGATGGGCGACGGCGCCGCCATCCTCATCCTCGAGTCCCTGGACCACGCTCTTGCGCGCGGCGCCACGATTTACGGCGAGATGGTGGGCTACGGCAATACCTGCGACGCCTATCACGCCACCGCCCCGCGTCCGGACGGCACCACCCAGGCCCGCGCCATCAACCTCGCCCTGGAGGAAGCCGGCTTCGACCCGGAAAAGGACAACCTGTACATCAACGCCCACGGCACCGGCACGCACCTGAACGACATCGCCGAAACCCTGGCCTACAAGGTGGCTCTCGGCGACTATGCCTACAAGGCCCACATCAGTTCCATCAAGTCGATGACCGGCCACATGTTCGGCGCCGCCGGCGCGGCCGAGGCCATCGCCACCGTGCTGGCCCTGCGCGACGGCATCATCCCGCCCACCATCAACCTGGACTGCCCGGATCCTGAATGTGACCTGGACTATACGCCGAACGTCGCCGTGAAGAGCGACATCACCATCGGCATTTCCGACTCACTCGGCTTCGGCGGACACGACGCCTGCGTCGCGTTCCGCAAATACGCAGAATAGCATGGACAGAGAAGAAATCAAACAGCATATCCCGCACCGGGAGCCGATGCTCCTGATCGACGAAGTCTGGATGGACGAGGACGGTACGGGCCATGGCCGGTACCGCATCCGGGAGGATGAGTTTTTCTGCCGGGGCCATTTCCCGGGCAATCCGATGGTCCCTGGCGTCATCCTCTGCGAAATCATGGCGCAGAGTTGCACCCGGCTCATGCTCGAGGCGCTGCCGGGCCATCTGGCCGTTTACCGCGGCATCGACCAGGTGAAGTTCAAGAATACGGTCCGCCCCGGCGACCTGTGCGAGGTCACCTGCCATCTGGACGAGACCAAGGCCGGCATTTTCCACTGCTCGGCCCAGTTGGAAGTGGGCGGGAAACTCTGCTGCCGCGGAAAACTGACGTTCGCGGTCATTCCCAATCCCCAGGCTACAGCGTAGCCATCCGGTCCACCGCGATTTCGGCGAGCCGGCGGATGAACGGCTTGTAGTCCGGGTTGGAACTCTTCAGATAACGGTTCGCGATGGCGCAGCACACCGTGCAGGCGTTGTGGCCGAGGTGTGCGGCAAAGCCGGCGAGCGGGGCGCTTTCCATTTCGAAGTTCGTGATACGGCGCTCCATGCCGCCTCCCTGGAAGCGGAAGGATTCGATGCGCTCCAGCATGTCGGGCATCGCGAGCGGCATGCGGACCACGCGGCCCTGCGGCCCGTAGAAGCCCGGCGCGGAGATGGTGACGCCCGGGACGGTGACGTCCTTCATCAGGTCGATGATCTTGTCCGACGCCTTCACGAAGTAGGGGGACTGGAGGGTCTTTTCCCAGTTCATATGGGCCTTGAAGGCCTCTTCGACCTCGGGGATGGTGACTTTCTCGCGGTTCGCGTACCAGTTCATCACGCCGTCGAAGCCCACGGAGTAATGGGAGAGGATATAGGATCCGAGGGGAATGTCCGCATGCAGGGCGCCGGACGTGCCGATGCGGAGGATGTTCAGGGCCTTGTGTTCGGGCTTGACCTCGCGGGTGGCGAAATCCACGTTCGCGAGGGCGTCCAGTTCGGTCATCACGATGTCGATGTTGTCGGGGCCGATGCCGTGCGACAGGACGGTGATGCGCTTCCCGTTCCGCCGGCCGGTGACGGACACGAATTCGCGGGAGGCGTGGCGGAATTCGATGTCTTCCAGCATTTCGGAGATCATGTCCACACGGCCGGGGTCTCCGACCATGATGACGTTGTCGGCCAGTTCTTCCGGCTTCAGGTGGATATGGAACACGGAGCCGTCGCCGTTGATGATGAGTTCGGATTCGGGGATTCTCATGGCTGTACAAATTATGCGGTAACGTACAAATATAGTTTTTTCCCCAGACAATTCCTATCTTTGCACAAATTTATCATCGACCTATGTGGCAGCGCATCCAAACCCTATATCTGGCGGTCTCCACCGTCCTCCTGTTCATCCTCTTCTTCAGTGACGCCTACACCGTGGCGGCGCCCGACGGCATGCAGTACGTGACCTATCTGCAGATCCGGAAACCGTTCTTCGCCATCCTGCTGGGCATCCTGTTCGCGATGACCGCCCTGGCGCTCGTCACCTTCAAGGTCCGCATCCTCCAGATGCGCCTCGCCACCCTGGCCGGGCTTGTCGCCCTGGGCATGACGGGCTGGCTGGCCTATTTCTATTTCACGGCGCCGGAGAACGTCACCTTCAAGTGGACCGTCATCTTCCCGCTCATCGTCGCCATCTGCAACTTCCTCGCTGCGCGCGGCTGCTTCCAGGACCAACTCATGGTCGAGAGCGCCTACCGCATCCGGGAGTCACGGAAGCGGGAGCGCAGGAAAAAATAGCGATTTTTCCTTATTGTGCCGTTCTTTGGCACAATGTGGCCGTACCTTTGCATCAGAAAACAAAACGGTACTGCCATGAGAAACACGGATTACAACATCGACGCCCTCGGCTCCTTCCTCTCCTCCGACGCTTCCTTCCAGGCCCTGAAGGACCTCATCGACGACCTCGGCCTCGAGGTGGAAGGCGTCACTGAGTTTTAAGCGACACGGCGATGGATTCCTTGTCCGCCGCGAGGGTCACCTTCACTTCCCGCACGTCCGCCAGTTCCTCTTTGGAACGGGAGACCAGGATGCGGTCGGAGATGATGAACTCGGCCACGGGATCCTCGATATACTTGGTGATGGCCCGCTTCAGCGGCCTGGCTCCGTAGGCGGGGTCGTAGCCCGCTTCGGCCACGAACCGTTTCGCCGAAGGGGAGACCGTGATCCGGTAACCCGCCTCCAGCGACCGCTTCTTCAGCCCCTTGAGTTCGATGTCGATGATGCGTTCGATATCCTCCCGGGACAGGGAATTGAAGTAGATCTGCTCGTCCACCCGGTTGATGAACTCCGGCGGGAACGCCTTCTTGACGGCCTTGGCGACCACGTTCTTCCGGTCCGCCTCCACCTTTCTTCCCGCCGTCGCAAATCCGATTCCGTTACCGTATTCCTCCACTTCGCGGCTGCCCACGTTGGAAGTCATGATGACGATGGTGTTCTTGAAGTCCACCACGCGCCCGTTGCTGTCGGTGAGCCGGCCTTCGTCCATCACCTGCAGGAGCAGGTTGAAGATGTCGGGATGGGCCTTCTCGATCTCGTCCAGCAGGACGACGCAGTAGGGCTTCCGCCGCACCCGTTCGGACAGTTGTCCGCCCTCTTCGTAACCCACGTATCCCGGAGGCGCGCCGATGAGCCGGGAGACGGAGAATTTCTCCATGTACTCGCTCATGTCGATCCGGACCATGTTCTCCTCCGAGTCGAACAGGTATTCCGCCAGGGACCGCGCCAACTGGGTCTTGCCCACGCCGGTGGGTCCGAAGAACAGGAACGTGCCGATGGGGCGGTGCGGGTCCTTGAGCCCGGCCCGGCCGCGCTGGATGGCCCGCACGACCGTGTCGATGGCCTCGTCCTGCCCGATGATCCGCGCCTGGAGGCGCTTTTTCATCTTCAGGATGCGGTTGCCTTCGGACTCGGCGACCTTGTTCACCGGGATGCCGGTCATCTTGGACACGACGGAGGCGATGTCCTCGGCGGTCACGGTGTCGCTGCCGCCCTTCTTGCGGGCGAGGTTCAGCCGCACCATGGAACCGGCTTCGTCCAGCGCGTCGATGGCCTTGTCCGGCAGGGATTTGTCCGTCAGGTAGCGGTCCGTGAGCCGGACGGCGGCCTCCACGGCCTCGTCCGTATAGGTGATGTGGTGGAATTCCTCGTAATGGGGCTTCAGGTGGCGGAGGATCTCGATGGATTCCGGCACGTCCGTAGGCTCCACGACGATCTTCTGGAAGCGGCGGTCCAGGGCGCCGTCCTTCTCCACGATCTTCGTGAACTCGTCCATCGTGGTCGCGCCCACGCACTGGAGTTCGCCGCGGGCGAGGGCCGGCTTGAGCATGTTCGCCGCATCCAGGCTTCCGGACGCACCGCCGGCGCCCACGATGGTGTGGAACTCGTCGATGAACAGGATCAGGTCCGGATTCGTCTGCGCTTCCTTGATGATGGCCTTCAGGCGCTTTTCGAAGTCGCCGCGGTATTTGGTGCCGGCCACCACCGAGGCGATGTCCAGCGAGAGGATGCGTTTCTTGGCGAGGGCGGGGGAGATGTCCCCGGAGGCGATCCGCAGGGCGATTCCCTCCACGATGGCGGACTTTCCGACGCCGGGTTCGCCGATGAGCATGGGGTTGTTCTTCTTCCGCCGGCCCAGGATCTCGATGACGCGGGCGATCTCCATGTCACGCCCCACGACCGGGTCCAGTTTCCCTTCGCGGGCCGCCTTCGTGAGGTCGTAGCCGAATTCTTCGATGTCGATGCCCTGCTTCTTGCCGCCGGTTTCGCCCTCCTCGGATTCCTCCTCCTGGTCGCCCTGGGCGGGCTGCTGGTCCTGCTTGTGGACCTGCAGCAGGCCTTCGGTCTCCATGAAGGAGAGCATGCGGCCGTAGTCCACCCCGCGGCTGCGGAGGAAGGCCTGTCCGTAACTGTCCGTGGTCCGGCACAGGGCGAGCAGCAGATGGTGCGGGGCCGCCTCCTGGCTCTTCAGCCGGGTGGCCTCCATCACCGTGATGCTCAAGACGTTCTGCGCCTGGCGGGAGAAGTTGATATGGTCGATTTCGGAGTAGGGGATGGTCTCGTTCGTGAAGATGCGGCCGTCGATGAAGGATTTCAGTTCGGCCGGTTCCACGCCGAGTCCCTGCAGCACCTGGAAGGCGGTGTTCTCCTCGTGGCGGATGATGCCGAGGAAGAGATGGTCGGGGCCGATGCCGTAACTACCGGTGCGCATCGCCTCTTCGCGGGCGTATTTGATGATGCCGTTCAGTTGGTCGGATATCTGTATCATAGGAAACAAAGATAAGTAAAATACCCCGTATCAACAATCGTGCGGAAATCACTTTTTGACAGAATGTCAGTCTTTGATAAGTCAAGAAAAAAGGCTATATTTGCATGTTTATAGACAGTACTTGAAAAATGGAGAACAACGAAGAGAAGAATCCGGTGGAAGAGCCCCAGTCGACGGGGCTGATCCAACCGGTGGAGATCGACCACGAGATGCGCACCGCGTACATCGACTATTCGATGTCCGTCATCGTCTCCCGTGCCCTCCCGGATGCCCGGGACGGCCTGAAGCCGGTGCAGCGCCGCGTGCTCTACGGAATGAACGACATGGGAGTCAAATATACCAGCCAGACCAAGAAATCCGCCCGTATCGTGGGTGACGTGATGGGTAAGTACCACCCGCACGGCGACTCCAGCGTGTACGATGCGATGGTCCGTCTGGGCCAGTGGTGGAACCAGCGCTACCCGCTGGTGTGGGGACAGGGCAACTTCGGTTCCATGGACGGTGATTCCCCCGCCGCCATGCGTTACACCGAAGCCAAACTCGAGAAGATGTCCGAGGACGTCCTGGCCGACATGGATAAGGACACTGTGGACATGACCCTGAACTTCGACGACACCCTCCAGGAGCCCACGGTCCTTCCCACGAAGGCCCCGCTGCTCCTCCTGAACGGTGCGTCCGGCATCGCCGTGGGCATGGCCACGAACATGGCCCCGCACAACCTGGGCGAATGCTGCGACGCGATCTGCGCCTACATCGACAATCCGGAGATCACCACCGAGGAACTGATGCAGTACATCAAGGGTCCCGACTTCCCGACCGGCGGCATCGTGATGGGCCGCAGCGGCATCCGCGAGGCCTATGAGACCGGCCGCGGCCGCGTCGTGATCCGTTCCAAGACCGAGATCGAGGTGGATGACAGGGGCCACGAGACCATCGTCGTCACCGAGATCCCCTACATGGTGAACAAGCGCGAGATGATCGAGAAGATCGCGCAGATGGCCGAGGACAAGAAGATCGAAGGCATCTCCTACATCAATGACGAGAGTTCCCGCGAGGGTATCCGCGTGGTGATCCGCCTCAAGCAGGGCGTGAACTCCGGCGTGGTCCTGAACACCCTGTTCAAGTACACCCCGCTGCAGAGCAGTTTCTCGTTCAACAACGTAGCCCTCGTCAAGGGCCGCCCGCGCACCCTCTCCCTGAAGGATATCCTCCGCAATTTCGTGGACTTCCGCCACGAGGTGGTCGTCCGCCGCACGAAGTTCGAACTGGACAAGGCGAAAAAGCGCGCCCACATCCTGGAAGGTCTCCTCAAGGCCATGGACATCATCGACGAGATCGTGCACGTGATCCGTTACGAGACCACTTCCGTCGATGAAGCCCGCCAGGTGCTGATGGACCGCTGGGGCTTCACCGACATCCAGGCCACCGAAATCGTGAACATGCGCCTGCGCCAACTGGTCGGCCTGGAGCGCGAGAAACTCCAGAACGAGTACGACGAACTGATGAAGTTCATCGCGCACTGCGAGGCGGTCCTCGCCAGCGTGGAACTCCAACTGGGCATCGTCAAGGACGAAACCCGTGAACTCAAGGAGAAATACGGCGACCCGCGCCGCACCGAAATCACCCTCTCCGAGGATGAGTTCAACCCCGAGGACTTCTATTCCGACGAGGACCAGGTCATCACCATCTCCCACCTCGGGTACATCAAGCGCACTCCGCTCACCGAGTTCCGCACCCAGAACCGCGGCGGCGTGGGCATCAAGGCCAGCGCCACCCGCGACGCGGATTTCATTGAGCACATCTACATCGCGAACAACCACTCGACGCTGCTGCTCTTCACCCAGAAGGGCCGCTGCCACTGGCTCAAGGTGTACGAGATCCCGGAAGGCAACCGCGCTTCCAAGGGCCGCGCCATCCAGAACATCCTGATGATCGACCCTGACGACAAGATCAAGGCCTACGTGAACGTGAAGACCCTCAAGGACGAGGACTTCATCAACAACAACTACATCATGATGGTCACCCGCCAGGGTATCGTGAAGAAGACTTCCCTGGAGGCCTACTCCCGTCCGAGGACGAACGGCGTGAACGCCATCAACATCCGCGAGGACGACGAACTCATCGAAGCGATCCTCACGAACGGCCGCTGTTTCATCATGATCGCGGCCCATGGCGGCCGCTGCGTCCGGTTCGACGAAACGGAGGCCCGGCCGCTCGGCCGCACGTCCACCGGCGTCCGTGGCATCAATCTTGATAATGGGGATTATGTGATCGGTGTCGTATGCCAGGATCCGGAGGCCGAAGGCGCGGAAAACCGCCAGGTCCTCGTGGTTTCGGAGAACGGGTTCGGCAAGCGTTCCGATCCGATGGAGTACCGTCAGACCGCCCGTGGCGCGAAGGGTGTCCGCACCCTCAACATCACGGAGAAGACCGGAGCACTGGTGGCCATCAAGAACGTCTGCGACGAGGACGACCTGATGATTATCAACCGGTCGGGAATGACAATCCGGATGCCGGTCAGCACCATCCGCGTGGCAGGACGTGCCACCCAGGGCGTGAAACTGGTGAGCATCCGCGAAGGAGACGCCATCGCCGCCGTGTCCGTGGTGGCCCACAGCGACGAAGAGGAAACCCAGGCCGCCGAGAACCAGGAACTGCCTCCGGCACCGGAGACGCCCGAAGAGAACAACAACAATTAACCTTATAGCACCATGAAAAGAATTTTTCTTGCCCTTGCGCTCGTTGCCTCCGTGCAGGTAGCCAACGCTCAGATCAAGTCCGATGCCGACATCCAGAAGGCCATCGAGAAGGCGGAAGCCACGGCGAACGACGCCAAGAAAGGCGCCAAGCCGGCTCCGTGGGTCAAACTCGGTGAAGCCTATTTGAAGGCATACACGAACCCGACCGCGAACCTTTCCACCGGTATCGACAAGCAGACCTTCTCCCTGATGGCCGGCGAGAAGCCGTCCGCCACCGAGATGGTCACGCTTGACGGCCAGACCTACGAGAAGCAGGTCCTCAGCCGTTCCAATGTCTATTTCACCCAGGCCGGCCAACTCGCCTTCTATGAGGTGACCAAGCCGTCCGTTGCCGGCGACCCCCTCGAGAAGGCCGTCAACGCCTATGCCAAGGCTTTCCAACTCGGTGCCAAGGACAAGGAAGTGGACGCCGCTCTCCAGAACATCGTGGGTTACTACTATCAGGACGCCATCACGGCCTACTCCCTGGGCAACCTGAAGAAGGCCAGCGATCTCTTCGGCAAGGCCGCCGAGGCTTCGATGACCCCTCCGAGTTCCAAGGTGGACACCAACGCCGTGTACAACGCTGCCTTCACGGCTGCCAACTCCGGCGACTTCGCCCGGGCGAAGAAGTTCTACAACAAGTGCCTGGACATGGGTTACGCCGCCGAAGGTTCCGTCTATGCCGCCCTTTCCAACTGCGCCCTCGCCGAGGCTGACACCACCGCTGCGAAGCAGTTCCTGGCCGACGGTCTCCAGAAGTATCCGGACAATCCCAGCATCCTCACCAACCTCATCAACCTCTACATCCAGATGAAGGAGGATCCCAAGAAGATCGTCGGACTCCTGGACGAGGCCAAGGCCCAGATGCCGGACAATCCTTCCCTCTACTATGTGGAAGGCAACATCCTCGCCGGTATCAAGGACTATGACGGCGCTTTCGCCGCCTACCGCAAGGCTTCCGAGATTTCCCCGGACTACGAGTGGGGTTACTATGGTGAAGGTTCCCTCTGGCTCCAGAAGCAGGCCGCGCTCGTGGAAGAGGCCAACGCCCTTCCCGTGAACGCCTACAAGGAGTATGACGCCAAGATGGCGGAGATCGAGCAGGCCCTCAAGAATGCGGTTCCCGCTTTCGAGACCTGCTACGCGAAGGCCACCGACGAGGCGCTGAAGAGCGCCGCCGCCGACTTCCTCAAGAGGGTGTACTTCGCCCTTCGTAACGAGTCCCCTGAGTATCAGGCCGGTTACGAGAAGTACAACGCCATCGTTGGTACCGAATAAGTCCGTGGCAAGCGTGAAGCGCTTGCTGAGCGTAAGCATCTGCTGCGTGGTTGCCCTTACGGCGGCCGCGCAGCGTTTGCCTGACCGTGTCCCTGCGCCGGAGTTCGAATCCCTGTGGCCGCTCCGCTTCGAATTCCTGAAACCCCGGCCGGACACGGTCTCGCTTTTTGTCGTCGGGGACATCATGAGCCACCGGGCGGTGTCCCAGAGTGCCGAGAAGTTCGGCTACCGGTCGTTCTTCAAGTACCTGGAGGACCGGATCGATGGGGCGGATCTGGCCATCGGCAACATGGAGTTCCCCCTGGCCGGGAAGCCGTACACGGGGTATCCTGCCTTCTCCGGACCCGACGAGTATGCGCAGTATCTCTCGGATGTCGGCTTTGATGTGTTCCTGACGGCGAACAACCACATCCTGGACAAGGGGACGGCCGGTATCCGGCGTACCATCGACGTCCTGGAAAAGAAAGGCCTGATCTATACGGGCATCGCCGCGGATGAAAGGGCCGATACGCTCCTGAATCCGCTGATGCTCCATGTCCGGGGCCTCCGGATCGCCATCATCAATTTCACCTATGGGACGAACACCGGTCCCCAGAGCGCCTGGCCCAAGGTGAACTATATGCGGAAGAAGGACATCCTGCCCATGCTGGAACGGGCCCGGGGAGCGGACCTGGTCCTGGTTTTCCCCCACTGGGGGACGGAATACCGGCTGCATCACGACAAGGCGCAGGAGGAGATGGCACGCTGGCTCGTGGAGAACGGGGCCGATGTCGTCGTGGGCGCGCATCCGCATGTGATCCAGGATGTCGGGTTCATCGGGGAGGCGCCCGTCGTGTATTCGCTCGGGAATGCCCTCTCCAACCAGAACGACTTGAATTCCAGGCTGGAACTGGCCCTGACCCTCCGGGTGGTCCTGGAGGAGGACAAGGCCCCCAGGCTGCTGGAACCCGCTTTCGAATACATCTGGTGCACCAAGCCCGGGATGGTGGAGGATTCCTATGCGGCCGTCCCCGTCACCCTGCCCGAATCCTACTGGCGGGTACCGTCAGACCATGTGGACATGCAGTCCACCTATCGGAAAATCTATGAAGAAAACCATTACGCTGGAAGCGATAGATCCCATTGAACTCTACGGCGCCGGCAACAAGATCCTCACCGAATTCTGCTCCTATTTCCCGCACCTGAAAGTGGTGGCGCGGGGCCATGAACTCATCCTGGAGGGCCGCGAGAGCGACATCGAGGAATTCCAGGTCCGTTTCGGGGAACTGGTGGAGCGTCGGCATCGCAAGATGAACCTCACGGTGTATGACGTGGAGGACATCTTCGACGGGACCTCCTCTCCGGACAAGTTCCGCCTCACGGGCGACGCCATCATCGTCCACGGGACGGACGGGAAGCCCATCCGCGCCCGCAACAAGACGCAGGAGGAACTGGTGAAAGCCTATTTCGACAACGACCTGGTGTTCGCCGTCGGTCCCGCCGGTACGGGCAAGACCTACATCGCCATCGCCCTGGCCGTCCGGGCGCTGAAAAACCGCGAGATCAAGCGGATCATCCTCACGCGGCCGGCCGTGGAGGCGGGGGAGCGCCTGGGCTTCCTGCCCGGCGACCTCAAGGACAAACTGGATCCCTATCTCCAGCCGCTGTACGATGCGCTGGAGGACATGATCCCTTCCCGCAAACTGAACGAGTTCATGGCCGACGGGACCATCCAGATCGCTCCGCTGGCCTACATGCGCGGCCGGACGCTGGACCGTGCCTGCGTCATCCTGGACGAGGCGCAGAATACGAGCCTCGGGCAATTGAAGATGTTCCTCACCCGCATGGGCACGAATGCGAAGTTCATCGTCACCGGCGACGCGACGCAGGTGGACCTGCCCCGGCGGAGCGATTCCGGCCTCCTGACCGGGATGCGCCTCCTCCGCGGCCTCAAGGGGGTCGCCATGATCACCTTCCGCAACGAGGACATCGTCCGGCATCCGCTCGTGGTGAAGATCGTGAAGGCCTTCGACGAAGTCGAAAACCCGGCCGGGAATTTTGAAGGCGAGTGAAAAACCATTAAATTTGTAGGTTGGAACCTTTGTTTCCAACGAGGCTTTGTGTTATGAAACGGTCTGTCATCCTGCTCCTCTCGTGTGCGGCTCTCCTGCTGGTCGGCTGCGATTTCGTGCGTACCCTCGCCGGAAGGCCCACTTCGGACGAACTCGAAGTGAAGCGTTCCGCGGTCGAGCGCATCGAGGCCGCCGCCCGGTACCAGGCGCACCTCGATTCCCTGGAGCGGGTGCGTGCGCACCGGGCCGATTCGCTGGCCGCCCTGGATGCACATCTGCTGGATTCCCTCTCGCAGGTGCAGGGTTTCCTCCGGGACCCGGCGAAGAATGGCGGTCTCTCGACGGACGGTCTCGCCTCCCGCTACCATATCGTCGTCCTCGGTACCTGGACCCGTTCCTATGCCGAGCGCAAACTCTCCCAGTGCATCGACGCCGGCTATCCCAGTGCCCGGATCGTCCGGTTCCGGAACGGTCTTCTCGCCGTCGCGCTCTGTCCCTCCGACAGCCTGAACGAGACGCTGAAGAAATACCGCGAACTGCGCGGGAACGGAATTTGCCCGGAAGACGGGTGGATTCTTATAAACGAATGACGATATGGGAAAGCGTTTCCTCCTTGCAGCGGCGTGCCTGCTGCTTTCCACGGCCTTGCCGGCCCAGTTCAGGACCGGTACCGGCGCCTATGACGACCTGTATGACTCCGAGACGGTCCATGCCTTCAAGGAGCATGTCTCCTATCTTTCCTCCGCCGCCCTGGAAGGCCGCAAGGCCGGATCCGAGGGCGAGAAGGAAGCGGCCGAATACGTGGGCCGCACCCTGGAGAAATACGGCATCGACCTGGTCTCCCCGGTGACGGGCCAGGAGTTCGGTATTGCCCGCGAGGGGGCCGATACCCTGACCTCCCGCAACATCGTGGCTTTCATCCCGGGATGGGACAAGTCCCTGAATGACCGGTACATCGTGGTCGGAGCCCGGCTGGACAACCTGGGAATGGACACCTATCTCCTGGACGGAGAACCCACCCGGCGTATCTACTTCGGCGCCAACGGCAACGCCTCCGGCCTCGCGATGCTCCTGGAACTCGCTTCCCGCCTGTCCACGAACCGGGTCCTCCTCCGGCGGAATGTCCTCATCGTCGCTTTCGGCGCTTCCCAGGAAACGCTGGCCGGCTCGTGGTACTTCCTGAACCGGTCTTTCTCCGATGCGGCGCGGATCGACGCGATGGTGAACCTGGACATGCTGGGCACTTCCGAGCGCGGTTTCTATGCCTACACCTCCTCCAACGAGGACATGGACCGTGGCGTCCGTGCCCTGCAGGGGGAACTCCTGCCCATCCGGGCGGAACTTATTTCGGATGAACCCTATTCCTCGGACCACCGCGCCTTCTACGACAAGGAAATCCCCTCCGTCTTCTTCACGACGGGCCGCTACCCGGAACACGGCACCGGACGGGACACCTATGACATCGTGGACTTCGACGGAATGGAGCGGGAACTCGAGTACATCTACACGTACACGGTGGCCCTGTGCAACGGCCCCCGTCCGCTGTTCCGCCAGGACGGCAGCAAGACTCCGGCGCCGGAGAGCGGCGCCATCTCCTGGAACGACTGCGACATCAAGCCGATGTTCCTGACTTCCAGCGACCCTTCCTACTTCCTGGAGAAGTGGGTCTATCAATACCTGAAATATCCCAAATACGCCGTCGATAACGGCATCCAGGGACGCGTTTACGTGGACTTCGTGATCGACGAGGACGGCAACGTGAAGGACGTGAAGGTGTCGCGCGGGGCGCATACGGCCCTCGACGACGAGGCGGTCCGGGTGATTTCGGCCTCGCCCAAGTGGCGGCCGGGCCGGCACCGCGGCAAGAAGGTGAAGGTGGCCATGACCGTCCAGGTGGATTTCCGCCTGGAAAAGAACACGAAGGGTACCTTCGGGATCAACGGAAAGAGAATCAAATAAATACCTATGGAATACAATTTCATCGAGATCGAGAGAAAGTGGCAGGACTGGTGGTCGGAGCACAAGACCTACAAGGCCGAATCCGTCAGTGACAAGCCCAAATACTATGTCCTGGACATGTTCCCGTACCCTTCCGGGGCGGGCCTGCATGTGGGACACCCGCTGGGATACATCGCCAGCGACATCTACTCCCGGTACAAGCGCCTGAAAGGCTTCAACGTACTGCACCCGATGGGCTACGACGCCTTCGGCCTGCCGGCCGAGCAGTATGCCATCCAGACGGGCCAGCATCCGGAGAAGACCACGCACGACAACGTGGCGCGCTACCGCAGCCAGTTGGACCGCATCGGTTTCTCCTATGACTGGGACCGCGAGTTCCGCACCTGCGACCCGGACTATTACAAGTGGACCCAGTGGGCTTTCCTGAAGATGTTCGGCAGTTGGTACGACAACCGGATCCAGAAAGCCCGTCCGATCGAGGAACTCGTGGCGGCCTTCGCCGAGGGCGGTTCCGCCGCCGTGGACGCCGCGAACAACGACGCACCCGAGTTCACTGCGGCCGAATGGAACGCATTCAGCGACAAGGAGAAAGCCGATGTGCTGATGCACTACCGCATCGCCTACCAGGGTGAGTCCACCGTCAACTGGTGCCCGGCCCTGGGAACGGTCCTCGCCAACGACGAGGTCAAGGAAGGCTATTCCGTCCGCGGAGGCCATCCCGTTTACCAGAAGAAGATGACCCAGTGGCAACTCCGGGTGTCGGCCTATGCGCCGCGCCTGCTGGAAGCCCTGGACCGCCTGGAGTGGACCGATTCCCTCAAGGAGATGCAGCGCAACTGGATCGGCAAGTCCCAGGGTGCGGAAATGGTGTTCAAGATGGAGTGCGACGACCGTTCCTATGACGTCACCATCTTCACCACCCGGGCCGACACCCTCTACGGCGTGACCTTCATGGTCCTCGCCCCGGAGAGCGAGTGGGTCCCGAAACTCACCTCCGCTTCGCAGAAAGAGGCCGTGGACGCTTACCTGGAGCAGGTCAAGAAGAAGACCGAACGCGAGCGCATCGCCGGCAAGGCGGTGACGGGTGTTTTCTCCGGTTCCTACGCCATCCACCCGCTCACGGGAGAGAAAGTTCCCGTGTGGATCGCCGAATACGTCCTCGCCGGTTACGGTACGGGCGCCATCATGGCCGTTCCGGCCCATGACAGCCGCGACTACGCCTTCGCGAAGAAGTTCAACCTGCCCATCGTCCCGATCATCGAGGGGGCCGACGTGTCCGAAGAGAGTTATGACGCCAAGGACGGCATCATGTGCAACAGCGGATTCCTCACCGGCATGACCGTGAAGGAAGCCATCCCGGCCGCCATCGATTACATCGAAGCCAACGGTTTCGGCCGCCGGAAGGTGAACTATCGCCTGCGCGACGCCATCTTCTCCCGCCAGCGTTACTGGGGCGAACCGTTCCCGATCTACTTCAAGGACGGCATCGCCACCCCGATTCCCTTCGAGGAACTCCCGCTCACCCTGCCGGAGATCGACGAGTACAAACCCACGGAGGCCGGCGACCCGCCGCTCGCCCGCGCAAAGGACTGGACCTACGACGGTTATCCGCTGGAAACCAGCACGATGCCCGGCTTCGCAGGCTCCAGCGCCTACTACCTCCGCTACATGGATCCGCACAATGACGAGGCGCTCGTCTCCCGCGAGGCGGACGAGTACTGGCGCAACGTGGACCTGTATGTGGGCGGTACCGAGCACGCCACAGGCCACCTGATCTACAGCCGTTTCTGGAACAAGTTCCTGTATGACCTCGGCTATGTCTGCGAGGACGAGCCCTTCAAGAAACTCATCAACCAGGGCATGATCCAGGGCCGCTCGAACTTCGTCTATCGCATCGTGAACACGAACACCTTCGTTTCCTACGGTCTCAAGGACCAGTACGAGACGACGGAAATCCACGTGGACGTGAACATCGTCCGCAACGACCGCCTGGACCTCGAGGCCTTCAAGGCCTGGCGTCCCGAGTTCGCCTCCGCGGAGTTCATCCTCGAGAACGGCGAATACGTGTGCGGCTGGGCGATCGAGAAGATGTCCAAGTCCATGTTCAACGTCGTGAACCCCGACTACGTGTGCGACACCTACGGTGCGGACACCCTGCGCCTGTACGAGATGTTCCTCGGACCGGTGGAGCAGGCCAAGCCCTGGAGCACCGACGGCATCGACGGTGTGAACCGGTTCCTGAAGAAGGTCTGGCGCCTGTTCTGGGACCGTGACAAGTGGCTCGTCACCGACGAGAAGCCTACGGCGGAAGAACTCAAGGCCCTGCACAAACTCATCGGCAAGGAGCAGGAGGACATCGAGAACTTCTCCTACAACACCACGGTATCGGCCTTCATGATCGCCCTGAACGACCTGCAGAACTGCCACAAGCGCGCCGTCCTGGAACCGCTCCTCATCATGCTGTCTCCGTTCGCCCCGCACATCGCGGAGGAACTGTGGCACCAGTTGGGGCATGAGGAGGCCGTCACGGTCGCATCCTTCCCGGAGTATCATGAAGAGTACACGGTGGAGAACACCGTCAAGTATCCGGTCTCCTTCAACGGCAAGACCCGGTTCCTCATCGACGTCCCCGCCGGTACGGCGCCCGCCGATGTGGAAGCGGCCGTCCGCGCCCACGAGATGACGCCCAAGTATGTCGGCGAGATGTCCATCGCGAAGGTCATCGTCGTCCCGGGCCGCATCGTGAACGTCGTGCTCAAGAAGTAAACCTACCCCCTAAACTATGAAAAAGACGAAGGTCATAGTCTGCATCTACGATTATGTCGTCATCACCCTGGGCGTGATCCTGTTCGTGATGGCGTGGCAGTGCTTCCTCCTTCCGAACAACATGATTGACGGAGGATTGACCGGTGCATCCGCGCTCCTGTCGATGGTCACCGGTATCTCCGTGGATATCTGGTACTTCGGTATCAACGTCCTCCTCCTGGTCCTGGCCTGGTTCATCCTCGGGAGGGGCTTCGGCCTCAAGACCATCTACGCCATCCTGCTGTCCACCGCCCTTTTCCGTGTCCTCGGAAGCGAGAACATGTCCTGGCTCTGGTCCGTGGAGGGCAACGTGCTGCATGTCAAGGAAGCCATCCTGGTGCCGGTCATCGGCGGTCTTCTGGAAGCCGTGGGCCTGGCGATGATCATCATGCGCGGGGGCTCCACCGGCGGCACGGACATCCTTGCGCTCATTGTGAACAAGTTCTGGCCGATCACCGTCGGCCGCTTCTACCTGTATGCGGACTTCATCGTGATCACCCTGCTGATCCTGGTCCCGGGACACTGCTTCACGGATGTGGTGTACGGTTATATCACCATGGGCGTCTGCTCCTATGTGCTGGATCTCATCATCCTGGGCAAGGATTCCACCGTCCAGGTGCTCGTCTTCTCGGACCGGATCGACCGGATCGGAGACCACATCACCCGGGATATGGAGCGTGGGGTGACCGCCCTCAAGGCGGTGGGCTGGTACACGCAGAAGGACCGCATGGTGCTCATGGTCATGCTGCGCCGGACGGAACTTCCCGAACTCGTGAAATCCATCAAGGAGATCGATCCCAAGGCCTTCGTGACGGTGGTTCCCGCGAACAACGTCTATGGGGAAGGGTTCGATGAGATGAAGGTGGGACTCCCGCGGAAAAAGAAAAGCGAATAAGATATGCCTGCATTGAAAAAATCATTCTGGACCATTGTCCAGGAATGGGCGCTGGTCACCCTGGGCATCCTGATCTACGTGACGGGATGGGCCCTGTTCCTGATGCCCAACAACCTGGTGGGCGGCGGCGTCTCCGGTATCTCCTCGATGATCCAGTACGCCACCGGGGGAGCGATCCAGATGGGTTATTCCTACTTCGTCCTGAATGCCATCCTCATCGTCCTGGCGATGGTGGTGATCGGCATGGGTTTCGGTGCGAAGACCATCTATGCCATCATCCTGGCCTCCATCGGCCTGCGGTTCCTGCCGGGCCTCATCCCCACGGAAATCATCCAGACGCTGGCCCTGCAGAACGGCAAGTTGATGTCCACCCTGTGCGGCGGCCTGATGGCCGGCATCGGCATCGGCATGTCCATCTCCAACGGCGGCAGCACCGGCGGCACGGACATCATCGCGCTCATCTACACCAAATACCGCAACGTGTCCCCGGGCAAGGTGATCCTGTACATCGACTTCATCATCATCCTGTCCTCCCTGCTCATCCCGTCCATCGTCCCGGACCTGGACCCGCAGACGGGCAAGCAACTGATGGGACCGGACGGCGAGCCGCTGTCGCACCTGATGCCCTTCTCCGAGAAAGTGACCACGGTCATCTACGGCCTCATCCTGGTGACGGTGAACGGGCGGGTCATCGACAGTTACCTGTCCGGTTCGCAGCAGAGCGTACAACTATTCATCCTGTCCAAGCATTATGCGGAGATCGCCGATTCGATCACCCATGACCTGCACCGGGGCGTCACCGTCCTGGACGGCAAGGGCTGGTACACCCAGACCCCGACGGAGGTCCTGATGGTGATTACGCGCAAGACCGACGTGAATCTCCTTTTACGGTATATCAAGGCCATCGACCCGGACGCCTTCCTGTCCGTTTCCTCCGTGAACGGCGTGTACGGCCGCGGGTTCGAGGCCATCAAAGGCAAATAGATCTTCCCCCGAGGGGCGAAAAACCGTCAGCAGAAAAGCATGAACCTGATGCCGTTTTTCACCCCGGTCGTCATGACTGGAGTGTACCTCCTGGGTCGCCGGCGGGCTCTCCGCGAGTCCACGCAGCGGCAGCCGACCTCCCTCGCCAAGAAGGAAGGCAACACCGAATCACAGGCAGACGGGCCTGGCGCTGTCGACCAGTTTCTGTACGACAGGTGTTGCCGGTACATGGCGGACCGCAAGCCTTTCCTGGTGGAGTCCTTCTCCCTGGGTGACCTTGCGAACGTGCTGTTTACCAACAAGGTGTATCTCTCCAAGACCATCAACTACTATTCCGGAAAGAATTTCAGGAACTATATCAACTACTATCGGGTGATGTATGCGATGGAGTTGTTCCGGAAGAACAAGTCGCTCACGGTGACGGAACTCGGCTCCCTGGCCGGTTTCCACTCGGGCACCACCTTCAACCAGGCCTTCAAGGCCGTGATGCAGGAGTCTCCGAGTACCTGGTGCGCGAGGTTGCGGAAGAAAAACCGCGAATACCCCAAGTAGAACCCCGGCCCCAAGGGCGGAAGACACGAAACTCAGGCCAAAAGCCTGAGTTTCATTCTTTAAACCAGTTCCAGCACCTGGAGGCACATCCGCGTGTTGTGGTAGGGGCATTTCCAGAAGCCTGCCTTCGGGGAGTCCTTGTCGGGGGTGCCGTCGGGGTGGATGGCCCAGAACCATTCTCCATTGTCCCAGTCCACGAGGTTGTCGCGGATATAGGCCCAGGTGGAGAGGGCGCGGTCGGGAGCCTGGAGGTCGCCGTGGTATTTCCACAGCCAGAGGTTGCCGACGACGGCTTCGGCGAGGACCCACCACTGGCGCGAAAGGTCCAGGGAACCGTCTTCCAGTTTCTCATACACCATCGAACCATCCCCGCGGAGGCCTTCGTTGCCGGCCTTTCCCATCAGGAGGGCGGCAGGCCGCACGCGGTTTACGGTGTCGATGTCGTGGATGGCGGTGGCGCATTCGAGGGCGAGCCAGGAGGTTTCGATGTCATGCCCGTAGGAAACGGCGCCGGGGATGACGGTCCAGTCGCGGCTGAAATACAGTTGCAGGTGCCCGTCGGGGCCCATCACCTTGTCACAGACGATGGCCAGCAGGTCCTTCACGGCCTCCCGGAGATCCTTGTCCGGCCACACCTGGTAGAGGTTCGCATAGGCCTCGAGCAGGTGCAGGTGCGAGTTCATCGTCTTGTCGGCATTGATGTCATGGGCGCTGAGGGACATGTCCTCCAGCGGGGTGAAGTCGCGTGCAAGCGCCTCGATGTAGCCGCCGTTCTCCTTGTCCTTGAAGCGTGATTCCACGATCTTGAACAGGTTCACGGCATTCTTGAGGGCTTCGTCGTCACGGGTGGCCTTGTACAGTTCGCTGAGGCCGTAGATGCCGAACCCCTGCGCGTAGAGTTGTTTCTTGGTCTCCAGCCGCTTGCCGCCGGCGTCCACGCTCCAGTAAACGCCGCCGTGCCGGTGGTCGCAGAAGTGCTCCAGGAAATAATCCCGGGCATGGACGGCCGCGACGAGGTACTCCGTCTTGCGGAGGGCCCGGTACGCCGCAGAAAATGCCCAGAGGATGCGGGCGTTCAGGATGACGCCGCGGGGGGCGTCGTACTGGATTTCGGCGGTGCCGTCGGCCTCCCCGTAGAACCCGCCGCGCGGATCCTTCATGGTCAGCCAGTAATTCAGGATGTTGTTCTCGAGGACCTTGCGGACCTCCTTGCGGAAGGTATCGGTACGGTTCATGGAATCAGGGATTGGTGTATTGCAAACTTACGCAAAAATCCCGGACCGGACAAGTCCTATTCGCCGAGCGTGGCCACCATCACGGCCTTGATCGTGTGCATCCGGTTCTCCGCCTCGTCGAAGACGATGCTGTTCGGGGATTCGAACACGTCCTCGGTCACCTCGATCCCGTCCAGGCCGAACTGCTTGTACACGTCGCGGCCGGCCTGCGTCTCCAGGTTGTGGTAGGAGGGGAGGCAGTGCATGAACTTGCAGTCAGGATTGCCGGTATGTTCCATCAGTTTCGCGTTCACCTGGTAGGGCATCAGCAGGCCGATGCGCTCCTTCCAGACTTCGGCGGGTTCGCCCATGGAAACCCAGATGTCGGTATAGACGAAGTCACAGCCTTTCACGCCGGCGTCCACGTCGTCCGTGATGGTGACGCGGGCTCCGGTCTCCGCAGCGACCGCCATGCACTCGGCCACCAGTTCAGGCGCCGGCTGCAGGGACTTCGGGGCGACGATGCGCACGTCCATCCCCATCTTGGCGCCGCCCACCAGCAGGGAATTGCCCATGTTGAAACGGGCATCGCCCAGATAGGCGAAGGAAATGTCCTTCAGGGGCTTGTCGCTGTGCTCGGTCATCGTAAGGAGGTCGGCGAGGATCTGCGTGGGGTGGAACTCGTTGGTGAGGCCGTTCCACACGGGAACGCCGGAATACTCGGCGAGTTGTTCCACGGTCGCCTGGGCGAATCCGCGGTATTCGATGCCGTCGAACATCCGGCCCAGCACGCGGGCCGTGTCCTTCATCGATTCCTTGATGCCGATCTGGGAGCCGGTGGGGCCCAGGTAGGTCACGTGCGCGCCCTGGTCGTGGGCGGCTACCTCGAAGGCGCAGCGGGTGCGGGTGGAGGTCTTCTCGAAGATGAGGGCGATGTTCTTGCCGGTCATCGTGGGACGTTCGGTGCCCTCCCGCTTGGCGCGCTTGAGGTCGCGGGCGAGGTCCAGCAGGTACTGGATTTCCGCCGGGGTGAAGTCGAGCAGTTTGAGGAAACTGCGGTTTTTGAGTTCGTATGCCATGTTACTTGAGTGTGATTCGGGTTCCGCAGGCAGGATTGCCGAGCTGCCCGGCCTCGGTGATGATGCATTCCCTGCCGCCCTTGCGCACGAAATGGATGCCGGCGCGTACCTTCGGGGCCATCGACCCTTCCGCGAACTGGCCCTCTTCCAGATACTTTTCCGCCTCGGCGGCAGTCAGGGTGTCCAGGGCCTTCTCTCCGGGCTTCCGGAAATTGATGTACACCTTGGGCACGTCGGTGAGGATGTACAGGGCGTCCGCCCCGATCTGGCAGGCGCACAGGGCCGATGCCAGGTCCTTGTCGATCACGGCCTCCACGCCCCGGTAGCCGCCGGCTTCCCAGATGACCGGGATGCCGCCGCCTCCGCAGGTGACGACGATCTTCCCCTCGCGGGCGAGCCGGGAGACGATGTCCACGTTGGAAATGTGCATGGGGAGAGGGGAGGGGACGACTTTGCGCCAGCCGCGTCCCTTGGCGTCTTCCTTATAGACGGCGCCGGTCTCCGCGGCGAGGCGTTCCGCCTCCTCGGCCGTGTAGTACGGGCCCACGGGCTTGGTCGGGTTCTTGAACATCGGATCCTTCGGATCCACCTCCACCCGCGTGACCAGGGAGATGACCCTCCGGGTGGTGATGCCACCCGCATACAGGACGCGGTCCATCGCCGTCTCGATCATATAGGCGATGGCGCCCTGGGTCTCCGCGCCGCAGACGTCCATCGGCATCTGCTGGAGGCCGAACGCGTGGCGGCCGGCCTCCTGCTGCAGCATGACGTTGCCCACCTGCGGACCGTTCCCGTGGCAGATCACGATGTCATAGCCCCACCGGATGAGCGGCAGGATCTGGCGGCACGTGTTCTCCACGTTCTGGAACTGTTCCTCGTAGGTACCCTTCTGGTTGCTCCGCAGCAAGGCGTTGCCTCCGAAGGCGAGGACGGCTAACGGCCTCATAATGATTCAAATACGTCCTTGATGATGCCGATGGCCTCGCGCAGTTGTTCCTCGTTGATCACGAGCGGCGGGGCGAACCGGATGATATGCCGGTGGGTGGGCTTCGCAAGGAGTCCCTTTTCCGCGAGTTTGAGGCAGATGTCCCAGGCCTCGATACCGTTCTGCGGTTCGGTGACGACCGCGTTCAGCAGGCCCTTGCCCCGCACGAACTTGAAGAAAGGACTCTTGATCTTGCCGATTTCCTCCCGGAAGATCACGCCCAGGCGGTCGGCGTTCTCGGTGAGATGCTCGTCGCGGATGACCTCGAGGGCGGCGACGGCGACCTTCGCGGCCAGCGGGAAACCGCCGAAGGTGGACCCGTGCTCGCCGGGGCCAATGGTGAGCATGATCTCGTCGTCGGCGAGGACGGCTGAGACGGGCAGAGTGCCGCCGGAGAGGGCCTTGCCGATGGTGACCATGTCCGGGCGCACGCCTTCGTGGTCGCAGGCGAACAGTTTGCCGGTGCGGCCGATGCCGGTCTGCACCTCGTCGGCGATGAAGAGCACGTTGTGGGCGTGGCACAGGTCATAGCATTCCCTGATGTATCCCTCGTGCGGGACATAGACGCCGGCTTCGCCCTGGATGGGCTCCACGATCATCGCGGCGACCTTGTCTCCCTTCTCGTCCAGGACCTTCCGCAGCGCCTCCGTGTCGTCGTAGGGAATGGTGACGAAACCGGGGGTGAAGGGACCGTACTGGGAATAACTGTCCGGGTCGGAGGACATCGTGACGATGGTGATGGTGCGTCCGTGGAAGTTGCCCTCGGCCACGATGATGAGGGCCTCGTTCTCGGGGATGCCCTTCACCTTGTAGCCCCAGCGGCGGGCGAGTTTGAGGGCCGTCTCGACGGCTTCGGCGCCGGAGTTCATCGGCAGCAGTTTGTCATAGCCGAAGTACTCGGTGGCCATCTTCTCATAGGGGCCCAGGCAGTCGTTGTAGAAAGCGCGGGAGGTCAGGCATAACTTGTGGGCCTGGTCGCAGAGGGCTTTCACGATCTTGGGATGGCAGTGGCCCTGGTTGACGGCGGAATAGGCGGACAGGAAATCGTAGTAGCGTTTCCCGTCCACGTCCCAGACATAGACACCCTCGCCCCTTTCCAGGACGACGGGCAGCGGATGATAGTTGTGTGCGCCGTATCTCTCTTCGAGTGCGATCAGTTCGGCGGCAGTGTACTTCTTGTCGGTCATATCGTTTCGTGTAAGAATGTGGTTATCGGATTCAGTCCCGGCGGAGCGGGAGCGTGGAGCAGCGCAGCAGGCCGCCCATCTTGGAGATCTCCCGGTAGGGGACGGTCTCGACGGTCATGCCCCAGACCTCGCGCAGATGCCGGTTCAGCCGGGTGAAATGCTCTTCCGTGACGACGACGTCCTCGCTGATGGAGAAGACATTGGAATTCATCCAGTACATCTCCTCCTTCGTGAGTTCGAAGACGTTTTCGGCTCCGAACAGTTCCACCAGGTGGTCGGCGTCGCGGGGATTGATGAAGCCTTGGCGGTACAGGATGGCCTTTCCCCGTCCCACCGGCATGAACGTGCAGTCCAGGTGGAGGATGCCCTCGTACGGGTCGGTGTCGCTCTTGCGGAGGTTCAGGGGGATGATGGTCTTTTCGGGGAAGATCATGTTCAGGTAATCCAGGGCGAGGCGGTTCGTGCGGGCCGTCTTCACCGACGGATAGTCCATGAAATCGTACTGGCCCAGGAAGATGTAGTCGTTGTACAGGACGACGTCACCGCCTTCCACATGGACCGTCTCCGGCAGGTTGTAGATGTTCTTGTAATGGATCTGGCGGTAGATGTCGCCGTAGGCGTCGATCTCTTCCTGCCGGTCGGGGATGATGTTGGAGACGATGATCTTGTCTTCGATGACGAAGCCGACATCCCGGGCGAAGACCTGGTTGCATCCCTTCACCAGCGAAGGGCGGTACACCTTCACGCCGTACTTGTTCAGGACGGCCTCGAAGGCGCCCATCTCGGCGACGATGTCCTTGTCGGCCGGGTAAACCCCGTGCAGGACGGATTCGTAGGATTTGCTGTCGAAGGTCTCCGACAGGGTGGGGACGGGACCGTTGGACTGGGGGAGCCCCAGGACGACTTCCCGCAGGCGGGCTGTTTCGTTGACGACGTGTAATTCCATAGTACAAAGATAACAAAAAACCGGAATTCTCCGAATATCCGTATGAATATTTTGTGGTTTGATGAATAACGGTTAAAAAATGAAATCAATCGACGGCTGCCGAAAGTTATCAACAGGCCCCCGTGGATAACTTGATTGGCGTTTTCGGGTTGAAAACGCTACCTTTGTTAATGGTTTTTGGAAACCCCTCGCAAGGAAACCTTTAAACCTACCATAATGTCACAGCAGCAGCAAGCCATCTACGATGCCCGCACCCTCGGTAGCGGCAAGATGCTTACCCTCGGTCTCCAGCACATGTTCGCCATGTTCGGAGCCACGGTCCTGGTCCCGGTCATCACCGGTCTCTCCATGTCCGCCACCCTGCTCTTCGCAGGTCTCGGCACCCTCCTGTTCCACCTTCTGACCAAGATGCGGGTCCCGGCATTCCTCGGCTCGTCCTTCGCGTTCCTCGGCGGTTACGCGGCCGTCGTCTCCATGGGAGAAGCGCAAGGCCTTTCCGTCGCCCAGTCCCTTCCCTACGCCTGCATCGGAGTCTTCTGTGCAGGCCTTTTTTATTTCGTGCTCGCCGGCTTGTTCGCCGCTTTCGGCGCGAAGAAGGTGATGCGGTTCTTCCCGCCCATCGTGACGGGTCCGATCATCATCGCCATCGGTCTCACCCTCTCCGGATCGGCCATCCAGAACTGCACCCAGAACTGGTGGATCGCCCTCCTCGCGATCCTGATCATCATCGTGTGCAACATCTGGGGCAGGAAGATGATCAAGATCATCCCGATCCTGCTGGGCGTGCTGGGCTCCTATCTGGTGGCCGCCTGCTTCGGCCTCTGTGACTTCTCCGCCGTGAAGGAAGCGGCCTGGATCGGCGTTCCTTTCCAGTGGCAGAACACCGCCTTCCATGTGTTCCAGAATCCGAACTGGGGCCTGGTGGTCTCCGCCATCATCGCCATCCTCCCGATTTCCCTCGCGACGATGATCGAGCATATCGGCGACATGTGCGCCATCTCCTCCACCGTGGGCATCAACTACCTGGAGGATCCGGGCCTGCACCGCACCCTGATGGGCGATGGTCTCGCCACCGCCCTGGCCTCCCTGTTCGGCGCCCCGGCGAACACCACCTACGGCG
>JAEEGH010006486.1_pt1 | contig 28668 bp, 21 predicted proteins | sample 9134181 | NCBI WGS metagenome assembly JAEEGH01 (sample SAMN16246544, study PRJNA631951) | gut metagenome | biome: gut microbiome; feature: rumen; material: DP-attached | host: Bos | place: Iran: Karaj | collected 2018-10 | reverse complement strand
GCATAGACCAGATGATTGACCCCGAACTGACCTTTCAAATGGCCGTTGAGGACTACCGTCGACAAGGTTACAGCGACCGTTGGATCAACGAGAGGATGCGTTCCATCGAGATGCGCAAAGAGTTGACCGATGAATGGCATCGCTCAGGCATTCACGAGCCCAAGGACTTCGCCATCCTCACCAACATCCTCACCAAGGCGTGGAGCGGTATGACCACAAGAGAGTATAAAAGTTATAAGGGTTTAACCAAAGAGAATTTGCGTGACAATATGACTAACTTAGAGTTAGCCTTGAACACCCTTGCAGAAGTTACTACCACTGAACTATCACGCCAACGTAATCCGAAAGGAATGGCGCAAACCAGTAAGACCGCGCAGGAGGGTGGCGAAGTAGCGCGCAATGCACGCGCCGACATTGAAAGCCGCCTTGGTCATTCCGTCGTTTCGCCCGAGCGTGCCTCCGACTACATCAAGCCGATAGAGACCAAAGACGCTGATGCGCTGATGCTGCCGGATTTGGAAGAAGCGAAAAAGGAACAATCCTGATTATTAGACCAAAATCCCACTGATGATGGCGGTTTTTTTTGTTGGCACTATTGCATGTTTTCAAGAATATGAGTATTTTTGCGCTTAAACTAAACAACAAGATGTGTAAGAAAACTGGACCAGACGCAATAACTATTTTTGTCATATTGTTTTCCATTGTAACTACTGTGGCAGAGATTGTTATTCTTTCAAAAATTGATAGTTTTAGTGCCAATCAAATAGGGCTCTCATTTATAGGGATAGTAGCAACATTTGTGGTTATCAGCAATTTCGCATACGTAGTTGAAACCAGGAACAAGGTTAAAGAGGATCTTGAAAAGATGGAGGGAAAGGTGGAGAGAATTGCTGGTTTGGAAGAGTATTACGATTATTTCATCAGACAAGAAATTGCCGATTTATTATACAAATGTAATGTCAATGGAGCTTTTAGAATCAATCCTTCCTCTATGAAAATAGTCCATGCTGAAAATCTGACATTTTTTGTTCGAATAAGAATACCAAAGAGAAATGATGGAGTCATAAACATGGATGAAACGGAACACCACTATTTCGTTGTATGGCTTGATAAAAAAGATGGAAAAGAACTGACAAAAGAACAATTTGACGAACGAGAGGCGTTATAAAAACCAAATTCTAAATAAGCGAAGACAAACTGAATTAAAAAAGCACTATCTTTGCACCAATTCTAAACGAAACAAATATGTAGAACAAAAAGCACATATTGAACGCATTGACCGATTTCTAACCTATTGGAAAAATTTGGCGATTTAGTACTATTGTAGAAACAGGTAATGCTCACGCTTGCGTGAGTTTAACTTATTTCGTAATAGTACGGGTACGCCAAATTACCTCCAAAGGACGGAACGGTTAAGTTCACGCTTCTTTTGAAAAATCAAATAATAATCAATATGAAAAGGAATCTACTACTAACCCTCATCATCGCCATGAGTTTGCCCATGCTCGGCAACCCCATTGACGAAAACACAGCCAAGCAACTTGCCCAAAACTTCTGGAAAGAAAACAACATCATGGGTGTGAAAGGCGACAAAGTTTTCAAAAAGAAGATGGGCGAAGCCCGATTTGTGAATATTGCACCGCAATGTGGCTATTCCGAGTTTTACATTTTCAATAACGAAGGCGGCAAAGGATTTGTCATCATTGCCGCTGATGATTGCGTTACACCTATTTTGGGTTATTCCTACGACAACAACTTTGCCGCTGAGAACCTGCCACCGAATTTGAAAGGTTGGCTTGATGGTTATGCTGAACAAATCCGAATTGCTGTTGATATGAGAGCTACAGTCTCGGATGAGATTCGTGCAGATTGGGAGTGTTTAAGACAAGGGAGAAATCTACCGATAAAATCGGAGACGGCAGTTGACCATTTATTATCAACAACATGGGGCCAAGGTGATTATTATAATTTGTTGTGTCCAGAAGACAATAGCAGCCAATATGGGGGACATGCCCTTACAGGATGTGCGGCAACAGCAATGGCTCAGATTTTAAAGTTTTGGGAATATCCTAATGACGCACATAGTGTTGGCTGGCATGAATATGAGCATCCAGTTTATGGTACACTAGGTGCATATTATGGATATGATGGAGGCTCTTATTATTGGAATTTTATGCCAAATCAACTAAACTTTAGCACCCCTCTTAACCAAAAACAAGCAGTAGCATCATTGATGTATCATTGTGGTGTCAGTGTTGAAATGAATTATGGGCCTAATGAAAGCTCGGCATACACCACAGCAGCAGAAATTGCTTTTAGAGCTTTTTTTGATTATAATAATGCTACTCTAGTAATGAAATCTTCGTATGATACAGATATGCAATGGATAAACTTATTAAAGAATGAATTAGACAATGGAAGACCTATTTTTTATGCGGGTTCAGGTACAGGCGGACATGCTTTTGTTTGTGAGGGATACAATAATAGCAATTATTTCTATTTTAATTGGGGATGGAGTGGACAAGCAAATGGCCATTTTCCAGTAAGTTCTCTTACTCCTCTTACTACAGATGGGTACCAGTACTACCAGCATGATTATTCTTATAATCAGCAAGCGATAATCGGCATTGAACCCGGTGGAACTAACAACTACCATCTTTTAGGTATGAATGACGACATTAAACTCAATGGCTATTATGGCAATATGTATTGTTTCGACACCCAAATTCAAGAAATAACTACAGAAGTATACAATTGGGGTAATACGGCTTTTAATGGTTCATTATGCGCAGTTGTATTTGATGGAGAAGGACTCTATATTACTGAATCAGAGTCCATAAACAATTGTCAAATTCCATCAATGCAAAGTTCTGGACAGCTTTCGTTTACGTTTAGTGAATCTTTAAACATTCTATCATGTAAAGCTTATGTCGGTATCTATTCGATAGAAAACAATCAATACTCTTTGGTTTCTACTTATGGAATGCATCAAAACCCTAGTGAGTTTTATAATTATTACACGTTTTCAGAAGATGTGGTTGAACTTTACTTATACTCTAACATTGAGTATTCGCCTTCTCCTATTGCACAAAATTCTGCAATAAGTGTTACAGCAAACATCATTAACGATGACCCAAACTCATCTTTTAATGGTTATTTTGCTGCTGCTCTATATGATTTGGATGGCGAGTTGAAACAAATACTAGCAACGCTTTATGAAGAGAATGGGCTACAACCTGGATATTATTATACAAATACATTGAACTTTTCTTGTCCTTCTGTAACTGTTCCTGCAGGAACATATTATTTAACAATAATACAGCAGCCAGAAGGTTCTGACAATTGGTATCCACTATTGAATTGGGAGGATTGTGTTAATCCCGAGTTTGTTAATCCGATAAGAGTAGAGGTGTTCAGTCCTACAACATATACCATTACCGCAACGGCCAATCCGAGTAATGGAGGAACTATTACAGGACAAGGCGACTATTTTGAAAGCGAGACATGTACTTTGACAGCAACTGCCAACAGCGGTTACACTTTCGTCAATTGGACTGAGAACGGAACACAAGTCTCAACCAATCCCTATTACACTTTTACCGTAACTGGAAATAGAAGTATGGTGGCAAACTTCCAAGCACAACAGCAACAACACACCATCAATGTGTCGGCCAATCCAACCAATGGCGGTTCTGTCTCAATTGCAGGGGAAGTATCGTACGGTTTCGAAAATGGTTTTGAGGGTTGGACTTCCATTGACGCTGACGGTGATGGCTTCAATTGGATGCTCGGATCAGTGTTAATGACAGGCTATATAATCAATGCTCACAATGGTGAAGACATGGTCTGTTCTCAAAGCTATGACATTGATGAAGGTGCTCTGACTCCCGACAATTACCTCGTTTCTCCCTTGATTGAACTTGGCGGTAGCATCACTTTCTGGGCTTGCGCTCAAGACCCCGAATATGCTGCTGAGCATTTCGGCGTTGCTGTGAGCACTACGAACAACACCAACGCTTCGGCCTTTACGACTATCAGCGAATGGACGATAAGTGCCAAAAACACTGGCAATGGCTTAGGCAACTGTAAGACCAGAAGCCTTAATGGCAGAGAAACCACATGGATTCCTTATACCGTTGACTTGAGTGCCTATAATGGTCAAGGCTATGTGGCTATCCGCCACTTTGGCTGCAACGATCAGTTCTACCTGAACGTCGACGATGTTACAATCCATACAATCGGAGGTAATACATATTACCAAGGTCAAACTTGCACCGTCCATGCCACTGCCAACAACGGTTACACATTCGTCAATTGGACTGAGAACGGAACACAAGTCTCCACTAATGCCAATTACACTTTCACCGTTACTGGCAACCGCAATCTAGTAGCGCACTTCCAGCAGCAACAGCAGCAATATACAATAAGTGTATCGGCCAACCCAAGCAATGGAGGTAGTGTTTCGGGTGGAGGAACATTCAACCAAGGGGCATCCTGCACCGTCCATGCCACTGCCAACAGCGGTTACACATTCGTCAATTGGACTGAGAACGGAACGCAAGTCTCCACTAACGCCAATTACGCTTTCACCGTCACTGGCAACCGCAATCTAATAGCGCACTTCCAGCAGCAACAGCAGCAATATACAATAAGTGTATCGGCCAACCCGAGCAATGGAGGCAGTGTCTCGGGGGGAGGAACATTCAACCAAGGAACATCATGTACCGTTCATGCTACTGCCAACAGTGGTTACACTTTCGTCAATTGGACTGAGAACGGAACGCAGGTCTCCACCAACGCCAATTATAGTTTTACGGTTACGGGCAACAGAAATTTGGTAGCCAACTTCGCTCAAAGCGAACACACTATTCAAGCAACGGCAGGAGCCAATGGAATCATTACGCCTTCAGGGACAGTTACGGTTACACATGGAGCAAATCAATCCTTTGCCATGATTCCTGATGCCGGTTATGAAATCCAAGATGTCTATATTGACGGGAACTCGGTTGGAGCCTTAACTTCATACACATTCACCAATGTAACAGCGAACCATTATATTCATGTCACTTTCGTTCATGTGGACAGTGTAGATGATAACAACATCCTTTCAGCGGTTGTCTACCCAAATCCAACTTCCGGAGAGGTCACCATCGAATGCGAACGCTTAAGCCATGTGCGCATCGTCAATACTTTCGGCCAGACGGTCTACAACGCCGACCATGAAGGCAATCAAGCCGTCATCGACCTTTCGCAGATGGCCAAGGGCATTTATATGATGCACATTGAGGCTGTAGGTGGACAAATGGTGAGGAAGATTGTGGTGGAATAAGCCCTGTTTTTAAACTTGTTTTGAAATAATCCAAAAGTGAGACGACATTTTCTTGCCGCCTCACTTTTTTTTGCTATTATTGCAGAAAATTTCAGCGCAATGAAAATCAAATTCATCGGTGCAGCCCAGGAAGTGACGGGCAGCAAGCACCTCATCACCACCGACCATGGCAAGAAAATCCTGTTGGACTGCGGTATGTTCCAAGGCAAGGGCCTCGAAACCGACGCCGCCAACCGTAACATCATGGTCGACCCAAAGGAAATCGACGCCATCATCCTCACCCATGCCCATATCGACCACTGCGGCCTGATACCTTATTTCTATAAGCTCGGCTTCCGTGGACAGGTCGTATGCACCAAAGCCACCGAGGACCTGTGTAGCATCATGCTCCCCGACAGCGGCTTCATCCAAGAGAACGATATGGAGTGGTTCAATAAGAAACGCCGCAAACAAGGACTTCCTGCCTTGCAGCCCATTTATACCGAAAAAGATGCTCGCGCCAGCATGGAGTTGTTTGTCAGCGTGGCCTACAACCGCTACTTCAACATCGACAATAATATAAAGGTGAAGTTCAACAACACGGGGCATCTGCTCGGTAGCGGTTGCGCCATCATTGAAATCGACGAGGGCGGCAAAATGACCCGAATCGGCTACACGGGCGACATCGGACGCGAGTACAACTACCTCCTGCGTTCGCCTGAACCTTTCCCGCATTGTGACTACATCATCACCGAGGCCACCTACGGTAACCGCCTCCACAGCGACCGCGAAAACGCCGAGGAACAACTGTTGGAAATCATCTACCACACCTGCGTGGAGAAACGCGGCAAACTCATCATCCCGTCGTTCGCCGTCAGCCGCACACAAGAGATTGTGTATCTGCTAAATAACTTCTACAACGATGGCAAACTACCCGAGAAGATACCCGTATACGTCGACAGCCCCTTGGCCGTCAACGCCACCGAGATTTTCCGTATGCATGTCGACCTCTTCAACGACGACGTTAAGGACGTCATCGAATACGACCCCGACCCCTTTGGCTTCAATGGACTCACCTTCGTGCGCGACATCAACCAGTCGAAGGCACTCAACGCCACCAAACAGCCTTGCATCATTATTTCTGCCTCTGGCATGATGGAAGCTGGTCGCGTGAAACACCACATCGCCAACAGCATAGAGAGCCCCAACAACAGCATTCTTGCCATCGGCTACTGCGCACCAACCACCTTAGGTGCCAAACTGTTGGAAAACCCCAAACCCGCCAGTGTATCCATCTTTGGCTTGGAACACACCGTCAACGCCGAGATTTTCGAAATCGATGCCTTCAGCGGCCACGGCGACTACAAGGAGATGATCCATTACCTGAGTTGCCAAGACCCGAGCAAGGTGAAGAAGACCTTCATCGTTCACGGCGACCTTGAGGCACAACAGTATTACAAACGGCAACTGCGCAAGGAAGGATGGGATAACATCGTCATTCCTGAGCCTGGCGAGACGTTTGAACTGAAATAATTCCTATTTTTGCAAAAATTTTCAAAAATGGCACAAAAACCCAGCATTCCCAAAGGCACCCGCGACTTCCTGCCCGAAGTCATGGTGCGCCGCAATTATATTTTTGACACCATTAAGACAGTGTTCAAACGCTTTGGTTTCCAACCGATTGAGACACCTTCGATGGAAAACCTCAGCACCCTCTTGGGCAAATACGGTGAAGAAGGCGACAAACTCCTCTTCCGTGTGCTCAACTCTGGCGACTTCATGAGTGGCGTGGAACAAAATGGCGAGCCGCTTGAATCATTGAAATTAGCCTCAAAAATCACGGAGAAAGGCTTGCGCTATGACTTGACCGTACCTTTCGCAAGGTTCGTCACCATGTATCGAGACCAAATCGCCTTCCCTTTCAAACGCTACCAAATCCAACCCGTTTGGCGTGCCGACCGTCCGCAGAAAGGGCGTTACCGTGAGTTCTACCAATGTGACGTCGACATCATCGGCAGCGACTCTTTGCTGAACGAAGCCGAATTGGTGCAAATCGTTGACGAGGTATTCAACGCCTTGAAAATCAGAGTCACACTAAAGATCAACAACCGTAAGGTGTTGGCGGGCATCGCGGAATACATCGGCAAGTCAGACGCTTTGGTTGACATCACCGTAGCCATTGACAAGTTAGACAAAATCGGAATCGATGCCGTCAACGCAGAACTTGCCGAGAAGGGATTGGAACAAGCTGCCATCGACAAATTACAGCCCATCCTCTTCATGAAAGGTAACACACGCGAGAAGTTGGCCCAACTGAAGCCTTTGTTAGACAACGAAGTAGGCCAAAAGGGCATCGAAGAACTCGAAACCCTGTTCGATTACATTGAGAATATGGAGCTCGGCATCGACACCGAACTCGACCTCACCTTGGCCCGTGGCCTGAACTACTATACTGGCGCCATCTTCGAGGTGAAAGCCAAGGACTTCGCCATCGGAAGCATCTCGGGCGGCGGTCGCTACGACAACCTCACGGGCATCTTCGGTTTGCCCAACGTCTCTGGCGTGGGCATCAGCTTTGGTGCCGACCGCATCTACGACGTGTTGGAAGGCCTCAACCTCTTCCCCGAGACCATGTCGGAAAGCACCAAGGTCATCTTCCTCAACTTCGGCAAAAACGAGGAAAAATACTGCCTGAAATACCTCAATCAGGTGCGCAAACACGGCATCAACGCGGAGATTTATCCCGATGCTGCCAAGATCCAGAAACAGATGAAATATGCCGACCAACGCCACATCCCGATTGTCGTCATCGCTGGCGAAAGCGAGGTGGCTGAGCAGAAATTCACCGTGAAATGGATGAAGGAAGGCAAACAAGAAACCGTGGAAGCAAATAGATTGGTGGAAACGATATTGAAATAACCCGTAGAGACGCATTGCATGCGTCTCAAAACCAATAATCAATTATAAAAAGAGACGCATTCAATGCGTCTCTACAACAATTCAACGATTAAACATTTAACAATCAACAATATGAAAGTCCATAAAATCTCATCGAAGGAACTGACCTTCAAACAGGTAAACGAAATACTCACCAAGGGCTACAAGCTCGAGCTCAGTGCCGACGCCATCAAGCGCATCCAAAAATGCCGCGACTACCTCGACAAGAAGATGGAGAACCCTGAGAAGCCCATCTATGGCGTGACCACCGGCTTCGGATCCCTCTGCGACCACAGCATCTCGAAAGAAGACCTGAGCACCTTGCAGAAGAACCTCGTCATGTCGCACGCCTGCGGCACGGGCGAGATGGTGCCCGAGGAAATCATCCGCCTCATGCTCCTCTTAAAGGTGCAAAGCCTCAGCTACGGCAACAGCGGCGTACAAGTCGTGACTGTCCAGCGTCTCATTGACTTCTTCAACAATGACGTGCTGCCCGTGGTCTACAACCAAGGCTCACTCGGTGCCTCCGGCGACTTAGCACCTTTGGCCAACCTCATGCTGCCCTTGCTCGGCTTGGGCGAGGTGCATTTCGAAGGCAAGATCGTCCCTGCTGAAAAGGTACTCAAGAAATTCGGTTGGAAGCCCATCACACTGCAATCGAAAGAAGGTCTGGCCCTGCTCAACGGCACCCAGTTCATGAGCAGCTATGGCACATACGTTCTGCTGAAAGCCTTCCGACTCAGCTATCTCGCCGACCTCATTGGAACGGTTTCTTTGGAGGCCTTCGACGGCCGCATCGAGCCTTTCTTCGACCAAGTACATCAGATCCGTCACCACAACGGACAAATCGTCACCGCCAAGCGCGTGCGTGAGTTCACCAAAGGCAGCGAGCTGATTGTCAGAGAGAAGAAACATGTCCAAGACCCCTACTCCTTCCGTTGCATGCCGCAAGTGCATGGTGCCTCGAAGGACGCCATTGACTATGTAGCCTCCGTGTTCAGTGAGGAAATCAACGCCGTCACCGACAACCCGACCATCTTCCCCGATGAAGATCTCGTCATTAGTGCCGGTAACTTCCACGGCCAGCCTCTTGCCATCACTTTGGACTTCTTGGCCATCGCCATGGCCGAGTTGGGCAACATCAGCGAACGTCGTATCTATCAGCTGATTGGTGGCAAGCGCGGTCTGCCGTCGTTCCTCGTCGCCGAGCCTGGCCTCAACAGCGGCTTCATGATTCCGCAATATGCCGCCGCCAGCATCGTCAGCCAGAGCAAACAGCTCTGCACGCCTGCTTCAGTCGACAGCATCGAATCCTCGCAAGGTCAGGAAGACCACGTCAGCATGGGTGCCAACGCCGCTACGAAGGCTTTGCGCGTGGCTGAAAACTTAGAGCGTGTATTGGCCATCGAGCTGTTCAATGCCACCCAGGCCCTTGAGTTCCGCCGTCCGTTGAAGTCATCACCCATCATTGAGAAGTTCGTCGCCGAATACCGCAAAAACGTGGAGTTTGTGCGTATCGACAAGGTGATGTACACTGAGATTGCCAAATCGGTTGATTTCGTGAAAAATTACCCGTTGGCATTTGATGAATTGGAAAACAAATAAATAATACCTGTAGGGCTGTCACATTGTGGTAACCGCTTGTGAAACACCTCAAGCGGCTGCCGTGATACGACAGCCCTACAACACTGAAATATGGAAACCACCGAACAAAAAACACGCCCCACGGGCATGACCATCCTTTTAGTGCTGTCATTCATCAATGCCTGTTGGAACATCATCCGGTCTATTGTCTTGTATTTCACCACGCCAAAGATGGTCGAGATGTACCAAAACGGGCAATTCGATGAGATGATGGCACCGTTTTCTGGCATGGGAGAGGACTTCACCAACGCCATGAATGATGCCATGCACATTTTCTCGCAAATCAACCCCAACTATTATCTGATTTTGTTAGTGCTGTTCATCGCATCGTTGATAGGTGTCTTGAAGATGTTCAAAGGCGACAAGCGCGGTTTCCATATCTATTCCATCGCCCAAATCTGCATGTTGATTGACCATTCCGTGTTTGTCTATCCCCTGCAAAAGCCCTCACCATTCACTTCCGACTTGATTATCACCATTCTCTTCATCCTGCTATATTACCTCTATTTCAAGCGGATGCAAATGGTTGACACCACTCAAGACCCGACCTAACCATGGAACAGAACGAAGGAAAGATATTCAACCTGAAGCCTCAGATGACCACCTCCATGAAGTTGGCGGCCAGCTTTGCCATCACCTATTATAGTCTATTGCTCATCTTCGAGGTCTTCACCCTTATCTACCGTCGTTATTACATTGACTATTATTACCTTAACCAAGTCGAATTTGGGGCAGGCTCCTCTGAACTGGTGATTCAAATCATCCAACTGATTCTCTCCGTCGTCCTGGTTTTCAGCCTAATCCAAATTTTTAGGAAGAAAAACCGCGGCAAAGCACTATTTGTGGGCGCCTCGATATTTTTGATTATATTCCAACTCCTCGTCACGGGGTTTGTTCCGTGGATGAAATACGCGCTTGAGGCCTTGCTCGTACTTATCATTGCCCCTATTCGCGTAAAGAAAAAAGTCAGGATTAAAGACGGCAAAATCGAAATCGAAACCGTTGATTCTGAACCCTCTCAGGAAAACACAGCTACAGTTAACGAAGGCCAAGCCAAAAGCTAACGCAGCATCATCGCAGCTTTTTTCACCGCATTGACGAAGACTTCCACCTCTTCCAACGTATTGTACAATGCAAACGAAGCCCTCACCGTTCCAGGGATGCCGAAGCGTGTCATCACCGGCTCGGCACAATGGTGACCTGTGCGCACTGCCACACCCATCTTGTCAATAATGGTACCCAGATCGTAAGGATGAATACCGTCAATAATGAAAGAAACCAACCCTGAGCGATGATCCGACTCGCCGATGAAATGGATGCCGTCAATCTCAGATAGTTTCTCAAGAGCTGATCGTAAGAGCTGGCCTTCATGAGCTTCCACCTCTCTTCTATCTAGACCTTTAATGAATTGAATAGCCGTTTCCAAACCCAAGGCCGCACCCACGTTAGGCGTACCCGCCTCAAATTTGTATGGCAACACATTAAACGTTGTCTTATCGAAACTCACCGTGTCGACCATCTCACCACCGAACTGGTAGGGCGGCAGTTTTTCCAACCATTCGGCTTTGCCGTACAAGCCTCCGATACCCATAGGCGCATACATCTTATGGCCGGAGAAAACGAAGAAGTCGCAATCCAAGTCTTGAACATCAATGGGATGGTGGGCAATGGATTGGGCACCATCGACAACGACAGGAATGCCATATTGATGCGCCATGGCAATCATCTCCTTTACGGGATTGATGGTCCCCAACACATTGGAAATATGCGCAATCGAGACCACCTTCGGCCCTTCTTTCAGTAGCTTTTCGTATTGCTCCAAATCCAAGATGCCTCTATCATCCATCGGTACAACAAGCAGCCGACCATGATGGCGCTGCACCATCTGCTGCCAAGGCACGAGGTTGGAGTGGTGCTCCATGGAGGTGACGAGCACTTTTAGTTGAGAGTTGAGAGTTGAGAGTTGAGAGTCGGTGGTGAGTTGAGAGTTGGAAGTTGAGAGTAAGAGGTGCTCGAAAGAAGTGGCGAGCAGGTTCAACGACTCGGTGGTGCCACGCGTGAAGATGATTTCCCTTGCTTCCTTGGCATGGACGAAATCGGCAACAGTCTGGCGGGCATGTTCGTAAGCCTCGGTCGCCTTCTGGCTCAAATAATGCACCCCACGGTGGATGTTGCAGTTCTCGTGCAAGTAATAGTCACGCTCACGCTCGATGACACACAAAGGCTTCTGCGTGGTGGCGGCATTGTCGAGATAAACCAAGGGCTTGCCATAGACCTGCTGATCAAGGACGGGAAATTGGTTTCTTATTTCTTTAATATCTAACATTTCTTCTGACTTCACTTTGATATTTAGTTCCCTCGACTATGGCCTATGACTATGACTATGGCTATTCTCACGGCTTGGGAGAGCCATAGTCATAGGCCAAAAGCCATCGTCAGATTTTCGAATAATCAATGTCAAAATTGTAATCTTTCGGATGGCTGCAGCGCAGGACGCAGTTCTCGCAACTCGACAATTCACCACGCAGGCGGCGCTTAATCATGTCGTCGATATGTTCGTGCAGCATCTCGTTGCCAATATGGTTGCTCACCTCGGCAGCAAAGGCATACATCAACAGAATCCTTGCATTGGCCTTGCTGATGCCACGCTGGCGCATGTAGAACATGGCCTCTTGGTCAAGTTGGCCCGTGGACGTGCCGTGCGAGCATTTCACGTCGTCGGCATAGATCTCAAGGAAAGGCTGGCTGTTGACTTTGGCCGTCGAAGTCAGGAGGATGTTGCTGTTGTTTTGGTGGGCATCGGTCTTTTGGGCATCTTTGGCCACATACACATGGCCGTTGAACACCGCCGAGGCCGAGTCGTCGATGACGCCTTTGAACTTTTCGTTGCTGGTACAATGTGGCACATTGTGGTTCACTTTCAAGAAGTTCTCCACATGCTGGGTCTTGTCAATGAGATACAAACCATGCACCTGCGTGTCGGCACCTTCGCCATCCAAGTCGACATGATAGGTGTTGCGCACATCGCCGCCATTGAAGGTGATGACCACAATCTTCAGTCGGCTGTCGGCCAGCTGCTTGACCTTGAACTCCCTTTGGATGGCAGCCTCGTTGCTTACATTCTGCAGCACATACAACTCAAGGCTTGAATTCTCATTGAGGATAATTTCGGAGATTTTCGGCTCGGATGACAGGTGAGCGTCATCGTCATACTCAATGATTTCGCGGCTTTGGTTGGCGGCTAAGATAAGTTGGTTGTTCATAATCAAAGTTCCTTAATCCATTCGTAGCCTTTTTCTTCGAGTTCGAGGGCGAGGTTCTTGCCGCCCGTCTTGACGATGCGTCCGTCGTACATCACGTGGACGAAGTCGGGGACGATATAGTCCAACAGACGCTGGTAGTGGGTTATGACCACAAAGGCGTTCTCGGCATTATGCAACTGGTTGACGCCATGGGCCACGATGCGCAATGCGTCGATGTCGAGGCCCGAGTCGGTCTCGTCGAGGATGGCGAGGCTGGGTTCCAGCATGGCCATCTGGAAGATCTCGTTTTTCTTCTTCTCGCCGCCGCTATAACCCACGTTGACGAAACGGTTCTGCAATTTCTCGGTGATTTCCACCATGGCCTGCTTCTCCTTCATCATCTTCATGAAGTCGACCGTGCTCATCGGTGGCAGACCTTGGTACTCGCGCTTCGAGTTGACAGCGGTGCGCATGAAGTTCTGGATGCTCACACCTGGGATTTCGACAGGATATTGGAAACTCAGGAAGATGCCTTCGTTGGCGCGGTCCTCGGGCGACATCCCTACGATGTTCTTGCCCTTGTACCAAATCTCACCTTCGGTGATTTCATAGCCCTCGCGACCTGTGATGGCCGCAGCTAGCGTACTTTTTCCCGTTCCGTTAGGGCCCATGATGGCGTGGATTTCGCCTTCGTTGACGCCCAGATTCAATCCTTTCAAGATTTCCTTGCCTCCGATGGAGACGTGTAGGTTTTTGATGTTCAGTAACATGATATATAGTTGTTCAGTTGTTCAATTATTCAGTTGTTCAGTTGGGTTGCCCATGTCATTCCAACGTTGGCAAGCGGGTCGGCGGGAATCTATGGGCAACGGGTTTTCAGTTGGGCTTAAGCTGATTTTGCCGAAACGCATAAAATAGGCATGCTTGGGCCACTGTGTATATTCTTCTTGTGATATTTCAATAATACAATTGTCACCCACTTCCGCAATTTTGTGTTTCACTTCTTCTATCAAGGCCTCATCGCGGCCATATTTCCCGATATGGACCACGTTCAAGACCAATCCCAACAACACGACGCAAGCTGCTCCAAGGGTCATCCATCCACGCACTTTTGGCGTTATCTTGGGCAACCATAAAGTCAGCATCGAGAGGGTGATATGTCCACAAGCCAAGGCGAAAAAAGGCAAGGCTGCCAGCATATAGAAATCCCGTTGCTTCACGCTCACCATAATGGGCAGCACACCCACGAGACCCATGATCAGGAAAACATAGAACCAAGCCTTGTCGGGTGGAAACTCAAAGACCTTCGAATTGACCTTGCTTTTAGTCTTGCAAATCACCAAAACGAGTGCAAGGACCAACGGGATGATCAGTTGTTGCAATAAAGCGAAAACGATATAGAATCTTGAAGATGCCGTTGCTTCGTGCAATCCCCCACCGATGACTTGTAAATGGATGTAGTCCTTAAGATAGGCAAACGACCCAGGGCAAACCAAGAACATGATTCCGACAAACACAGCTATAGAGACTAAAAGAATCAAACTGTCAATCGGGCCTTGGATCCATTTGTGCTTTTGGTCGAAGGCGCAATACAGGATAGGAAACACCAAGGGGAACAATCCCGTGAATCCTTTGGAGAGGAAGGCCAATAGCAAAGCTACAGCTGACAAAAACAGCCAAATCTTATGGTTGCGCTGATAGCCGACAATCATCAGATAGACGGAAAGCAACACGAAGACCGACATGGTGTTTTCAAGCAGGTTGTTTGTCGCACTCCACGAAACCAAAGGCATAGCGAGCCAGAACAACAGCGACAACCAAGCCCAACGGAGGTTGTTGGTGGTGTGCTTCCAAATCAAGGCGATGAACAAACCAGAGAGTAGGAACATCAACACGGAATAAGCCTTCTCGACCCACCAATGGTCGCCAAACGCCTTGAAAGCCAAAGCTTCCATGCCCAAGGCCAAGGGTGGATGCTGACGAAACTCGGAATACAAGGTCTGTGTGTAATGCGGATCCCAGAATGTCCCCTGACCTTCTGCCATGTTGCGCGAGATGCTGGCATAGGTCACACCGTCGAGGAACATGCCTTCGGTCAATAGGCTCTTGCTCTCCAGAATGAGGAACAATCCGATGAGGAGCAACCATAAAGGGGTGTTATTTGAACAGGTCCCTGCCATTTGTTGATTGTTGGGCGTTTAATTGTTTAATTGTTTTATCCGACGCTGCCTTCCAACGTTATCGACAGGAGTTTTTGTGCCTCAACGGCGAATTCCATAGGCAGTTTGTTCAGCACGTCCTTGGCATAACCATTGACGATAAGACCAATGGCCTTCTCCGTCGGGATGCCTCGCTGTTGGCAATAGAACAGCTGGTCTTCGGAAATCTTCGAGGTCGTGGCCTCGTGTTCAAGGATGCTCGATTCGTTGCCGCATTCGACGTATGGCCAAGTGTGGGCACCGCATTTGTCACCCAGAAGCAATGAGTCGCACTGCGAATAGTTACGTGAGTTCTCGGCTTTGGCGGCCACTCTCACCAAGCCACGATAGCCATTCTGGCTGTGACCGGCGGAGATACCTTTAGATATGATGGTACTGCGGGTGTTTTTGCCCAAGTGAATCATCTTGGTGCCCGTGTCGGCCTGTTGGTAGTTGTTGGTCACGGCGACGGAGTAGAACTCGCCCACAGAGTTGTCGCCCAGCAGCACGCAGCCTGGATACTTCCAAGTGATGGCAGAGCCCGTCTCGACCTGCGTCCAAGAGATCTTGGAGCGGTCGCCACGACAGAGACCACGCTTGGTGACAAGGTTATACACGCCACCTTTGCCGTCCTTATCGCCTGGGTACCAGTTCTGCACTGTGGAGTATTTCACTTCGGCATCCGTCTCGGCGATGATTTCCACGATGGCGGCATGGAGTTGGTTTTCATCGCGTTGCGGAGCTGTGCAACCTTCCATGTAGCTCACATACGCGCCTTCGTCGGCCACGATGAGTGTGCGCTCAAACTGGCCCGTGTTGGCCGCATTGATGCGGAAATAGGTGGACAACTCCAAAGGGCAACGCACACCCTTCGGGATGTAGCAGAACGAGCCGTCGCTGAAGACCGCCGAGTTGAGTGCAGCGAAGAAATTGTCGGTATAAGGCACCACTTTGCCAAGGTATTTCTTCACCAAGTCGGGGTGCTGTTTGACGGCCTCGCTGAACGACATGAAGATGACGCCGTGTTTGGAGAGCGTCTCTTGGAAGGTCGTCTTCACCGAGGTGGAATCCATCACCGCATCGACGGCCACGCCCGAAAGCTTCTTCTGCTCGTCGAGCGAGATGCCGAGTTTGTCGAAGGTGGCCAACAGTTCGGGGTCCACCTCATCAAGGCTCTGCTTCTGCTGGCGTTTGCGCGGCGCAGCGTAATAGATAATGTCTTGGTAGTTGATTTCGGGAATATCGAGATGTGCCCAGTTGGGTTGCTTCAACGTCTGCCAATGGCGGAAGGCCTTCAGGCGGAATTCCAGCAGCCATTCGGGTTCCTCTTTCTTCTTGGAGATGAGGCGGATGATGTCCTCGTTCAAGCCTTTCGGCACAAAATCAGTTTCAATGTCGGTCACGAAACCGTATTCGTATTCCTTGTTCGTGACTTCACTGATGATATTTTCGTTCGGATTCTGATCCATAGTTTTCTATTTTGGAGCGGGCCCTTCGACAGGCTCAGGGACCCAACTTCTTCCTTATTAAGAATGATTTCAAATTAGGCCGCAAAGATACAATTTTATTATGGTTTAGAAAGCTTCTTTTTTTATAATTTTGCGCCAAATTTCAACAGAAATGGATTTAAACATCGGACTTTTCAATGAATCGTTTCCTCCCGTGATGGATGGCGTTGCCATTTGCGTGCAGAATTATGCCTATTGGATGCAGAAAAAAGTGGGCGGCGTTTCCGTCATCACACCTAATGTGCCTGGAGCCGATTATAAGCAATACGACTACGAGGTGCTTGACTATTTCTCGGTTCCTGTGCCTTTCCGTCAGCCGTATGTCACTGGAATTGCAGAAGTTGACCCTGCCTTCATTGCAAAAATCGTCAAACGTCGTTTTAAGATTGTCCATGCCCATTCGCCATTCGCGGCAGGTTGGGCGGCGGTCAATGTCGCCAAAAGGCTCAATATCCCTATGGTGGCCACATTCCACTCCAAATACCGCGATGACTTCAGCCAAACTATTCCTTCCAAAGCTGTCGTGGAACAAATCATCAAGCGCATCGTCAGTTTCTATGAACACGCCGATGAGGTTTGGGTGCCTCAAGCCTCTGTAAAAGAAGTGATTAAAGATTATGGATTCAAGGGCAATGTGGAGGTGGTGCCCAATGGTAGCGACCTTGTAGCCGACTATCCAGAGACCTATTTCGCTGATGCACGAAAGAAGTTAGGCATTGCTCCCAACGATTTCGTTTGCCTTTTCGTTGGACAGCATATTTGGCAGAAAAACGTCCGTCTCATCATCGAAACCCTTGAAAAAGTGAAAGATACGAATTTCAAGATGTTTTTTGTCGGCAACGGCTACGCAGCTGATGCGATGAAGGAAATGGTGACAGAAAAAGGCCTCGAAAGCCAAGTCACTTTTGTGGGCACCGTCACTGAGCGCGAAGTTATCAAGCAATATTATGCAGCGGCTGACCTGTTCCTATTCCCCTCGCTTTACGACACTGACGGCTTGGTCGTCAAAGAAGCTGCGGCGCTGCAAACGCCCTCCGTTATGGTGGAGACTGCCACTGCGGCCTCCATCATCACCGATAATGAGAATGGTTTTCTGATTCCCAACGACTTGGATGCCTTCGCTAACCGATTGCGCGAGTTGATTCACGATCCGGAACGGGTACACCGCGTGGGTATGCAAGCCTCGCATTCCATCGTACGCTCATGGGAGGATGTAGTCGGCGAGGTGCTTGAACGCTACAACCGACTGATTGCCAAAAAGAAATTGATTGCCATACCTTAAATCATCGGAATTTTCCTTAGTTTTGCACCAAAATAACCTAGAATGAACAAAGGGAAACAAAAACACGGTTTCTGGTTTTATTTCGGCAGGGTGATGGCTAGCCTTGGCATCGCCTTATTGCTGCTGATATTATATATCTACCTCTCCGTCCCCACCTACAGCTTCAAGGAGCCCAAACCCTTCAGCGGCGAATACCTCTACAATCCCTATCAGGACATGAATCCCGACCAATGGAAAAAATACCACTTCCATTGTCATTCGCGTAAGTTTTTCGGTATCACCAACGGACGGAAGAGCAAGGAAACCACCATCGACAGCGTCTATCAAGCCTTGGGTTATGACCATTATGGCATCTCCGACTATATGGGCATCAACACACATGGTGCTGAAAGAGAGGATTATATCCCTGCCTACGAACACGGCTATGGTCTGTTCCGCAAGACGCATCAAATCTGCATCGGTGCCGAGAAGGTGTATTGGCCCGACTTCCCCTTCATGCAGAACCTCAACATGAAGCAGCATACTATCAACAAGTTGGGCGAGCGTTGCCGCTTCGTCATGCCCGCCCATGCCTCATTCACCAAAGGCTACAAGGTAAGCGACATGATTTTTTTGAGCAACTATCGACTGATTGAAGTGGTCAACCCATACGGCAACGCCTTTGAGCACTGGGACAAGGCCCTTTCTAACGGACATCGCTTGTATGCCCTCGGTGACGACGACACTCATGACATCACCAAAGCCAGCGAAGTATGCCTCAATTTGACCATGGTCAACACGCAAAACCCTGACGCAGAGAGTGTTTACAACGCCCTTGACCAAGGTCTTTGCTATGCCGTTGAATTCGACAACTTCTTCCACTACCCAATGACATTGGCCGAAAAAGTCGAGCAGGTCCATGCCCTACCCCATCTGACCCGCGCTGAACTCATTGGCGATACCTTATTTATTGAAACCTCCGCCGACAAGATGCAGGAGGTAAAGTTCATCGGGCAGGACGGAAAGGTTTTAAAAACGGAAGAGAATGTTGCAACCGCCCATTATGTCATTCAACCTGAAGACCACTATGTCAGGACAGAAATCAACGTCAATGGGCTGCAACATTTCTATCTCAATCCAGTCACAAGACACACTACGCCAACGCCCATCGACCAACGACTTGACTATGTCAACAAAGCGCAGACTTATTTGTATTGGTTCGTTTATATCGTAGCCTTTGCGGCCTTGGCATGGTATCTCTTCAAAATGGCCAAAGCCAAAAAAGAGGAAAACAAGTGAGGATTAAAGAGCAAAATATCAACAAGATACTGTTTTGGCTATTAGCCATCAGTGCCCTTGTGAGAGGCATTTTGGCCGCATGGATGGAGTTTGGCAACGATGAGGTATATTACTGGACCTACGCCCTCTATCCCGATTGGAGCCATTTCGACCATCCACCCATGGTGGGCTGGGTCATACAATTGTTCAGCCTTAACCTATTATTCGACAGCGAGTTCTTCATCCGCTTAGCCTCGATTGTCTTCATGACCGCCAGCACCTATATAATATTCCACATTGGCAAAGAACTAAAGGACACTCTGACGGGACTTTATTCTGCTCTGCTTTATACGGCCTCCATCTATGCTTTCGTCATCACGGGTATCTTCATCATGCCCGACACGCCGCTGATGCTATTCTGGTTATTAGCTATTTGGATGGCGGTTAGGTCCCTGAGCCTGTCGAAGGGCCGGTTCATACTACTTTTCGGACTCTTCGCAGGATTAGCAATGCTCTCCAAGTATTCAGGCATTTTCCTTTGGGTCGGCATGGGGCTTTACATCTTGGTTTTCAACAGAAAACAACTCAAAAACCCATATCTTTACCTCTCGCTGTTGATTTCAGCCATCTGCTGCATCCCCATCCTCTATTGGAACCTCCAAAACGACTTCATCAGTTTCAGTTTCCATGGTGCTCGTGTCGGTGGAAACAAGCTCAACTTCAGCACTTTCGGCACTGAAATTGCTGGTGAGTTTTTCTACAACAACCCCGTCAACATTGTTTTAGCCATCATCGCAGTCGTTGCAGTTTTCAAACGAAAAATCAACATCGAAAAAACCGCTCAACGACTAATTCTGTGCATTGCCCTGCCTTTGATTTTGGTCTTCCTAATTTTCTCCCTCACCCGCCCCACATTACCGCACTGGAACGCGCCAGCATACGTTTTACTCATCCTGTTATCTGCTGTGTATCTGCGAGATAAACAATCCGATACGGAGAAATTGCCAAAGTCTATCATCGCAGCGTTATCCGTGCTTGTAATTACCTTGGTGATTGGCGTTGCCGAAATCAAGACAGGTTTCATCCCGCTTGACAAACACACTGATCCTGAACAGCTTGGTCGCGATGACTTCACCTTGGACATGTACGGCTGGCGGCAGTTAGGCGAGAAATTTGCCGACTTCCGAGAACAGAAAATCGCTGAAGGCGTGATGAAACCCGAAGACGGTATCGTGGCCAACCAATGGTTCCCCCTTGCCAACCTCGACTATTACGTGGCGCGTCCTTTAGGAATGAGAGTAATGGGCTTGGGCTGGCCTGAATTTTTGCACAAATATTTATGGATCAACGATAAACGCGGTGGTTTCCATCTGGGAGAAAACTATTGGTTCCTTTCCGACAGCCGTTATTTTAAAAACCCCAAGGAAACTTACCAGTGGTATTTCAATGAAATCGAATTAATAGGTGTTATCGAAATTGACCGTTGCGGAAAGCCTGCTAAGAATTTCTTCGTTTATACCTGCAAAGACCTAATCGACCCGCCTCCTACCCTGCAAGATTTTATGGCGCAATCCGCCGAAGGAGATAGATAGTGCTGTCGGTGGCTACCGTTTCATATTCATCACGGTCGGAAAACGCCTTCTTCCAATACACAATTTTGTCAAAATAAGGCTGAGTGATCAGCACATAATCCGCATGAGGGTTGGGACGATTGTCAAGGTCGTAAACTTTTTCCCGCAATGCCAGTTGGGGAACAAACATGGAAGCAGCACTCACCGAAGCATCGTCAGGTATCTGCTTGACAAGTTGACGGGCATATTGGGCATCAAACTTGCGCTGCTCATAGTGCCGCCCTTGATAGATGCAGATTTGGTCAAAGAAAACAAAAGAACGCGGTTCACCGAGGGTATAAAAAGTGGTCAGCAGCGTGGAAAGCAATAGTGCCAACGACAAGACCAAGCGAGAAACAGGCCTTTTCAGCTTGACAATCACCAAAAAAGAGGCGATGACGATGACAGGCATGACTTCAACATTGTAATGAACCGAAACGCCCCAAAACATCGCGTCGGTGGCAAACATCTTTTGTGCCACAAGCGGAATCAGCATAAACAAATAGTTGGGTTTCAAGAAAGTAAGTGCCATTCCTGTCGCCATGGCGCACCAATAAAACTCAGCTTTGCATCCGTCAAGAGCCGGAATGCCGCTCGTGTTGGTGAACAAAATCCGCAGCGTTTCAGCAGGATGTGTAAGCAAACGATGACCAATTTCCATATAATTGCTGCCAAGATAGTCATACCTGCTAATGCCGGCTCCTCCTATCTTTGGAAGTATCAACATATTGACAACCAAGAAATAAACCAATGCAAAGACTGCATAACCAAGCAAATACAACAGCGTTTTCCTGTCTTTGCGATAGTCCCACATCAAACCGACGACGACGAAAAATAGCCAAAGCGAGAGGTTCTCCTTTCCGATGACAAAAAGCACCGCCATTAACGAAGCCCAACCAAAACGGTCTTGTTTGATGAAATAAAGCAGCCAAGGCAACATCATGGTTGTCAGTACATTAGAATGATAATCGTAAGAAAGCGCATGGAGGATGCCGAACGAGAAGAGAAACATCGCGACTGCCAATAAGGGCATACGATGGTCGTCGGTATAAAGTCCAATCAATTTGAAAATGCCCCATCCGCCCAACAGCACAGCCGCAATCTGGACAATGAGCAGGGTATAGCTGCCAAACACATACACCAACGGCGAAAGTAGCACGAGATAAAGGTCGAAATGTGCCGCCAAAATGCTCTGCGGCGCGTCCTTGAACATGCTGCAATCATCGATGCGGAAATGGGCATAGTCGTACATCGCGTGGGTATACAGCCCCAAATCGAGCGCGTAAGTCTTGAATAGGTAATGGTTGACCAAGGAAATGAGACAATACACCACTCCCGCGAGGGTGAAAACTGTCGCGAGAGTGATGTTTTTCTGTCGTTTGCTCAAGGTCAACCCCTTCATTCCAACCGCTTACTTTTCCGATTGGAACAAAGTGATGATGTTCAGAATCACCTCAGAGGCCTTCATCATGCTTTCGAGCGGTACATATTCCAGCTTACCATGGAAGTTGTGTCCGCCGGCGAAAATGTTGGGGCAAGGCAGACCCATGAACGAGAGGTTGGCGCCGTCGGTGCCGCCACGGATGGGCTGCACTTTTGGCTTGATGTTGGCCATCTCCATGGCTTTAATCGCTCTTTCCACGATGAAGAAATGAGGCTCCACCTCTTGGCGCATATTGTAGTACTGGTGCTTCAACTCAAGCTTCACCACATCACCGTATTTCTTGTTCAAGAACTCTGCTACAGAAGTAATCAAAGCCTTCTTTTCCTCGAACTTGGCTCTATCATGGTCACGGATGATGTACGACATTGTGGTTTCTTCAACGGTTCCGTTGATTTCAGTGAGGTGGAAGAAACCTTCGTAGCCTTGCGTGAATCGCGGACGTTGCTCCACAGGCAACATGCCGTTGAGTTCCATAGCGATCAGCATCGAGTTGACCATCTTGTCCTTGCCATAGCCAGGATGGATGTTGCTGCCTTGGATATGGATTTTCGCGCCAGCAGCGTTGAAGTTCTCATACTCCAATTCTCCGATTTCACCTCCGTCCATGGTGTAAGCGTATTTGGCACCAAATCTCTTCACGTCGAACTTCACCACACCACGCCCGATTTCCTCGTCAGGAGTGAAGCCTATTTTGATTTCACCGTGCTTGAAGTCGGGATGCTCCATCATATATTGGGCGGCATACATGATTTCAGCCACACCAGCTTTGTCGTCGGCACCCAGCAGGGTCGTGCCATCGGTGGTAATCATCGTTTGGCCTTTGTATTGCTGCATCTCAGGAAATTCCGAAACGCGCAAAACGATGTTCTTTTCCTGGTTCAAAACGATGTCGTTGCCGTCATAGTTCGGGATGATTTGCGGCTTGATGTCCTTGCCTGAAGCATCCGGAGAGGTGTCCACATGGGCAATGAAACCGATGGCGGGAATGTCCCTATCTACATTCGAAGGGATGGTAGCCATCACATAGCCATATTCATCGAGAGCGGCCTCGATGCCCATGGCTTGCAGTTCGTCGCGGAGCATACCCAAGAGATTGAGCTGCTTGGCGGTGCTGGGTTGTGACTCGGAGTTTTCGTCGGAGGTGGTCTCCACGGAGACGTATCTCAAGAATTTGTCTAATAGTTTTTCCATGTTTGTGCTGTTTTAACGTGGCACAAAAATAGAAATTTTTTCCATGCGGATTGCAAATCCGCTTTTCAAAAGTCGGGGATTGCAAATCCCCGACAGCATCCATGGTCAACGCTTTTCAGCGTGTTTTCTTGCTCTGTGACGGTCTTTGGCCCACAAGCCGTACACCTCACTGACGTTGCCTGCCGTTGTGAAGGCATTGATTTCATTCTTGCCAAGGTATTCCATCAACTTCGAGAACTCATCATTGGTGAGCAGGGATTCCAACTCAATCGACTTCTCATTGGTGTAGCCTCCGATGACTTCATAAAGGGTGCAGCCACGATGAAGCTCATCGATGATGTAATGACGAATTCGGTCATAGTCCTTCGAGACGATGCAAACACGTTTGCGCTGGTTGAGGTTGGCAGTGAACATATTCACCACCATGCCATTGATCCAAGTGGCGATGAGGCCGATGATGACCATCTGGAAGGGGTTGATGGCAAAAGCCGTGAGGCAGATGATGGCACCCGCCACGCTCACCGACTTACCCATGTCGAAGTGCAAGTATTTGTTGACGATCTTGGCCAAGATGTCCAGACCGCCCGTGGAAGCGTTGATAGAGAACATCAGCGTCTGAGCGGCACTGAGGATAATCACGCAGCAGAGCAGGTCGAACCAAGGGTTGCCCATCACGGAGAAAGCTTGGTCGGGAGCGACACCCATATTTACAAGGTAATCATTTGGGGTGGCGAAATTTTGCCAGGGATAAAGCCATTCACAGAACTTGGTCATGGGACCGAGAATCAAGGCGCAGTAGACCGTTTTAAGTCCAAATTCTTTGCCAACGAGGATATAGGCAAGAACCAACAAGATAGCGTTGATGACGGTAATCATCGTAGGAAGGCCGATGTTGATGCCCATGCCGTTGAAAATATTGGTCAGCACGATGGAGAGACCAGAGATGGAGCCTACAATCAGTTTGCTGGGAACGAGGAAATAATACACGCAGACACCTGTCATAAACATGCCGAAAGTCATAATCAGCAGTTCGACCCAGAACTTTTTGGAGGCCAAAGCATTGCCTATTTCCTTCATTATGTCGTTAAAGCTTTTCATAAATTGTTGATTTTAAATTTCTTAATACAATTATTACCTTTAATTTTTGCGGCTGCAAAGGTCGGAATTCTTTTTGAGATAATGAAGTGTTTTGAAGAAATAATTACCTTTGCAAAAAATTCACGCAATGACCCTTTTAGACTGGCTACCGATAACGAAGAAAGAAACCGACCTGCGCGGTTGGGATGAAGTGGACATCGTCTTCATCACGGGCGATGCATACGTCGACCACCCTGCGTTTGGGGCTGCGGTCATTGGGAGGGTATTGGAACACAACGGTTTCCGCGTGGCACTCATCCCCCAGCCCAACTGGCGCGACGACCTGCGCGACTTTAAGAAATTCGGCAAGCCGAGGCTGTTTTTCGGCGTTTCTGCGGGCTGCATGGACTCGATGGTGAACCACTACACGGCCAACAAACGCCTCCGCAGCAACGATGCCTACACTCCTGGCGGCGAGGCAGGTTTCCGTCCCGACCGGGCCACCATCGTCTACACCAACATCCTCAAGCAACTTTATCCCGATGTGCCCGTCATCATCGGCGGCATCGAGGCCTCGCTGCGACGCGTGACACACTTCGACTATTGGGGCGACTGCCTGAAGCCCAGCATCTTGGTCGATTCCAAGGCCGACCTTGGCGTCTACGGCATGGGTGAACTCACCATGGTGGAAATCGCCAAAGCCATACAAAACGGTAAGAAAATCAGTGAACTGACCGACATTCAGCAGACTTTCTTCCTGCAAGACAAAAAGCAGCCGCTTCCCGAATTTGAAGGCGAAACCATTGAACTCGTTTCGCACGAAGTCTGCCTCAAAGACAAAAAGAAATACGCCTCCAACTTTCGCCATATCGAGGAAGAATCGAACAAGAAACACGCAGCGAGGCTGATTCAAGATGTTGGCAGCCAACGGCTTGTCATTAACCCACCTTTACCGACTTTCACCACGGAGCAGATTGACGCTTCCTTCGACTTGCCCTACACCCGCCTGCCGCATCCGAAATACGCCAAACGTGGCGTCATTCCCGCCTACGAGATGATTCGCCACTCAATCAACCTGCATCGTGGTTGCTTTGGCGGCTGCGCCTTCTGTACCATTTCGGCGCACCAAGGCAAGTTCGTGGCCTCACGCAGCAAGGACTCCATCATGCGCGAAGTGGAAAAAGTCACTGAAATGGAGGACTTTAAGGGTTATATCAGTGACCTTGGAGGTCCGTCGGCCAATATGTACCGCATGAAAGGCAAGGACGAACGCCTCTGCGAGAAATGCGCCCGTCCCACCTGCTTACAACCCAACGTCTGCAAGAACCTCAACACCGACCATCACCCGCTCATCGAGATATATAAAGAGGTGGACAATAACCCGAAAGTCAAAAAGGCCACCATAGGCTCCGGCATCCGCTATGACTTGTTCCTGCACGACAGCACGCCCGAGGAAAACAAGGCTATGGGCTACGACGAATACTTCCGCCAGTTGGTGACACGCCACGTCAGCGGACGACTCAAGGTAGCTCCCGAACACACCAGCGATGCCGTACTCAAACTCATGCGTAAGCCCAAGTTCGATATGTTCGTCAAGCTGAAGAAGAAATTCGATGCCATCAACGAGAAGGAACATTTGAACCAGCAGTTGATTCCTTATTTCATCTCCTCGCATCCCGATTGTTACCTTGAAGACATGGCCGACTTAGCTGTGAAAACCAAAGAATTAGGTTACCATTTGGAGCAAGTACAAGACTTCACCCCTACCCCAATGACCTTGGCCACCGAAATCTATTATTCCGGCTACGATCCTTACACCTTGGAACCCGTCTTTTGCGCCAAAACCAAAGAAGAGAAACTCGCCCAACAGCGCTTCTTCTTCTGGTACAAACCTGAAAACCGCGAGTGGGTGAAGAATGCTTTGCGCCGCATCGGACACGCGAATTGGATTAAGAAACTTTATAAGAGTTGACAGTTGGCAGTTGTTCAGTTGTCAGTTGTCCTCTGTCCTACGTCCTACGTCCCTCAGTCAACAATTAAACAATTAAACATTCAACACTTCAACATAAATCCTTATTTTTGCAGCAAATTTCTAAAACCTAATACAAAATGAAGAGAAATTTCATCGGAGCCATCGTGCTCATCGCTGCCCTTGCTTTTGCAGGCTGCAACAACAAAAAACAAAAAGAAGAAGTCAAAGAAGAAACTACTGAAACCGTCGTTGAGGAAGTCAAACTCCCCAACCGCATGCTCATTATCGTCGACCCTCAAATCGACTTTACTACAGGCAGTTTAGCCACGGCCAAAGGTCCCGAGTCGATGGACTATCTCGCCAAAGCATTGGACAAAGGCGCTTGGAAGAACTACAGCTGGATTATCGTCACACAAGACGCTCACCCGGCCAACCACTGTTCCTTCGTTGAGCAAGGTGGTGTGTTCCCGCCCCACTGCGTGCAAGGCACCGAAGGCATGAATGTCTATCCCGCCCTTCAAGAGGTCCTGAACGCTCTAACACAGAACATTCCCGATATCCATTACATGCAAAAGGGCGACCTCGCCGAGAAGGAAGAATTCAGCATCTTCCAAAACGAAAAAAGCGGAGAAAAGCTCAGCACCATTATCAAGGAACTCGGATTTGAAGGCATCGATGTTTGCGGCATCGCCACCGACTACTGCGTCTATGAGACCACCAAAGACCTGATGGCCTTCTATCCTGCCAATCAAATCCGCATCGTCACCAACTGCCTCGCTGCCGTCGACGACAACGACACCAAGCTCGCCGACCTGATGAAGGAGAACGGTATCCAAGGCATTGAGTTTTAATCTTTTTGACGCGAGACTTCGAGACGCGAGACACGAGACTTTGGTCTTGTCCCGTGTCCCGTAGTCCCGCGTCCCGCGTCAAAAGAGTCATGAGCAAATTCAAATCATTCCTACAGCGCAAGGGCGTCGACATGACCTGGAAGGCCTATTTTGTCGACGCTCTTGGTGCTATGGCGTTAGGCTTGTTTGCCTCGCTGCTCATCGGCACCATCTTCCAGACCTTGGGCGACAAGACAGGCATTGAGGCTTTCACGACCATCGCCAAATACGCCAAGGCCGCCACAGGTGCCGCCATCGCTGTGGCCATTGCATACAAACTCGGCTGTGAAGGTTTGGTGCTGTTCAGTGCCATTGCAGTAGGTATTGCCGGTAACGAGTTGGGTGGTCCAATGGGGGCATACGTTGCTGTTATCGTCGCCATCGAATTGGGTAAGATGGTCTATAAGGAGACCCAAGTCGACATTCTCGTCACTCCTGCTGTGGTGATTATCAGCGGCGTAATGATGGCATACGCTGTCGGGGCACCCATCCAAAAAGTGATGACCGCCCTCGGCACTTTCATCGAGAACGCCACCTTGATGCAGCCTTTCCTCATGGGCATCATCGTCTCTGTGGTCATCGGTATGGTGCTCACCTTGCCCATCAGCTCGGCGGCCATCTGTCTTGCCATTGGCTTGGGCGGCATTGCTGGAGGAGCCGCTACAGCGGGTTGTTGCGCCCAAATGATTGGTTTTGCCATCTTAAGCTTTAAGGAAAACCATTGGGGCGGACTTGTGGCACAAGGTCTCGGCACCTCCATGCTGCAAATGGGCAACATCGTGAAGAATCCCAGAATTTGGATTCCGGTGCTGCTGACTGCTGCCATCACCGGGCCTATCTCGACCTGCGTCTTCCATTTGGAGAACATCCCTATCGGTTCAGGAATGGGCACTTGCGGTCTTGTCGGACCTATTGGCATTTATACAGCCATGCCCGAAGGTGGCGCGAATATGTGGATTGGGATGCTGTTGGTCTGCTTTGTGTTGCCCGCCGTACTGACTTGGTTTTTCGGCCTCGTTTTCAGAAAAACTGGCTGGATTAAGGAAGGCGACCTCAAAATCGACTGCTGATGCCCCAAAAGCCTACCCAACCAATCACCCCCGACCAA
>JAEEGH010006485.1_pt1 | contig 28669 bp, 32 predicted proteins | sample 9134181 | NCBI WGS metagenome assembly JAEEGH01 (sample SAMN16246544, study PRJNA631951) | gut metagenome | biome: gut microbiome; feature: rumen; material: DP-attached | host: Bos | place: Iran: Karaj | collected 2018-10 | reverse complement strand
TCAGACGGCAACCTTCTTATCTGCGGATCTTCAGGATCAGGTAAGACAACACTGCTCCAGAGCATTATCTACGGCGCAGTTACAAATTATAAGCCTACAGATGTTAATGTATACATCCTTGACTTCTCATCCCGCACCATGGCAGTATTCGGAAACATGCCTCATGTTGGAAGCGTATGCTTCGACGGCGAGGATGACAAGCTCAACGATACCTTCGGTTTCATCTCCGGACAGCTCCAGGAGAGAAAGCAGAAGTTCGCAGGAATGGGAATCGGTTCCTTCAAGGAATATGTGCAGCACAATGATGACTGCCCGGCTCTGCTCCTTATCATCGACAACTTCACAGCTTTCTATGAGAACTATGACAAGTACGATGATGACCTTGCAGTTCTCACAAGAGAAGGTACCAGCTACGGTATTTACACCATCATCACAGCTAACAACTCCGGTGACCTGCGCAGCAGACTCAGACAGAACTTCAACTGCGGCATAGCCCTTCAGATGCCTGACCGCTTCGAGTACGAGGCTGTTATCGGCGATCACACTGAGATCGTTCCTGAAGGCAAGACAGCAGGCCGTGGACTTATCAAGGCTCCTACACCTGTTGAGTTCCAGGTAGCTCTTCCTGTAAGAGAGACAGACGGACTTTCACAGGCTCAGAGTATTAAGAAAGCACTGGGCGGCATGGCAGTTGATCCCGAGGCCAAGGGAGCCAAGAAGCCCGGACAGGTACTTGAGTCCCTGACTATTGATGAACTGCTCAAAGATTCCAAGAGCCTTCCTGAGCACCTCTTTGCTGTAGGTAAGACCATGGACGGCGAGAACATAATCTCCCTTGATATGGACAAAGAGTATTGTGTAAGCATCATAGGAATGGGCAAGACCGGTAAGACAAATCTCCTTAAGGCATTAGCCCTGACAGCAAAGGACAAGGGCGACGACATCGTGATCTTCGATGGAAAGGCCGAGGAGCTTAAGGAATTCGCAGACGCAAATAAGATCGAGAACTATGTAACTGATGATGCAGGTCTTTTCAAGGTTCTTCAGGACCAGATAATCGGCAAGTTTGGCGAGCGCAACGCAATCGTTAACCAGGCACGCTCCGACGGAAAAGACATTGCGGAAGCACTTAAAGACCACAAGAGGATCGTCATTCTTATCAATGACTACGTATCCTTCATCGAGACTGTATATTCAGAAGACTACGGCATGAGCGGATTCTTCGAGACAGCCCTTGAAAAGGGAAGAGATCACAAGATCCAGTTTGTGGCAGCAATGACCGGCGATGACGTATCCGACTGCGCAAGATACCAGGTATCACGCCAGTTCACTTCAATGGAGAGCGGCGTTAACCTCGGTGGACTCTTCGATCAGCAGAATGTCCTTCACTGGGAACTTTCTTCAGCTGATGCTGTAAGGCAGCTTCCTCCTGGATTTGGTTACGCGTTGACAGAGAATGGAACACCTGTTAGGGTGCTCACCCCATTGGTATAAGGAGGGATGATCATGAGCAGAATTTATTTGGAAGCAAAAATTCCGGGAATTGCCAAGACCTATGAATTTGCAGCAGACTCCGTAATGACTGTGGGAACAGTTAAAAGAGCTATGATCGAGCAGATAAGTGCAGTAGAAAACATGACAGTTTTCGATGATCCCGACAAGGTTCTGGTCTGCAGCATAGATATGAATGGTCTTTTACAGGACAATGAAACTCTTGGAAACATTGGTGTTAAAAGTGGTGGACAGATCATGTTGATCTAAAGGAGGCATCCATGGCAGATATGACAAATGTAGATGCGGATAAGCTTCGGCAGACAGCTCAGAAGATAGGCTCTCTTGCAGGAGAATTGTCCGGCAACGTAGCTAAGATCAATGATGCTATGAATGCGCTGGCAAAAGGGTGGCAGTCGGAGGCTGCTACCCAGTTCATGCAAAACTGGCAGGCTGATCAGGAAGCTCTAAAAGAGATGGTTGATCAGTACAACGAGGTCCAGGAACTCATGAACGAGCTGGCGCAGGATTTCGATAATTCTGAAAACGAAGTAGGAGGTCTTGTAGGTAAACTCAAGATCTGATAGTCAGGAGGGAATATGGCAGCAGGAAATGATAATAAGGTTGATACCGCGTTACTGGCCAGAACAGCAGAGACCCTGTCTCCCCTGGTAAAGAATCTGGATAACATCTTCGAGCAGTTCCAGCAGGAGGTTAAGAGCTCCAGAGGTGAGTGGCAGGGAGATACATCTGATGATATCAGAAACACCGCCGCACAGCTAAAATCCAGCTCGGCAGAGATAACAAAGGTGCTTAACGGCTATATCAGCGGTCTTAAAGAACTTGCAGGTGTTTATGACAAGGCTGAGTCCAAGGTTCAGAATACCGCACAGTCACTTAAATTTGATTCTGTGTTCAAGTGAGGTAACAGCAAATGGCAATTAAATTTGATTATCAGCAAACAGTGCAACAGGCTCAGAAACTGGAGCAGATGGCTTCTGACCTTTCAGGAAAGACCAAGTCCAAGCTCACCAGTGTAAAAGAGAATCTTGGTGCTGCCTGGACAGGTAATTCAGGCAAGAGTTTTGTAAAGTTCATTGGGGATTGCGAGAGCGATCTGGATGCAAAGTCGAAGTACCTTCGCGGCGTAGCTGACTATCTCAAGAAGTCAGCCAAGAAGCTTAAAGAGGCTGAAGAAGCTGCTAAGGCGGCCGGTCAGATCTGATAGGAGAGGTGGATATGGCAGCAAATAATACGGTTAATCAACAGAAAATGAAACAGGCAGCTACTGAGCTCAGCAATATCCATGCCAACATGGATAAGCAGATCAAGAAGCTTGATGAGACAATGAATTCTGTAAAGAAGGTCTGGACAGGTGAAGCTGCAACAACTTATTTAAAATCATATCAGAATCATCTCGAATCATTTAAGAAAATGGCAAATGCGATCATGTCAGCATCCAATGCAATAACACAGTCGGCGACCACCTATGATCAGGCAGAGAGCACGGCGATGGATATTGTACAGAAGCTTGGCAAACGTGGCTAAAGAATACGGAGGTGAATGATGGCAGGTAGTAATCTTGAGGTTGATGCAGCCAAACTCAGACAGCTGGCAGAGAGCATAGATAATGTTCAGTCTTCCCTTAGGGAATCCTGTTACGGTGCTAACAGTCAGATCGAGTCTCTTAAGAACGTCTGGACAGGTGAAGCTGCAAGCTCATATCAAAAGAGCTTTAAGGAGCTTATGGATAAGTGCAATGATGCACTCAATACTCTGGGAAAGATGGTAAATTCTCTTTATGATTCTGCTGACAGATACGACAAGAGTCTTAAGGCTGTCAAGAACGACGTAAAGGATATACCAAAGCTGCCCACAAATCTTTTTAAGTAAAGGGAAAGCGGGGATTAACAGATGGCGTATAAAGTATCCTATAAGGTTGTCTCTGAACAGGGAGAAGCTCTTAAGAAAACAGCAAAAGATATGGACAACTATATCAACCAGCTTGACCAGATCATATCAAAGCTGGGAAATGATGAGCTCTTTCAGTCAGTAAGAGAACAGCTTAAGAAATTCAGGCAGCAGCTTGAAGAAGAGAGAACAGTCCTGAATCTGGCAGGACAGGTAATAGTTGAGGTAGTACAGAGCTACACCGGTGCAGAGAAAAAGAGTGTTTCCAAGGTTGACAAGGCAAAAGCCCACAACAGAGACTTCTACAAGCGTCCTGTTGCCGTGGCATCTGCAGGTGGTGCGTCAGCCGGAGCAAGTGCAATGGCCAGTGGTGGTACTGTAAATGTGGCAGCATCAGCATCCAGCGTCACAAATACAACAGTGATCCACAACACCACCAATGTGATCAACAGCAGCCCTGCACCATCGGCCAGCACAACAACTTCAACACCGGTTACACCGGTAGCTAGTACAGTCACAGGAGCAACAGCCGCAGCAGGTATGGGAGAAGGCATGGCAGCCGCAGCCGGAGCTCTTGGTGCAGCAGCAACCGCAGCAGTTGCCGCTGGCGCAGCAGCAGTAATGAAGAAGAAAACCGAATCAGAAGTTGGTACTGCTGATGTAAATGTCGATGGCGACGTGATCGACGGAACGTATGTAGAAGTTTGAGAATTGGGGTAAGTGCCGTGAATAATGCGATAAAAAACATTGAAGCGATGGAAAATGGGGTGTTAAAAGTCATATTAGAGACCGGTAATTCTATCCTGGTTGACATGTCTCCAAGGCTCTCTACATCAAGGTTCGGGGTGCTTAATCAGGATGAAGTCTGGAAGAGTGCGGACACCGACGGCAGATTTGTTCATTGGTATCAGGAGGGTGATGAGGTTGTAGAGATCTCTTTTGATGAGCTTATGAAAATGACGCTTGGCAGTGCGTACTGATTCTGGGGATAATGTGAGATGATGATTTGAGGGAGGCGTTTGTTGCCTCCCTCTTTGTGTGTCAGGATATTTGTTCTGTGATTGCCATGTTTGGGCAAGAATTGATGCTGTAGAGGGAATCAACTTTTGTATAGGTGATTTACTCCTTGCCCCCAGAGGTAACCAAGGGGTGGCACATTAAAAGTGCCACCCGCGGGGCAACAGGGTGTTATCGAGGCACGTCAAGGGGCTTTCGCGGCATATTCTCGCGGGTCGCTGGCTTGTTCTATGGCAGCAATTACTTTTGTGAGCGCCCCTCTGCGATATTCCACGATCCCCTTGACCCGCCGGGAAGTGCGTCTTGGAAGGCGAAGAAATGGCTGGCTGTAGGGGGAATAGTATGATCGCAGATGATTAATTCCGAATCAATTCTTTGAAAATGCATTTCAAGGATAAAACTACGTTTAATAGATCGCATTACTTTCTAAGCCCATGAAATTACATGCCAAAGGGCATGTAAGAGGCTAATCTGCCATAAACTTCAGAGAGAAATTGCTTCTGAGCGCAGGAAATTACATGCCAAAGGGCATGTAAGAGGCTTATTTGCCATAAACTTCAGATAGAAATTGCTTCTGAGCGCAGGAAATTACATGCCAAAGAGCACGTTATAGGCTTGTTTGCCATAATGCTCGGTAGGAAATCCGCTTATTTGTCTGAATACACTTCCCGGCATGTCAAGGGGACCGTGGAATACCGAAGCAGGGTGCTCACGAAACTGTAGTTTTACATAGAAGTAGGCAGCGCCCTGCGAGGATATGCCGCGAAAGCCCCTTGACGTGCCTCGATATCACCCTGTTGCCCTGCGGGTGGCACTTTTAATGTGCCGCCCCTTGGTTACTATTTGGGGCAAAGTGTGAATTGTTCCAGCAGAACATCCGCACAATTCAATATCTTTATTAATGAGATTTTTTGTGTGTTACTTTTTCTTGGAATAATAAATTGACATGTGTCATAATGGATAAAATAGGGCATTTTTATCAAGGTTTGGAGGCGATGAATTCATCATCGTCCTTTAAGCTGGAGGCCTGCGTAGGTTATGACAGATATGATTTTGATAATCCGGTAACTATTCCTCAGCTGATAGCACAAGCTGACGTGAAACTATATGAGATGAAGAAAAATCGATAGAATACTCTATATGGACGCTGACAAGCTTATCACAGAAATCAGAAACAATAATTTTAACGCAGTTAAGAACGCTTTAATACAGGAGCCATTTCTTGTAAGTAAAGAAGCGCTTTTTTGTGCTGCAAGGGAGGGTAACCTGGAAATTCTTAAGTATCTTGTGGAGTATTCCAGGGTTAGTCTAAACGAATATGATGATGACCACCGAAACGTGCTGCACTATGGCGCAGAGTCCGGTGATCTTGAAGTATTCAGATATCTCGTAGAAAAATGCGGAATGGACCCTGCTTGCGGCGATAAGCACCTGGTTACACCGTGGGATCTGATACATGACAGATATCCTGAGATGGAGAAGTATCTGTGCGAAAGATATGGTCATGAATATGAGGATTTCTACCGTAACCCTATAAGAACAGGTTTTTTCCCGGATCCTTCCATCTGCAGGGTAGAAGATGATTACTACATGGTAAATTCTTCCTTTATCTTTTTTCCCTGCATTCCAATCTCACATTCGAGAGATCTGGTACATTGGGAGATAATTGGTCATGCGATAACTAATCCGGAGTGGGCATACCTTGATGAGCTGGAGGGCGGAAGAGGTTATTGGGCACCCGATATCTCTTTTTATAAAGGACGTTTCTATATAACAGCAACCTACAGACTTAACGATGTGCCGCCTACATACAGAAGGCAGATCGTTGTTTCGTCAGAAAAACCGGAAGGACCTTATTCAGAGCCGGTATTCATAGATGAAGACGGAATAGATCCCAGCATATTTAATGACGATGATGGGAAAAGATATATGCTCCTTAACAGGGGGGCAAGAATATTTGAACTGGATGAGTCCGGAACAAAGCAGATATCTGAAGCAAAGTTGCTGTTTTATGGAGATCATAAAAGAGCTCCTGAAGGCCCGCATCTTTATAAGAAGGACGGATACTATTATCTTCTGGAAGCAGAGGGCGGAACTGGTCCCGGTCATAGGGTAACAGTTTCAAGGTCAAAAGAGCTTTTTGGCAACTATGAACCTTGTCCCTATAATCCAATAATGAGACAGGATGATCCGGATGCAGCAATCCAGCGATGTGGACACGGGGATCTTGTGGAGACTCATGATGGTCGCTGGTATATGGTTTACCTCTGCGGAAGAATGATAGGAGAAGGGTACAGTCTCCTGGGGAGAGAAACAGCTCTTGATCCTGTAACATGGACGCCGGATGGGTGGCCGATAGTAAATAACCTCAAGGGTCCGTCGGCTATGCAGATTAAGCCGTTTGCTGATAGTATTTGTACTGAGAATCCTGGGCTCTCACCTTGTGGACTTCCGCTGGATTATATGGCTCCTCGTCCATTTGCGGAAGGAGATGTGAGGTATGATCCTTTGGCAGGTCGTTTTGAAATCAGAGGAAGTAAAGCTCCGCTTTCAAGCGTTGATAGCAGGAATATTGTGCTTAAAAGGCAGATATCTTTTGAGTTTGAATATTCAGCCATACTGGAAATTCCCAAAATGACTGAAGGACAGAGCGCCGGAATAACCGGTTATTATGATGAGAATACCTTCCTGGAATTTGGAATAACCTGCCGTGAGGGGAATGTTTACTTATATTCCAATGAGCATGTGGGGGATAATGATAATTTCAAGATTTCCAATGATCCTGTTCCTGTTGATGTTACAAAAATTCGGCTGACTATGGACACGAGTTATCTGGTGCGCAGACTATCCTATAGATATTTGCCTGCAGACAGCGATGAGACTGAGTTCGTGACATTAAATAATGTGTATTATTTATGCGATGAAGGGCTAAAGAAAGGCAAACGTTTTACAGGTGCAATGGCAGGTATGTACGCCTACGCCGGCGAGGAAGATTTATCTGCTGTGTTTTATAATACATCACGAAAAACATACTTGACACTTGCTAAATAAACGTGGTATTTTTTAAAAAACCGTTGATGAAGAGTAGTAATCATTACCTCCTTATGATGAGAGAGTTGCAGATGGTGAGAGTGCGACGATAAGTGTGATGACGAATGGACTTCAGAGGGCGACCTGAAATGAAAAGAGTAGGGAAGACGGAGTTGGAACCTTCGTGAACAAAGTCCTGCATATGATAGTATGCATTAAGTGGGTGATCTTTTGATCATCAAGCCGGGTGGCACCGCAGGTCAATGTAAATGTACCTGTCCCAGCAGTAACTACTGTAGGGACAGGTTTTTTTATTGCAAAAACTCCTGTTCCGAAGAAAAAGGTGAAGACGGTTTAACCGTCAAAGGAGGAAAGATATGAAGAAAAAATTTATCGCAGCAATCTTAACAACAGTAATGGCAGCATCTCTTTTCGGATGCGGACAGTCAGGGGCTACAGATGCTTCAAAGCAGGACGCAGCGCAGAACGGAACTACCACATACAAGATTGGATTGTGCAACTATGTAGCTGATGCATCTCTCGACCAGATTTGCGACAACATTCAGAGCACACTTGATGTGATCAGCAAGGATAACAACGTGACCTTTGAAGTCGAATATGACAACTGCAATGCAGATGCCAACGTTCTTAATCAGATAGTTGCCAACTTCATCGCTGATGATGTGGATCTGATGATAGGTGTGGCAACACCGGTGGCTATGTCCATGCAGGCTGCTGATTCCAATATCCCGATTGTTTTCTCAGCAGTAACTGATCCCGTGGCAGCAGGCCTTGTGGAATCTCTTGAGGCTCCCGGATCAAAGATCACCGGCACATCCGATTATCTTGATACCGATGCTGTAATGAACCTTATATTTGCTGCTAACCCTTCAGCCAAAAAGATCGGTCTTTTGTATGATGCCGGACAGGATGCATCCACAACTCCTATCGCAGATGCCAAGGCATATCTTGATGCCAAGGGAATTGAGTACGTTGAGCGCACAGGAACCAGCGTTGACGAGGTAGCCCTTGCAGCAGAAGCACTTGTATCAGATGGAGTAGATGCTGTGTTTACCCCACAGGACAACACTATCATGCAGGCTGAGCTCTCTATTTATGAGACACTGGCAAAGGCCGGTATCCCTCACTATACAGGAGCTGACTCTTTTGCCCTTAACGGAGCATTCCTCGGATACGGAGTTGACTACGCCAACCTCGGTGTTGAGACTGCGTATATGGTAAAAGACATTCTTCTGGACGGAAAAGATCCTGCAACACTTGCAGTTAAGACCTTCGACAACGGTACTGCTACAGTTAATACCGAGACCTGCAGCGCACTTGGACTTGACTTTGCAGCCATCAAGGAAGCGTTCGCTCCTTACTGCACATCAGTAAATGAAATAACAACAGCGGAGAGTTTTGATTGATATGAGCTTATCATTACTTAAAACGGCTCTTGAATTGGGCCTTATCAGTTCTATTACGGTACTTGCATTGTTCTTAAGTTATTCAATGCTTAATGTATGTGACCTTTCTACCGACGGATGCTTCACTCTTGGGGCATCCGTCGGAGCTGTAGTTGCACTGGCGGGATATCCGTATCTGTCAATTATTGCAGCTATGTGCGCAGGCGTCCTATCGGGATTCATAACAGCCATTCTACAGACTAAGATGGGTGTTGATTCACTGCTGGCAGGAATAGTGGTAAACACGGGACTGTATTCCGTCAACATCGCCATAATGGGCGGAGCATCGCTTCTTAACATGAATAAGACAGATACAGTATTCACCAAACTGGAGCATGTCCTTTCAGGTGGGGCGGCGGAAGAGTATTCCAGGCTGATCGTGATAATTATCGCAGTAGCGCTTGTCTGCGTTTTTCAGCATTTCTTCTTAAGGACAAGGATAGGTCTGGCAATAAGAGCTACCGGTAATAACCCTGATATGGTGCGTTCATCCAGCATCAACCCGGTCATGACTACGATAGTAGGACTGTGTGTTGCCAATGCGTTCACAGGTCTTTCAGGATGCCTTATGGCTCAGTATCAGAAATCTGCCAACATAGACATCGGAACCGGCATGGTAACGATAGCGCTGGCTTCACTGCTTATTGGAAATGTCTTTTTCCTTCATAAGAGCATACCGGTGAGGATTGCAGGTACACTGCTGGGATCATTTATATTCAGACTGGTGTATACAGTTGCCCTCAGATTCAAGATGCCCGCTTATATGCTTAAGCTCATTTCATCTGTGATAGTAATTCTGGCTATATCCGGTCCTTACTTAAAGTCTCAGATGCCTCTGATTATCAGGGCTATGAAGGTCAGAAAGGAGGGACGAGATAATGCTCAGTCTTAAGAATATCTACAAAACTTTTGAACCCGGGACTCCCAGCGAAAAGAAGGTGTTCGATAATCTGTCCCTTGAGGTTGCTGATGGTGATTTTATTACTATAATCGGATCAAACGGTGCTGGCAAATCCACACTCTTTAATCTGATCGCGGGAACGTTTCTGACTGATAAGGGAAGCATCATTCTTGATGGAAAAAACATCACCATGACACCGGATCATGAAAGAGCCAAAGTAATAGGACGCCTGTTTCAGGACCCTCTTAAAGGCACAGCTCCCGGCATGACCATTGAAGAGAATCTGGCTCTGGCTGCCGGCAAGGGCGGATGGCTATCATCCGTAGACAAAAAAGAAAAGAAGGAATTCAGAGAAAGACTGGCCCTTCTTAACATGGGCCTTGAAGACAGGATGCAACATCCTGTTGGGCTGTTGTCAGGTGGACAGAGACAGGCTCTGACCTTGATGATGGCTACGTTCAATACACCCAGGCTTTTGCTCCTTGATGAACATACCGCTGCACTTGATCCTGCAACCTCTGAGAAGGTTATGGAAATCACGAATAAGATGGTGCAGGAGAACAAGATAACCTGCATGATGATCACTCATAACATGGAGTCTGCGCTGTCTAGCGGCAACAGAACAATCATGATGAACGACGGCAATGTAGTTGTTGACGTTTCCGGAGAAGAACGCTCAAAGCTTACAGTCGATGACCTGCTTGATCTGTTCTCAAAAGCATCCGGCAACAGGCTGGATAATGACAGGATACTACTCGGTCAGTGATTGAGTATAATACAGCTATGGAAAAAGAAATTTACTTACCGGAAAAAATAAAGAACCTGATATCAGGAAAGGACTACATAGCTAATGAAGTGGGCATGTCAGAGGCAAAAGTCATGGTCTTTGACGACTGCGTGCTGAAGATATCGCCATTTCAAAAACAGAATGAGGAGACCGTCGAAGTAATGCGATGGCTGGATGGAAAGCTTCCTGTTCCGAAAGTTCTTTGCTATGAATCCAATTCTGAATATCAGTACCTGCTTATGAGCAAAGTACGCGGGAAAATGTCCTGCGATAAATATTATATGGAGCGCCCCAAGGTGCTGATAGAAGGACTGGCGCAGGCTTTCAGAATGCTGTGGAGCATAGATGTCACGGGCTGTCCTCGAAACAGGACTCTGGACGCAGAATTGGCAGAGGCCAGAATGAGAGTAGAAAATAATCTGGTGGACCTCAGTGATTCAGAGCCTTCTACTTTTGGAGAGGGCGGCTTTAAGGATCCGAAGGAGCTGCTTGAATGGCTTGAAAACAACAGGCCTGATTATGAGCCGGTTCTTTCACATGGTGACTTTTGCCTCCCCAATATCTTTCTGGAAAATGGCAAAGTCAGCGGCTTAATTGATCTTGGAGATACCGGAATCGGAGATAAATGGAGAGACATAGCTCTTTGCTACCGGAGTCTTCGCTGGAACAGTGAAGGTGCTTACGGCGGCAATGTCTACCCTGATGTTCAGTCACAGAAGCTCTTTGATGCCCTTGGCATCGAGCCCAACATGGAGAAAATCAGATACTACATCTTGCTGGATGAGCTGTACTGATCAGAGAGTATATAACATTAAAAAAATATAAACTTAACTATATTCCGCGCTTTTTGATAACGACTAGTATATAATTAAGGAGTAAAACTATAGTTGTTTTGTTAAAAGGGTGCGTGTCTATGGAAAAAACAATTAAAAGAAGTTGCAGTATTCTTATCTGTATTATCATGCTTGTGCTTACCGGTTGTGCCTCTGATCAGCCGGGATATCTGGCTCTTGGTGATTTCGGTGTAGGTCAGGTTTCTCAACTTATCGCGAGAGCGGGAACTGACCCTTCGAAAGAAACTGAACAGACAGAGACAGAAGAAAAAGAAGATGATGACAAAGATAAGGATGAAAAAGATAAAGATGAATCTGATTCATCCACGAAAAAGATGACTAAAGCCGAAAAGGCTGATCTACCGTCACCGGAACCAGCTGATGTGGTAATTCAGGTTGCTGTTACCGTTGAGCTTGATGGTGTTTTGAAGGCTTTCGATGTAGAAAATGCGGAGCGCTGCTACGACACAGCTGCCAAGTACGATTTTTCATACTATCGCTTTAAGAGACATGGCCTGGACATTGTTGTTGTAATGCAGCCATATATGGGCATGACCTATTGCTCAAGCCTTTGCACAAGAGCAATCCTGGCATTTGAACCTGATCTGGTATGCATGACGGGAATATGTGCCGGCCGTTCAGGTAAGGCGAATCTCGGAGATATAGTGATCGCTTCCAGCGTATTCGATTATGCGGAAGGCAAGCAGTATGAGGATAGATTTGCTCCCAGACCCAAGACCAGACCTATGGACTATATGCTCTCTGAGTACATAAGCTCTGAGGTTCTCGACAATAAGGATATGATCGACAAGATCTGCGAAGGATATAAAAATGCGCCAGAGGATGTTGCCGTTTCATTCCATTCCATGGCCAGCGGCGCTGTAGTTGTGGATGACCCGACCGTTATGCAGCGTATTGCCGAGATGCAGGATGATACAGTGGCACTGGATATGGAAGGCTACGCACTAGCTGCAGCTGCTGATCTTTTAGATACAAAATGGATGGTAATAAAGACTGTTCAGGATTTTGCTGATGGCAATAAATCCGCAACAGAAGGAGATATCCGTCCGTTCGCTGCTTATTCCAGCGCGAAGCTCCTTGATGTAATTCTTGAAGATATCGACCCTGAATATTGGGAAGAAATACTTAATGAATAATAGCTTTTGAGCAAAATAAAAGGAGGTGCATATCACTGATATGCACCTCCATATTTTTTGTTTACTTATTTCCTGATCTGCTCTGCCTCGTATGCTGACAGCTCTCCAACAGCGTAAATATCTCCGTCATCTGTAAGGATGTACATGTCTTTTCCAATCTCGAAATATGTGAAGGTAACTCCTCCAATATTGAAATACTGTGCATTTGATGCACCGTCTAAAGTAGTAGGAGTAATTGTGTATGTGTCGTAGAATGAAACCTTTCCGTCAGTGATGAATGCAATATTCTTTGATCCGGTGTTGTAAAGAGCAACTGCGATCTCATCACCATTTTTGTTGTTTCCATAAATGCCGGCTTCAAACTGTGACTGCTTTACAGAGGCTGCCGTATAATTAGCTGCAAATGCTACATTTGCAACTCCTGCTCCCTGGAAAAACAGCATAATTGCTGCAGCTACGCCTACGATTGTTGTAAGTATCTTCTTCATTGTTAAATCCCCGCTTTCTTTGTTTCTTTTGATTTAAACGATTTCGTCAACCGATGAAGATACTTTATCACTTTGTTTATCACACAAATGTCACACACTATGCAAAGAGCTTAATTTTCACGGAAAGCCTGCCTTTTCTCGTTGATCCCTGGAGCCCGTCATACTCAAATTTGCCATGGCCCCTGACGGAAACCCGCATCCCCTGCTTAAGGGTAACCGCCGGACTTGTTATGGTCTTGCCATCAATTATCACGCTCTCCGAGGCAATAAGGTCCTGAGCCTTATTCCTGCTGAGCCTGAACACCAGCGCCAGTATCGCATCAATTCTCTCCGATGAAACAGTACCCTCAATTTCCTTGAATTTTGGAACTATATCACAGGCCGAAGCCGGAACAATACTACATTTAACCGTCGTATGCCTGATCCTGCACAGCTCATCACATATAAGCCCCGCAACCTCACTCATAACAAAGACAAATCCCCTGGAATCATCAGATCTGATATCGCCGATCCTGTTTCTCTCTATTCCCAGATTCATCAGCGATCCCAGATAATCCCTGTGCGTCAGCTCATCCGCAAACTTCCTGTTCGCCGGCTCAATCAGAATACAGCTTACAATATCCCCCAGCCCCTCATCCTGCTCAAGAAATTCACACGCATCAAGATAAGATGGCAAAAGACATATCACACCCCTGTCAGGATCCTCAACCCCGCCATAAATACAGTACTCAACACCATTGATCCTGTTTTCCCCCGTGATCATCCCCTCCGCCGCACAAAGCGCCAGCACATCATGCAGCTCCGATCTTGAGAGAAAATCCGTATGCGTCACATAATTATTCTCATCCGCCCGCCTCGCCAGATCCTTGATCCTGCCAAGCAGCAGCTTATCATCATCCATATTTATCCCCTTCCGCCTATTTCTTACTATTCCTATTATAATTGATATGGTACTATTAGTGATAATAACAAAGTCACAAGGAGGAGGAACACTATGGAAATTACTGAAAAACTCGACGAACTACTAGAAAAAGCCCAAAAAGACAACGACCTCAAACAAAAACTACTAAACACCCGTCAATCCAACAACCCCCTTGCTGACTTCTGCGCCATCGCCACAGAATACGGCTTCCCTATGTCAGTCATGGACATGGTAAACCAGGGCGAAGAATTCTACGCCGAGATCAAGCGCAGCACCAACGGCGGCGGGGAAAACTCCCCTGATCTGGACTTCCAGAACGACGAATATTCTATATTTATGATGAGGCTTACACGATGACATTTGACAGACAGTCAGTAAAGGAAACCTTTGCTGCATACACCAGAGGCTACGATCCCGAGGACCCCAAGATTGCCCTCAAGATCGCCCACACCTACCGCGTCGCCGACAACTGCGAGAAGATCGCAAGATCTATCGGCCTTCCGGACGAAGATGTTGAACTGGCCTGGCTTTCAGGCATGCTCCACGACGTGGGAAGATTTGAGCAGGTTAAAAGATATAACACCTTTATTGACTCTGAATCCGTTGACCACGCAGAGTTTGGCGCCGACCTTCTTTTTGGAAAAGACAGGCTGATAGACGGCTACACATCAGACAGATCCTGCGACGAACTTCTTGAAACAGTAATAAGACAGCACAACAAATACAGGATGAGCGAAACATTGGAGGGACGGACCCTTGTCTTTTGCAATATCCTGCGTGATGCTGATAAGGTGGACATTCTACGGGTCAACGTAGAAACCCCAATGGAGGAGATCTACAACGTAACTGAGGAAGTGCTCCTCACCTCAGGAGTATCCGAGAAGGTCATGGATCAGGTCAGAGAGCACCATGCGGTGAACCGCGATGTGATGGTTTCTCCGGCCGAACATCTGATAGGGCATATCGCGCTTGCTTTTGAACTTGTGTATCCAAAGAGTTGGGAGATTGCCAAAGAGCAGGGCTATATTTATAAGATGTTTGAATTCCCGACAAGAAACGAGAGCACAAAAAGAGCTCTAAGTGAAACCAGAAAAGAGCTGGAGAAGTTCTACAATGTTCACGGTTGACTACAAATCTGCAACAGCAATTATCTCGATGATTCTCTTTGTACTGTGCGTGCCCTTAAGGATAGCGGGCTACGCCGAGCATTTTGACAAACCATTTTATGTGATCACCCAGGTGATCTTGCCGGTGCTGAGTGCTATACTGATGATCGTGGTGATGGTACTATTTGGTAAAAAGAGCTTTTGGCTTTCAGTTTTTCCGCTCACCCTTGGAATACTGTCATTCATCTTCAAGCTCTTTATCGATCCAAGATACACCGGAATGCTCCATCACGTTGCATGCATCGTACTGTACAGTTCAATTGTGGTCCTGTGGCTTTTGACAGTTCGCGGTGTTATAAGAACTCCTTATATTCTGGCAGCTATTTTTGCGGCTCCGTTCCTCATACATATTTTTATTGAGGATCTTCCGGTGCTGCTTGGAAAAGCAAACCCTCTTTCTATGGCGATGTGGCTCAAAGAGGGCAGCATGCTCTGCACAATGGCGGCATTGTTTTTTTGTGTCATTTCATTAAAAAGAAGCTAAAGAGCAATGTTTTTCCAAAAAACCATTGACAAGCGACTTCCATTATGTTAATTTATATCAGTGTTTGAGAACAAAGCAGAGTATCCACTCTCACCCTGCGGCACAGCCAGTAGCGGTTAATATCTTTTCAAATATCCGGTCGGAAGCTTTTATCAGAGCCGGAATTTGCGATTGATCTCAGGTGGATACATATGCGAATGTATCCATTTTTTTATTTCATTTGGAGGGTAAAGCCATTAGCGAGTTATTTATTAACGAACAGATCAGAGCTAAAGAGGTACGTGTAATCGGTATTGAAGGGGATCAGCTTGGAGTTATGTCAATTCAGGACGCCAGGAAGATCGCAGAAGATGAGGGAGTTGACCTTGTCCTTATAGCTCCCACTGCCAATCCGCCTGTTTGCAGAGTCGTTGATTATGGCAAGTTCAAGTACGAGCAGCTCCGCAAGGAGAAAGAGGCCCGTAAGAAACAGAAGACCGTTGAAATCAAGGAGATCAGACTTTCTCCCAACATCGACACCAATGATCTTAACACCAAGGTCAATGCAGCCAAGAAGTTCCTTGAGAAAGGAAACAGAGTAAAGATCACTCTTCGTTTCCGCGGACGTGAGATGGCCCACATGGGCGCAAGTGTTCACATTCTCACAGATTTTGCCGAGGCACTTTCTGATGTTGCGGTTGTTGAGAAGCAGCCAAAGGTTGAGGGACGTTCCATGACCATGTTCCTTGCCGAGAAAAAGAACTAAGGGATTTTTACCATATTACTTGGTTAAAAATACAAGAAGTACAAAATTATCAGAGTTATAGGAGGATTTAGTTATGCAGCAAAAGATGAAGACAAAGAGAGCTGCTGCCAAGAGATTTAAGGTTACTGGCACAGGAAAGCTCATGAGAAACAAAGCGTATAAGCGCCACATCTTAACAAAGAAGTCCACAAAGAGAAAGAGAAACTTAAGACATGCCGGACTTGTTGACGCAACAAACGTTAAGGCAATGAAGAGCATTCTTCCTTACGCTTAATTCTTAGGAAGATCAAGTCAGGTAGTATTTAGTCAGATTATTTAGGAGGATTTAAAGATGGCAAGAGTTAAAGGCGCATTAAATGCCAAGAAGAAGCACAATAGAGTATTAAAGCTTGCAAAGGGCTACAGAGGAGCAAGATCTAAGCAGTACAGAGTTGCTAAGCAGTCTGTTATGAGAGCTCTCACATCAGCATTTGCAGGACGTAAGCAGAAGAAGAGAGATATGAGATCTCTCTGGATCACACGTATCAACGCAGCAGCAAGAATCAACGGTCTTTCATACAGCAACATGATGCACGGCCTCAAGCTTGCAGGTGTTGACATCAACAGAAAGATGCTCGCAGAGCTTGCAGTTAACGATCCTGATGGATTCAAGACACTTGCAGAGCTTGCAAAAGAAAAGATTGCATAAGAATATCGGAAACCGATATTGAAAAAATGGTTTTTTCATAGTACAATGAAGGAGTCTGAATATGTTTATTCAGATTCCTTTTTTCGTATATAAAAATAATGGAGGCTAAAGATATGGCATTTGAAAACTTACAGCCCGCTGAAGTATTCAGCTTTTTTGAGAAGATCTGCAGCATTCCCCACGGTTCTGGGAACCTGCAGCAGATAAGCGACTACCTGGTTTCTTTTGCAAAGGAGAGAAATCTTGAGGTCATTCAGGACGAGGAGCTTAACGTAATAATAAAGGCTCCCGGAACAGAGGGCTATGAAGATAAAGAGCCCATCATACTTCAAGGCCACATGGATATGGTTGCAGTTAAAGACGATGACGCCGACATCGACATGACTAAGGATGGTCTTAAGGTTAAGACTGACGGAGAGTACGTCTTTGCTGAGGGCACAAGCCTTGGAGGAGATGATGGAATTGCTGTGGCATATTGCCTTGCACTTCTTGATTCAAAGACTATCCCTCATCCGCCCCTTGAAGTTGTCATCACAACCAACGAAGAAGTGGGCATGGACGGCGCCGAGGCCATAGACCTTTCAGGCCTTAAGGGCAAAAAGATGATCAATATCGACAACGAGGAAGAGGGCGTATTCGTCACCAGCTGCGCAGGCGGTGCAAGGTTCTACTCCAAACTTCCTGTTAAAAGAGAAGCATCCTACGGTGGAGCGAAGCTCTTTTCTGTTAAGGTTGAAGGTCTTTTAGGCGGTCATTCCGGCGAGATGATAAAGTGCGGAAGAGGCAATGCAAACATCATTCTTGCGAGAACTCTTTTAGAAGCAATTGATAAGATGAACATCAGCCTTATCAGCATAGAGGGAGGAAGCGCAGACAATGCCATTCCTTCAACAGCAGTTGCCAAGGTTGCAATTGGGAATCGCGACTTAGAGCTGTTCAAAAACCTTGTTGCAGCCACTGAGGCTGACATAAAGGGCGAGCTGGAGGTCAAGGACCCCGGACTTAAGATAACGGTAGCGGAGGGCGAGAGCTCTTTTGCCAGGGCACTTAGCCTTGAAGATACAAAAAAAGTATTGACTTATATTTGCACAATGCCTGATGGGGTGCAGGCTATGAGTGCTTCGGTGGAGGGCCTGGTTGAGACATCACTCAATCTTGGAATCCTGAAGACCGAGGACGATACGATCACACTGGAGCAGTCAGTAAGAAGCAGCGTGGAGTCATCAAAGGGCTTCCTTCTTAGAAAGCTCAAGGCACTGGCAGCGCAGTTCGGTGCAGAATACAGCATCGAAGGAATCTATCCGGGATGGAAGTTCAGACAACAGTCAGAGCTTCGTGATCACATGGTAAAGGTTTACAAGGACCTTTACGGAAAAGAACCACAGCTCCTGGCTATCCACGCAGGACTGGAGTGCGGAATGTTTTCTCAGAAGATCGAAGGGCTTGACTGCATTTCAATAGGCCCTGACATGAAGGACATCCACTCAACCAAGGAAAAACTTTCCGTAAAATCAACCGAGAATGTATGGGAGTATTTGAAGGCGGTACTTAAATAAAAAACAAAAAAATGGGGAAAGAAAAGGAGGCGTTACATGGCAGAAACCAGAATAGAAATTATGGAGGCGGTGGTTGAACTTTTCAACCAGAAGGGTATGAAGTTTACAATGGATGACATTTCTAAAAAGCTTCATATCAGTAAGAAGACTATTTACAAGGAATTCGAAGATAAGGACGAGCTCTTTTACGCAACAGTGGACTATGGATTCTCCACTATCAAGCAGAAAGAGGCGGAGATCATTGCCGATGAAGAAATGGACATCGTAGAAAAGATCGCCAAGGTCATCGTTTGTCTTCCTGACAACTATAAGAACATTGACTTCAGACAGGTTTACCAGCTCAGGGACAGATATCCCGTTGTCTACAGCAGGATCGCTAAAAAGATCGAGACAGACTGGGATGAGACCGAAAGGCTCCTTAAGCTTGCTATGAAGCAGGGCCGTATCAGAGAGGTGTCGATCCCTGTGCTCAGACTTACAATTGAAGGCGCCATCGAGAGATTCCTTGGCACCAACGACCTGTCCAGAACCGAGATCAGCTACGACCAGGCTCTTGACGGCATGATCGACATCATCATCAACGGCCTTCGCATATGAGATGGCTTTAGGAGGAAAAATTCATGATATATGCTGACGGGAAGATATTCCTTTTACAGACCAGAAATACATCATATATGTTCAGAAGAACAGACTCAGGCCATCTTGAGCACATTCACTTTGGCGGTTCACTCTTTTCAGATAAGGACTACGACCGCATGAAGGACGAGATAGACCTTGAGACCAGCGACAAGGAGCTCATTGATCAGCTTGCTCATGCCATCGCTCCAAAGCACGCTTTTGGCGGCGGAAACATGAACTACTACTCAGATGAGCACCAGAATACCTGCCTTGAGCTGCTGGGCCTTGAGTTCTCATCCTTTGGTAAGGGTGACATCAGGGAGCCCATGGTGGAGATTGTTTATCCCGATGGTTCCACCACAGTGGATTTTCTGTTCTACGACTACGAATTCAGAAAGGGCAAAAGAGCTTTAGAAGCCCTTCCATCTTCCTACGATGACACTGATACAGCTGAGCAGCTGTTCATCAAGCTCACCGATAAGGAGTATAGTGCAAGACTCGAGCTGATCTACACCGTATTCCCGGACTGTGACGTGATCACACGCAGTGCAGTTCTTGCAAACGACGGTGAAAAAGAGATCAAGGTAGAGAGGCTTCTTAGCACCAGCGTGGACTTCAATGAGATCGGCCTTAAGTTCACATCCTTCCACGGCAGATGGGCCTACGAGATGGGCAAGTCCGAATCACTCTGCAAGGCCGGCAAGGTGGTAAACGAGGAGCTGGCAGCAGGCGAGTCGGGATCAAGATCCAATCCTTTTGTTATTGTGAGCGCAGCCGACGCCGATGAGAACAACGGCGACTGCTACGGCTTCAACCTTATATACAGCGGCAATCACTACGAGGCTCTTTCATCTAACGGATCAAGCATCAGCCGTTTTGTATCAGGTATTCAGCCCACAGGCTTTAGCTGGACTCTTGCTAAAGGCGAGAGCTTCGAGACACCTGAGGCTGTAATGGCCTATTCTGGCGATGGCTTTAACGGCATGAGCAGAAACATGCACGAATTCGTAAGAAAGCATGTTGTAAGAGGCACATGGCGTGACAAAGAGCGCCCGATCCTCATCAACAGCTGGGAAGCAAGTTATTTTGACTTTACGCAGGGATCTTTATTAAACCTTGCCAAAGAAGCTAAGAAGTGCGGAATAGAGCTCTTTGTAATGGATGACGGCTGGTTTGGCGTTAGAAACGACGACCACCGCTCACTGGGCGACTGGTACGACAATAAGAAAAAGCTTCCGGGCGGCGTAAAAGAGCTGGCTGAGAAGATATCAGAAATAGGAATGTCCTTTGGACTCTGGGTTGAGCCAGAGATGGTAAATGAGGACTCAGACCTCTACAGAGAGCACCCTGACTGGGCTGTACAGGTTCCGGGACACCCTCACTCCAAGGGAAGATTCCAGATGAATCTGGATCTGACAAGAACTGAGGTCCAGGACTACATCATTGAAGCCATGAAGAATGTCTTTTCCTCAGGAAAGATATCTTACGTTAAGTGGGATATGAACAGGATATTCTCAGACCGCTATTCGACCACACTTGCACCGGAGAGACAGGGAGAGTTCCAACACAGGTATTATCTTGGACTTTACAGGATCCTTAAGGAGCTCACAGAGAGCTTCCCAGATATCTTATTCGAGGGATGCTCTGCAGGCGGTAACAGGTTTGACCTTGGAATTCTTTCATACTTCCCTCAGATATGGGGAAGTGATGACACAGATGCTTTCTGCAGACTGGATATTCAGAGGGGCTACAGCTACGGTTATCCCGCCAGCACTATAGGTGCCCATGTTTCTGCATGTCCTAACCATCAGACCCTTGTAAACTCATCACTTGAGACCAGGTTTGAGATCGCTGCAGCAGGCTGCTTTGGATATGAGCTGAATCTGTGTGATATGAACGATACCGACAAGAAGATAGTCGCAGGTCAGGTAGAGTTCTACAAGAAGTGGAGAGCGTTGTTCCAGTTTGGAGACTACTACAGGCTTCCTGACGACGGATACATTATCGTATCCAGAGACAAGAAAAAAGCTGTAGCCTTTGCAGTGGAGAAGCACGCTACTCCAAACAATGACTACAGGTGCATCAGAACAGTGGGCCTTGATGATGCTGCTATTTACAGCGTTACCAACAGGATCGTTCCACTTAGCGTTATGGACTTCGGAAGCCTTGTTAATTCCATGGCTCCCGTTCATGTTAAGCAGGATGGCATCATTCACCATCTGATAGACAAATTTACAAGTGTTAATTCGGAAGAGCAGAAGGAGACTGCAACAGGCGCATCCCTTAACAGGCATGGCCTGGCACTTAATCCTTCATTTTCAGGAACCGGATACAATCAGGATGTCAGGGTAATGAGAACCGGAGACACAAGGCTTTATCTCTTTGAGGAGATCAGTCACTGTAGCTGACGTCCATGTTGGCGAGTATCTCGTAATCGGGATAAGCCTCTTTAACAGCATTAATAGCGTTTTTAAACACATCCGCTTTGTCAGGTACAAAATCAACTACCAGGTCGAAGCGGATGTTTTTCTTTTCAAAATCCACAAAGAACCCGTGCATCTGAAGAACATGGTCAAAGCTGGAGACTATCTTTCTGACATTATTTCTCACTTCGGTAATACGTTCGTCTTTGGTGTTTACCGAGTAGATGCCGACGGAGATAATTGCTATGTTGTGCTCTTCGTAGACTCTGTCCTGGATCTCTCTTGTGATCTCGTCAATCTTGTCAGAAGTGAAGGTGTCAGGGATCTCGATGTGAACTGAGGCCATAACACGGTCAGGACCGTAGTCGCTGAATATCAGGTCATAAGCGCCCTGAACGCCATCGACATCAACAATGGTTTTCTTAACAGCGGTGGAAACAGCTGAATCTATGCGCTCTCCCAAGATTTCACTCAAGGTATCCCTGAGCATTTCCAGAGCGGACTTGATCATAATAGCTGCGATCACAATTCCGAGGTATGCCTCGATTGACAGCCCTGTAAAGATGAATACAAAGGCGGCAACCAGTGTTGCTGCTGAGATGATGGAGTCGAATTTTGCATCGGTTCCTGAAGCGATCAGGGACTCGGATGAAACTTTTTTACCTGTGTTTATAAAGAACTGTCCAAGAAGGAGCTTAACTACAACCGCAACTGCGACGATAATAAGAGTAGAAGTGGTGTATTCTGCAGGAGACGGATGAATGATCGCCTTGATGGATTCTACAAGGGATGTGATACCTGCGTATAACACGATAATGGATATGATCATGGCACTTAAGTACTCAATTCTGCCATAGCCATATGGGTGCTTTTTATCAGGAGCCTTTCCAGCAAGAGTTGTGCCGATAATTGTTATCACAGATGAAAGAGCATCGCTTAAGTTGTTTACGGCGTCAAGAACGATTGCGATTGAGCCGGATATCAGTCCGACAATCATTTTAAAGCTCGCAAGCAAAATGTTGACTACTATGCCAACGATACTGGTTCTTATGATGACTCTGCCTCTGGTTACTACCTTTGAATCTGCCATATGTTTGTCTCCCTTGTGAGTAATTTGTTACTTTTGAAATTGTACTACAATATGATAAAATTATCTATGTATAGGCAAAAATCACGGTGATATAATGTTTATCATCTATATTTTGAGGGGTGTAAATGAAAAAGAGTTTTACAGCAGGTCTTATAACTTTCGTAGTGGCACTGTTTGTAACAACTGTAATAGCCGTTATTTACATTACAAGCGCTGCCAACAGTAGAAGAGAGAGGGCAGATTTTATCGTGTCCTCAGCCGCCGACAGGATAGAGGCGGAAATTCAGCGAAGAGACTATATTACCAGGATGCTGGAGATCGAAGTGGCCAGCAGCAAGGAAGGAATTACCGCCGAGCGGTTTGCCAAGATTGCTGATGAAGTGTTCAATGATTATCTGGATCTGGTGGACATAACTCTGGCCCCTGACGGAATAGTGAGCTACAAGTATCCTCTGGATCACGGCATTGCTGAGAGAGAGGATCTGTTTGAGGACGGAGTTGAAGGCGTGTATGCCGACTACAGCAGAATGTCAGGAATGAGCGTTATCATGGCGCCTACAACCCTGAAGGACGGCAGCTATGGAATCATCATCAGAAGACCTATATACACCGGCGGAGAGGTTTCAGAGGAGAATTTCTGGGGCTTTGCATCTGTTGAGATGAACCTCTCAAATTTCCTTTCTGAGGTTGATATCAGAGGCCTGGCCGAAGGTGGCTATGAGTACAAGCTTATAGGCAGTAACCCCATTACCGGCGAAGAGCGCATGATCATGGAATACTCGGAAAAAGAGCTCGCATCCCCGGTACAGGCAATGATAAACACCGTAGGTGGCGGCTTCTGGATACTCCAGATATCTCCGGCAAACAGCTGGATGAATCTTGCTGAGATCATCGGAGCTCTGGCAATTGCCATCATCATCAGCGTCCTTGCAGCTCTTGCTATGTATGCATACATGTCCATGAAGGGCTATGCAAAAGAGCTTGAGGTTTTGTCCTACAGAGACGCCCTTACAAACCTTAACAACCCGAGAAGTTATCAGGAACATATGGATGAGCTCAGCAAAAAGAAGCTTCCATATGGACTTATATTTATGGATCTTAACGACTTTAAGATGGTCAATGATACCTACGGACATGAAGCGGGCGATGCCCTTCTTAACATAGTGGCCAAGAGGCTGCAGAACAGTATCAGAGAGAAGGACAAGGCCTTTCGTATCGGTGGTGATGAGTTTGTTGTGGTTATCCACGGAACTCATGACAAAAAGTTCTACGAAGGCGTAATGGCCAGAATGCGTCAGAACGTTGCAAGAGAAGTGGTGCTTTCTGATGTTACGCTCAATGTTTCAATAAGTGCCGGATATGCAAGGTGTCCGGAGGATGGTACCAAGTTTGAGGATGTTGTAAAGAAGGCCGACAATGCAATGTATGAGAACAAGCGCCTTATGAAAGCAGGAAGACCCTCATCCAGAGGAACAACGGGGAGATAATTAAATGGCGGGAGGAAATTTCGACACAATCAACAGAATATTTGACACCTTTGCGGTTACTTCCAGGAGCCGTTATGTCTATGTCTACGACATGGAAAAGAACATCTCCAGGTGGTCTGCAAACGCTGTGGATTATTTTGGCCTTACAGGGGAGTACATCTACAACGCCAGCGCAGTATGGGAGATACGTATCCATCCTGATGACGTCGAGAAGTACAAGGAGTACTTAAACACAGTTTATTCGGGGAAAAAAGCTGATCCAAATTTCGAGTACAGAGCAAGAAATAAAAACGGTGAGTACGTGATCTGTTCATGCAGAGGCGTTGTCATTAAAGACTACGTCGGGCGCCCGGTCTTTTACGCGTGCTCCATTATTAACAAGGGTATTGTAGATAACAATGATCCGATAACTCTTTTGCCAAACCAGTATGAAATGCTTAATTACATGAGGCAGCTCAAAACTCAGCTCAAAGAGTATTCGATCCTCATGATCAATTTCATCGACTTTGGTGGAATAAACAGAAGATACGGATATATGGGTGGTAACTCTATCCTTAGATCCACTGCCACAAGGCTTGTGGACGAGGGCAAGAACATGGGACGAGCCTTCAGGGGAGACGGTACTACTCTTGCTTTTATAACTGATTCCATGACCATAGATGAGATCAAGAGATTCTATGGACGAATGAGGACATATACCAGAGAAGCCCTCATGGTGGATGACAAGAAGGTAGGTGCGGAGCTGGCAGGCGGCGTTATCGTGTCCACCGATCACAACGTGGATGAGCACACGATCTACACCAGTGCAAAATACGCCATGGACTACTCCAAGACCCAGAAGCATGGCAACCTCATCATCTTCCACAACGATGCTCTGGATAACAACAAGAGCAGCATTGAGCTGGTCGATGCTGTAAGAAACAGCGTAATAAGTGGATTTGACGGATTCTACCTGGAGTATCAGCCAAGGATATCGGCAGCAAACGGCAGGCTCGTGGGCATGGAGGTTTTCGTGAGATGGCACAAGGAACCCTATGGAGACGTATCGCCTTCAGAATTTGTTCCATGGCTTGAGCAGGACCCTGTATTCTATGCTCTGGGCAACTGGATCCTTGAAAACTCACTCAGGGATGCGCTTCAGATCCGCAGGCAGGTCAAAGACTTTTACCTCAGCGTCAACCTGGCATTTATGCAGCTGGAGAGATCTGAGTTTAGAACAACACTCCTGGATATTCTCAGGAAGACAGGCTACCCTGCCACAGGGCTGTGCCTTGAGATAAGCCAGAACAGCAGACAGCTGTCCATGGAGCACTTAAAGAGTCAGGTGGAATTCCTTAAGTCATGCGGCGTCAAGGTAGGAGTTGACTGCAGTGAGTTTTCGGCCCTTGACCTTGTAAGACACCTTCCGGTGGATCTTATAAATATCAGTCCGACGCTTACAGGAACCATGGCCAACAACCTTACTGTTAAATACATGGTTGAGACTATAACCAGCTTCTCACACAAGCTTGGTATCAGAACCTGCTTTAACGGAATTGAGGATCAGGATGCTGACAGCATCGCCAGACAATATCCTGTATCCGATCTTATGGGGTACTACTATGGAAGACCCTGCAGAATACAAGACTTTATGAAACTGGAGCTTTTAGGGAATTAATGAGCAGATTGTTTCGTTTCATTCAAAATGAAGACGTATATAAGTCTTTTCAGGAGTTCAAGGACACTGTACTCCTGGAAAGGCCTGTTGTCATTGCCCGGGATGGTGATTACACGCTGTTTATGAAGCGCCTCTCAGATGATGAGCTGCAACTGGTAACAGAGAACACGGCCAAACAGAACGTGATCCAGGACAGGATCTATGTGATAACGCAGACTACTCCCGAGCTGGTTGCAAGGGGTGTAAGGCACGCGTGCCAGAAGATGGCCGAGCTCTCAGATGTTGATGTCAACAGAAGACGGCTCCAGATCTGGAAGTGGTACATCATGGACTGGCAGACTCAGAATATGGCTACAACGCAAGAGCTTGTGGAAAAAGAAATGGTCTGGAACGATGAGACGCCCTTTAGTCAACAGAGTATCCTCGATATGGAGTCATATCTTCATGGAGATTATCTAAACCTTGGGAACACCCTCGCTCTTATAGAGAAGTATCTGGCAGGAGATGAGCGCCATTTAGAGGAGTTTCGCAAGTTCGCCATTGAAGATATCATGGAGATGACCAGCGAGGATACCAGAGACAAATCACTGGCAGAAGCTGAGCTAAAGAGCATAGATGAAGGCGTAAAGAAGCACACCTACAGATTTACCGTTACCGTTGAGGCCAGCGACAAAGAACACGCCAGAGCTGCACTGTTGAGCTATCTGGCAGGCGATGAAAGAATTAAAATTCAGAAATAAATAAAATAATTGTAAATTAATTTCATAAAAATTTAATGATTTAGCGCGAAAAAGTATGGCTTATTCTCTATCTTTTTAAGGGTTGATAGTATATAATGTACCCATTAAATGAAATTTTGTTGTGAAACCACAATAGGTTGAGGGGTCTATTATTTCACAAGTCACTTCATTTAAAATCATTTTCTTATGAGATGGAGGAATTGAATATGAGACGTTCCGCAAAGAGCAGGAATGCTGTAAGCCAGGGTACTATCGCAATCATGACAGACGCAATCAAGGCAAAGGAGCAGAACCTTTCATACGGTAAGTTCAAAGCGCTTGATCTTCTGGGAGCAGGAAGCATGTTTGATGAGGATGAAGAGTCAGAATACACCGTCCACAGAGCAACTCTTGTTCGCAGAACACAGCAGGTGGAAGAGAAGAAAGCACTCGCCTTTGTTAAGGTAAGAGCAGTTTGAACTTACAACTGAATATAGAGCTAGAACAAAAAGTAAGAGGTACCGGCGTTATCGCCGATACCTCTTTTTCGTTGCTTTAAAATTTTATTTCGAAAGCTTGCTTTCTCTGTAAATGATATCTGTTCTGGCAGGACCGTTGCTGACCATTGTGATGGGATATCCGATCTCGCTCTCGATGAACTCAATATATTTTCTGCAGTTCTCAGGAAGCTCATCGTAGTTCTTGATTCCTCTGATATCACACTTCCATCCGGGAAGAGTCTTGAATACGGGCTTAGCCCTGTCAAGAAGATGAGTTACAGGGAACTCGGTAGTTACTTCTCCGTCGATGTCATAGCCTACACATACAGGAATCTCATCAAGGTATCCAAGTACATCAAGTACAGTGAATGCTACATCTGTTGTGCCCTGAAGTCTGCAGCCATACTTACTTGCTACGCAGTCATACCAGCCAACTCTTCTGGGACGACCTGTGGTTGCGCCATACTCACCACCGTCACCGCCGCGGCGTCTGAGCTCTTCAGCCTCGTTACCAAACAGCTCTGAAACAAAAGCACCTGCACCTACTGCAGAAGAATAGGCCTTGGAAACTGTTACGATCTGCTTGATCTCATAAGGCGGAATGCCTGCTCCGATAGCTCCATAAGCTGCAAGAGGAGATGAGCTTGTTACCATTGGATAGATTCCGTGATCAGGATCCTTCATGGTTCCCAGCTGACCCTCAAGAAGGATTGTCTTGCCCTCTTTAATTGCCTCGTCCAGATAGAGAGATACGTTTCCGACATAGTCTTTTACCTGATCTCTCCACTCGATGATCTGATTGAAAAGAGCTTCCTGATCAATTGGATCTGAGTGGTAGAGGTTTACAAGAAGAACATCCTTGACCTCAGCTACTCTTGCGATCTTCTCCTTTATCACATCATCATCCTGGAAGAATTCATTTATCTGCCAGCCGATCTTGGCGAATTTGTCTGAGTAGAAGGGAGCGATTCCTGACTTGGTGGAGCCAAAGCTCTTTCCTGCAAGTCTTGCTTCTTCTAAAGTATCAAAGAGTACATGATAAGGCATCATAACCTGTACTCTGTCAGAGATCATGATCTGCGGTGTAGGTACACCCTTGGATGTGATCTCATTAAGCTCGTTCATAAACTTGGTGATATCAAAAGCAACACCATTACCGATGATATTCATGATGTTCTGATGGAATACACCGGATGGCATTGTGTGAAGTGCGAACTTGCCATAGTTGTTTACAATTGTGTGTCCTGCATTGGCACCACCCTGAAAACGTATAACAACGTCGGCCTGATCAGCGAGGGTATCAGTGATCTTTCCTTTTCCCTCATCGCCCCAGTTGGCACCTACAACAGCCTTTACCATAAAAAGCCTCCTCATAACTAATAAATATTCAGTGGTTTTTTGACCACATACTACTATATCCTATTAGCGCCGATAAGTAAAACAGAAAATTTTTCTAATTTTTAGAAAGATTTATACAATATTAAGACTTTTTTGTCGAAATATCGCTTAAAATATAATGTACAGGCTGTTGAT
>JAEEGH010006484.1_pt1 | contig 28670 bp, 17 predicted proteins | sample 9134181 | NCBI WGS metagenome assembly JAEEGH01 (sample SAMN16246544, study PRJNA631951) | gut metagenome | biome: gut microbiome; feature: rumen; material: DP-attached | host: Bos | place: Iran: Karaj | collected 2018-10 | reverse complement strand
CTTGGGGCTGGTCAGGTCGTTGATAGCGACTACTTCATAACCTTCAGCCTCGAACATCTGACGGAAAGCGAGGCGACCGATACGGCCGAAACCGTTAATTGCAACTTTTACGTTTGCCATTGTGTTTTGTTTTAATTAAAAGGGTTTATAATAATTTGAACTGTATATGTCAGTTAGGAATTAAGAGTTAAGAGTTAAGAATTAAGAGTTAAGAATTGTTTTTCAATTTTCAATCTTCAATTTTCAATTGATTTACCCGCAATTGCAGTAATGAGCCGACTTGCAAGCCGCCACTATGAGTGCCAAAAGCAGGCAAATTGATACAAAAATGACCTTTTTCTTCACTTTTTCTTCTTTTTGCGCTGCAAAATTACAAAAATCTTTTTAATTTCGCACTCGATAACCCATAAAAAAAGTCTAATAGTGTCAAATTGCTAAATCAAAATTCCAATTTGCAAGTAAAAATAACTTATAACCCTTAAACTTCAAACCTTTTAAACTTTTAATCACTATGTCATTTATTCAAGATTTCAAAGCGTTCGCGCTTAAAGGTAATGTGATGGACATGGCTGTCGGTGTCATCATCGGCGGTGCATTCGGTAAGATTGTCAGCAGTTTGGTGGACGACGTCCTGATGCCTCTCGTAGGTATGGCAACAGGCAATGTGGACTTCACCAGCCTGGCATTCAAGATTGGCGAAGGCGAAGGAGCCGCAGTGCTCAAGTACGGCCAGTTCATCCAGAATGTGGTGGACTTCCTCATCATCGCCCTCTGTATCTTCTTCATGGTAAAGGGCATCGCAGCTCTGAACCGCAAGAAGGAGGAAGAGCCCGCTCCTGCTCCTGCCGAGCCCAGCGCAGAAGAGAAGCTGCTCACCGAGATTCGCGACCTGCTTAAGAAGTAAAAAACACATCCTTCAATGCCTCCCCTTTCGCAGGGGAGGCTTTATAACCCCTTTGTACATGGTAAAAAGATTTGCTATACTCCTGCTCCTGATGTCGGCAGCAATGGGAACCTTTGCCCAAAATTCAGGCACCAGGCAGATTTATAAACTCATCAAAGACACCTACGAGACGAAGGCCGACTCTATGACACGTGCCTTCATCCAAACCTTTATGATAAGGACTAAAGGTATCTTCAACGTCAAGTACAATTACTATCAGTCTAATATCTACTGGCAGCAAGCGCATGCCATCGATGTCGTCATCTACAACTACGAGCGCATCAATGGCATTGACACCAGCAACCGTGCCTCTACATATCTCAATTACATCAAGCTGTGGTATAAGAACAAGGGTAACAACTACGAAGGAGCTCCTGCCGCCACTGTCTCCGCCCCCGACACCATAAAGGGGTACAAGATGTTCGAGAACCCCTATACCGACGACATGTGCTGGATAACGCTCACACTCCTGCACATCGGTGAGGCGACAGGCAACAACGCTTATTCCATCGTTGCCAGAAAAGTCTTCGACAACTACATCATCACGCGTGCCTCCGAGGATGACGCTTCGGGAGGGTTGTCGCTGCCTTGGAACAACAAGGGCGGCGGCCCGAATGCTTGCACACAATCGCCTGCCACACTGATTGCCGGCAAACTCTACCAGAAATTCGGCGATGCAAAGTATCTGGACTATGCAAAGAAACTCTACAAATATGCCGCCAAGCACATCGTCAAGAGCGACGGCCGCGTGGAGGATCCTCCTTTGACCTACACACAAGGCACATTCGCCGAAGCCTGCCGCATCCTCTACCACATTACCGACGAAAAGTCATCCGTCAAAAACAAATACAGGACGCTGGCCTATACATATCTTAATTATACCTTTGGAATTGACGCTAATGGAAACCCTAATGACCGATGCAACAGTGGTAACAACATCTTGCGCCACGAGGGCACCAATGCCGACCAAAGCCTCTTCAAGGCCGTGTTTATCCCTTATGCCGTCAACTTCGTCCTCGATGAGCAGATGCTTCAATCCTATGACCAGCCCTATCGCAAGACCATCTACGAATATATTCTGAAGAACACCAAGGTCATGTGGCAGAACCTCGACCTCTCGCGCTTCCCAAACAGAGTGTTCTGCAATTACGATTGGTGCTCCCCATACACGGGCACCGACTCAGAGGCATCGATGGGTGCGATGTGCAGCGGAAGCTCGTTGATGGAGAACACGGCACGCATGTGTCGCACCATCGTGGACCGCTACGAGCTCGGCACGCTCTTGACGACGGTTAAGAAATTTGTCGTCAATCCCAATTATGCTGAAGAAGATGCCTTCGTAGCCTTCGAGACAGCCAAGCAAGTGGCTGCAGAGATTATGGCCAATCCCAGCGACTACTCTATCCTCGAATTCCATCAGGCAAAGGAGAACCTCGAAGCAACATACCAGGCTGTGCAGGACTTCGAAACCATCATCGAAAAGGTTCAGATGTCTGAATCCTCTGCTCACGACGGTATCTATGACCTGAGCGGCCGCAAACTCTCGAGGGAAAAGCAAGGCTCGGCGAAAGCCAACTTGCCTCGCGGCATATATGTAATAGGTGGGCGCAAAGTCATGATATAGTAAGCAAAAAGCGACTTAAAGGAAAAAAAACAGCGTAAAGGCGAAAATTTTTCTCTTTTCACTTTTCTCTTTTCACTTTTTGTTGTACCTTTGCACCGCAATTCGACGAAAGAAGTCAGTTTACATTAAAATTGTAAATCGTAAATCGTCAAATTGTAAATAGTGTCGGTGCCTTGGATGAGTGGCTTAGTCAACGGTCTGCAAAACCGTCTACAGCAGTTCGAATCTGCTAGGCACCTCCACCGAAACGAAAAGAGGGCGTGTCAAAACAAACGGACATGCTCTCTTTTATGTTTTAACCACGAATTGCACGAATTGCACGAATTTATATTCAGCTGACAATCAGCAGTTGAAGTATTCGTGCAATTCGTGGTTAAGGCTTTAGAGTGGTACTATGACACATCTTCTTATTATAAAGAGACAGAAGGTCAATCCCAATCTCCGCCTCCTCCTGAGGTTCCGCCAACAATGACATAGCACTCGGCCTTCACGCCGCTGCCGTCCGTGGCACGGCAAGTGATGGTGCATGTGCCGGGAGCAATGGCCTTGACAAGACCTGTCTGGTCAACAGAGGCAACATACTTGTCGCTGCTCTCCCATGTCACTTCCTTGTTCGAGACGAAATTGGCAGGCTGCACGGTAGCCGTAAGTTGTGCAGTCTGACCTTTATCAGCATCAAGATTGAGTTGCGTCTTGTCAAGAACAATCTCACTTACAAAAATCTTGCGCACAGGACGGACGCTTTGACCTCTCTCGCGGCTGTAGTTGGCTATGTAGAAGTAGTAGTCCAAGTAGAAGTACAAGCCGCACGCGTTGTCGGAGTTGTCCGTGCCAAGCGAACGTGACCAGTAGTCGCCTAAGCTGCCTGCGTCGTAGAGAGACTTGTCTTCGCGCACGCCCGCAGCGGGCAGGAAAAGGCTGTTGCCGTTGCTCGCTGTGAACAGCCAGCCATACACGCCGTTCTGCTGTGTCCATATCTTCGACGTGTTGTTAGACAGCTCCAGCATCTGTGCTGAGCTGGGCATTTGCCAGGCGCTGCCCCAGTTTATCGTCGCCGCATCGTCCCCTGCCCTAAGTTCTGTCAAGTTGTCTGTAAAGCTACCATTGTAGCTATATCTGCTATCTGTACAATACTTCGTTAATGTAAAGGGAAAGCCGTCGCAGTGGTTATAGGTGCTCCAACTGTAATCTTCCTTCGGCTCTGTCTCGCCCCAGGCAAAGTAATCGCCGTACTCTTCGGGGGTATTGGCTCCGACGTTGCATGTTGCCCAAAGCGTACCGCTGGGCAGTCCGAGGTCAACAAATTCAGGTCTAGCCCTTACGGTAACTTGACAAGACACCTTCAATGCGGGGTTGTCCGTCGATTGACAAGTGATGGTGGCGGTGCCGGCTCGATAGGCACTCACTTCGCCCGTTGGAGAAACATAGACAACTCCATCTGAGTCCCACACCACAGCTGGGAAGGTGGCATTGGACGGCACAATGGTTGGCGTCAACTGTACCTTGTCGCCTACCTCAAGTTCTAAAGATGTTTCGCTCAGCAAGATGTCCGTCACAGGCACGATTTCCTTATTAAGCTTATGCACAGGGCGGACGAAGATTCCATAATTACGCCAGGGAGAGGCTGACATGAGTGTCCTCATATCGAAGAACATTGCGAACGCCCTGTAGCTCTCTTCCGATGCAAGGGTACGCGACCAGTAAAAACCACAGTCTATATCGTATCTGCCACTGGAAGCGTTGAACCAGTCTCCAGGGGGCAGAAGGATATAATTCCCGTTGATTAAACTCGTTATCTTGTTCACTCTGGTGTCATTTACCCAAAAAACTTCCTTTGTTGTGTATGCGTCGCTCATCAATTCATGACACTGTGCCCAGTTTGGCGTCTGCCATTCGCTGCCCCAGTTCACGGTAGCAGCATCGTCCTCAGGAAGAAGTTCAGTCAGACCACCATTGCTATTATACTTCTTGAACGTACTGCCATTATCATCAGTGTCAAAGTATGTGCTCCAACTGTAGTCGTCCGTCGGTACTGTTTCGCCCCATCTAAAGAGGCTGCCGTACTCCTCGAGGCTGTTGGCTCCTACATTCATTGTTGCCCACAGCGTGCCGCTGGGCAGCCCGAGGTCAACCCATTTGTGCGCTACCCTTTCCGCCTTCTCTGCACGAATGGGCCGGATGCTCATGCCGTAGTAGCGGCTGTCGGTGCCCATATAGGTGCCGCCGGAATAGAAGTTCATACTACAAGCGAAATAGGAAGCGGAGCCGTCGAGCTCTGACGACCAGTAGTATCCGTAGCGCCCGTCGTTGTTGAGCCCCTCGTTGTCGTATAAGCCGGCTGCGGGCAGGAAGATGCTCTTGCTGTTGAGCTTACTGGTTACCAACAAGCCACCGACACCGTTCCTGGTTGTGAAGCTTGTCTGGGTGTACTCCTCGTCGTACAGTTCATAGAACTCCGACATGCCCGGCATCTGCCATTCGGTGCCCCATCTGGCGATGGCGGCATCGTCCTCGGGATTAAGGCTTCCAAGGTAGTCTTGGAAACCGGAGCCTTCGTCGCAATTATACTTTGTTATGTTATAGTACTTACCGTCGAGGCAATATTTGTAGTTGAACCAGCTGAACGATTCCTTAGGTTGCGTTTCGCCCCAGGCGAAGTAGCTGCCGTATTCTTCGGGTGTTTCCGCACCGATGTTGCATGTTGCCCATAGGGTGCCGCTGGGCAAGCCGAGGTCAACATACTCACACTCGTGATAGTCTGTTTCGCTGAAAGTGATGTCGGCCACTTCCGAGAGGTTATAGACCACCGTCTTCTCACCTTTCATTTTCACCGTAACCGATTGGGCCAAGGCCATCTGCGCACTTGCCACCAGAAGCAAGAATGCGAAAAAGAATCTCTTATCCATATCTTTGTTATTTTAGTGTTCTTAATGAGGAGTTATATATTGTGTCTCTGAAAGTCAAACGTGATGTTGCCCGAAAGCACGTGTGAAGTTTGGCAAATCCACACGAGATGTTTGGCAAATCCACACGAGATGTTTGGCAAATCCACACGAGATGTTTCCCGCCTCTGCGGGTCGGGGGAGTCAACTACCGGCTATTAACAGGACGCACGGTGAACCCGTTATACCAGTATTGATAGTCGTTGGCATTTATATACTGGGGCGCGTAGGCTATCATATTCTGCACTCTGTAGCCGTCGGCATAGACCGTTGACGTCCAGTAGTAGCATCGCCATCCATCATATTGCGTCCTTGTTATGCGACCTGCAGCGGGGAAGAAGAGACGCTTGGAGATGTCCTGCTTGTCAACGAAAAGCACACCGGCGATATTTGTATAGTCGGGTTCGTAAGTCTGATCCTTGTCGAGCCAGTAGATACCGCCTGTGGTCACCTTGCCCGTAAGCGACGTCAGTCGCACATTGCCCATACTGCCAGAGTAGCAGGCCTCTTCGAGTGCCTTGAAGTCCTCCGGTGTCGGTGTGCGCCATTCGCCTCCCCATTTGGCCGTGGCCACATCATGTGTTGCGTCCAAAGTATTGCTTGTGTAGGAAGGATAGACACTGGAATCGTAGTATCCGTTTGTGTAACCGTTCTTCCAAGAGAAGGATGCGGCTCCTCCCGAGGTGTGGACGATAGAGGCATAGCGCGGCTCCGTCTCGCTCCATGCGAAGTAGTCGCCGCAACAAGTCTCCCAAGAGCCTGCCACGGTCGTCGCGCCCACATTCATCGTTGCCCACTTCTTCCCGCCGATCTCAACGCATTCATGGTTGTCAACCACAGTGTTTCTCGTCACCCTTACTCGGCATTCGGCATACACACCGCTGCCGTCCGTAGCACGGCAAGTGATGGTGCATGTGCCTGGTGAATCTGCAAACACATAAACCCCATCCTCATCTTGAATGACGATAGCAACAGATTCATCGCTGCTTTCCCAGATTAAAAGAGGGTTCGTGGCATTGGAAGGCAAGACAGTTGCCTTAAGGTCTGATTCATCACCAACAGAGAGAATGAGTCGCGTCTTGTCCAGTTCAATACCCTTGACAGGGACAAACACAACAGGGCGGACACTTTGTCCGCATTCGCGAAAAATATTCCCATCAAAATAGAATCGATCACTGCGAAATGAAATACATTTAGCAATCTCAGTTTCGACAAGTTGTCGCGTCCAGTAGTAGCCCACAGAATTCTCGTTAATAAGCCCTCCCGTGCCCATTTTACGGCCCGCGGCGGGAAGGAAGATGCTTTTCCCATTACTCTTACTTGTAATCAAATAACCCTTAACGCCGTTCTGCGTTACCCACTCTGTTGTGGTGTACTCACTGTTTAACAGTTCCTCATACTGTTCCTGATATGGCGTCATCCAATTGCTGCCCCAATTGGCAGTTGCGGCATCGTCTTCTGGCAAGAGTTCTGTCAAACCGTCCACAAAGCCATCATACCCGTCACTGCTGTTTGTGCAGTATTTTGTCCAGTCTCCAGAAGCAAAATATTTGTATGACGTCCGCAGATAGTCATCTTTCGGCGCCGTCTCGCCCCATGCAAAGTAATCGCCGTATTCTTCGGGGCTGTTGGCGCCCACGTTACATATTGCCCACAGCGTGCCAGAGGGCAAGCCAAGGTCGACATACTCTCTGCCATTGATTATATTACTCTTCACCGTCACTTGGCACTGCGCATATACGCCGCTGCCGTCCGCAGACCGAACGGTTATGGTACAGGTTCCGGGCGAGTTGGTCGAAACATAATGTGATTCTTCTCCGGTGACACTGTTCGTCGAAGTCATAAGATAAGCGACAGTCCCATCACCGCTTATTTCCCAAGAGACATAAGGGTTCTCGGCATCTTCCGGCAATACCGTACACGAAATAGGCATCGTCTCGTTAACCCCAAGCTTCATCTCGGTGCAGCTCAACTCAATCGAAGAAACCATGACGGAAGGAGTGTAACGAATCGGACGAACAGGTAAGCCCATGTAACGGATGCCACTCGACACCATGACGCCAAAAGACTGGCTGAAGTCCAATGTGTGAGCGGCACGAGAGCCAGTATTCACAAGCGAACGAGACCAGAAGGAGCCCAATGCTCCCTCGCTTTCGGATATCCATCCGTAACGTTGGCCGGCAGCAGGAAGGAAGATGCTGTTGCCGTTCTTCTTGCTGGTTATCTTCAAGCCAATGACATCGTTCTGGCTTGTCCATTCGTTACTTGTGAATTCCTCGTTGATAAGTTCTTCCATCTGCTTCTTGCTCGGCATACGCCATTCGCTGCCCCAAATGACTGTCGCAGCGTCGTCCTCTGCATCAAGGAAGGTTTTGCCGTCAATAGAGCCCTCGCTATAACGGGTGCAATACTTGCTCATTGAGTAGGTTTGAGGGATACAGAACTTATAGTATTCGAAGTTGAAGACGCCATTCCCCTCCGTATCGCCCCAGGCAAAGTATGTGCCGTAATCTTCCGGAGTATCAGCGCCGATGTTCGTCGTTGCCCATAGCGTGCCGCTTGGCAAGCCGAGGTCAACGCATTCGTGATAGGTTTTCTCGGAAAAGACGAGGCTATCCACCTCAGATAAATTGTAATGGACAAGCGTGTTGTCTTTCAACCTAATAGCTACCGACTGCGCCCATGCAGCCTGCCATCCTGCAATAATCAAAAACAGGATTGCCAAATAAGTCTTTTTCATAACCTATATCTTTATTGATTAATAATGTTTCTCCTTGCAAAGATAGAGGAAAAAGTTCATAATACAAGTCATTAGACATGTTTTTTTTCTTTTTGTACTTTATTTTCTTACGATTACAAATTAAATTGTATACCTTTGCACGACAAAAGAAACCAATCAACCCATTTTATCATGAAAAAGAAGAACCTCGAGACCATCTGCATCCACGGCGGATGGAAGCCCAAGAAGGGTGAGCCTCAACAACTTCCCATCTATCAAAGTACAACCTACCGCTACGAGACGAGCGACCAGATGGCCCGTCTCTTCGACCTCAAGGACAGCGGCTACTTCTATACCCGCCTTGCCAACCCGACGAACGATGCCGTCGCCCAGAAGATTGCGGCCCTCGAAGGCGGCGTCGGCGCTGTGCTGACGAGCAGCGGACAAGCGGCGAACTTCTACGCCATCTTCAATATCTGTCAGGCTGGCGACCATTTCATCACCGCCAACACAATATATGGCGGCACGTTCAATCTCTTCGGCGTGACGCTCAAGAAACTCGGCATCGAGTGCACCTTCGTTGACCCCGATTGGGACGACGAGCGCATCGAGGCTTGCTTCCGCCCCAACACGAAATGCTTCTTTGGCGAAACCATCTCTAATCCAGGCTGCAATGTGTTCGACATCGAACGCTTTGCCAAAATGGCTCACAAGCATGGCGTTCCTCTCATCGTCGATAACACCTTCGCCACACCTATCAACTGCCGTCCCTTCGAATGGGGCTGCGACATCGTGACGCACTCCACGACGAAGTACATGGATGGTCATGCCACTCAAGTTGGCGGCGTAGTTGTCGATAGCGGCAACTTTGATTGGGAGACATGCACACACAGACCCACCCCCAACCCCTCCCTTGCAGGGAGGGGAGAAGATAGCTCTGCAGCAGAAATGGTAGCTGCTCCTCTCCCTACAAGGGAGAGGCTGGGAGAGGGTCGGTATCCTGGCCTCTGCACGCCCGACGAGTCCTATCATGGTCTGACCTATACGAAGGCTTTTGGCAAGATGGCCTACACCACCAAGCTTGTCGCCCAACTGATGCGCGACCTCGGCAGCATTCCCGCTCCCCAGAACTCCTTCCTGCTCAACCTCGGACTGGAAACGCTCCACCTCCGCATGCCCCGTCATTGCGAGAACGCGCAGAAGGTGGCCGAGTGGCTCGAGAAGAATCCCAAGGTGGGATGGGTGAACTATGCAGGTCTGCCCTCCAACAAGTACTATGCTTTGGCGCAAAAGTACATGCCGAAGGGCACTTGCGGCGTTATCGCCTTTGGCTTGAAAGGCACGAAGGAAGAGGCCATCCGCTTCATGGACAACCTCGATTTCATCAGCATCGTGACGCATGTGGCCGATGCACGAACCTGCGTCCTGCACCCTGCAAGCCATACTCACCGACAGCTCAGCGACGAACAGCTCAGGGAAGCCGGCATTGCGCCCGACCTGGTTCGACTGAGCGTTGGCATCGAAAACGTGGAAGACATCATTGCCGACCTCGAACAAGCCATGGCGAAGATGTAAAGACAAAAAAACCTCCCGACCAAGCGGGAGGTTTTTTATATTAAGTTAATTAGTCTTAATTGTTTTTGCCGTTTGCGCAAGATTGCGTATCTTTGTCAGACAAAACGAGCAAAATGACCATGAACAACAGTCAACAGGCTATGACAGACAAGCTAAGGGCTACAGATTGCTGTAAGCTCACGAAGGGCGTTGCCCCTCGCCTCTTGTCCATTGTCTGCTGTCTGTTGTCCGTTGTCGCGTTGACATCTTGCAAGAGCCAGTATATGGTGAAAGGCTCCTCGAATGTGGATGAACTGGAGGGCAAGGTGTTGACGCTCAAAGTCTATGTGGACGGCGAGATGAAAAGCATCGACTCGACGAGAGTGGTGCACGGACGCTTCTCTTTCGGAGGCAACATGGACTCCATAATGCTGGCCAACGTCTTCTTGGGAGACCTGAGCCTGAGACCTATCGTGCTGGAAGAGGGAGAGGTCAGTTTACAAATCGGCGAGACACAACAGACTGCTACGGGAACGCCTCTCAACGACACGCTTTCCGGCTTCATCCAGCGCAAGACCCAACTCGATGCCAGAATGGCAGAGCTGCCACATCTTGAGGCGCAGATGATTATGAATGGAACGAACGACGATGAGAGGATATTCGAACTCACCAAGCAGTCGAAGCAGTTAGCCGACGAGAACGACCAACTCGTCACCCACTTCATACGCGCGAATTATAATAATGTACTCGGTCCAGGCATCTTCATGATTCTGACCAGCAGCCTGCCCTACCCTATCCTCACGCCTCAGATAGAGGAAATCCTGACGCACGCCACGCCATACTTCCTGGGACATCCTTATGTTAAGGAGTACATCGAGAAAGCCAAAGAATACAACGAGAAAACGAAGGGGTACTGATGCCATGAAGATTCTTTACCGACTTTACCAAATCCTTATTGCCTTGCCAATCATCATCCTGACGACAGCCCTGACTGCCATCGTCACCATCATCGGCTGCACTCTCGGCAAGGCAAGGACGTGGGGATACTATCCTGCAATGGTTTGGAGCAGGCTGATGTGCCGCGTGATGCTCTTGCCTGTTAAGGTCGAAGGGCGTGAGCTGTTGGACAAACGGCAGTCTTACGTCTTCGTGGCCAACCACCAAGGTCCCTACGACATCTTCCTCGTCTACGGCTTCCTGGGGCGCAGCTTCCGCTGGATGATGAAGAAATCATTACAAAACATCCCGCTTATAGGCAAGGCCTGCGAGAGCGCCGGGCATATTATGGTCGACAAGAGTGGCCCGAAAGCCATCCACAAGACCTACGAACAAGCCAGAAATGTGTTGCAAAATGGCGTTTCATTGGCCGTGTTTCCCGAGGGAGCCAGAAGTTTCACAGGCCACATGGGGAAGTTTCGCAGAGGAGCATTCCAGTTGGCGGACGAGTTGAGGTTGCCCGTCGTTCCTGTCACGATAGACGGCAGTTTCGATGTCCTGCCCCGTCAGAAAGGCATCAATTTTGTAACCTGGCACAGGCTTCGTCTCGTCATTCATGCCCCGATCATGTCCGAAGAGCAGGGACCAGAGGCAGTTCAGCGCACCTTGGAACAAAGCTATGAATGCATCATGCAAGACCTCCCCGAAGAGTATCAAGGTTTCATCGAGAACCCAGACCAGTAAAGGTTTTTCAGAATATCTATCAAGGACTCCTGTTATGAAGAAAGCAATCATCACCCTTATGCTCGCCTTCACCTCAATGGTAGGCTGGGCACAGAAGAGCAATTACACCATCAAGGCCGACATCACCCCTATGGTTGAGGAAATGGCAAAGCATAATGTCGTCATCGACACCTTCTATCTGGCCGACTACGGCAGTCAGAAGCCGATTACAAAGAAATATGCTCTGAAAAACAACAAGATTGACATGAAGGGCAAGGTCGGGAAGCCTCTGCTTGCGGCACTGGAACTGAGGATGAGAATTACCGGAGGTGTGCGCACAAACCACATTCCGTTTATTCTCGAAGCAGGTAATATCACGATTAAAATGGACGGCCACTCATGTATCGTTGCTGGTACGCCATTGAACGATGCGCTGTCTGGTGTCACCAGAGAGTATGGGCAAGCGCATCAGGATGGCGATTCAGGCAAAGCCCGTCAACTCCTCAGGGATTACATCCTCAAACATCGTGACGACCCCACTGCCGTACTGATGCTGACGGCAATGGAGCACTCAACCACAAACGATGCCAAAAACGTATTGGCTCTCATCGGACAATGCAGCGAGGAAGTCCAGCAGCATCCTATCACCATTCAGTTTGCCCAAAGGCTGAACACCCAGATAAACAGTCCCAAAGAGGGCGACAAGTTCAAGGACTTCGCCGTGGAGTACGATGGCAAGACCACTCGCTTCAGCGATTATGTGGGGAAAGGGCAGTATGTGCTCGTTGACTTCTGGGCCTCTTGGTGCGGCCCTTGCCGTGCGGAAATCCCCAATCTGATTGCCGCCTACAATAAATATAAGGAGAAAGGACTCGTCGTGCTTGGAGTCGCCGTCAGCGACAAACCAGAAGCTACACTGAAAGCCATTAAGGATGAAAAGATTCCCTATCCACAAATCATCAATTCGCAGCAGATAGCCACCAACCTTTACGGCATCAGAGGCATTCCCGAAATCATGCTCTTCGGCCCTGACGGCACGATTCTCAAGCAAGGCCTGCGCGGCAAGGACATCGAAAACAAATTAGCAGAAATCTTCAAATAGATTCCTCGCAGATTAAGAAAACTTAATATGGTGAAAAGATTATTTTTGATTCTACTTCTGTTGCCGATGTTGGCTTTTGCTGAGAATGGCACCATCCAGTCAGGCAAAATATGGCCCGATGAGGACGGTAATCACATCAACGCTCATGGCGGAGGCATCTTGAAATACAACGGCACCTATTATTGGTTTGGCGAACACAAGTCCGAACATACTAGCAGCGCCCTTGTAGGAGTCACTTGTTATAGTTCCAAGGACTTGCTTCACTGGCACAACTGTGGCGTTGCGCTCAGCGTAACTGACGAAAGGGGGCACGACATTGAGAGAGGCTGCGTTCTGGAGCGTCCGAAGGTCATATATAATAAGGAAACGAAGAAGTTCTGCATGTGGTTCCACCTCGAACTGAAAGGGCAAGGCTATAATGCAGCCCGCTATGGAGTAGCGGTTTCCGAACGACCTGAAGGCCCCTACGAATTCCTCTACTCTCAGCGAGCCAACCAAGGCACTTGGCCCATAGAGTTCGGAGAGAAGGAAATAGCATCCGCAAATGCGCTGAACATGGCCGATTTCAAGGAAGGATGGACGCCTGAATGGCTCGAAGCCGTAGGAAAAGGGCTCTTTGTGAAACGCGATTTCAAGACGGGTCAGATGTCGCGAGACATGACGCTCTTCGTGGACGATGACGGCAAGGCCTACCACATCTTTTCCTCAGAAGAAAACCTGACCCTGCATATTGCCGAACTGACCGATGACTATCTGCACCACTCAGGCCGCTACACCCGAGTAGCTCCTGCCGGTCACAACGAGGCACCCGCCATCTTTAAGCACGACGGCACCTATTGGATGATTACCTCAGGTTGCACAGGTTGGGACCCCAACGAAGCCCGCATGTTCTCTGCTCCAAGCATCTGGGGACCGTGGACACAACATCCCAATCCCTGTCGCGGTCCTCTAGCAGATAAGACCTTTGGCGGACAAAGCACTTTCATCCTTCCTGTCAGTTCAGGGGACAAGACTCAATACATCTTCATGGCCGACATTTGGCGCCCCCGCCATCCCTGCGACGCACGCTACATTTGGCTCCCCATCGAATTCGAGGACGGCAAGCCCGTCGTTCGTTGGCGCGAAGAATGGAGCCCTTTTTGAAAAGTCGGGGAGCACTTTATTTTAATTCTGCGCACCTGAGTTGACGACTGGATGAGCTGGCTCGTCGGCACAAAGCACTACAAGAAGGTTGCTTACCATAGCGGCCTTCTTTTCTGTGTCAAGCTCCACAACATTCTCCTCCTTCAGTTTGTCCAAGGCCATCTTCACCATGCTCACAGCACCATCCACAATCTTCTCGCGGGCAGTAATGATGGCTGCGGCCTGCTGCCGACGAAGCATGACGGCAGCAATCTCTGGAGCGTATGCCAGATAGTTGATGCGCGCCTCAGTCACTTCGAGGCCGGCCATCGCCAGACGCTCGTTCAGTTTGGTGGTCAGCACATCGTTTATCTCAGCAGCACCACTGCGCAGAGTAATGGTCTCGTCCTCCTTCGTATCCTCGTTGTCGTAGGCATACATACCAGCCACTTCGCGAAGAGCGGAGTCGCTCTGCACGGCAACGAACTTCTCGAACTTGTTCATGCGAGCTGTGGAGGAGTTGCCCACTTGTGAGCCTGCAGCATTGGATACGTCGGTATCAATGTCGAAGATGGCTTTATAGGTATCCTTCAGTCTCCAAACCACGACGAGACCGATGAGGATGGGATTGCCCATCTTGTCGTTCACCTTGATGGGTTCGGCGTTCAGGTTACGGGCACGCAGGCTTACATTCTTGACGCCCATGAACGGGTTCAGCCAATAAAAGCCCGTCTTGCGGAAGGTACCCACATAGCGGCCGAAGAAAGTCATTACCTTTGCCTGGTTTGGCTCCAGCATAGAGAAGCCGCAGCAGCATATAATACTTGCTATGAGCAGCAAAGCAGAGAGAACAAATAAGTAAGCACAGCTGTGCCCAAGTTCGCTCTCTACAATACCCGATATGAAACAGAATACCGTAAGACACCAAAGCAGGATGTCGATGAAAATCATGAGGAAACCATTCAGATAACCACCCTTGAACTCAAATTCCTTGTCTGTCCTTTCCATAATAGCATTTGTCATTTAAAGATTGAAAAATTGAAGATTGAAAATTGAAACATTCGCCATTTACCTTTTGTTCTCCCATGAGAGGGAACCAAAGGGGGGCTCCCATTTCTCTCCTCCCCCTTGGGGAGGTCGGGAGGGGCTCCTTTTTCTTCTGCAAAGGTAAGACAAATATCGCTTCCCTCCAAATTTACAGGCAGGAACTTGAAAATAAGCATAGGCTTTTCTTATTTTGAATTTAGTTATTTTGATTTTTGAATTAAAAGTCGTAATTTTGCAGGGCATAATTGAATTGTGAACAAAGAATTATGAATTGATTCAAATGACGCTGAAAGATACTTCCTTCGTGGACTTGATGCTCAAGCGGGTGTACAATGTCCTGATTGTCGCGAATCCCTACGACGCCTTCATGCTCGAAGACGACGGACGAGTGGATGAGAAAATCTTCTCCGAGTATGCTAAGCTCGGACTTCGCTTTCCGCCTCGCTTCCTGCAAGTGACCAATCGAGAAGAAGCCGAAGCACAGATGGCCAACGGCGGCATCAACCTCGTCATCTGTATGCCTGCAGCCGAGGACAACTCGGTGTTCGACATCGCCAGAGACATCAAACACGACTACCCATCCGTCCCCATCGTGGTGCTGACGCCTTTCTCGCATGGTATCACAAAACGCATGCAGAACGAGGACCTCAGCGTCTTCGAATATGTCTTCTGCTGGTTGGGCAACACGGAACTCCTGCTCTCCATCATCAAACTCATGGAGGACCGCATGAACCTAGAGCACGACATACGGTCGGCAGGCGTGCAGATGCTGCTGGTCGTGGAGGACAGCATCCGCTTCTACTCGAGCATTCTGCCTACGCTCTACAAGTTCGTACTGCAACAGAGCCTTGAGTTCGCCACCGAAGCCCTCAACACGAGCCTCGAGATGCTGCGAATGCGAGGACGCCCGAAGATAGTCCTTGCCCGCAACTACGAGGAAGCATGGGAACTCTACAACCAATTTGCAGACAACACTCTGGGCGTCATCAGCGACTGCCGATTCCCGCTCAAAGCAGGAGGAGAGAAGGATGAAGAGGCTGGCTTCAAGCTCCTCAGTGCCATCAGAGCCAATGACCCGTATGTCCCCCTTATCCTCGATTCCAGCGAGAGCGACAAAGCAAAACTTGCAAAGGAATGTCACGCAAGCTTCATCGACAAGAACTCTAAGAAGATTGATGTTGACCTGCGCGACCACCTGCGAGACTACTTTGGCTTCGGCGACTTCATCTTCCGCGACCCGGACACGATGGAGGAAGTGGCGCGGCTGCACAACTTGAAGGACTTGCAGAACAACATCATGACTTTGCCCACGCGAAGCCTTCTCTACCATATCTCTCACAACAATGTGAGCCGTTGGCTTGCCTCTCGTGCGCTCTTCCCCATCTCTGAGTTTCTGAAAGGCATCACATGGGAGAGCCTGCAGGACGTCGATGCACACAGAGCTATCATCCTCGATGCCATCGTGGCATACCGAAGGATGAAGAATCAGGGCGTTGTGGCTGTCTTCCAGAGGGAACGCTTCGACCAATACAGCAACTTCGCCCGTATTGGTGAGGGAAGTCTTGGAGGCAAAGGCAGAGGCCTCGCATTCATCGACCACTTGTTGGGACGACATACCGACCTCAATGAGAGAGAAGGTGTCACGGTCTGCATTCCCAAGACCGTTGTGCTCTGTACCGACATCTTCGACGAGTTCATGGACACGAACGACCTCTATCAGCTGGCACTCAGCGACATTCCCGACGAGGAAATCCTCAAGCACTTCCTCCGGGCACGACTCCCAATGCGACTGGTGGGCGACATGGAAGCCTTCCTCGATGTCGTGGCAGGACCTATCGCGATACGTTCTTCAAGCCTCCTCGAGGACTCGCACTACCAACCCTTCGCTGGCGTTTACAGCACCTATATGATTCCCGCGACGCACGACCGCTACGAGCGTCTCTCCATGCTCTCGGAAGCCATCAAGGCCGTCTATGCAAGCGTCTTCTACCAGAACAGCAAGGACTACATGACGGCCACCAGCAATGTCATCGACCAAGAGAAGATGGCGGTCATCCTGCAAGAAGTGGTGGGCGAGGAGCACAACGGACGCTTCTATCCCATCATCAGCGGTGTGGCGAGAAGCATCAACTATTATCCTATCGGCGACGAGAAAGCCGAAGAGGGCACCGTCTCGCTGGCAATGGGCTTAGGAAAATACATCGTTGATGGCGGCACCAGCCTGCGCGTCTGCCCCGCACATCCGCACCAAATCCTGCAGATGAGTGAGATGGAGATTGCCCTTCGCGACACACAGACGCACTTCCTGGCGCTTCGGGCAGAGAGCTCGAAGGAGGCAGGAGAGATCAGCGTCAACGATGGCTTCAATCTCATCAAGGTGCCTGTCCGCGAGGCAGACGGCGACGGCACGCTGCAATGGATATGCTCCACCTATGACCCGATGGACCAGTGTATCTACGACGGCTTCTACGAGGGACGCAACCGCAAGATTATCTCCTTCGCTGGTGTCCTGCAGAACGACATCTTCCCCCTGCCTGAGCTAATGCAAAAGGTGCTCAAGTATGGGCAAGACGAGATGAAGCGCCCCGTCGAGATAGAGTTTGCGGTCAACCTTCATGCCGACCGGACCGGCGAGTTCTGCCTCTTGCAGATTCGTCCGATGGTGGACAACCGAATGGAGCTCGACGAAGACCTCACCGCCATCCCCGACGAGGACTGCCTCCTGCGTTCTCACAGCGCAATCGGACACGGCATCTACACCGACATACAGGACATCGTTTATGTCAAGACCGAAGGCTACACGCCATCCAACAATCCAGCCATCGCCGAAGAGATAGAGAAGATAAACAGGAAGACCCTAAACCAGCCCACAGCCCCTGCCAGCCCCCTCCCCGCTCCCCCTTTGGGGGAGGGCCTCAGAAGCAAAGAGGCTCGCAGCTTGGACACTCCCCCAAAGGGGGAGCAGGAGGGGGCTGGCGGAGCTTCCTACCTCCTCATCGGTCCCGGCCGTTGGGGAAGTTCCGACCCTTGGCTCGGCATACCCGTGAAGTGGTCGCAAATCAGTGCCGCACAGGTCATCGTGGAGGCAGGATTGGACAGCTTCCAGGTTGACCCCTCCCAGGGCACTCACTTCTTCCAGAACCTCACCTCGCTTGGCGTATGCTACCTCACCATCAATGCCTTCCGAGGCGACGGCATCTACCGGCAGGAAGTTCTCGACAAGCTGCCTGCCGTCCAAGAGACAGAGCATGTCCGTCATGTACGCCTGCCCCAGCCCCTCACCATCAAAGTCGATGGCTGCAAGAAAGAGGCTGTGGTGCTTACAGAAGTAAAGAACTAAGAAAATAGAGACTGTCGGAATAATTCTTCATCTTTCATTCTTCGTTCTTCATTTCTTTTTCGTACCTTTGCATCATCAACAAGCAAAACTATTCACCCAAAAGCTGCACCGCATGGATACTCGAACAACTAAAGGCAAAGTCATCGACCCTGTGAACTTTACGCCCCTCACCGTACAAGGCATTCTGCCCAAGGAGTTCGCCTTGGAATTAGTGCGGCGCTACAAGGAGATCATTGCTCCGCGTTTCGACCCTGCGATGAAGGTCATGATGTTTGGCTCCTATGCCAAAGACTGCCCCAACGAATGGAGCGACATTGACGTGGCCGTCATTGTTCCCAAGATAGAGGAAGGCACATGGTTCGACATGTCTGTTTTACTAAACAAAGATGTGGACAAAGTGAGCCTATACCTTGAGCCAATCCTTCTCGAAAGTGGCGAAGACTCGCCCATCTATCGCGAAGTGATGCGAACAGGCGTGGCAGTATAAATATAATATAGGAAAGTAACATCACCTATGGAGTTCTTCAATACAATTAGCGACTGGCTGTGGACCTACATTGTCATCACGATGCTTGTGGGCTGCGCGCTCTATTTCACCTGGAACCTGCGGGCTGTGCAGTTCACGATGTTGCCGACGATGCTTCGCAACCTCTTCAAACCTGCCAGCGAGAGCAGCGAGAGTTTTGGAAAACTTAAGGTTTCGTCCTTTCAGGCCTTTGCCATCAGTCTTTCGTCGAGAGTGGGGACGGGCAATTTGGCAGGTGTGGCGAGTGCCATCTTTGTTGGTGGTCCTGGAGCGGTCTTCTGGATGTGGGTGATGGCGCTGCTCGGAGCAGCCACAGCCTTCATGGAGGCAACTTTGGCTCAGCTCTTCAAGCGGAGAGGCAAGGAGAGTTTCTACGGCGGTCCCGCCTACTACATGAAGTACGGCCTGAAGCGCCCCTGGATGGGTATCCTCTTTGCGCTGCTCATCATCTATGGCTTCGGACTTGCCAACCAGCTTGTGCAGAGCAACACGCTTTGCGATGCCATCGGCGAAGCTTTCAAAGTCTCACCTTCTTATGTTGCCGTCGGGCTTGCCTTGATGACGCTCGTCATCATCTTCGGCGGCATCCACCGCATCGCCCGTTTCTGCGCGACAATCGTGCCCATAATGGCTTTCGGCTATATTCTCCTGGCGCTCTACATCCTCATCGCCAACATCACGGAGATTCCCGCCATGCTGAGCCTCATCGTCCGCAGCGCTTTCGGATGGGAACAAGCAGCTGGCGGAGCAGTTGGTATCGCCATCATGCAAGGTGTGAAGCGAGGCCTCTTCTCGAACGAGGCGGGCGAGGGAAGTGCCCCGAATGCCGCAGCCACAGCCACTATTCCGCATCCCGTGATGCAAGGTCTGCTGCAGAGTCTGGGTGTCTTCACGGACACGCTCGTCATCTGCACCTGCACCGCCTTCATCATTCTACTGAGCGGGCTCTATTCGGAAGGCAGCGACGGCATTATCCTCACGCGTCATGCGATGGACTACCACTTAGGCAGCTTCGGGGCTTGGTTCCTCACGGCCGCCATTTTCCTCTTTGCCTACAGCACCATCATCGCCAACTATTTCTACGGCGAGACGAATGTCCGCTACATCAGCGAGAAGCCCTGGGCGATTGCCCTGTTCCGTGTGCTGAGCGGCGGCGTGGTGCTCATGGGCGGCTTCATGACGCTTCAGGAAGCGTGGAGCATCGTGGACCTCGCAATGGCGCTGATGACTATCCTCAATCTCATCGCGGTCTGCCTCTTGAGTCGCTACGCTTTTCGACTCATGAAAGACTTCAAGGAGCAACTTCGCAAAGGGACGAAAGAGCCCGCCTTCAACCCCGACCTCTTCCCCGAAGCAGACCTTGAAGGCTGGAGATAGGTGCGCAAGGCTGAATTGCAGCACGCAGATTTGGTAAATAATCTTTACAAAAAATCGACCTCCGAAGTGCTGTGTTGACCGACACCTCAGGGGTTGTTTTCCAACGCCGCACGCGGCGATGGCCATCGCCGCGTGCGGCGTTTGTAATTTCCCCGTGCGGAGATGCCCGATTCCGCAGGCGGAATTTGGCAGAAATCCTTGCGGAATATATCCATACAGCCTTTGCGGATTACACTTTCTTTGCCCTCCGTTTCAGAATACCTCTTCGGAAACCATTGATTTCAGTAGGAAACTCGATTTAAGGCCATATTTTTCGTTTAGGGTAGAAAAGTGCCACAAGAGGAAAAACAAGCCGCCAGAGAGCGTTCGCCAGAGAAAATTCTTTACAAAACAGCGAGGTCCGGTTTTGAACCCTTTGAGGAGTCCTCACTCCTACCCCATCCTCCAGACGAACACGACACACCTTTGGTTTGCTATTGAACCACGCTGCGTTTTATAGCAAAATGTATCAAGATTAGTTATTTTGATTGAGTTATTTTGTTCCTTTACCATTTTTTTTGTAAATTTGCAAGGCAAACTCATCCAGCATTGGAGTACCTTTTTAATTTGACCGGTCTGTATATCATAACAAATGTATGGCCGAATGAGGGTGTACTTCTTCGCAAAAAGGTGAGGCTTTGGTCAAACAGTAAAATGCGAACGGACAAATGGTAAATTACATCGATTGCTTCATCCCTTGGCAGAGCGACGAACAGGTCGGGGGAACACTGGAGAACCTGAAGGCTGACGAGAATGTGCAGAGCGTGAACTTCCTGCGGGAAGAGGGTCCGGGCAATACCCGAACCATCAAGCGCATTGCCGAGACAGCCACTGCTCCCTATACATTATTATATACCAAGTACGACACCTTGCAGCTCGGCTATCATGCCCTGACCAGATGGCTCACCATCGCCGAGGACAGCCAGGCGCTGATGATGTATAGCGACCATTACAGACCCTCTCCCAGCCTCTCCCTTGCAGGGAAAGGAGCAGATACCAACAAACCCGTTGAGGGGGATAAAGTAACTACTCCTCTCCCTGCAAGGGAGAGGTCGGGAGAGGGTCCGGCCCTTGAAGCGGTTCCCTTAATCGACTACCAACTTGGCTCCGTCCGCGATGACTTCCAGATGGGTTCGGTACTGCTCTTCCGTACGGAGGTGCTGAAGGAATATGCCGCGCAGGAGAACCTGCACAACTATCAGTTCGCTGCGCTCTACGACCTCCGCCTCTTCATCAGCCGCAAGCAACTGCCCCTCCACATCGACGAGTTCCTCTATACCGAGGTGGAGCACGACACGAGGCTGAGCGGGCAGAAGCAGTTCGACTATGTCGATCCGCGCAACCGCAGCCGACAGGTGGAGATGGAGCGGGCTTGCACTCGGCATCTACGGGCCCTCAACGCCTATCTGCACGGCGACGAGTACGACGAGGTGAACCTCTCGGAAGGCGAGTTTGCCGTCGAGGCATCCGTCATCATCCCCGTCCGCAACCGCGAGCGCACCATAGAAGACGCCATCCGCTCTGCCCTCACACAGGAGACATCGTTCCCCTTCAATGTCATCGTCATCGACAACCACTCCACCGACGGCACAACAGAGAAGATAAAGACCCTCTCTAACTCCCCCTTAAAGGGGGAGGACACTGGACAGAAAGTCTCCCCTTTAAGGGGAGATTTAGAGGGGTCTCTCATTCATCTCATCCCCGACCGCAACGACCTCGGCATCGGCGGCTGCTGGAACACGGCCGTGCACCATCCGCAAGTGGGGCGCTTCGTGGTGCAGCTCGACAGCGACGACCTCTACTCCTCGCCCCACACCTTGCAGCGCATGGTGGACGCGTTCTATGCCGAAGGTGCTGCGATGGTGATTGGCTCCTACCGTATGTGCGACTTCCAGCTCAACACGCTGCCGCCCGGCCTCATCGACCATCGCGAATGGACACTCCAGAATGGTCGCAACAACGCCCTGCGCATCAACGGCCTCGGCGCGCCTCGTGCCTTCTTCACACCCGTCTTGAGAGAGCTGCAGATACCGAACACAAGCTATGGCGAGGACTATGCGCTGGGCCTCATGATAAGCCGCCGCTACCGCATCGGCCGCATCTTCGACGAAGTGTATCTCTGCCGTCGATGGGAAGGCAACAGCGACGCTGCCCTCAGCCAAGACAAGATCAACAAGAACAACGCCTACAAGGACCACCTGCGCACCCTCGAGATTAAGGCTCGCCAGCAGCTCAACCTGCTCTGGCAGCACAAAGTGACGTCCGAGGAGATTGAGGCCTTCTTCCAAAAGGAACTGCAGGAATGGCCCGAGGCTGCCGAGCGATACAAAGCGCTGGAGGAAGGCGTTAAGACAAAGGAACTGCCCCTTGGCGAGACGGCTCTTGCTGCCCAATTCAACCCAGCCCGCATCGTCTCTACAGGCGCAGCCATCGACAAGAAGAGCATCAGCGAACGCCCGTGCTTCCTTTGCGACAACAACCGGCCAAAGGAGCAGCACAAACTGATGACGGAGAAGCATTATCAGATTCTCGTCAACCCCTACCCCATCCTGCCGCAGCACTTCACCATCCCCATGCGGCGGCATACGCCTCAAAGCATCTACAGCAGCTTCGGCACGCTTCGTCGGATGGCTTGGAACATGCCGAAGCATATCGTCTTCTACAACGGTCCGCTTTGCGGCGCGTCGTGCCCCGACCACATGCATCTGCAGGCAGGAAGCCGCGGCATCGTGCCTCTGGAGCGCGACTGGACGATGTATGAGAAGGGGCTGCGGAAGCTCTATCCCCTGACGGGCGAACAGATGGCGTCGATGGAGGAAGCAGGCAATGTGGGCAATCGCATGGGACTTTATCTCCTGGAGGGTTACGCGTGTCCGGTCTTCGTGATTCGCAGCCTGCCAGCCGAGAGCGACAGCCTCCTCTGCCAGCGTGTCTATAAGGCTCTGCCCATCGTTGGCGACGAGACCGAGCCTCGCTTGAACATCGTCTGCTGGCGTGAGAAAGGAACTGCAAGCCGGCCTGACGAAATCGTCACCCTCATCTTCCCTCGCAGCAAGCACCGCCCCGACTGCTATTATGCAGAAGGCAAGGAGCAACTCTTGATAAGCCCGGGAGCCCTCGACATGTGCGGCCTCTTCATCACGCCTCGTGAGCAGGACTTCGAGGCGCTGACAGCAGAGAAAGCAGCAGACATCCTCAGGGAAGTGACGCTGAGCGAAGAAGAGCTGATGCCCATCATCGCCAGCCTCTCCCCAACCCTCTCCCAAGAAGAGGGAGAAAAGCTGCAGCAATCCACCTCTCCTTTGGAGGGGAAGGAGGAGGCTTCCGTATCCGTCGGCATCATGAAGGATACAGTCATTCGCTTCTGCATGAACAACATCTATGCAGCCAAAGGCAACGAGGTCATGGGCGAGCAGACGGCAGAATACACCGAAGGCGGCATCCGTTGGAAAGACAATGTCTATCAGGAGCTGACCTTCCGTCCTCAGGAAGATGCGGCGTCGTTCACGCTTCACGGCGTCACCATCGGACAGAAGTTCCATTGGGAGCGACAGGAATCGCAGACCTTCAGCGGCATCCTCAAGCTCGTGGTCGATGAGGACAAGATTGTGGCCATCAACATCCTGCCCGTCGAGGACTACCTGACGAGCGTCATCAGCAGCGAGATGAAGAGCAGTTGTTCGCTCGAGTTCCTGAAGGCAGCCGCAGTCATCAGCCGCAGTTGGCTCTTCGCCCAGATGCAGCGTCGCCAGGAAAGGGCAGGCCAGCCGGCGCCTTTCTTCTCCTTTGTCAAGGGAGAGGGCGAGAGCATCCGCTGGTACGACCGTGAGGACCACACCATCTTCGACGTCTGTGCCGACGACCATTGCCAGCGCTACCAGGGCATCACGAGGGCAAGCAATCCGCAGGTCGCAGAAGCCGTGAACGCCACTCGAGGGCAAGTCCTGATGTACGACGGCAAGGTTTGCGACACGCGCTTCGGCAAGTGCTGCGGCGGCCAGACCAACGAGTATCAGTACTGCTGGGAGAACATCGAGGTGCCTTATTTGCGCTCCGTCAAAGACCCGTTCTGCAACACGAACGACACACAGATACTTCGTCAGGTCCTCAACGACTACGACCTCGAGACGCACGACTTCTACGAATGGACGGAAGAGCTGATGCAAGAGGAGGTGCACGACCGTATCTGCAAGCACCTGAAGATGGAGCTGGGGCCGATTCTCGCGATGGAAATCGTGGAGAAGGGACCTGGCGGACACATCAGCAAGCTGCGCATTGTGGGCAAGGAGAAGTCGTTCGTCGTGGGCAAGGAACTCGAGATACGCCGCATGCTCAGCACCTCAACCCTCAAGAGCAGCGCCTTCACCGTCGAGACGAAGGATGTGAGAGGCGGCATCCCCGGTCGCTTCATCCTTCACGGTCGCGGCTGGGGCCACGGCGTCGGACTCTGCCAAATCGGTGCCGCCGTGATGGGCGAGCAAGGCTACAGCTACAAACAAATACTGGGGCATTATTATACGGACGCAGAGATCAAGCCTCTCTCCTGAATCATGAACCTCTACATCTTTAATCCAGAGAACGATATGGCGCTTGCCGACGGGCATCCGGGCTACACACCGCCTGCTCAGATACAGCAGATGCGGCGCGAGCTGTGGTGGCTGCCGCAGTGGTGGGCAGAGGAGGACGATATCGTATGGAACGGCGAGGACAGATTGACATTGGAGGACGATACGCGCATCCTCCCTTGGGGATGGAGCCCAGCCCTCTGCCATCAGTTGAAGCAGGCTGGGGTGCAGGAATCGTTGCTACCCCCGGCGGAGAAGCTTGAGCACATCCGCCAGCTCTCGCACAGACAGACGGCTGTTTCCCTTTTGCAGGAGCTACGCGACGAGCTCCCTCTCGACGGACATATCGCCGGCGAGAGCACACTTTGCCATAATATCGAAGAAGCAGAAGATGCGGTGGGAAGATATGGCGATGCCATCATGAAGTCGCCTTGGAGCAGCAGCGGCAGGGGTATTAGAAAAGTCCCTGGACCAATCGGACCCTCTCCCAGCCTCTCCCTTGTAAGGAGAGGAGCAGATAGCCAAAGAGACATTGAGGGAACTGATGTAACCACTCCTCTCCCTACAAGGGAGAGGCTGGGAGAGGGTCTGAAGGCTTGGGCAAAGCGCATTCTGAAGGCCCAGGGCAGCATCGTCGTAGAGCGGTTCCTGCATAAGGTGACCGACTTCGCCCTGGAGTTCTGGCTCGATGGGAAAGGCGGGGTTGAGTACAGAGGGCTTTCACTCTTCTACACCAACGAACGCGGCGCGTATCTGGGCAACTGGGTGGCGCCCGAGGGACAGAAGCTCGCGTGGCTGGCGCAATACATTCCCTTGCAATATCTTCAGGACATCAGGAAGTGGTGGGAGGAGCGCCTGAGCCGTTTCGACTACGCTGGTCCCGTGGGCATCGACATGATGCTGTCCGAGGAAGGCATTTGCCCGTGCATCGAGGTCAACTGGCGCTGGACGATGGGACTCGTCTCTTGTCTTGTAGCCGAGCAAGGCCGCTACGGACGCATGGTGGTGGAGTACATTTATGGCCATTATTCAGCCGAGGTTGAAGCCTTCGGAGGCTGAGGTCGGAAAGGCCCCCATAGGACCCTTCCAAACGCCGGCTGCGGCGATGCCCAACGCCGCAGCCGGGGATTGCCATCGCCGCACGCGGGGATTGCCATCGCCGCAGGCGGCGTTTGGAAGCCCCGCAGAGGGCATTCCCCAACCCCACCTAAGCAATTGATAATCAAAGATTAACACGCACATAGCTTCCTGCTTCGAAAAATCCTGTTCGCCCGAAAAGCAAACCATCGGCCCTCATTCGCTATCATCCATCTTCTTTGATGCCTTAACACAAAAGCGCAGAGCAATTTTCAATCTTCAATCTTCTATACTTCATTTTTCAACATTTCTCCGTACCTTTGACATAGGTCGAAAGTATTTCCGCTCGACAATAAAAAGAAAAACTCCCCTTTTTCCTTTGTATTGTCCTCGCTTATTCGTACCTTTGACATGCGTCGAAAGTACTTCCGCTCGACAATAAAAAGAAAAACTCCCCTTTTCCTTTGTATTGTCCTCGCTTATTCGTACCTTTGCACACACATATATAATATAATAATATGAACCGCAGAGAATTCCTTCAGCGTTCCGGCTTGCTTGCCGGAGCAGCCTATTTGGGTTCGCCAGCACTTGCTGAGACAATTGCCACTTTGGGCGAGCCCAACCTCGTAATCGGCATCGTGAGCGACATCCATCTGCGTGGCGCAGACACAGCCGCGACGTTCATCCACACCTTGGAATACTTCCGCAGTCAAAAGGTGGACGGCGTCATCATCGCCGGCGACATGGCCGACCAGGGACTCCTGCCGCAGCTGCAAGTGGTGGCGGATGCTTGGTTCCAGGTCTTCCCCAACAACAAAGGCATCGATGGGAAAGAGACGGCTCAGCTCTTCATCTACGGCAACCACGATGTGGAGGCCTACACCTGGGGCGGCACCATCAGCAGTGTCGGGGCAGAGACGGCGCAAGCGCAAGGCATCGGCCGACAGGCTGCCGCTGCTTGGAAGCAATGCTTCAAGGAAGACTATCAGCCCATCTGGATGAAGACCATCAAGGGCTATCACTTCATCGGTGCGCATTGGGAGAACCAGAACCACATCTCGGGACTGGCCGACTTCCTCGAGGAACACAATTCCGAGCTGACAGCCGACGGGAAACCCTTCTTCTATATCCAACACCCTCACCCCAAGGACACTTGCAACTGCGCTTGGGCTTGGGGCAGAGACGACGGCACGGTGACAAGATTGCTCAGCAATTATCCCAATGCCATCGCGTTCTCAGGCCACTCGCACTCGCCGCTCGACGACGACCGCGACCTCTGGCAAGGCAGCTTCACCAGCATCGGAACCTCGTCGCTCAAGTATCTCTACCCGATGCCCGCTCGCGAAAACACCTATCAGGACGACTGGTCGGCCAAACCGCCTTCGCAGATGCCGAAGATGAACCCGTCGGACGGCCGTCAGGGAATGGTGATGCGCGTCTATGACTCGGCTATCACATTCGAGAAGCGCGAGTTTGTCTATGACGAACCCATCGGCGAGGCTTGGTATCTGCCCTGGCCCATCTCGGCAACACAGCCGCTCTCCTTCGAGAATCGCGCCAAGACAGCAGCAGTGCCGCAGTTCCCTGCAGGCACAAAGGCCACCGTCACGGCTGGCAATGGCAGCGACCGCTACGGCGTTTCGCAGAAGCAGGTGACGGTTCACTTCCCGACCGTCCTGAAGAAGAACGCCGGCGTGCGTGCCTTCGACTACGAGGTGCAGATAGAGTACGACTGGCTCGACGTTCGCCACATTGCCACAACAAAGCGCGTCTTCTCGCCCAAGTGCTACCTCGGCGAGAACAAGGAAGAAGGCGAAGTCATCTGCGTCTATGGCGAGGGCGAACTGCCCAAAGACTTTGCCTACCGCTTTGCCATCCGCCCCTGCAACTGCTTCGGCAGCAAGGGCAACCCTATCTATACGGATTGGATAGACAGCAGCTTCCAGTCGCTCACCGCGTCGCTCTCGCTCAACAAGCAGTTCTATCGCACAGGCGAGAGCATCCGAGCAACCTTCAGCGGCGTTCCTGTCGGCACGGAAGCATGGCTCGGCATCTACGCCAAAGGCAAAAAGCCAGGCACAAACGACAAGGCCGACACCTACAAATATACTGAAGTGGCAGCAGGCACGCTGAGCCTCAGCCTCACGGAACCCGGCGAATACTTTGCCGTGCTCTTCCAGGACGGCGGCTACACAGAGTGCTCGCCACGCATTCCTCTCTTTGTCACCTCGCGGGCATACAACCCCGAGAACTTCTCCATGCAGACCGACAAACCCGTCTATAACGTGGGCGACGCCATCGTCATAACGCTCGCGAATGCTCCCAACATCAGCAAAGATTGGGTGGGCATCTATCAGGCCGACATCGTGCCGAAGGACGCGAAGTGCCCCACTTGGCTCTACAACAACAAGGTGAACGGCTCGCTCACGCTCAACGTTAGCGGCACGAGAAACTGGACGGCACCCCTGCCCGAAGGCGACTACTTCGTGGGTTACTTCATGGCGGACGGCTACGAGGAACCCTTCCCACGCCAGTATTTCTCCATCAAAAGCAAGAGCGACAGCGTTTCGGCTCCCTCCGAGGAGAGAGAAGGCAGCCACCTCATCTATCGCCTCGACGGCACTCGTACTGCAAGCATGCAAGAGCCAGGGCTCTACATAAAGGACGGCAAGAAAATCCTAGTTAACACATAATACAAGATAAGACATGAATAACGTTGAATCAATCTTTGCAGCAAAGCTGCTGGGCGTAAAAGCCATCAAGTTACAGCCAAGCAATCCCTTCACATGGGCAAGCGGCTGGAAAAGTCCCTTCTATTGCGACAACCGCAAGACGCTCTCCTTCCCCGACCTGCGCAGTTTCGTCAAGGTGGAGCTCACGCGACTCGTCATGGAGCAGTTCCCCGAGGCAGAAGGCGTGGCCGGCGTTGCCACAGGAGCCATTGCACAAGGTGCTTTGGTGGCCGACGCGCTCTCTCTTCCCTTTGCTTATGTCCGCAGCAAGCCTAAAGACCACGGAATGGAGAACCTCATCG
>JAEEGH010006481.1_pt1 | contig 28684 bp, 24 predicted proteins | sample 9134181 | NCBI WGS metagenome assembly JAEEGH01 (sample SAMN16246544, study PRJNA631951) | gut metagenome | biome: gut microbiome; feature: rumen; material: DP-attached | host: Bos | place: Iran: Karaj | collected 2018-10 | reverse complement strand
ATGTAGAGACCGGTGACATTGAGGGCGTGGTCGAGAACGATTTGGCTGTCTATAAGGCCATTCCGTATGCCGCGCCACCGGTGGGAGACCTTCGTTGGAGAGACCCTCAACCCGCCAAACCGTGGGAGGGGGTGTACAAGACCGACAAGTTCGGACCCTGGCCACCACAACCTGAACGCCCGGGGTTGACCCAGGAGATGATGAGTGAGGATTGCCTCTATCTGGGCATCGCTACACCAGCCACCTCGGTCAATGACCGCCTGCCGGTGATGGTGTGGATACACGGTGGCGGATTCCGCACCGAGCATTACGGAGGCGACCTTTGGCAGCATCTGGCCAAGCGAGGAGTAGTAGTGGTGAGTGTGGAGTATCGTACTGGTGCACTGGGATTTATGGCACATCCTGCATTGGCCAAAGAGTCGGCCAACGGTCACACGGGCAACTATGGTCTGTTGGACCAAATCTTTGCCCTCCAGTGGGTGCAGCGTAACATCCAGAACTTCGGAGGCGACCCGTCGAAGGTGACTATCTTTGGCGAGAGTGCTGGTGCCATCAGTTGCAGCATCTTGTGTGCTTCGCCTTTGGCCAAGGGGTTGTTCCGAGGTGTGATTAGTCAGAGCGGCGGTTCGTTTGCCCCCTGGGATGATGGTTCGCGTTCCTTGTTGACCGGCGCATCGCAGAAGGGGGCAGAGCAGGATGGACTGAATTTCCAGAAGGCGATGGGTAAGAAATCTATCAAACAGATGCGTCAGATGAGTGCATCGGAGTTGACCAGCGGCAATGTCCGCCAAGGGTTCTGGCCCTGCGTGGATGGCTATGTCATCACCGACGACCTCTACCGTCTGTATGAGCGTGGCGAGTACAACGACGTGCCTGCCATCATCATGACCAACAGCGACGAGGGCGCTCTTTTCGCTTCGTCGAACATGACGTTGGAACAATATAAACAGATGGGGAAAGGGATGATGGGTGACTTTGCCGACGAGCTCTTCAAGTACTATCCCGCCAACAACGACAACGAGGTGTTCAATGCCTTCGGCGACGTGTTCCGCGACTTGGGTTTTGCTTGGCCATCGTATGCCTGGGCCACTTTGCAGAACAAGAATGTCGGCAAGAAACCTGCCTATCTGGCCTACTTGGCACAACCCTCGGCACGCAGTTTCTCTTCCGACCCGAGACGCCGTGGCGTAGGTCATGCCGATGATATCCTCTACTTGAATGGCGAGTTCCTGACCCATCCAGAGAAGTATCCGCACGAGTCGGCGGTTGCCGAAATCATGCAGCAATATTGGGTCAACTTTGCCAAGACGGGGAATCCGAATGGTAAGGGGCTGCCCTATTGGCCAGCCTTTGAGGAAGAGAAACCTACGACGATGCAGTTCAGCTATGGTGCATCGCTGGTTACGTTGCCCAATGCTGAACAGATTCACTTTGTCGATAGAATGTATAAGGCTATCCGCGAGATGACGGAGGCGAAAAGAAAGAAGTGAGAGATAAGGTTGTAAGGGTGCTTCGCCGGCGTGGTTATAAGGTTGCTTCGCCGGTGAATCATCCTTACAACTCAATCTGGTCAGGAAAACACATTGATTGATATCGAAGATTATCTAAGAAAAACATGAAGAAACGATATATTTTATTATTTGGGATATTGTCGCTTATATTGACGCTATTGATTATATTTTATATTTTCGTAATAGCTGAACCATATAAAAATACCGAAATAGCCGTTGAGATTGTTATATTATTGATTAATGTCCCTTTAATACTTGGGAGTACATTGTTTAGGATACTTGCTACTGCAATAAAAAAGGATCACATTTCGATTCCAATTGTTATTATGGCAGGTTGGTTGTACTATGTATGGCAATTATATGATTTGAATTTTAGTCCTTATGAACTTAAATTAACATTCTATACTATTATTCCAATAGTTCTGCTCGATGTTATTCAAATATTCATGGTATTGTACAAAAAGTGGAAAAATTGATTCCGCATATTCTAATGAAAAATACAATTCTTTTTATTTGAGTATTTGCCAGTCTATTATACTGTTCGTATATCATTGTTCATGTTTCTGATACGGTGCAAAGTGTGTCTGTGGAGAGTGATGATTTTTTGGATATGAGTTTTGACAACGTTTATCGGGCCCTCCTTATTCGTTGGAGAAATAATGACCATGTTTAACGGTGCTGCCCTTACAGGGCGTTTTCGCGTAATGTCCTGTAACCCAGGGCGTTGCCCTGGGCTGGTCGGTGTTGCGCCTTCAGCGCGTTTTGTTGGGCCTAATGATGACGATGGACAGGGACGGATGTATAAAATTTTTTTCTTATAGCGCGTTTCTCGTCCTCAAAACGGTGACGGGGGAAAAGGCCATAGTGGAGTAGCCGGCCATACAATCGTGAGAATCACGAAGAAAGAAAGTTTTGTTTGAGGCGGAGCCGAGTTTTACTTTCTTTCGAGTGAGGCCACGATTGGATAGGCTACGGAACTCGAGGCCTTGACTTTTCTCCCCCTGTTCTTTGGGTCAAGCCAAAGAGCAGGGCGCCCTCCGCGCAGGAGAATGAAAGAATGGGGGTTATTGTGCGATAAAGAAGCAATAAAACAACTTAGTTGATTGATTTTCAGTATGCTATAGCAATTACTGTAGCAGTGAATAAAATAGACCGCAGAAATGCGGTTTTTTTGTGCTTTTGGGGACAAAAAAACTGTGATTTGGGTGGTTTCTCTGAGTTCTCAGTCTTCTCTGTGCTCTCTGTGATGGCGAAAGCCATTGATAATCATAGTGCCATAGCGAAGTATAGCAGAAAGTATAGCAGTCGGAAATTTGGAGATTGTTTTGATTGGGGCTATCTTTGCGTTGTCCTTGAGGCAGAAAGAGCCCTCGAAGACAAATGATCTTTGAAATATTTGCTTATGAGGCCTTTGGACGGAGAGATTGCCTTAAATAGTATTGTCCCAGTCGAACAGGGCATCGCCCCAAGGGTAACTGCCGGGTTTGAAAGTAAAATGCATGTTGCCCATCGCTTCCGAGCGCATACGAACTACGCCGGGCGAGACTCTTTCGGTAATCTCAAATTGTGTCCAACCAAACCGTTGCATGATGGCAAACGCTGTGGCGCCACCCTCTACGATGAGTTCGGTTGGGCACATCCGTTCTACCAAGGCAAAGACTACATCCGCCATCTCGGTGCGACGACGTAAGGCCGCTTCGACCGAGTCGCCGCTGGCGTATGGAATGTTGAGAATGAGACCGTTACGTGCTGGTTGGATAGCGGCGCGCGAGAAATGACGCACCTGGATATTGGCCAACCAATAGGCGGCACCCTGTGTGCCCTCATAGACATCGAGCGGCATGGAGTGCAACGGCAATTCGCGACGACGCACGAAGGGTCGGGAAGAGAGGTCGGTGCTCTGCTTGGAACCACAGACAATGAGGGTCGAACCTTCTCGCGATAGACCACCAAAATCGTGTTCGGGCAACGGCGCATATCCTTGATACTCAAGCAATGCCGCGAAGAGGTCGGCAGCACCGGCAAGGAGCGTCAGGTTGGGCCCTTGCATAGCTTGCATCACTATCTGGCGAACATCCTCGGGGGTGACGGCATCGGGTACACGGATGCGGCTCTGCGGAGTAATCTGGAGACGCAGACAGATGCTGGCGGTCACGGCAGGGAAGTCGGCGATAAGGGCATATTGCGTTTGGTCGAGGGGTTCGCCATCCACATAGTAACAGCCGCCACGGATGATTTGACCACGGCTGGGGTTGGCGGGCATGTAGAAAGCTTGTTGATAGGCCGTACTGTCGAGGACGGCTTGCAGTTCACCGACCACGTGACCGCGCACCCAGACATCGACTTTCTTGAAGAGAATAATCCGCTCGTTGGCGGTATGTAGGATGGGGCGCAGTTGTTGGCACAGAGACTGAGTCTCGGCGAGGGCTTTCTCCTCGGGCATGGAGCGTGTGTCGGTGGCGAGGACGAGGAGTTGGCAAGATGGTAACGAGTTGGGTATCTGGGTGAGCAGCACGGTGCTGAGACCATAGTCATGGCCCAGACCTGCAATCTCTGCTGCACCGGTAATATCGTCAGCTATTACAATAATCATGCTTTTCGTCAAATGGTATTTGGGTAACTAGCAACTAGTTATCCGTTATTCTTTTTGTTTTCGTCCCAAGAGTCGGGACAGGAAACGGTGTGGACTTTTGGAGACCTCCATCAGATGATCGAAACGTCGTAACTGGTAGTAGAGCAACGTACCTGCCAAGAAAGACGAGATGAAGTCCGAGATGGGCATGGCCCACCAGACGCCGTCCACGCCGCTGCCGCCATGTTCGACAAAGTAGCCTGGGAGGAAAAGCAACATCGGGACGAGGAAAATCATCTGCCGGGTGGTCGAGACGAAGATACTCTTCTTGGCTTTTCGGATGGCCTGGAAGAAGGTGTTGGTCACCATCTGTCCGCCCACTAACGGGAACATACAGAGCATGATACGTATGGTGGGGACGGATAGATCGATCATGTGAGGGTCGTTGGTGAAGAACCCTGCCAAAGTACGTGCATTGAGCGCAATGATGACAAAACCCAACGTCATCACGAAGGTGGCAGCCAAGTAGGCAAACTTCAAGGTGGCGGTCACACGATGGAAGAGTCTGGCGCCCATGTTGAAACCCACGATAGGTTGCATTCCTTGTCCGAAGCCCATCACCGCCATGACCAAGAACATAGCGATGCGGTTGGCAATGCCATAGACTCCGACAAAGATGTCGCCCTCCTCTCCACCATATTGCATCAAGGAACGGTTGATGAGAATCACTACCAGACATCCGCACAGATGCATAGCGAAGGGACTCATTCCGATGGAAAGAATCTCCTTGATGATGTACCAATGCATGCGGAGGCTCTCCCACTTGAAATAGACAAAGAGGTTCTTGCGGATGAAGAAGAAATAGGCCTCATATAACCAAGCCAATACCTGTCCCAGAACCGTTGCTAAGGCGGCGCCGCGCATGCCCCAACCCAATCCGAAGATGAAGATAGCATCGAGTATGATGTTGGCTATCACGGCAATAAGTTGACCGGTCATGGCCAGACGGGGATTGCCCGTGGCGCGCATCTGGTCGTTCATGCCCAAGAAGGTGTGGGTGATGATGTTGCCCAACAAGATAATCTGCATGTAGTCGCGGGCATAGGGCAAGGTGTTGTCGCTGGCGCCGAAGAGGCGGAGTATATCGTCGATGAAAAGCAACCCAAAGAAGGTCAATGTCAGACCGATAACCAAGTCCAATGCCAGTACATTGCCAAAGATACGGAGTGCCATCGGACGGTTGTTTTCGCCCATGCGGACCGAAGTCTGAGCTCCTCCGCCCACGCCTGCCATGGCACCAAAGGCAGCGCTGATGTTCATGAGCGGGAAAGTGATAGCCAATCCCGCAATGGCCAGCGAGTTAACGCCTTGGCCAATGAAGATACTGTCGCAAAGGTTATAGATGCTACTTGCCGTCATCGCAATGATGCTGGGGGTAGCAAATTGGATAAGCAGTCGGCCCACAGGTTTTGTGGCCAACTGCTTACTTTTTTCGTCGGTATATTGAGCCGCAGCTCGTGCGTTCAATTCGTTCTGAGTCATCTAATTATAATATTCTACCTGTCAAGCGGAAAGTAATCTGCGGATAGACCGTAATCTTGCTGATGATGTCACCCACTCCTTCTATGCTTTCGGCATTTGGGTCATATTTATCGGCCGGCAACTCGTTCGGACTGACCACTTTCGGCGTACCGTGGAACCAAGCGCCCATCTCGAACTGGAATCCGATGCGCTTGTTTGGAACCGAGCGGCCGAAACCGATGCCGGCGTAGGGACGTACCTTGCTGATCTGGATGGCAGCATCCAACGAGCAGTCTTCCCGCACACGATAAGTCTTGTTGTCGATGTTGAAGTGCAGGACATCCCCGATGTCTTTGATGCCTTGGATATCATTCTTCTGGGCGATAGGGTCGTTCTGGATGGCATCGTTCAGCCGGAGAGCGGACATGTAGGCATTCTTGGAAACCGCATCGGGTTCACCGTGGATGCTGATGAAGTCCCCTTTTCCTATCATTACGCCGGCAACGAAGTGGAACGTGCTTCTTTCCGATGGATAGTATTCCAACATCGTCTTGAAGGCCGGTAAGTTAATTTCGGCATCGGCCGTAACAGTCATCTCGCCCGAGGGGTCCAAATACTCGACATGGTCGTAATAATGTTCTCCTCTCTTTTCGTTCAATCGGTCCACTTTCTGGTTCAGTTCGCCAATCTTGTCGTTCCAGTCTCCCGTATTCATGGTGATGTCGGTGCTGAAAGTCACCTTCGGGAAAGTGACACCCGCCACAAGTACCAAGTGATTGGTTACTACGGGCACAGCCACTTCTACACCTGCACCCATCAAACCTGCTTCGACGCCCACGCCTACGTTTCGGAAGGCATTCATCTGTAGCGCCTGAGCGTTTGACATAGCAACTATCGCTGCCAATGCCAAAGTTAAAGTCGTCTTCTTCATGTTGTTAGCCTTTTAGAGGTAAGAGATGGTCGATGGAGTCCGTGCCAGTCAACCACCTATGGAAATATATGATTGTACTCGACAACGAGTAGGATGGTGCAAAGATGACGAAAAAAAATCACATAAACAAATATCGAACCAGAAAAATGCTCAATTACTGCTGCAAAGCCTCAAAAAGCTTGCTTATAGCCACTTGCGCGTCACCTTGTGCTTCGTCCAAGAGTTGCACGAATTTCGAACCGATGATGGCACCGTTGGCATTGTCATAGGCCGACTCTAAAGTCTGCTTGTTGCTGATGCCGAAGCCAATCATCGTCGGGTGTTGCAGATGCATGCTCTGGACGTGATTGAAGTAAGCTTGCTTGGCAGCATTGAACTCTTTCTGTGCACCCGTGATGGCGGCCGAAGAGACCATATAGATGAATCCGTCGGTGTTCTGGTCGATGAAACGGATGCGCTCGTCCGATGTCTCCGGTGTGATGAGCATGATGATACGGAGGTCGTACTTGTCGGCGATAGGTTTGAAGTCTTCCAGATAGTCCTTGAACGGCAGGTCGGGCAGGATCATACCGTCTATACCTACTTCGACGCACTTCTGGCAGAACTTCTCGAAGCCGTAGTGGATGACGGGATTCAGGTAACCCATCAGTATCAACGGGATGTTCACGTCCTGACGGATGTCCTTCAGTTGGTCGAACAACGTGTTGAGGGTCATGCCGTTGCGCAATGCCTTGGTGGCAGCGTCCTGAATGACGGGTCCGTCGGCCATTGGGTCGGAGAAGGGGATGCCCACTTCGATCATGCTGATGCCGTTCTTGGCCAACGTGCTGATGACGTTGGCAGTGCCCTCCAGTCGAGGAGCGCCGGCGCAGAAGTAGATACTCAACAGTTTAGTTGGATTATTGGCGAAAAGTTGGTTGATGCGATTCATAATAATGGATGAAAATGACAAAGATGTAAAAATGAATATCTTTTACCCTCATTGGGCGGTGCCCAGCGTGACGAGAAAATCACGCAACAGGTGGATGTCCTTCATGCCTGGGGCCGACTCAAAACGGGAGTTGAGGTCGATGCCTTCCCAGCAGGGATGACTGAATTGGCTCAATGCTTCGGCACTGTCGGGACGGATGCCACCACTCAACAAGAAAGGTGTCATGAGTCGGTAGTTGTTGAGCAACGACCAGTCGAACTGCTTTCCGCTACCACCAAAGCCTGCCGTGGGGGTGTCGAAAAGGAAATAATCGACAAAGCCGACCAACGGTTCGCAGGCAGCAAAGTCCGACGCGCTTTTTATCTGGAAAGCCTTGACCACCACTTTGCCCCAGTCGGCAGCAGTTTCACCTGCCGTTTGGCGGAGTTGGCTCAGCGCCTGACGGAGTTGCATGACGTAGAGACGGTCCTCATTTCCATGTAGTTGCACCACCTGGAGCCCAAACTCCTGGACGCGCTTCGTGACCTCTTCGATGGCTTCATCGACAAAGACACCGACGCGCTTGCAGTGGGTGGGCAGATAGTCGGGACGATTGACACAACAGCGTGGCGAGGGTTTGTAGAAGATGAATCCCATCCAAGCGGTCTGTCCCGTCTCGGCCAACACCGATTCGACGGCGCGAATATTATCGGCTTCGCGCATGCCACATACCTTTATGATCATAAAGATAAAGATAATTACTAATTACGAATTACAAATTACCCTTTCGAATTACCGATATTTTGATTCCGCATTCTTCTTACGGAATGCGATATCAATTATCAATTAGGCATTCATCTCCCGGATGAATTCCTTCAATGATTCTCCGGGATCTTCGTCCTTCATGAAACATTCGCCGATGAGGAAGCCGCGGAACCCTTTCTCTCTCAGGAGTTTGACGACCGAAGGATTGCCGATGCCCGACTCCGAGATGAGGACAGGGGCATCGCTTTCCAATAGTCCGAGAGAACGGATGGCCCGTTGCATCTGGGCGGCGATGTCGAAGGAGTGTTGCACGTCCGTGTGGAAGGTGCCCAGACTGCGATTATTCACTCCCAGCATGTCGGGCACGCCGGATTGCAGATAACTCAGTTCCGAGGGGTCGTGCACTTCGAGCAACACCTCCAGCCCCAGCGAGTGAGCTGTCTTCAACAGTTCGCCATATTGTGCCTCGTGGAGGTCGGCAGCAATGAGTAGGACGGCATCGGCACCAGCCAAACGTGCCTCGTAGAGTTGATAATCGTCGATGATGAACTCCTTACGCAACAGGGGGAGGTTCTTGCCACGGCAGGAACCCTCTTCGGGAATCGCTGTAAGTGCCTGACGCACACGCTGGATGAACTCCAGTCGGCCACCGAAGTATTTCTCGTCGGTCAAGATACTGCTGGCAGCGGCACCCCCTTTGGCATATTGAGTCACTACCTGCACGGGGTCGGCGTCAGCATGAATCCAGCCCTTCGACGGACTCTTGCGTTTGAACTCGGCGATGATGCCCGTTGGCGATTTCAAGAGACTCTGTTTCATGCTGCGCAGTTTGGCTTTGCCGTCTTGGGCGATGCGCTGCAAGGTGAGTTTCTTGAGCACTTCGAGCGGCATCTCGTTGACCGCCTGTGCCAACTCAATGCGCTTGTTTTCAACGATTTCGAAAAGGATATCCATGCGGAAAGTAAATATTAAATAATAAATTAAATATTATTTCAGTCGACGAGCACTTGGGATTAATTACTTTGTCCCTTGTACTTAGTCCCTTTGTCCTTAAGAGTTAATCTCGACGAACTTCTTGAAGGCAGCGAGGGCACGACCGCTATCCAGCGACTCGCGGCAGAGGGCAACACTCTCTTCGATGCTCTTGTTGCGGTCGATGACAGCAATACCGCAAGCGGCGTTGGCCAGGATGACCTCTTTCTGCTCCTTGGTCGATGTGCCGTTGAGCACAGCGTCGAATATCTTCATCGCCTCCTCGGGAGTGGTACCACCGTAGATGTCTTTGGGTTCGATGTAGTCGAGGCCTAACTCCTTGGGGGTGAACACCTTCTCGAAGTAGTTGGTCACCAGTTTGAAGCCCGAAGTGAGGGAGATCTCGTCATAGCCGTCGTACGATGTCACGATGCCGAAATTGTCGCCAATCTTCTGGTGGGCAGCAATATAGAGACGCATCTGGGCCGTGGTGGCAGTGCCGTGCAGAGAGTTTTTGGGGCGGCAGGGGTTGACCAATGGACCCAACAAGTTGAAGCAAGAGGGCACGCCCAACGCCTTGCGGGTAGGTCCGACAAACTTCATGCCATAGGCAAAGAGAGGTGCATGGAGGTAGCAGATACCGGCCTCGTCCAACGAGCGGCGTAACTTCGACTCGTCGTCGGTGAACTTAACTCCGTGACCCTGAAGGACATTGGAGGCACCCGATACAGACGTCGAACCACCATTTCCGTGCTTGGAAACCTTGTATCCAGCACCTGCGATGACAAAAGCGGAACAGGTCGAGATGTTGAACGTGTTCTTGCCGTCGCCACCTGTGCCGACGATGTCGAGGGTATTGTAGTCGTCTAGGTTGATAGGTTTGCCCGTTTCCAACAGGCCGTCGCGGAAACCGAGTAGTTCGTCCACTGTCACGCCACGCGTCTGCATGGCCATCAGCAGAGCGGCAATCTGGCAGTCGTTGTACTTGCCGGCAATGATGCCGAGCAGGATGTCGTGTGTGTCTTGGCGTGAGAGCAACTCGCCGTCAATCAGTCGGTTAAGGTATTCTTTCATAGTTGAGGGGAATTATTTTATAGAAGGATAAATGCTATATTTAATTCAAGTTTCGCAAGTATTTCAACTTGCTCACTTTGGAGGAGTTATCAATTGCCTCCGGCTTACATGTGCAAGAGCCAATTGTTGATCATCTTCTTGCCATCGGGGGTGAGGACCGATTCGGGGTGGAACTGCACACCACGAACATCCAGCGTTCGGTGGCGGAGCGCCATGATCTGACCCTCGTTGCTCAAAGCGGTGATTTCCAGGCAGTCGGGCAGGGTCTCAGCATCGACCACCCAAGAGTGATATCGGCCCACGAGGATGTCCTGATGCAGACCTTGGAAGATATAGTCGTACTGCGCGACTGACTTCGTGGCACCCAACTCGGGATGACGGTTCTGGTTGAGGTCGCACAGGTGGCAGGGAGTCTGTACGCCATGGAAGACGTCGTCCAGGTTGACCAACTTGCCGCCGAAGCACTCACCGATTGCCTGCTCACCCAGACAGATACCCAGAATAGGTTTCTCGCCTGCGTAGCGACGGATGACGTCGAGCAGCAAACCAGCCTCCGAAGGGATGCCGGGACCAGGCGAAAGCATGATCTTGTCGAATGGTTCCAGGTCTTCCAGTTGGAACTGGTCATTGCGGAACACGGTAATATCTGCTCCCAACTCCTTGACAAGGTGCACCAGGTTGTAGGTGAAGGAGTCGTAATTGTCTATCATGCAAACTTTCATAGTCTTTCTGCTTCAATGATTGCCTTGCGCAAAGCGCCTAACTTGTTATTAACCTCTTGGAGCTCGTACTCCACATCGCTCTTGGCAACGATGCCGCCGCCCGCCTGGAACCACAGTTCGTTGTTGCGGCTCACGAAGGTGCGGATGGTGATGGCCTGGTTGAGACTGCCGTCGAAACTGATGCTGCCCACGCAACCGCCATAGGCACCGCGATTGTGCGGTTCGTACTCACTGATGAGTTGCATGGCACGTACTTTCGGTGCGCCCGACAATGTGCCGGCTGGGAAGGTGTCGATGAAGGTCTTGACCGGGTCGGCATCGTGGTTCAATGTGCCGCTCACCCTGCTCACCAGGTGGATGACGTGGCTGTAATACTGCAACTCTTTGTAGAAATCGACCTTGACGTCATGACAGTTGCGCGACAAGTCGTTGCGAGCCAGATCGACCAACATGACGTGCTCGGCATTCTCCTTGGGGTCGTTGCGCAGGTAGTTGGCATTCTTGGCATCCTGCACATCGTCGCCCGTGCGCTTCGTGGTGCCGGCAATGGGGTCGATAAAGGCCTTGTACTGACCGTTTTGTGCCTCGATGCGGCAGTGCGTCTCGGGCGATGAACCGAAGATGCGGAAGCCGCCGAAGTCCATGTAGAAGAGGTAGGGCGACGGATTGACGCTGCGCAAGGTGCGATAGAGCTTAAAGTCGTCACCCTCAAAGCGTTGCACGAAGCGGCGGGAGAGGACAATCTGGAAGACGTCTCCTCGCTTGCAGTGGGCAATGCCACGACGGATGTTCTCGCGATGTTCGTCGTCGGTCAGCGTGCTGCTCACATCTCCCACGGTGTGGAAGGGGAGGACACTGACGGCCGGACGTTGTAACATTCTCTCTATCTTGCCGATAAGGGCATCGGCATCCTCTCCTGCCTCGGTGAGGGCATGGATGGAGAGGGTGTTGTTGAAGTGGTCGAACTCCAATACATATTTGAAGAGGATATAGAGCATGTCGGGTGCATCGTTCTTGGTCTGGGTCTCGTCCTTGACGGCAATCTCCTCGAAGTAACGCACTGCGTTGAACGAGGTGTAGCCCCACAGACTGCTGACGTGACGTTGATGTTCCGTGCCTTGCAAGTCGAACTGCTGCAAGAAGTGGTTGATGATGGCATCCGACTTATAGTTGCGGTCGATGGCATGTTCGTAGGTCTCTCCGCCCGGGAAGGTGCAACGGCCAATGCCATGAGCAATAGCTACTTGTGCGATGGGCTGGACGGCAATGAAGGAGCGTGCATTCTTGCCGCTATGATAGTCGGACGACTCCATCAGGATGGACTGCGTCGAGAAGTCTCGGAGGCGCAGATAGGCACTTACCGGAGTAAGCATGTCGCCCAGTTTGGTCTGTGATGATATGGTGTAGGTGAACATAACTTGAGGACTCTCCCCAACCCTCCCTACGAGGGAGGGAGTATTGTTAAATACTACTGAGGGACAAAACTTATTAATTATATACTATTTAATGTATTTAAGGACTCCAACATTTATTCTTTACTCCCTCCCTCGTAGGGAGGGTTGGGAAGAGTCCTCCCTGTATTTCAGATACGTGCTCAAATCCTTATCGCCGCGTCCCGAAACAGTCAGGACGACGATGTCGGTGGGTTTGAACTGGTCCTTGACCTTGGGCAAGAGGGCCAAGGCGTGGGCACTCTCCAGGGCGGGGATGATACCCTCCAGACGGGTCAACTCGAAGGCAGCACGGAGGGCTTCGTCGTCATTGGCGGGGAGCACTTGTGCACGTCCGGTTTCGTAGAGGTTGCAGTGGATAGGACCCGTGCCAGGGTAGTCCAAACCAGCCGAAATGCTGTATGGTTCAACGATTTGGCCATCTTCGGTCTGCATCAACTTGATGCGGCTGCCATGCAAGATGCCCAAGGTGCCAATCTGCATTGAGGCTGCCGTCTTGTCGGTGTCGATGCCCAAGCCACCGGCCTCACCCAAGACAATCTTGACGCGCTCGTCGTCGATGTAGTGGTAGATAGTGCCGGCAGCGTTCGAACCGCCACCCACGCAAGCCATCAGGTAGTCGGGATAGTCGCGTCCGATCTTCTCCTTGAGCTGCCACTTGATCTCCTCGCTGATAATGGATTGCAATCGTGCCACCATGTCGGGATAGGGGTGAGGACCCACCGTCGAACCGATGATATAGAAGGTGTCCGATGGATGGCAGCACCAGTCGCGGATGGCCTCGTTGGTGGCATCCTTGAGCGTCTTGTTGCCACTCTGCACAGGGAAGACCTCAGCGCCTAACATCTTCATTCTCTCGACGTTGACGTGTTGACGCTCCACATCGGTAGCACCCATATAGACGCGGCAGGGCATGTTCATCAAGGCGCAGACGGTGGCGGTGGCCACGCCGTGCTGACCGGCACCGGTCTCGGCCACGATGCGGGTCTTGCCCATCTTCTTGGCAATCAGGATTTGACCGATGGCGTTGTTGATCTTGTGTGCACCCGTGTGGTTCAGGTCTTCGCGCTTCAAGTAGAGTTGGCAACCATACTTCTCGCTCATGCGCTTGGCCAGATAGAGCGGCGAGGGGCGACCCACATAGTCACGCAACAGGGCGCGATACTCCTTTTGAAACTCTTCGCTCTCAATGATAGGCAGATAAGCCTTCTTCAAGTCCTCCACTGTCTTGTAGAGAATCTCGGGGATGTAGGCTCCGCCAAACTTGCCGTAGAAGCCATTCTCATCAACTTGATAACTTTTCATATATATGTTGTTTTTTTGAATTAGCAGATTATTGTCGGAGTAATCGGAATTATCGGAGTACTCGGAGTATTCGGAATCTCCCTTAACCGTTAACCTTTCACCGTTAACCCTTAAAAGGAAAAGGGCTTGCAAGACGTTGTGTCTCGCAAGCCCTTTGTATCTTGTTTGTTCTCTCTTAGCGCACAAAGTAGCAGCCCACAACGTTTCTGTCATGAGTTTCGCCACCACCAATATGCGTTAGTCAAAAACATATCTATTTTGCTTGATTAAAAGTTAATTTTGCGGTGCAAATATAAGGACTCTTTTTTAATACTCCAATAGTTTTGTTATTTTTTTTGCGATTTTTTTATATTTTGTATCAATATGCTGCTTTATTGCATGGTTTTGCCTGTTTTTGCTATGATTTTTCTTGCCAACTGCCCCAAAAGTAGCTATTTCGCCGAAAAAATAGAAGAATGGCATCGGCGCATTTTTAGTGCAGGTCATTATATATCTATATAAGACAAAATTGTACTATTCGCCGTTTTTTCAACTTTCACTTTTCATTTTTAATTTTTCATTATCTTCCCCTTTCCATCCCACCTCGCGATGTGCGTCGGGTTTCGATTGGGTATCGATTGGATATCGATTGGCGTAAGGTTGAACCGACAGAAATCAACCACCGAATCGAGACCAATGATAAACCCAAACTGGACCCTATCCAAACCGCGAGGGAGGGGCAGCGTGCCGTCTGTACCTGATTTCGGAAAGAAGTCCCGAAAGGGGAAGATAGAACCACCCTCACGACACGACGGAAGTGAACTTGCCTTGCGCCGTCTCTGTTTCGACCATGTCGCCGGCGTGGAGTTGGGAGGCATCTTTGATGGCCTTGCCGTTACGGCGGGCGATGCTGAATCCGCGTTTCAACAGGTTGGCAGGTTGTGCCATCTGGATGGTGCGTTCCATGTAGTCCAATGTCTGCTGCTCTTTGTCGAGGCGCATCTGGGTGAGGAAGTGGATGCGCTCCTCGGTCAACTGTAATTGGTTAAGTTGTTGGTCAATACGCAGTTGTGAACCTTGCAGGACGGTGGTGTAGCGGTCCAGACGTAACATCTCACGCTCCAATCGACCCTGCGTGGCATCCAGCAGTCGGTCCTGCAGGGAGTTGAGCAACAACAGTTCGTTGGCGAGGTTCTCGATGAGGAAAGCGGCTGCCGCCGTCGGTGTCTTGACCGAGGTGTGTGCCACTTCGTCCAGGACGGTGTTGTCACGTTCGTGACCGATGCCCACGATGACGGGAAGCGGGAAGTTGGCAATGTTGAGCGCCAACTCGTAACTGTCGAAACTGTTCAGATCGACCACCGAACCGCCGCCACGGATGATGACAACCACGTCAAAGAGTTCCACATATTTATATATATGGTTGAGGGCCTGAATCACCGACGTTTCTGTCTGTTCGCCCTGCATGCGGGCGGGGAAGAGATGATAGTAGAAACAGAGTCCCCATTCGTTGTGGTCCAACTGGTGGCAGAAGTCGCCGTAGCCAGCTGCCGTATCGGCACTGATGACCGCGATGCGCTGGGTGGGTCGGGGCAGGGGCAGACTCTTGTTGATGTCCATAACTCCCTCGTCCTGAAGCCGTTGCAGAATCTCCTGCCGGCGGCGTTGCATCTCGCCCAGGGTGAAGGCGGGTTCGATATCGACAATCTCCAACGTGTAGCCGTAGGCCGGGTGCATCGAGACCTTGACCCGCACCATGATGTTCAATCCGGCACGCAGCGGTTGTCCCGTTCCCAGTTGGAACGTCTCGTTGACCAACCAGACGCGGTTGGCATAGATCATCGCCTTAGCGCGAGCCAGCGTGAACCCCGACTTGGGGTCTTTCTCAATGAGTTCCAGATAGGCGTGACCGTTGCTTGCCACGTTGTATTGAGCCACTTCGGCGGTAATCCAAAGTGGCGCATTGAACTGGTGGGCAATGGCGTTGGCCACCTGACTGTTCAATTCATAGAGCGAAAGAGCCTCTTCCATGTCGAATGTTTGCTTTCTTGGATAATATGTTTGAAGCAAAATATATGCAAAAATACGAAAAAAACATTATTGATGCGTTTTTTAGTTAAAAAATTGATAGAATAATTGTATATTTGGAGAAAAGTGGTTATATTTGCACCCACAAATAGGATAATTCTCGGATATGATTCCGAATTAAAGATAACAGAACCCGTCGGCATCCCGTAGATCTGCTGGCGGGTCACCTTTTTTCTATAAGCCAGATGTGCAATCAGAAACCGCGCTCCATAGAAGAGCAAATTCGGTTACTCCGTTCAAGAGGAATGCAGTTCAAAAGTGAGACTTTTGCCAAGGAAAGTCTCTCTCATATTAGTTATTTCCGTCTGAAATATTATTGGAAGGATATGCGTGATGAAGAAACGGAACATGATTTCCTTCCAGATGCCATCTTCGAAGATGTAATAGCCAGATATAATTTTGACCGTAATCTCCGATTGATACTTTTTGATGCGATAGAGATAATTGAAGTAGCATTAAGAGCCAAGATTATCAATGTTTTGTCACAAACTACCGGTAGTGGACTTTGGTATCTTGACGAGTCTCTGTTTGAACGGGAAGATTATCACTTGAAGTTTGTACTTGATCTGAAACGAGAGTTTGAACGTTGCTCAGAGCCTTTCGCTAAAGAATATTTGGCGCGGCACTCCCAATGGGATAGAGAAACCCTTGGTGGTGATAATCCTGACGCCTGGATGATACTGGAAGTTGCCACCTTTGGTACACTTTCCATGATGTATAAGAACTTGAAAAGTCAGTTACCTCAACGTGCCATGATTGCCAATGAGTTTGGACTATATTCTGCCAGAGATCTTTCCAGTTGGTTAGAGGCAATATCTGTATTGAGAAACATCGTAGCTCATCATGCTCGTTTGTGGAACAGAAACTTGGCTAAGCAAATCGTGAATGTCAATGCTTGTCGATATGGCTGGTTGAATACTCCATTGTCAGAAGTTCAAAAGAAGAAACCTTATGGAGTTATATCTGCTATGCTTTATCTCTGTCATGCAGTTTGTCCTGACAATCAAATCAAAGAGCGAGTTCTTTTGCTGCTCGAAAACAGTAAAGACATTCCTTATAGTAAATTGGGTTTTGTAGGTGGTTGGCGCAATGAACCAATTTGGAAGTAGTTGCCTAATGTGCTTTATGTATATGGATATTTCATAAAAGAATGAACAATTTCGTGGCTGTTGATAGTTAAAAATGCTAAATTACTTTATAGTTCCACAAAAAATGGCTATCTTCGCGCCATCATAATACGAGAGTTTCGATATGTTCGACATCATCACTTGGACCGCTCATCCTATCATCGTTTCGTTCAGTACACCGTGGGGGCCAATCGCTTTGCGTTGGTATGCGCTGATGTTCATCATCGGCTTTTTCATTGGCGTGAAGCTGATGGAGAAGTATTACAAGTTGGACGGCAAGAATCCAGAACGGGTATATACGCTTTTCCTGTATTGTTTCTTCGGTACGCTCATCGGCGCCCGTCTGGGACATTGTCTGTTCTACGACCCGCAGTATTATCTCTCGCATCCGCAGGAGATACTCATGACGTGGAAGGGTGGTCTGGCCAGTCACGGTGGCACGTTGGGCGTCTTTCTGGCGGTGTTGATCTATGCCAAGAAGGATAAGTTGCCTGCCCTCTTTGTCTTGGACCGACTGGGTATTGCTGTAGCGCCGGTGGCAGCCTTAATCCGTATCGGCAACCTCTTCAATCACGAGATTTACGGTCACGAGACCGACGTGCCTTGGGCCTTCCGTTTCATCACCAACTTGGGTGCCTACGAGGCTGGTCGCGACCCTATCTTCACGGCACCGTCGCACCCCACGCAACTTTATGAAGCCTTCTGCTACTTGATGGTCTTCTTCATCAATGCCTGGCTCTACAAGAAATACGACGCAGGCAAGCGTCCCGGTCTCCTGCTCGGCAGTTTCTTCCTGCTGGTCTTCGGCAGCCGCTTCTGCATCGAGTTCGTCAAGAACGTCCAGGAGGAGTTCGAAGAGGGTATGTTGCTCGATATGGGTCAATTGCTCAGCATCCCGTTCATTATCGCCGGCATTTGGCTGATTATCAGAGCACTGCGGCGGAAGGACTCTCCCCAACTTCACCCCTCGGCTAAAGCCTCGTCTTCTCGCTGAATGATTATCAATCATTCTTTTCGCTGCGAGGACCCTATAGGGAGGGAGAATTAAAAATACTTCATTGAGCTAAGAGTAAAAAGCAAGAAGGTAACTAACCTTTATTACACTCTTTCTTTTTCAATTCTACAAGAGATAATTTTTTGACAACTAAAACATTTTAATATAATCTCCCTCCCTACTAGGGAGGGTTGGGGAGAGTCCTATGTTACAAATTGCACCTTCCTTGCTGAGCGCCAATTTCGCTCACATGGACAAAGAAATAGAATGGTTGAACCGCAGTGAGGCCGACTACCTCCACTTCGACGTGATGGATGGCAGTTTCGTGCCCAACATCTCGTTCGGTTTCCCGGTGATGGCCTCCATCAAGAACGAGGTCCAGTTGCCTTTCGACGTGCACCTGATGGTGGTACATCCCGAACAGTGGAGCGACACCCTGTCCAAACTCGGTGCCCGCATCATGACCGTGCACCAGGAGTGTTGTCCAAACCTGCACCGAACCGTCCAGCAGATACATGAGGCAGGCATGTTGGCAGGCGTTGCCGTCAATCCAGGTACGTCGCTTTCGGTCTTGGAGGAGGTTATCTGCGACATCGACTTGGCCTTGGTGATGACCGTCAACCCCGGTTTCGGAGCTCAGAAGTTCATTCCTTCGATGGCCGACAAGGTGCGTCGTCTCCGTCAGATGATTACGGAGCGTGGCGCCCATGCCCTCATCGAGTGCGACGGAGGTGTCAACCTCGAAACAGGTCGCATCCTCAAGGAGGCCGGTGTCGATATCCTCGTCACGGGCAACACCGTCTTCAAGGCACCCGACCCTGTCCAGATGGTACATGACCTGAAGAGTCTGTAAGCGATAAATGAGTTAATAAGGATCTGGCTAAAGGGCTTTGCAAGCCACTAAAAGTGCTTTCGCACGCTAATGGCCTTCGGCGCTAACAGAAAGTGAGTTTCTTCAACTTTCACTTTTCATTCTTCACCTTTCATTTTTCACTTTTCATTTTTCACTTTTCATCCTCCCCACTCTCAATGAAGAAAGCATTGCATTTGATATTGATCTTTATCTTCTTGTCATCGTTCCTGACGATAGGCAAGGGGGTCGATCTGGTGCAATGCAGTTGCTCCGGCGAGGTGACGATGGTGCCTTGCGGTACCGTCGAAGACGAAGACGGTTGTGATGCTTCGGATGGGTGTCTGGATGTCATTCATGTCGAACTGTCGCCCGTCAGTCAAGCTCATTCTCAGTCCTTCCTTTCGGTCGTTCCCGAGTGCCTTGTGCCCGATTGGGTCTATTGCTGGCTTCGGGTGGATGCCGTGACGGTGGTTCGACCAACGTGTGTTCCTATTGTGCGTGGCGCTCCGCCGCGCGATTACCTGAACCTTATACAAATCCTTCTTATTTAGCGATTTACTGATTCCGTTAGGGCGGGAATTACCTCGGTGCAGGTAGTTCTTTGCCTCGTCGTTTCTCTGCGGGATGGAGCTGTTCAACCTCTCTCCTCAGGGTACTTCCCAATTAAAAAACAAATCAGTAAAGAACTATTTAAGTAGAATGAAAAATATCTTTTTGAGCATCGTTATGTTGATGCTGTCCCTGTCTGTATATGGACAGGACGAACCAGTAATTAACCCCGACACTATCCAGACGCACGATATTGATAATGTGACAGTTACCACCCGCCGCGCCGGAACGCGCCGCGTCATGGGTGCCGAGAACGGAGTCCTGTTGGGCCGCGAAGAACTCTTCAAGGCCGCTTGCTGTAACCTGGGTGAGAGTTTTATGACCAATCCGTCGGTCGATGTCAACTATTCGGATGCCGCGACGGGCGCCAAGCAGATTAAGTTGTTGGGACTGAGCGGTACATACGTTCAACTGTTGACCGAGAACCTGCCCAACTTCAGTGGTTCTGCTTCTCCTTTCGCCCTCGACTACGTGCCGGGTCCTTGGATGAAGAGTATCCAGGTCTCGAAAGGTGCCTCCTCGGTCCGCAACGGATATGAGTCCATCACGGGACAGATCGACATTGAGTACCTCAAACCCGAAGACGAACAGGGGGTGACGCTCAACCTCTTTACCAATACGCGCAGCCGTATGGAGGTCAATGCCGATGCCAATCTCCATCTGAATCAGGCCGTTAGCACCGAACTGCTGGTGCACTGGCAGGACGAGAATGGACATCACGACTCCAACGACGACGGTTTCTTGGACCAACCTAATGTCGAGCAGTGGAATGTGCAAAACCGTTGGTTCGGCCGTTCGGAACACTATATCTTCCATGGCGGCATCGGTGCCGTGAGGGAACAACGCGATGGCGGACAGTTCGCTCACTCGGCTGGGCACGACCATCCCCTCTATAAAATAGGTATCGAGACCGACCGCTATGAGGGTTACATGAAGCATGCCCTCATCCTGGACCACGCGCATGGCAGCAACATCGCCTTGATGACCAATTTCGCCATGCAGCTCGTGGAGGCCAACTATGGACTGCGCCGTTACAGCGTCATCGAGAAGAATGTCTATGCCCAATTGCTCTACGAGACCAACTTCACGGAGCGTCACAAGTTGGCTGCCGGCGTCTCCTTGAAGCACGATTATCTCGGTCAGACGCTTCTCGGTGCAGGTTTCAGTGCCCTGGACGAGCAGGAAACCGTTCCTGGCGCTTATGCTCAATACACCTATTCGTTGGGAACGAAGTTGACCGCCATGGCAGGTGCACGCATCGACCACAGCAGCGAGTATGGCACTTTCTTCACCCCCCGTCTGCATGTCAAATGGTCGCCCAACAGCGTGGCAAGTTTCCGAGCCTCGGCAGGAAAGGGTTATCGCACGGTCCATGCGTTGGCCGAGAACAATAACCTCCTCGCCAGCGGTCGCACCTTGCAGATTGATGCCCTCCGACAGGAGAGTGCCTGGAATTACGGTCTGAGCAGTTCGTTCTATATCCCGTTGGGCAACAAGACGCTCAAACTCAATGCCGAGTACTATTACACGCGCTTTGACAATCAGGCGGTTATCGACCTCGATACCGACTCCAAGCGTATTCATGTCGGCAATCTGGAGGGCGATTCCTATTCCAACACGGTGCAAGTGGATGCTACCTATCCCGTTGTGGAGGGACTCGAACTCACCGCCGCCTGGCGTTGGAACGATGTGAAGAGTACCTACGGCGGTAAGTTGATGGAGAAACCGCTGACCAGCCGCTACAAGTCGCTCTTTGTGGCCAGTTACAAGACACCGCTCGGCCTTTGGCAGATGGATGTCACCTTGCAACTCAACAGCAGTGGCCGACTCTATACGCCTTACACTCAGGTAGATGGCACCTCCTCGTGGGACGAGCGTTTCCCGCACTACGAACAACTCTCAGCGCAAGTCACTCGTTGGTTCCGTCACTGGTCCATCTATGTGGGCGGCGAGAACCTCACCGGTTTCCGTCAACGTCGCACCATCATCGACGCTGCCCATCCCTGGAGTGATACGTTCGACCCCACCGTCGTCTGGGGTCCCGTTCATGGCGCCATGGGCTACGTCGGAGTAAGAGTGAACTTCGGGAGAATGTAGGTTGACTTTTAGGGAGTTAACTGGAGTTAACGGTAGATAACAGCCTGTGGCTGTGGAGTTAACGGACAAATGAATCAATCGTCCGTTAACTCCATGAGCGAAGCGATAACTCCTTTTAACTCCCATTAACTCCTAAAATAAATAATCATTCCATCAAGCTTATGCAAAAATATCTTTTACTCTTTTCCCTCTCCTTGGGAGTCGCATTGGCTTCAGCAAAGGATATCAAAACGTTAGTTGTGACCACTACGCCGCAGATGCATTGCGCCAACTGCGAGAACAAGATCAAGAATAACCTCCGTTTCGAGAAGGGTGTCAAGAAGATTGATACCAACGTTGCGGCGCAGACCGTGACCATCGAATACGATGCAGACAAGACCAAGGCCGAAGACCTCGTCAAGGCTTTCTCCAAATTCGGCTATCAGGCCCTTCCACTCAAGGAGGGCGAGACCGTAAAAAGTAAAGATGCCCATTCAAGCAAGAAGTAATCCGTAATTTGTAATTAGTAATTAGTCCCTTGTACCTTGGTAATTAGTAATTCGTAATTTGTAATTAGTATTAGTACTTCCGTACTTTATGTCTATCGAAAAAGCTATATTTCGCCGTGCCGAATTGCTGTTGGGCGATGAGGCTATGGAGCGCATTGCCCAAAAACGTGTCATCCTCTTTGGCGTGGGAGGCGTCGGTTCGTGGTGTGCCGAGAGTCTGGTGCGCACGGGCATTCGTCAACTCACCATTGTCGATTCCGACCGCGTGTGCATCACCAATGTCAACCGTCAGTTGATGGCTACTACCCAGACCGTCGGTCAGGTCAAGGTGGAGGCGCTCAAGGATCGACTCCTTGCTATCAACCCCTCGGCACAGATCACTGCCCTTCAGCAAATCTTTACCGAAGAGACCGCCGACAGTTTCCACCTCGACGAGTACGACTATATCATCGATGCCATCGACTCGTTGAAGGACAAGGCATTGCTCATCCTGCTGGCCACACAGACCAAGGCGCGTTTCTTCTCGTCGATGGGTGCTGCCCTCAAGCTTGACCCCACCCGCATCAAGGTGGCCGAGTTCTGGAAGGTGCAAGGCGACCCCTTGGCGCGTGCTTTGCGCAACCGCTTCAAGCGCGACAAGCAGTTCCCCAAGCACAAGTTCCCGTGCGTCTATTCCGACGAACTGCTTCAGAATAAAGGCCATAACGCCACCTGTGGCACGGAGAAGTGTATGTGTCCCAAGGCCAAACTCGGTCCCGGCGACCCCAACCTCCTCAACCACGAATGGTGTTCGGCCAAAGCCCAGATCAATGGTTCCCTGGCGCACATCACCGCCATCTTCGGGTTCCTCCTTTCGGGTCTCGTGATACAGGATGCCATCAAGGAATAACCCTCCTTTCGGATAATTATATCTCTCGCTGATTTCGCCGATTCCGCGGATTATTTTCTGCGCCATCTGCGTTATCTGCGAGAGTCTTTTTTTCTCGCTGATTTCGCCGATTCCGCGGATTATTTTCTGCGCCCTCTGCGTTATCCGCGAGAGTCTTTATTTCTCGCAGATTTCGCCGATTCCACGGATTAATTTCTGCGCTCTCTGCGTTATCTGCGAGAGTCTTTTTTTTCTCGCAGATAACGCCGATTTTACAGATTTATTTCTGCGCTCTCTGCGTTATCTGCGAGAGTCTTTTTTCTCGCAGATAACGCCGATTGCGTGGATTAGTTTCTGCGCTATTTGCGTTATCTGCGAGAGTCTTTTTTCTCGCTGATTTCGTCGATTGCGTGGATTAGTTTCTGCGCTATCTGCGTTATCCGCGAGAGATAATTTTTCCTTCAAGGAGAAGGAGGTGGCGTTGGTTGCATGTCGATAACTTTGTTGATAAGTATGGATAACTTGTTCACAATGGTGGATAACTTGGTTGATAAGTGCCATTTTTGCCCTTTTTGTCGAGTTATGCACAAAGAGTGTTGATAACTTTTCGGTGCTTGGGGGAGGCGATGAAGGCCCTGTTTTTTGTGTCAATGGTGAACGACAAAAAGGGCGAATGATAAGTGAAGTTTGCAATCCGCCCTTGGGTATGTTAAAAATGCATGGGTGGGAAAGCGGTTTTTGGCCGTTTCCTTGTTTGCGTGGCGAGAAGTGCATAATTTTGCGGCCGCATTTACTTTGTTTCCTTTTTTTCATCCCCATGTGTGTGGATCGAATATTGTGTAATAGAATATGTTTTGTTGGTTATTAGAGTAGGTTGTACCTTAGGAAATGTGTGCGGGCAGGGCATTGCCGACAGGTTATTGATGGGCATATCGTTTACATACCGAGAAGACTCTATAATCAAAAGCTAATATTTCTTTTTCAATGAAAACCAAGACTTTTTTTACAGCCATCGCTTTGACGATAGGTTTATTGTGGTCGGGGCCATTGCGTGCCAACGACTCTGTTTCCAATGTTGCGGACGAATCGGAAATCTCTTCCAATGACGAAGAGACAGAAGTCCTTAATCACGAGAAAGGCTATTTCTGTATTAAGAAATCAGCCAATGATATTATGTTAATTCAGTTAGAGAAAGAGGGTGATGCGAGTTCTGTTATTTTACAGTATTGTAAAAGTGAAAATGGAGAATGGAAAGATGTTACTAATAATAGAATTGTATTAAGTGGTAACACTAATTTTTGTTATTTGCGTGTCAAGGATCGTGTCTCTTCTTTGGAAGGATACACGTTCAAGATTACTTGCAATAAAATTATCTTGAGCGGTAACTTGATGTCACTTCTTGACCCAGATATGAAGCAAAACTCTGTCCCCGCTGGTGCGTTCAAAAACTTGTTCAAAGGGGTAGAAAAGTTAGTCAGTGCAGAGAATCTGAAATTGCCAGCAACTCAATTAGGAGAGAACTGTTATGAGGGCATGTTTGAGGGATGCTCAGATTTGGAATCGGCTCCCAAATTGCCTGCCGAGAAATTGGCTAAGGGTTGTTACATGAACATGTTCAAGGGTTGTACAAAACTGGATTATTTGGAAGCAAGCTTCTCCGATTGGAATGTCGAGGATGCCACAACAGGTTGGCTTTCGGGCGTTTCCGAAAAGGGTGTATTCTTCTATCAGGGCGATTCTTCTGTAGTTCGTAGTGCAAGCACCGTTCCCGCTGGCTGGGTAGTTAATCCTGACTATTTCACTATTACAACGGAGGAGGAGAATGTAGGCGTTTACCTTTCTGGAGTTGAAAGCCGTCCCGACGTTAGCGTGCAGTACTCGGTCGATAGATACACATGGGTGGATTATAAACAAAACAATGTCGAAAAGAAATTAGCGCATGTGGGGGATAAACTCTATTGGCGAGCAGCGGACAAGAACCCGTCGCTGCAAGGTTTGAATTTCAAAGTGATTCGAGGCAAGGCCGAAGTTTCGGGCAACATTATGTCCCTGCTGGATGCCACTTGTCAGCAGAAGGAGGTGCCTGCCAATGCGTTCCGCTCCTTGTTTGCCAATTGCCAAGGATTGGCCAAGGCACCTGCTTTGCCCGCCACCCAGTTGGGCGACAGTTGCTATGCCGATATGTTCAAAAATTGCCCGAACCTGACCGAGGCACCCGAATTGCCTGCCACCCAGTTGAGCAAGGCTTGTTACTTGGGTATGTTTCTGGAATGTGAGGCATTGAAGAAGGCACCTGCCTTGCCTGCCACCGAGTTGGCCGACAGTTGCTATGCCGATATGTTCCAAGGTTGTAAATCGTTGACCGAGACCCCTGTATTGCCCGCCACCCAGATGGCCGAGGGCTGTTACCAGAATATGTTCAACGAGTGCAGGAACCTGTCGAAAGTCTATCTGGCAGCCACCCGTTTGACCGAGGCCGAGGCGAACAGTTGGTTGAGTTATGTGAGTGCCACGGGCATCTTCTATTGCCCCGAGGAGTTCCAGAACGACACGCACAACGCTACCGGTGCGTGGGGCAAGCCATTGGGTAGTGGTTGGAAATTCAATGCCTACAAGAGCAGCGTCCAACTCAACGCACAGGGTTATGCCACTTATTCTACACCCTTGGCACAGCGCATTGTGAAAGGGGGTGAGGTTGCAACCTGTCGGGTGAACGGCGTGGTGGTCGAGGCCGAACCTGTCGGAACGAACATTCCTGCTGGCGAAGGTGTCCTCCTGGTGGGTGAACCCAATGCGACGGTCGAGTTGGAGACGCCCCTTTTCGCTTATGCACATTCGGAGGCCGAGGCATTGATACAGAGCGACTTGACTCCAGCCACGACCGTCGATGAACCTCTCTGCACGCTCGATGCGTCGAAGGCGCTTTATCTGTTGAAGGACAATAGTTTCGTGCCCGCAGCTACTCGTGGTGTGCAACCTTATGAACATGGCTCCGCCGCCCTTGCATTGGCAGAACCAGTTCATGCATCGGCCTTGCGCATCGTGACGGCCGGAACGCCTCTTCTGTCGGCCGAAGCCACTATTTCGGAGTGCGGATATACCACCCTTTGCGTGCCTTTCAATGCCTCCGTTCCCGAGGGAACTGCCGTTTATGCCCTTCGCCGCATCGATGCCGAGGGTCTGCATTTCGGCAAGGTGACGGCGCTGGTTGCCGGCGAGGGTTACGTTGTGGACGGTGCTGTCGGGCAGACTTATACCTTCACCGAGGTGTACGACGACGTGGCTGACCAGAACCTGCTGCAAGGTGTCACGGTGGAGACTTCGGTGAGTGAATTGAACTTCTGGGGTCGTGTGCAAGAGGAGAACATCTACGACTTCCCATGGATTTTGGCGAAGGATGGTACCTTCAAGCGCTACACGGGAGGCATGATTCCTGCCGGCAAGGCCTATTTGAATGGAAACTTGTTGAAGAACAACGATATGGCTGCCGGTGCTATGCGCGTCCTGCTGGAGGAGGTCGAAGAGGAAGAGACCTCGGCCATTGCTTCGTTGGAGACTGCCGACGCCGCTGCCGAAGAGTTCTACTCGCTGGAGGGTCGTCGCTTGGCTCAACCTCGTCGCGGTGCATTCTGCATTGAGCGTGGACGTAAGATTATTCTGGTGAAATAAAGGTTTCCCTTTCCGCCGTGCCCTGTCGGCGTGGCGGAAAGGGAAATTTTTCATTTTTAATTGTTTATTTTCGCATTCTCAGTTTGTTATGAAAAAATATATTGTTCCCGAAATACATGTCGTAGCGTTGGAGACAGAAATGCCGTTGGCCTTCTCTGAAAAGATGATGACCTTCAAGCTGAATGACAATGCCACGTCGGTAGAAGATTTCGCCGCTTCGCAGTACCGCTCTAATCTGTGGGGGGAGGAGTAATTTTTGGAAAGAGTAGAGAGTAAAGTGTAAAGAGTAAAGTAGTTTGCTCTAGCTCGCACGGGCTTAAAGAGTAGTGTAGTCACAAAGTCGGCCTCGATGAGGTCGGCTTTTTTATGTTCTTTCCTGTCCATTCCCCTCGTTACAGGAACGTTTCATGCCCTCTGGACGAAGGTGATTGTTACAAACACTACCCTGCTGGTGTAACATCGAGGAAAAAATATCGATTTGCCCTTTGAGATATTGAATTTATGTTGTACCTTTGCAAGTGAGGTCGTTTCGCTGGTAAGGTACATTTGAACCTGAGGCCGTGTGACTAAGTTGTAACTTACCTCATAACCTCACAACCTCATAACCTTAGAACCTAAATAGCACCCTTAAAACCTAATAGAGAAATCACATAGGTCTATGTTGAACAAAAAACTTTTCTTATTTTCAATCATTGCCTCCATCGGTATGGGGGTTGTCAGTTATGCCCAACCGCCTCGTTTCCGCTTTCAGAAGAATCCCGAGGAACGACACAAGTTGCAGGTGGGCAAGGTCAATATGGAGATTGACGCTGCCAATGGCGCCAGAATAGTCTCCTTGAAGTATGGCGACACGGAAGTGTTGTCGCAAATCAACTTCCCCAACCAGTATGGCAGTACGTTCTGGACCAGTCCTCAGAAGGAGTGGAACTGGCCACCGGTCTTCGAACATGACATGGCACCGTACACCGTCCGACAGGAGGGCGAGGCCATCGTGATGACGTCACCGTTGTCCGAGAAGTTGCCTTTGCGCATTGTCAAACGGTTTGAGGCCGATGCCAAGAACCAAGGGTTCAAAGTGACCTATACCTTGAAGAACGAATCTGCCGCCCCGCGCAAGGTGGCACCGTGGGAGATTACCCGTGTCCTGGCCAAGGGAAGCATCATCTTTGACGCTGATGTCCAGAAGATTACGCCAGCGGGCGAGATGAACTTCCGCCGCAACGGAGCCGGATTGGCGCAATATGACATCGACCATGTGGAGGGCAAGAACCGTAAGATCAATGCCGACGGCAAGGGTTGGTTGTCGTACGTCAACAACAACTTGGTACTCACCAAACGTTTCCAAGACCTGACGCCCGAGCAGCCGGCACCCAACGAGGCAGAGATACAAGTCTATGTGCATCAAGGCGATGCCTACGTCGAACTGGAGAGCCAAGGTGCCTACACCGAGTTGCAACCGGGCGACTCGCTCCTGTGGCAAGTGCAGTGGAGTTTGTACCCGACCGATGAACGCGCCGGCGAATATATCTACCCCTACCGCAACCCCGACCTCAAGACCGAGGAGCGTGTCGAAAACCTGCTCCAGATGCTCACGCCCGAGGAGAAAGTGGGCCTGATGATGAACAAATCCATCTCGGTGGACCGATTGGACATCCCCAGCTACAACTGGTGGAGCGAGGCGTGTCACGGTGTGCGCCAAGGGGGCTATACCGTTTATCCTCAACCGATTGGCATGGCATCGGCCTTCAATGCCCAACTGGTGCACGACGTGTTCTCGACCGTCAGTGACGAGGCGCGCGCCAACTGGAACCGCTCGGACCACAATATATATAATGTGCCGATGGGCGTGACCTACTATCCCGGCAACCCCGAATTGACCTTTTGGTGCCCGAACGTCAACATCTTCCGCGACCCGCGTTGGGGCCGAGGTCAAGAGACGTGTGGCGAGGATCCATATCTGTCGGCCATCCTGGGTGTGGAGACGGTGAAAGGTATGCAAGGCAATGATCCTCATTACTTTAAGACCCACGCTTGTGCCAAGCACTACGCTGTGCACAGCGGTCCGGAACCCTTGCGCCACAGCTACGATGCCCGCGTCTCGATGCGCGACTTGTGGGAGACCTATCTGCCTGCTTTTAAGGCACTTGTGCAGAAAGGTAATGTGCGCGAGGTGATGTG
>JAEEGH010006479.1_pt1 | contig 28692 bp, 57 predicted proteins | sample 9134181 | NCBI WGS metagenome assembly JAEEGH01 (sample SAMN16246544, study PRJNA631951) | gut metagenome | biome: gut microbiome; feature: rumen; material: DP-attached | host: Bos | place: Iran: Karaj | collected 2018-10 | reverse complement strand
TTTATTAGGGGTTGTAACTGGTTTACCAAATATATCAACACGTCTTAGGTAGGTATTTTTCCTACCATTAAATGTAAATTCCAGAATAACCTTATCCATATATAGACTTAAAAAAGTACATCAACGATGTTGTTGAGGTTAAATGAGAGGTGGTGAAAAAAATAAACACCACCTCCTTAAAAAACATATATAAATGAGAAAATAGTTGGACTTAAAAAAGTACAACGTTAACCTATTGCTTCTGCTGGAGCTTCATCTACATCTTCATCCCATGCTTCCTCTACTTGTGGAGCAGCTTCCTCAACCACATCCATTTGTGGGGCGACAGCATTTACGAAAGCCATACCTTGTAGACCACCACCTCTGCTGTAGTATTTACTATCTAGGGTCATGTACTGTAGTTCAGGATACTTATCCATGAAGTGAAACTCTAGGAACCCCTTTTCTGAGTCAGCGAAGAAGCCATCATCCTCATAGCGTGCCTCTTCGACCTTATCAGTGAATTCTAGTGTACAGTTTGCTCCATCGATGCTTTTAATCCATTTGACAGGTTTGTCTGGTTCTTCAATCTTAAAATATGCCATAATTGTTAAGTTATTTTAGTTTTATATTATTTTCCATTGCGAAATGTATATAGTTACGCAATGCAAAGATATAAAAAATATTTCAAATAACCAAATAACTTAACTATATTTTATGATATTTGTACTTGATTAAGTACAACGGTAACGTTGTTACCATTGAACTTCAGTGAAATGATGTACAATTAGTGTTCTCACCCACTAACACAACATAGTGGATGTAACATTACCCTATTGGACTTAAAAAAGTACACTCCTCTCTCACTTTGCTGTGTGAGAGAGGTAGTAGTCCTTAATTGCTTTTACTTTCTCCATGAGGGTCTTAATCTCCTCTTCAGTGAGCATATATACTGAGCAATAGGGGTCGTTACGTGTGGAGATATTATAGTTGGGATACCAATGAATCATTATGTGTGCGATGTCATGGGACACAACCAAAATCTTCTTGACGTAAAGGTCGCCTATCTTCGTGGAGTTGCTATCGAAGCGGAATCCACTCACCTCGATGTTGTCGCCAAAGCAATACTTGATAGCCTCAGCGAGTTCCTCAACCAGTTTCATTTTTGAGGATGATACCTTATACAACATCATCCTTTGTTTATCAAGTTCAGTCATTTAAGAAATAAATCCAATTTAAGTCAATGATATTACGTCCAGCACCTTCAAGACGTATGTCATCTTGAAACTCATTAAGGCTACCCCAAATTTGGGTATCTCCGTCAGCACACGCTGCCTCACTTCGCTCCCTATCATTAAGAGAATCGAGCCATTCCTTGTCGTAGTTTCCCTTGGGGAATCCTACCACTCTTACACTACTATTTTTGTCCATATCTCAAAGTTTGATGCAAAGGTACGAAAAAAAATCGACATGACCAAATAAAAATAGATTTATTTTAATTTTATTTTTCCCCTATATAATATTATAATAAGGTATATAGGGATTTTGTAAAGAAACGAGAAATATTTTAAATTGAAAGTAATTTTTTGTGTTTTTTTCTTTGCCAGTTCAAAATAATTTCGTACCTTTGCATCAGAATTTAAAAAGGATTAGTTATGAAGTTTACATTAAACGGAAGAGAGTATGAGGACTATGAGTTGAGCAACGCACAGATTATTGAGTTGCTTGAAGGCGACCATGATGTCACAGACATGGGGCATGAGTTCCTTATGAAAAAGGTCTATGAGCGTTTCAAGTATGACCTTTGTCCTAAGAGTGGTGAAGATACGGATGATGTGTTTGCACGTTTTTTTGGCAACTATGTTAATGGCAAGTGCCATGACAAGAAAAAGGTGGCAGAAATTATGTGCCGTGAACATCGTTACTTACAGAATGAAATGTTTAAGGTGTGTTTAGCATACATCAAGAAACTCGCTGAGAATTGTGAGAATGGTTACTATGACCCTCGCAATAAGTATGCTGCTGAGACATCTAAGAAGATTATAGATTTCTTTAAACAAATAAACTGGCCGTATTGATTATGGGAAACTTATTAATTAAGGAGAACTTTGATACCCTTGCTGAGAAGATAGCAGAACTTGCTAAAATCGACAAACAGACAAGGGATATTATATTAGAGGTGATTTCATGTGAAACCATGTTGTCCTTTGGTAGAATCAATTTCATTAGGGCATGTGCTAAGTTAGGGATTGACACAGAAGAAGAATTGCTCTCTCTCAATAGCATAGATGCAGTTTTAGAGAGGTATTCTCGCTTCTTTACTTAAAAAATGTAAAAGGATGAAACTTTTTTTCGAAAAAATTTGGTAGATTCAAAAAAATTTCGTACCTTTGCATTACAAAACGAGATAGAAAACATTTAGTAACAATTTAAAAACAATTAGAATTATGCCAGCAAATATCGAAATGGTGAATGGAGTCGCAAGTTTTGCAGAGAATGGACGTAGAGAGCGTGCATGGCACGGCCTTGGTCAAGTGGTCAATGAGCCAATGTTCGTGAAGGATGCGCTGAAGCTTTGTCACGCTGACTTTAATGTGGGTTTGCAGAAGGTTGTAGCCCTCAGTGAAGAGTTGCAGAATGCGATGGACAATGGTGAGTTTATCAATGCTGCCATGCTTCGTGACCTCCTTATCGACAACACAATGGCTACGATGCGCCTTGACACCAACAAGTCACTTGGTATCGTATCTGACAAGTATGGTATCGTGCAGAATGAGGATGCGTTCAAGTTCGTGGACATGTTCTGTAGCGGTAAGTTTGCCAATAGGGAGAACACCCCAGTCATTGAGACTTGTGGTGTGCTTGGCAAGGGTGAGCGTATCTTCGTGACCGCAAAGTTCCCTAAGTCCATCGTCTTAGACGCAAAGCGTGATGACCTCGTTGACATGTATGTGGTGTTTACCACTACCCATGATGGCACTGGTGCAGTTCGTTGCGTATGCACGCCAATACGTGTAGTGTGCAACAACACTCTCAACTGGGCCATGAAAGAGAACATTGGCCGTATCGCTTTCCGTCACTCTTCAAAGGTGATGTCTCGCCTTGACCTCCTTAATGAGGAAAATGCAGAGTTTGCTTATAAGGCTCTGAATGTGGCTGAGACTTACGCCAATGGCCTCAAAGAGAGTTTCGACCACCTCCGCAACATTAAGTTGGCTGAGAGAGACCTTGACAACATCATTGCGCAAGTGGTGCTTGCTCCAGACGCTGCAAAGGAGTTTATGCAGACACGCAACATTGAGAGCGATGCAATCAAGACACGTGGACGCAACATCTTCTTGGGTGTTAAGGAGTGCTTGGAAACTGGTGTTGGTCAAGAGGGTCAAGAGAGGGGCACTGCCATGTGGCTTCTGAATGGTCTCACCTCTTACTACCAGAACGAGGCCACAGAGCGTAGCGAGGAAATCAAGTTTGATTCAATCCTTGATGGCAACATCTACAAGAAGGTGCAGAAGGCTTACGACCTCGCCATTGCAGCCTAAATGTTAAAAATTGGGGGAGATTGAAAAATTTCTCCCAATTTTCTTTGTCAATTCAAAATAATTTCGTACCTTTGCATCAAGAAAACAAAACGATTAAGATATGAAGATTACAGACTTAGAGAGATTCAGATTCAACATTGGTAACACTACCAACGACCTTGATGTTGTTGCAACCAATGAGGGTATCTTAGTAGATGAGGAACTTGATGGTGAATATGACAATGTGGACATCTTAGATGCGCATGACCTCAAAAACGCCATTGACGATGCAATCCTTAATTGCGCCTCTCTGAATGACGAGGATAGGGATGAACTGGGTACATACCTTGGTGCTGAGATTGATATTGATTCTTGGTGGGAAGAAAATTATCAATAATTGATAAAAAATCCTCATTTTTTCTTGGCCAATTCAAAATAATTTCGTACCTTTGCATCAGAAAACAAAAAAGGAGATTGAGATATGAAGATTAACAAGTTAATTACGGAACACGTTACCTCAAAGGTAAAAGAGTTAAAGAATACCTTGGTTGAGACCACTATCACCTTGCTTGACATGGCTTTTGGTGAGGATAATGTGGACATCAAGTTAGAGAGACCTATCACGCTTGTGACTGCCACCACAGACGATTTGGGGCGTTCTACCATTAGCAGCCATGTGGTAGATACCATTTCTTTCAAAAAGAGCAGTGTGCGTGGTGACAAAACATTTGATGGGTATTACATTCTCTCAATGGGTGATAGGACTATAGAATCTTCTACCTTTATGAACATTAGTAATTGTATGGTCGTTTATGAGGCTGTTAAGACACTTGTAAGGCACAAAGAATGAAGAAAACGTATAGGGTAAGGGTTTATATCCCTACGGAAGAAATTGGGCTTATACTCAATGAGGCAATAGATACCAATGCTTTCAAACTGACGAATAGTTATGATGGCATGAATGGGATTATTGCAATCTACGATGGCTCATGTAGTGCAGCGATGTTGAAGTATTTAATATCGTTTGGAGTTCCTTATTTCCCCTTGGATAATTATGGTGACTTTGTTATCACTTGTCCAAACTGCGGTGAGAGGATAGACGATGATATGATACTTACGACCTACGATGAAAACGTTCTGAGTGGTTATAACATTCTGTGCAATAGAGAGGATTGTGGCACACAGATGGCACATGTGGAATTTAAATTAGAATAGGTATGGAAACGATAATTGGTATCATAGTATTGTGGATTATTGTGGTAGTCATAGTGAAGAAGTATTTGTAGGAAACAATGTAATATTCACTGAAATATGTGTATTTGGGGGTTTATCTGTGAGGGTAAATCCCCTTTTTTGTCAAGATTTCAGAAAAATATTAATATAAATTGAAAATAATTTGGTTTTTTCTTGGCCAGATGAAAATAATTTCGTACCTTTGCATCACGAAACAGAAATAAACAATTAAAGATTATGGTTGGTTACATCAAAGCAAAACAAGAGTTAGGAATCGCTTACTTAGGTAGCGTTGCACAGAGTGTTAAGATGCGTCTCTCTTATGAGAATGGCACAATGACATACTGCCTCTACCTTGCGCCTTGGAATCTGAGTGGTTACAATGTGTGCCCCAAAGGTCAGCACTGCAATGAGTTCTGCCTTAATGGAAGCGGACAGAACAAGTGTGACGAACTCGCAAGGGGTGTCGAGGGTTCTAAGATTAATCGCTCTCGCATCAAGAAAACGAGATTGTTCTACGAGAATAGGGCACATTTCATGGATATTCTTACGCATGAGATTGCATCGAAGCAAGCGAGGGCACAGCGTATGGGATATGGTTTTAGTGTCCGTCTCAATGGCACAAGCGACCTCTCGCCTCTCGCATTCAGAGACCAAAGCGGAAAGAACATTTTGGAGTTGTTCCCAGACGTTCAATTCTACGATTACACAAAGGTCTATAATCGTATTGGCCTTATGGAGGAATATAGTAATTACGACATTACTTTCTCCTATGACGGATATAACTGGGACGAGTGCGAAAAGTTCTTACAGAACAATGGCAAGGTTGCAGTGGTCTTTTACAGCGAAAAGGGTATCTTACCTAAGAAGTTTAGGGGATATGACGTAGTGGACGCAAACGGCTACGATATGCGTTACCTTGACCCCAAAAGGTCTATCATGGGGTTGCATTATCACAAGACCGCCAATGACTATAAGAGTGGTCATTTTGTAGTGCCAAACACACCATTCGTCATAAATCTTGACAAAGAAACAGATGTGGACTGGGGTTTTTAATCACCCCACCACATTTTTAACATAAAAAGTTTGGTCAATTCAAAATAATTTCGTACCTTTGCATCAACAAAACAAAAAGAGATATGAAGATTACAAACATTACTTGGGAAACTGATGGGTTAGATGCCGAAGAACTTGGCTTGCCCACAGAGGTAGAATTGCCAGATAACATTGATGGTGACGATGATGATGCAGTTAATGACTATCTATCGGACACCTACGGATGGCTGACGATTGACTGGTTTAAGAGTGGTAGATATGAGGTGTATGACCACAATGACGAAGTGATTGATACCAATGATGATTTGCAGATGGCTCAGATTTCAGCAGAGCATCACAATGCAAAGTTTGTCTATGACACAGAAGAAAACAAAGTAGTTTGGGGTTCTAATTAAAAACAATAAGGATTATGGCACAGAGAGAAATTAAGATTGAGTTACCACAAGAAGTGATTGACGAGTTAGTTGCATTAGGAGTATTAACAGAAGAAAAGGATTAAGGATTATGTTACAAGTTGTATTAAATTTAGAGGTTGACACAGATTTGCAGTCACCAGACGATGTGGTTAATCACATTGATTGGGATGCGCTTCTTGAAAGTGGTGATGATGTGGTGAGTGTTACAGCCACCGAAGTAGAAAATTGCTCTTTCGTATGATTGACCCAAGACCTATCAAAGTAAAGGTTAATGGCTATTTCTATAAGGACTATAAAAGAAAGAGTGCGGCCATTAAATACGGAAAGATGTTAAAACACAACTTTCCTAAGAGAATGAAAATTGAAGTAGTAACACCATTAGAGATAATAGAAATATGAAGAAGTGTTTGAAGTTGCTTACCTTTGTGGTGATATACACATGCTTGTTTCTTGCGCCATTCTGGTTCCCTCTAACGTCATGTACTGACAGAGTGGATGAATTGGATGGTGAGTGGGTTAGCGAGGATTCTACGACCTTTTATCATTTCGCAGACCATCACTTGTGGGTTGGTAGAACGAGTGACGGAAAAGTGACCAACATGTTTGCTTTGGAGGCTAAGACAGCCACAGACAGCGAGATAGGGCTTACCGCTGAGACGATAGATAGTTGTGGGCTTAGGGTTAAGATACCAATTACCATTTGGAATAATCCGATAGGAAACCATTATGTACGCAGTATATTAATAGGTGATAGCGAGTTTCGACAAAGTAGTTACTTACTCCCCACCTTTGATGCGGTGAAGATAGTAAAAGTTAAGAATTTTTAACGTGTGGGATTTGTTTCCCACACTTTTTTTTTATATCTTTGCCGAAGTTAAACAATATAATTTTTTATAAAATGGTAGAAAACGAATCAAAAGCATGGGAGAAACTTTGTGGTAAGTATATTGGAAAAGAGAAACTTTCCATAGAGGGATTTAAACAGCAGATACCATTTGAGATTTACGATGGTTATGCAGTTTGTGAGAATTACAAAGGTCACAGATATGATATGACTTATCCGCAGTTGAAAGCGGTCAAGGATAGCGAAGAAATGGCTACCGCAGTCATAAGTTATATCAATGAGATAAGTGATAAGAAACTTGAATCTGTTGACGAGATTAGTGTCATTCATACACTTATTGCTTTCAACACCCTTTATCGTGATGGTGTTGAGATAAAGCCTAAGAAGTAATATAAATCTATTTTAATTATGGCTAAGTTTAAGATACAATATAATTTTAATGCTTCCATAGTTGTAGATGTGGATGGCAAAGATGAGGGTGATGCACTTGAAAAGGGAAGACGCATTGCCGAAGATGCAGATATAAAGCAGTTTACAATCTGTGGTGAAAGAGAATCACAGATACTGGGTAGAAACGATTGAGTTCATAGTTTTTTATTGTTTTATAGTAGTATTAGTTGTTCCGTTGGGGTTGATGATTTATGTCATTGACCCCTCTTTTTGTTAATAAAGGTTAATAAACCAGAGTTTTTTCTCAGTTTTCTTTGTCAATTGAAAATAATTTCGTACCTTTGCACCAACAAAACAAAACATTGAGATTATGAAGAAGTATTGGTTAATTAATGTAATTGGTATTGATGGGTATTCTATCCTCGTACATTGTGGAGCGAAAACTGCTGACGAAGCAATTGACGTTGCACGTCACGCAGACCTCTTTGAGAACTTTGATGATTGGAGAATCGCATCAGCCGAAGAAGCAGATGATGATACCATCAAGCATTTCAACGAGTGGGGTTTAACTAACGAAGTTTAAGTCATGGTAGAAGCAAAGTTAAGAGTAGAAATGTTAGAGAATAGAGTTGGGAGCAAAAACCCATTCTACGGCTCTACAATGGTCAAAAAAGTGGTTGAGGACATTCTTCTCCACGATAAGGACACACGAAGCGACATCGCCCCTTATGGCATCTATGCGACCATCGCTATTGATAGCAAGGTGGTTTTGGGAGAGGGCGACAAGCCATTAGAGACAAAGAAAGTGTTTGACATCAAGGTCAGTAAGCACTATCTCGACCATGAGGGTGAGGGTAGGTATCTCGCTTTCTTCCAAATTGAGGAAAAGACCTATGAGATATTCGTTCACTTTGATGAAAAGAATCGCATTGACACCATCACACTTTCAGAGTGGCTTAATGAGGGTGACTTTGAAGATAGCGAAGATGCGGATAATGTCTATCAGATTGAGGATTTTACCACCTTTGGAGTGCTCGAATGTTAAAAAGGGTTAAGAAACCTGATTTTTCTAAGAATTTTTTTGGTAGATTCAAATAAATTTCGTACCTTTGCATCACAAAAGAGAAATAAACAACATTATTAATTATTAAACAATAGGAGATTATAACATGAACAAAGAGACAGAGACAAAGAAGTTTTCACTTGACACACGTGTACGTATGGTAGCCGAGAATGAGGGCGGTAAGGGTGTGAAGATGCCAGTGTGGTTCAATCTGCCACAGCATAAGGCTCTTCGTCAGCAGCACATTGATGTCTGCAAGGCACTCACGGCACTCTCAGTCGCCAACGAGAACTATCCTATCACCTACCTTGTGTATTTTGCAGTAGGCAAGAACGCTCACCGCAAGGAGGTCTTCGAGGATGGCTACACGAAGATTGACGAGAAAAAGGCTGAGAAGATTTTCTCATGGCTGAAACTCTTCGCCAAGTACCACAAGAACGACAAGTTGTTCCGCAACCCCAACGTAGCCCACGCTCTTTGCCGTTTCTACGACAAGTTCAGCACCAAGACCAAGGACTTCAAGGCTGCAATGGAGAGCATGGAGAGCAACCCCAAGATTGACGTGAAGAACGCCAAGGCCATTGTCGAGGGCATGGGTATCGCCAAGCAGCCCAAGGTTGATGTCACCGAAATGGAGGCAGCAATGGAGGCAGCAGAGGTCGAGGTGGCAGCAGCAGCCGAGTAATAGGGGCATGGTGGGGTGAAATTCCCCACCCCCTTAAAAAAAAATGAAAAAAAGTTGCTAAAAAATTTGGTCAATCCAAATAAATTTCGTACCTTTGCATCACAAAAGAAATTAAGAGAGTATGTTTACAATAGGACAGATTATCACGCTTGCCATCGTTGAGGCTATGCTCTTTGGAGTTCCTCACGTGGTGTCTCACTTCGGTAAGAAGAAAGAGGTTACACCAGTTGATGGTTTGCTTAACAAAGGTTAAAAACTGAAAATTTCCACTAAAAAATTTGGTAGTTTCAAAAAAATTTAGTACCTTTGCATCACGAAACAGAAACAAAGTTAATAACACATTAATAAAAAGAAAAGCAAAATGAGTGGACAGAAAAGGCTTAACAAAGCCGTCAAAAACAACAGAGTGGTAGCCATGCCCTCTAAGAAGCGCAAAGACTACGTGCTTGACGAAAATGGTCAGCAGGTCTATGACCCTAAGACCCATGAGCCGTTGGTCAAGGAAACGCAACTCTACAAAATCAAGAAAATGCGCTAACGCCATCATAGCACCCAATATGGAAGTGCCGATTTTCGTAGCGCAAGTGTGGGACAAAGGGGGTTAGTCAGGTCAGGAGATAGTCCGCACCTCCCCCATCCCCTTTCTCGAATGTTTAACGATTAAAAACAAGAAATAGTATGGAACGACCTCCGCCCTAAGTGGCTGATTAGTAGTAGATTATTTTAAGTTTAAGATTAAGATTAAATTGCGTGCCGAATTTTTGAGGGGTGAATTAAAGTGGGACTGGACCTCTCGCCCACATCTATAAGGAGTAATGATAAGAGACCGACCCTAAGTAATAGTGATATTATCGCCTCGACTGCTATCCAATGTGTAGCAATGGCAATAGTGTAACTCGTATAAAAGATAACTTACAATCTCGCCCACTATGTTACGCAGCGTCCCAGATGCTCAATGCTGCCCCAATGCGGTAGAGGGCTGCATCACCGAGAGCATATTAGCCGACCATTAGACCGCTGCCCCAGTCAAGAGAGGGGACTGCGCCACACTCACGGCTTCGCCTATGCTGCGATTTGCGAGAATTAGACCGCCAAGTTTGACTTGCCGACACGGAAGAGGGTAAACGTGCGCACAATAACTGCCCCCATTTGCCGACAAGCGTTTAGAGGATGGTCTTTCTATTAACATCAGAAGAGGTAACGTAGGTAAAAAGCAAAGGACTAAGCATTTGACCACTGCCACCTACTTGCCAAAGAGAAAAGTTGTGTATCAACCCTGCTCACGGCTACGTGTTGTACGACAGCCATTAAAGGTGTGAGAATGGAAGTGAGGGTATGACCGCTATCGCCAATACGTTGCGACTGCGCTACCTATGGTACTCGCCTTGCTGCGTCAGAGCCTAATAGTGGTTACTACCCTCACGCTTTTTTAAAATGCGCCCATAACTCAGTTGGTAGAGATTGTGCCGAGGTTTTCCTCTTGTGTGCTCATGTGCCGTAGGTTCGAGTCCTACTGGGTGTCACAATGCTCGTTTTGCGTTTGTAGTAACGCTCTTTGTTTTCCATAATTTGAATTGTTAGGTTTTTAGTTAAATGGGTGACGTTGTGAAACGTTGCCCATTTGTTTTTTTTTTTTGAAAATTTCTTCGAAAAAATTTGGTAGATTCAAAAAAATTTCGTACCTTTGCATCACGAAAATGATTAATTAATAGGAGATTTGATTATGAGAACAGAAAATTTTGAGACTTTTGGGTTAAGCGAGGAACAGCATGAGATTGCCATTGACCTTGCTAAGAACAACAAGCGCAAGGTGGGTAGTTACACCTTGGAAGAGGTTGATGGAGAAATGGTTAACGTGTGGATTGCAGATGCACACAGCGAGGGCGAAGAAGAATACGCTGAGTTCTTGCGCAAGGCACTTGCATCAAACGCAGAGATTTACACCCTTACAGACCATTTAGGAGGGTTTTCACAGCCGATTGGAGAGGTAGTAGTCTATTAAGGAGAACATAGATTTTTTCAATGGATTGCCTTAAAAAACGTTAAAAAGTTTGGTGGTGTGGAGATAATTTCGTACCTTTGCATCACCAAACATTAAAAGATTAATAGAATGGAAAAGAAATTAAACGCAGTTGAGTACGCAGTCAAAGTCACAAGTTTCCGCAATATGATTCGTGGCGTTTGTCGTAAAAAGGGTTTAGAGTACCCAGCAGACGAGAAAATTGCTGAATACATTGAGCAAGGCTATGGTTTCGACCTTGATGCTTTCATGGCTGACTACACAGAGAAAGAGGGTATCTTCCGTGACCCCATTAGTGACTTCGTGAAAAAGGTGAAAGACCTTAACTGGGCTGACACACCATCTGAGGACATGATACGTGGCTATGCTGCCAATCATCCTTGTGACGTTGACGAGTTCGTAAAGTGGTACAACATCGAGACCATCACTAACCCAATGGAAAAGGCTACGCTTATTGAAACTCTCAAACTTGCTAATAGACCGAGAATCCTTGTTACTCTGTGGAATGAGTTCATTAACGAGAGCGCAAAGTATGGCGAAGATAGTTACATCTACGACCTCACAAACGACACGGATAGGAACTTCATTAAGGTGAACTTCCCAAAGGACGTAAAGGCTGAATTAACTCGCCTTATCAACGAATATAAGATACATGGCAAAGAGTTACGTTTCTTCCAGTGGTTTAGCAACACTTTGGGCAAGACAACACCAAAGGATGATTTGCACGTAAAGGAGGACATCAAAGCGATTATTATCGCTTATTGGGGTGAAATCTTTGAGCGCATCCTACTCTTTCCAGACCTCTATTTGACGTTGGAAGATGATACCATTTACTACGATTACTTTGAAAAGACCTTCTTTCCAGCGTTCTTAAAAGCAAGTGGTTGGGAACTGAATTACAACGATTGTACGGCAAAATTGAAATAAGGGGGAATTTTTCTCCCTTTTTTCTTTGTCAATTCAAAAAAATTTCGTACCTTTGCAAAAAGAAACAAAACATTAAGATTATGGTAACACTTATAGGATTTATAGAAAACCTTGATGGTGAGTATGGCGAGATTACAGAGTGCGCAAGAAAAAACTTTGACAATGCAGAAGAAGCAAGGCAATTCGGCAAAAGCAAAGTGTTGTCCCAGCAATGGTGTAATTTTCAAGTAAAAAACAAATAAATTGAAAAGATTATGTGGTTTGGATTATTTATCACAGCGTGCATTGCAGCAATGGTGTGGGACATCGTAACTGACCCCCACTACACTACAAAAATGAAAGAATTGGAGGAGGATTAAAAATTTTCCTCCAATAATTTGGAATTATCAATATTTATATATATCTTTGCAATATGAGTACAATAGGAAAGAACATTAAAGACGCAATCAATAACAACTTTATGTATAACGTCATGGAACGTAGTGCAAAAAGTGTAATCGCTGCTCTTAACACAAGTGTTAGGGATAGCGAGAATATGGTTGTGCTCCCAAAGGTAGATAACGTGGAATTAACTAAGATTGATGACTTACACGACAAGTTATCATTATCATGGGATGATTACAAGACCGAGGGAGTTGTAACATGGAAACCATCTACCAATAAGAATTGGGAAAACGCTGTGGTTTTCTGTGGGATTGAGTAATAAATAATTACACATAATATTAAAATTAATAAACAAACAATTTTTTCACCTCTCTCGTCTGTGATAGATATGAGAGGTGTTTTTTGTATATATATATGGGGTTGTGGTGGAATTGGTAGACACGTCAGACTTAAAATCTGGTGGGCAGCAATGTCCGTGAGGGTTCAAGTCCCTTCTTCCCTACGAATTGTTAAATAATCTTAATTCCCAGTATTTTTCTACGAATATTTTTGGTAGATTCAAAATAATTTCGTACCTTTGCAAAAAAAAGGAGATAAGATTATGAGGCAGTATCAAGAAGACATTTACAACGCTCTCCGTAAAAAGAGTGATTGGTATGGTAGTAAAACTGGTGTTGAAACATCACGTAGTGGTATTTCACAAGTTTTCTATTGTAGGAGCAAAATCGCAGTTGTGAACCACAAGGAAAAGACTGCAAAGATTGATAATTGTGGTTTCACTAACGCAGCCACTACAGCACGCATTAACGCTGTTAAGGATTTCTGCAAGGATTATGAGTATTCAATTAAGGAGGCTTAGACTATGGTATTCGACAAAAACATTGAGTTAAAGGAAAAGCAGCAGAAATTGCTTGCTGAGTTGCGTAAGATTGTCGGTAGGGGCTTTGAGTGTTCTCACGAATATATGCTACATTGCAATTGGGAGTGCAACCGCATTGGAAGGGGACAGATGCAGTATGGTAAGATTACCAAAAAGTATGTGTATATCGGTTGTAGGGTAGTTTACACTACCAACGAAGAGGGCACAGAGTATGGCGCAGATATTTTGAAGTTTTCAATATATAAGTGTCCATCGTATCAGAACACAGATAAGATAGCCCTTGAAGACCTTTTCGTTTGCGACCTTGAAAAGATTGTCAATGACGTTAAGTTTGCTTTGTGGTGGGAAACACAGAGGATGAAAGAAATCGAGGCTGCAAAGGCTAAGTGTCAGAAGTATGTGGATTTGTATAACAAATTCGTGAAAGAGTGATATTTATAATATAGCCAAAGGAGAGGTGAGGAAACTCCTTTGGCTTTTTCAAGGAATAAAACCTTTTTAAATTGATTGGTTTGGCTGTTGGGGAGCAGTCAAACCTTTTTTTTTGAAAATTTCTTTGATTTTTCTTGGTCAATTCAAAATAATTTCGTACCTTTGCATCGTCAAACAAATAAACGATTAAGATTATGAGTAATTCAAAAGTAAGAAAGCAGTTAGAAGCACAAGAGGCTAAGGGCAAGTTATTGGAAGGTTACAAGAAGCATTCCAATTTCATCCTCAACTTTCAGATGTGCAAGGCATACTATAAGGACAGCGCATTGTCCGCAATTGCCATCGTGGAGAAGATTCTCAAGGCTAAGTATAATCTGCCTTGGCAAGAGAAAATCATCCGCAAGGCACTCAGTGAGGTTAGAGGCCAGAAGAACCCACTGATTGAAATCCCCCAGTTCAAGTATTCAAAGAACGTACATGACATTCTCGCAGAGTTCGTGGAACGTAACTTTGACAAAATGATTGCAGACCGCAAGACAAACGAATTGTATCCGCTGGGACTGAGGGATATTATTGAGAAATATTCATAGTCGTAATCTTTTTGTTTTGGGAGGTGAGTAGGTAATTAATCAAAGCCTACCCACCTTTTTTCGTTAAAAAACGTTAATATCCCAGAAATATTTACGAAAAAGTTTGGTAGATTCAAAAAAATTTCGTACCTTTGCATCAAGAAACAGATAAAAGATTAGGAATATGGAATTACAAGAAATCAAGGCAATTGTCACGAACAACTACTCAAAGCAGTATCGTGTTAATGTCATTAATGGTGGCTCAAAGGTTGTGCGCCTTTGGCAGACTGATGATGGACGCATTGCCATTATGAGCAAGGGGCGTAAGAAGTATGGCCATGAGTTATCCCTTTGGTATGACAAGTATGACGAATGGACGAATTTGAGGCTTGTCGAGCATAAGGGCTTCGACTATCACAAGCGATTCGTCAAGAGGGCTTCAGATGGCTTAAAAATGCTTACTGAGAGTGGTTTATGGCCTGATATTAGAAAGAGCATTGAGCATTTCTTTTCTCTTACGGAAGAAGAACAGAGGGCAATGGTAGATGATATGACCTCAGATTCTTATGAGTTCTATGAGAATACGTTTAAGGGCAAGAAATATGCTTGGGTATCAAGTCACCAAATTTTCTGCTCTTTCCTCCATAAGACGTGTTGGAAGTCAATCGCTTGGTCTCGCTGGGAACGTAATCGTATGAACGAAGAAGTGGCTGAGTGCATCAAAAGTGGTAGAAGTTTTCACAGACGTTGGACGAATGGCTACGATAATACGGTAGATGTCGAGGAAAACGAGGGTATCAAGCGTGCATGGTATTCAGAGGAATACAGAAACTGCGGCAATGGTCACTATTACCTAATGTTTGACGCAACACATGCAATTTTTTACGAGGATGATTAAAAAAATCCTCGTTTTTTCTTGGTCAATTCAGAAAAATTTCGTACCTTTGCATCACAAACAAAAAGATTAGAGTTATGGAATATCAAATGAAGACTATCGGTTACAATTATCCGAGCATGCCAGTGCTTAAAGACATGTATAATACTATTATGTCTTATATCAAGGGCAAGGGTAATATGTTTGCCATGAGCGAAAGATGTAGACAGTATTTCACATGGGGCGCAAAGTCCTTTAAGTATATCGCCTCCACAGATGGCTGTTATGGTATTGAGTTCCGTGTGACTGGTCTATTGCATCGTGGGAGAGTAAGAATTTATTACAATCCTGGCATCGACTACTTTGATGTTGAGTTGCTGCGTGCAATAAAGGACGAAATGGTTTGGGGCTGTGATGAAATTGATTTCACTCAGTTGCACAACATTCTCCATCAGCATATTGAAAGAACAGACGACCCAGAAGTATAAAGTTATGTGGGAAAAATTTGAGGAACAATTAAGATACCGCATCGAGAGGGCACAGAATGAGCCTATTGACGATATGGATTGGTTCATTGAGTGTGCCATGAAAGAACTCACCGCATTGGCGAGAGAAGCGGTTAGGGAAGAAGATAAAGCAAGTGTTAAAACTGTTAAAAAGTTTGGTAATATGAAATAAATTTCGTACCTTTGCACCACAAAGCAAGACTGTGTTGAAAGATGGGGATAGGCATCCATCGCAAAGAGGGGATAAGGTTCGCCTACACAAGAAAACAAACCCCCTATAGTCTTTGCTTTGTTCTTTGACATAATAGAGGTGGGCCAAAAATCTTCCAATAGACTGCGCAGGTTGGTTGAGGTGACGCATGAAGAAATGGCTACATAAGTCCTAGACTTGCACTAAGCAGCACGAAATTTCCACACTATATCTGAACTCGTTTTAGTAAGAATAGTGATGGCTGACGATAATCCGTCCTGAACGATAGTTTCCTAGTGCGTCACATTCCCCACACCTTTTTAGAAATATAATCATTTTCAAATCTCCTTTTTCGGCCTCAGTCGTTAACAGATGTTAAATCTCAACGACTGAGGTTATTTTTTTGCGATTTTTTTTGGTAGATTCAAAAAAATTTCGTACCTTTGCATCAAGAAACAAAAGGAGATAAGAATATGGGAATGTTTTTCAACAACGACAAAAAGCACTACTGCGGCAGATACAAGGGTATTGATATTTGGCAGTATGGGTGCATGATTGGAAATAATTGGTATGGTGATTTCTATGTTACCATTCCGAGGGGAGCAACAAAGCGGAACATGAAAGTTAAGGATAGTGTGTGCCGTTCTCTCGAAGCCGTTAAGGGTTATATTGATAGGAATTTGGAAACACTAAAAAAGGAGAGTAGAAAATGAGCGTAAGGAGTGGAAGAGAAACAAAGCGTACCCCAATGGAACTTTATAAGGGGTATCGTGTTATCAAGGTGACGAAAATTGAGTATCATCGTTCTATATGGAATCCAGAGTATTTCGATAAGAATTGGATTGATAGCAAAGAGGTGCATTATGATTTCTGCAAAGAGGGTAACGAGAAACTCCCATCGCAGGATTATAACGTGCAAGCAAAGAACGTTGAGGGTTGCAAAGAAGCAATAGATAAGTTCCTCAATGGTGATAATTGCGGTAATGGCGAAATCTATTACACTCATGCGGAATTTCAGAAGTATGTTAAATCGCCTAATAATAAGTGTGATAATGCCTATGGCTACAATTCCCTTATGAAAGTAATGCGAGAGCACAAAAAGGCTGATAAGCGCATGAAATGGTTTCTCGAAGAGAGATTGCATGACGCAAATTTCCATACCGCAGCCAGTTATCTAAGTGATTGTGATTATGATGGTTTTGAGCAGTTTGTTGCGAAAGATTGCCAATTCCATGAGAAGTTTGAGGTATATACAAATACCATGCGCAAAGCCATTAAAGACCCTGAAACGTTGGAAGATGGGTTAAATAAGGTGATTAGTGATTACCTTGCAAGTCAAGGAATAAAAGATACATCTGTGGTAGTGAAATTCTGTGAAGAATGGTAACTATCAAGTTAGTAAGTTGTGTGAATGTTTGTTTAAGGGGGAGCAATCCCCCTTTGTTTTTTTTCTTAAAATTTACTAAAAATTTTGGTAGATTCAAAAAAATTTCGTACCTTTGCACCAACAAAAAGATTAAGAATATGGCAAAGTTAGTATTAGAAAAGTATCAAATTCCCATTTTACAGAAGTTAGCCAAGGCATCCCACATGGATAATTGGTTTAACCTTGATGATAATGGTGTCTTACGTGACAGAGAGAACAACAACCGCATCATGTCCGTTAGGAATGGATGCAAGCAACTAATGGATGGTTTAACTCCAGAAGATTTGGAGTGCCTTAACTACACTGAGACATATTTACTGCTGAGTTTTGTTGGAAATGAATTAAAATCATTCTAATATGACATATAGTTTGACAATAGAGCATAGCAATAGTGACCCCACTTATGTGAATGACATCAAGACATGGCCAGCGGTTACTAACTATCTTCGCAATAAGTTAGACCAATGGACAACGAGAGTTCACATTTACAAGTGGTCAAGCAATAACAGATTATTGGGTGAGAAGTGTGTCACAATGGGCAATCTCTGTGAAGTCGCCTTTGCACTGAGGGATAAGATATTATTATAAATTAACAATAGTTAAAGTCTGGGATTTCTTTGGTTATCTCAGATTTTTTTCGTACCTTTGCATCAACAAACAAAATAGGAGATTAGATTATGTGGTTTAACAACAAATTCAACAAAGACAGAACGATTCACTTTGATGTGAATGAGTGGGAGTGTACTGACCCAGATGAATGTCAGTTTTGCCGCAAGGTGAATGACACCACCTTTGAGTACATTCAGTTAAAGACTGACGATTTGAGGGCATTTGTGAAGTCTTTCAGACTGAGCAACAAACATTTGCTTTCAACTCTCAATGACCGCACGTTTGTAACGGATTGGTATCAAGACGAGATTGACGTTAATGACTATGATTCAGACCAAATAGGTAGTTATGTTTCTGCTTATGGTGGCGAGGAATACTTAGGCGATTCAAAGGGAGCAGAGCGCAACCAACTTATCGCTGAGAGCATTTTTGAAACCGATTTAATTTGTGGTGACTATGATTGAGAAGAAAGTAAACGTTATCTTTTACGTTGACGTGAACGATAATACAAAGGGGAACATTTGCGCTATTCCATCCGATAAGGATATGCGCAGTTCCTCAATAATTCAAAAGGTTGCCAATTGCATTATTGAGAGTGGCATTCTTGCTCAATTCAGTGGCTTTGCCCTTAATATTGCCAAGGCTGTGTGCCATCATGGTTTTGCCAATCTCAATGAGTACCAATTTGGTGTTGAGGAAACAATTTTAATAGATTGATAAAAAAAGGTGCGAAATAATTTGGTCAATTCAAAATAATTTCGTACCTTTGCATCAGAAATCAAAAAGGAGATTAGAATATGGCAAAAGAAAAGAAAGTATTTAAGAGCAAGTTTTTCCTCGACCTTTTCTATGAGGTTATGGATGAATATTGGCTTGACGAAGATACCTATGTGATTATCTTCCAAGACATGACGGATTCGGATGGTGACACATATCATCTTGAAGTGGAATATCACAAGGACGAAGAAGAAATCACTTACACTCGTGTCTATGAGTTTGAGAATGTCCATGATATGCTTCCCACTCACGTATTCAAAAAGCAGATTGATGAATACATCTTGCAGCAAGTGGGTGTGATTGGGGAAAACGACACTCTCATTGACACCACAATCGAGGTGAAGTTGAGGCTTGCAGTGCCCCTTGACATGAAAGTGTGTGAGTATGAGGAATATCTCGACTCATTGTTCATTGAGATTAACCGCCTTGTTCCGACTGATAAGGAGGAACTTATTAACAAAGTGAAAGTATTACGAATTGAAAAAAAGAAATAAACTATGGCAAATGAACTGACAAAGATGCGTGGTATTCGCACGGCACAAGTTGAGGTGCGTACCTCGTTAAGGAATCGTGAAGAGGCTAACAAGGCCATTAGAACGGAGATTACACCCATTTGGACTGCCGACAAGGAAAAGCGGTCTGAGCGTCTGGAGAACCTCACCAAGGCACTTGTGGAAGGCCGTGAGAAGGTGCGCAACTACCAGAAGCAGTTGAAGGAGTTAAAGGGTGAGTTGAAGACTACGAACCGCAACTACGACCTCGCAAAGGTGGCTTAAATGTTAAAAAAAATAAACATCAGGAAAAAAGTGGATTGATTTTTTGGTCAATTCACTTTTTTTTCGTACCTTTGCATCAAGAAACAAATAAATTAAAAAAATTATGGCAAAGTTAAGATACACATTGATAAGGGTTTTTCACAACCCCAATAACTTTGGAAGATTGACCACAGAAGAAGTGGATTATAAGACATTGAAAGAAGCCACTGATTTTGGTTCAATTCTTACTGAGGAAGAAAAAATGCTTGGCTCTTATATTTTTGATAATGTGGCTCACAAGAAATTAACATTAAAAGGAGAAAGATAATATGATAGTAATTAGAATAGGTGAGGGACAAACACCAAGCGGTAAAATCCTTGATGGGAATACGCAGTCTTATATTATTACTGCAACTCGCTGTGAAAAAGAGGCTGCATTGAGGTATCACGATGAAACGAAGAAACCAATCTTTGTTAAGGTGAATGGCGAGGCATATCGTAAGATAACGAGAGAGCAGTTAATTAATTTACCCAATAAGCACGGAAGGAGTTAAATATGGAAGAGTGGAGAAGAATTAATTGGAATAGTTTGTATGAGGTATCAAACATGGGTAGGGTGCGCAATCGTAACACTGGTCGTATATTAAAGACCAACTCTACAACGTCACACAAAAGACCACAAGTTTGGCTTTATAATACCTATCATGGCACAACTTGTGAGTATTCACTTGCAAAGGTTGTGTATACCACATTCAATAAAGAAGGGGAAATGTGGGGTACAAAGCGCATATATCATCGTGACGGAGACATTATGAACTGCAAACTTGAAAATTTGTATGTGAAGTGAAAAAAACTCGCAAAAAGTTTGGTTAATTCAAAATAATTTCGTACCTTTGCATCACAATTAAAAAAGGAGATTAGATTATGGCAAAAGAAGAAGTAACACTGAGAGAGAAGTTCACAAAGTGGAACGTATTTCGCAAGGTTGGCGATAAGGTTGTGGAATCGGTAGAAACGACCCCAAAGCCCATGACAAGCGATGAAGCAATGAAGCATTTCAAAGTTAATGTAATCCAAGCAAGAATAGATTAGTATGGCAGATTTAACAAGAAACGGAGTGGTTGGTCTTGAACTGACAAGGGAAGAGATTATAGACCTTAAATTCAAGGCCAAAGCATTAGTAAGAAAGGCTCAGTGCCGTGAAGTGCATGGTGATATTGTCCATGAGATTGATGGCGTGGTTATCTCTCTGTTCAATGTGGAGCAACTTATCACAGAACTATTGGAGGGGAATAATGATGAATGACAAATATCCTTTCTATCATCCTCTCTATGTGCCCAATGAGAGGCGCACAATGAAAGAGGTCAAGGCAGACTATAATAAGAATCTGCAAAAACACTCGCTATCAAAGGTGAATAAGAGAAAATAGTTAAAATTTGTAAAAAAGTTGTGAGAAAATTTTGGATTTAGAAAAAACAAATATATCTTTGCATCGTCAATGAGAACGAAACAAACCACTGAACTTGGAAGGTAGTACAAAAGGAACTCGGAAAGTAGTAAGTGGAAAATAAGTAAGGTCAGACGAAACACTAACTCATGCCTTAATTGCATGGCAGAGGACGGAAGAACTCTTAGGTTTTGCAAGACTTTCAGCGGAAAGCACCTTACTTTTCAAAGATATATTTGGAAGATACCAGAGGAGAAACGCCAGCAATGGTGGTGTAGACAAATGGGCATCAAATTCGTGTTTGATGTGTCTTTTCGGAGGCTTCGTGGTTGATGAAAATCAAATTGATGGGCAACTATCAATGTGCAAATCCCACTCTTCCAACGATAACTATCTGAAAATCAATCAGTTAGAAGATGTTGATTAATTATTTCAGTAATGATATTGAGATATTTTTCAGCACGTTGTTCTTTGAAATATTTTAATGAAGAAGTATCTATAACACATAGAGAAATATTCTTTTCTTGGCATAATTGGAATTTGTTTTTATCCTTATTTTGAATATATTCAAAAGTGGTTTTTCCATATATAGGTTCATAGTGAACAATTCCATTTAATTCAAAAGCAAGGTTATATTCTGGAATAAAAATGTCAAGTTCTGAATTAATTGTTTTTCTATCATTGTATAGGATTTCAATTTGTGGGTATAATTCGTTTAATTTAGATTCAAGATAAAGTTCTAATTTTGAGCGAGTGAAACCATATTTCTTATGTGTGTTGTTGTAATATGCGGCACAAGATTTAGAACAGAAAAAATGTTTACTTTTGGAACGAGAATATTCTGATTTTTTAATCTCAAATTCTTTCCCACAATGTTCACATTTTACTTTTATCCTTTTCTTTGTACTTGCATGGAAACAATTTAATGAACAATATTCGCAAGAACATTTTTCTTTGTGAGACATTGCATATTTAATCATTTTTTTATAAACATAAAATGTTTTACCACAATGTTTGCATTGCAATGGAAGTGTATCTGTGCTTTTTGCTTTATTAAATTCTTCTTCTGTAAATAGTTGTATCATAATTGTATTTTAATATAAATATCTACAATTTTTGAAAAGTTATAGAGTGTGGAATAGAAAATAAAAAATAAATCCACCTCTTCCAACAAAACATAAACTAATCTTTTTTAATTGTTACTGATTTCTTGTCGCTGGGGTGAGAGCAATTCGGCTCTCGCCCCTAAAATATTTTGTTAAATATAGTTAATAAATTTGGCCAGTTCAGATTTTTTTCGTACCTTTGCACCAACAAAAAGATTAAGAATATGGACATCGAAAGCGTAATCAAAGAACTTGAAAGTATGGACATCGTTAACTATTTCTTGCACAAACGCATTAAAAAGGCTGACGATACACAGACCATTTATGGCGACTTAGGCGACTATCTTAGGGATATGTATATGCTTTCCCTACATGAGCGTCAAGTTGTGTGTGAGCGACTGATTGGTAAGTATGTGATTAAGCACATTTATGAAGTAAAACTGTGACAAGTTGTTGAGTAATGGCACGTAGGATTAAGAAGAAAACAAAAATCTATTCCGTAGATTGGATTAGGAATGGGTTTTGCTATCGCACCACAATGGGATGCAAGTGGGAAGATGTGCTTGAATGTAAACGCACTGCCAAACTCTTAGGCGAGAAAATCGAGTATGAACATTATGATACAATAATAGACGAATATATTATAAGATGATATATCATTTGAAGAAGATTAGATATGTGTGCAATAGATAGCCTTATAGAAACATTCAGAACTCCCATTGCAAAGCGCAAGGGAGTTACAATATCCTCAGAGGATTGTGCGATATGGGCTGAAGAGATTGAAAAGGAAATGACCTATATTCGTGGGGAGTTGAAAAAGTATTATAATTTGAAATATGAGGTAAGAAAGTTGAGATAATATTTGGTTATCTCAATTTTTTTTCGTACCTTTGCAAACGTTATGGCATTAAAAAGATTAGAATATTCAGATTATCAGTTGGACATTTTCGATGCAGTGGAAAATGGTGATACAAACATCGCCATTAATGCTGTGGCTGGAAGTGGTAAGACTACAACTATTGTTTCCGCTTGTAAGCGTTTAAAAATGAATGAACGTGATGTTATATTCCTCGCATTCAACAAATTGATTGTAGAGGAATTAAAGACCAAATTAAGTGGTTATGCGGAAGTATCTACCTTGCACGCATTTGGTTTCAACATTTTAAAAAAGTTGTATAACCATAAGGAATATGGTATGTTTATTAAGGTGGATAGTTGGAAGTATCAGAAGTATGTGAAACAGAATGTGTTTTCATTATCTTCAATTATCACACCAGATACAGATGCTGCCAAAGTGTTTGGCTTTTGTTGCAATGTGGCAAAGTTATATGCTCTCGCAAGGGTTAATCTCATTCAGTATAGCGAGAATGATTTATCTCAACTGAGAAAACTTTGTGACGAACACAACTTGCTTACATTGTTTGATGAAGTTGAGGTATGTAATATCATGTTGGCAGATGCTTATAAAATGCCAAAGGACATGGTGATTGACTACACTGATATGATAGTATTGCCATTGTTTCATAAAGAATACATACCGACATATAAATATGTGTTCATTGACGAGTGTCAAGACCTCAATAGGGCACAAAGGGAAATGATGCTGTGTGCCTCGAAGTATGGTAGATTTATCGCAGTTGGTGACAGAAACCAAGCCATTAATGGCTTTGCTGGTGCTGATTGCAATTCGTTTGATAAGATTGCAGACCAAGACAACACAATAGAACTCCCATTGTCTGTGAACTATCGTTGTGGAACCAATATGATTAGGCTTGCACAAGAAATTGTGCCTCACATCGAAGCCCACAAAGGAGCGATTAAGGGTGAAGTATTGCACACCAAACAACTCTCTAAATCATTGTTCAAAGAGAATGATATGGTTTTGTGTAGGACATCAGCCCCATTGGTGGGATTGTGCATGAAGTTAATCGAAACTGGGATTACCGCAGTAGTCAAGGGTAAGGACATTGCACAAGACCTAAAGAATCTCATCGAGAATGCAAACACAACTGACATCAAACAAGTGTTGGCTTACCTCGAAAACGAGAAACAGAAGTGCATAAACACCATTAGGGAGGAAAGAAAGTGTGATGAGGCGACAGCAAAGAACTCCACACGCTATCTTAACTTAGAGGACAGATGTAAGTGTATTGAGAACATTTGTATGTATTCTATAGAGAATACAACACAATTAAAATCATACATTAATAGAATGTTCACAGATGAAAAGATTGAGAACGCTGTGATGCTTTCCACAGCCCATAAGAGCAAAGGATTAGAGGCTAACAGAGTGATTATATTATTGCCAGATAAATTGCCCTTGAAATATCCGCATCAGCAGCAGTGGCAAGAAAAGCAAGAACTTAACTTGAAATATGTGGCACTGACAAGGGCAAGGAAAGAACTAATCTTCGTGGACTTGAAAGAAGCGGAGTTAATGAAACAGAAAATTTCAAATGACTAATAAAAAAGTTGGGATAATCTTTGGTTATTCCAATTTTTTTTCGTACCTTTGCATCGAAAATAAAATAAATCTATAAGAAATATGGTAACAGACGAAAGAAGAAATGCGATTATGAGCATCCTCAACAACGACAAGGTAGGCGACACGTTCTTTAACCTCTATGACCGTTGGAGAGACGAGAGTGAGTATGAGGACATTAACGAGTATGGTAAGGTTATATCCAACACCATTGCCAAGCAGTTCCCCAACTACAGCGTGAAGTTGGTTCAGTCAACCAAGCGTCCATTCGGAGTGAAGATTGAGATTATGGGTAAATACAAAGTCCATATCTATGCCAAGTTGAAGGGTGGCTATCTATCATTATGCGGCTGTGCTGCATAATAATGGACTTAAAAAAGTACAAAAAGGGGTAGGCACACAGCCTACCCCATTTGTTTCTCTTATGTTCAAACTAATTTAAACATTTCCTTGAAATACTTTTCTTGTAGTCCTCTCCCAACGCCATTGAAGTAGCCTTGCTTGTCAAGCAAATCCTCCTTATTAGCTGAAAGAAGTGGGTCAATCCAATACACACCATTCACGTCTTTGTCGAACGTGTATAAATGTCCCTTTTTAACCTTGCTAAATGGGTGCTGTTTACCATCGCCTTCCCATGTGTAGGTTTCTTTAATACATATTGCTAATACACTCATATTATATAGACTTAAAAAAGTACAAACTAGTGGTGCTTACCCCACACGCATAAGATAAGCACCCACAAAATCCTCACTTTCCCTAACCTCGCCAATCTTCATGTCTGAGACATCTTCATCCCATCCAAGACGGTCAAGTTCTTCCTGGCTTGTAGCACTTTGAACCATAGGGTTGCAAGGGTCACAAGCCCAACTGCTGCAATCTGTAGTGTTGATGCAGAGATACGCACCAAACTCCTTGTTGAAATTTGTTATCTCCATATTAATCTATTTTATTTTGTGTGTCCATCACAAGGTGTAATGGACACTTAAATCACACTCTTCCCATACCTCGCACTTGTTCTTATCCACACGGAAGATAGAGGTCTCAATGTGCTTGTACTTCACGTCAAAGAACTCATTGTTTGAGAGCCATTGCCCATCCATCATAATGGGGTCAGCAGTGAGATTGTAGCCATCCAACTTCTTGAATGCTTCTTCGTAGGTCATGTTGGCTACCATTGCACACAACTCGTTATACTCCTTTTCTACCAATGATTTTAAGATGTTTTCTACCATAATCTGTTTTGTTTGTTTCTTATTTCTTTGCAAAGGTACGAAATTCCAGTGACATGGCCAAACTTTTTCACATTTTTTTAGAATTTAGTATATTTGTGTTAATTTTGTGTTAAAAACTGGTTTCTCCTTGGTCAATTCAGATTTTTTTCGTACCTTTGCATCACGAAACAAACAATGATGATTATGACAAAGACAGCAACAACAAAAGCCGCAAGACCTCTCTACGAGATTGCAGCAGAAATCCGCAAGGATTGGACAAAGGTGTATTTCGGTGCAAAGCCATACCTTGACGCAATGGCAACTCTCACCAACATCACCGACAACTATGGTTGGGACAGCGGAAAGTCTATCGTCCTCTATTTCCTCGCAAACGCTTCGACATGGCGAGGTGAGACAGCCAAACGCATCAAGGCTGAATTGAAAGCAATGGCAAAGTAATGCCTTGCTTCCACTCTCTGAAATTGATTCTTTCTTTCATACACATTAGTGCCGATTGTCTGTGAAGATAGTCGGCACAACCCTATTATGTACTTTTTTAAGTACGCATATACCAAAAAAAAAGGGGCGAGCATCACTGCCCACCCCTTGTGCCTTAGTCAATCTTTGACCAAATGTCCTCGACCTCTGGTGTCGTACCGACTGCGATGATGTTGGCGAACTTGTAGTTGCGAACCATCAGAATGTCATCATCCTCGATGCCCATTTCACTCTGCTTGACAGACTTGTTGGGGGCGACATACAAGTGAGACTTAATAAAGTCCAACTCGTCTGCGGTGGCGAAGTGGTCTCCTACGATGTAGAAAGGCTCAAACTTGGTCTTGTCGCCAGTCTTGAACGTGACACACAACTGCATTGAACCATCCTTGATAGCACGCTTGATGATGTTGGGGACTACCCACTCATAACCACTCATTGCGTCACTCTCGAAATTGGCCTCGCTGCCGTTCTTGGTCAGTTGACGATTGATTGCCTTGGAGTAATCATAGGCACGAGCGTTGGTCACTTTCGTTACCTTGATGATGCTTGGCATGGCGTTACCGAACTCAGCAGCCCACTCAGCAGCCGTAGCCTTGGGCGCACGGAACTTGGGTGTGGAACGAGCGATGAAGCCGTAGCCAAATTTGCAACTTGCAAACTCCTTGCACGCTGAAACAGTGTCAAAGAAATTTACCACTCCGTTAACTAACTCTGAAATACTAATCTTACTCATGTTCAGTTAGATTTAAAAGTTTTGTGGCAATATTGCCGTTTTTGTCTCAAAATGTCAATTCTCACTGTGATTTCTGAATCACGATGCAAAGGTACGAATTTTTTTTGAATTGACCAAACATTTTCCCAATTTTTTTTCAAAAAAGTGCATTTTTTCCGTTTTAGAACACTGCAAAGGACATTTAGAACACCAGAAACACGAAAAAAACGTGATTAAGTGTACGAAATACACTATTAATGTTATCTGTTTATATCTTCTAATAATGTACGCATATACGCACGCACGTATATGGGCACAGAAATACAGATTAAGCCATTTAAGGTCATTTTTAAGCCTTCTGACAGCCTTCCATGTACCTTTGTGATAACTTTTATATTTGGGCACAGAAAAACGCCCTAAAACGTCTTAAAATAGCCTCGCCTTAATAAATGTTAAAATCTTCATTGGGGTGTTAGATTTCCGCTTTTTCATGTACTAATATAATAGAAAGCAGTTAAAAAATGATGTTTCACTTAAAAAATAGGAGATTTTGGTATGTAGAATTGATTTAAATCAAGGATTCGGCACTTTTTCAATAAAAAACAGAAAAAATGCTTTGTGTTTCAAAAAAAAGTTGTAACTTTGCATCGTGATTCAGAAAACAGAAGTTTAACAATAAAAAAATTAGTGTTATGAGAACTATCAATTTTGGAGAAAACAACAATGTAGTAAGAAACGAGAACATTGAGCGTTATCGTATCGACATGGCGAAGCGTAAAAGGCTGTCTGTGGAAGATACAAAGGAGTTAATCACCCTTGCTCACAATGGTGACATGAGAGCACGTAATAAGGTCATTGAGGCCAACTTGTGCATCGTATGGAGTATTGCAGCACATTTCAATGGTATGGACGTTTTCGAGGACATTTTGCAGAACGGAAATATCGGTCTGTGCATGGCTGTGGACACATTTGATGTTTCACGTGGAACAATGTTCTCCACATGGGCACTGGAGCAGATTCGTAAGTACATTAATATCGGACTGACTGACGAGAGCCGCCTTGTGCGTCAGCGTGCTGACCTTGTAGGCAAAATTGCTTACGTCTGTGCCTCAATGGATGCACCCCTTGCCTCAGACGAGGATGGCGAAAAAACCTTACTTGACACTTTCGCATCCGACATGAAAGCAGACAATTTCAGCGAGGTGGAAGCCATGCGTGTAAAATTAAATTGCTTGATGCACGGCTTAAAAGATGTCGAGAAAGCCGTTGTCTGTGGGCTTTTCGGCTTCGGCTGTGAAGAAGAGAGTGAGTACACTTTGTCAAAAAAATTCAATCTCACAGAAGAGAGAATTAGACAAATTAAGTGGGAAGCCATTGAGAAGATGAGAAAACTCGCTTGAAAAATATTTACAAGGTGTTGGGGTGAAAAATCCCCTTCACCTTGCATGAAAAATTTTTACACACGTTTCACGTGAAACATTATGGGGACTATATGCCCTACACCCATCCCCACCTATGTCCACCCCCCAGCGTAGGGGGATTTTTAACACTCTTTAACGCCCACACAGTTTTGTAAATAAATTCCAGGAAAAAATTTCATTCATTTTCCAGAGGGGGTGGGGTATATTTTGATTTTGATATATTTTCAAAAAAATTCTGGAAAAAAAAATTTTCAATTATTTCCAAAGACTCTATATTT